>Ga0102944_1002344_pt1 | contig 11225 bp, 9 predicted proteins | sample SalPonD_shore_MG_FD_78172 | JGI IMG/M metagenome (GOLD analysis project Ga0102944, IMG submission 78172) | Salt pond soil microbial communities from South San Francisco under conditions of wetland restoration - Salt Pond MetaG... | ecosystem: Environmental > Aquatic > Marine > Intertidal zone >... | reverse complement strand
CGTCGAGTTCGTCGGCGTTGTTGACCCGCTGCTCGTTGTCCGAGAAGCGAGGGTCCTCGATGAGCTCCGGCCGCCCGATGGCCTCGAAGCACCGCGTCGCCGTCCGCTGGGAGCTGCCGGACAGGGCGAGCCACCGGCCGTCGCCGGTCTGGTAGACGTTCCGCGGCGCGGAGATGCGCGACTGGTTGCCCATCCGTTCGGGAATCTCGCCGAGCTGGTCGTACTGGAGCGGCTCCGGGCCCAGGATGTTGAAGATGGGCTCGAGCAGGCTCACGTCGATGTACTGGCCCGAGCCCCCGTTGACGTCGCGGTGGTAGAGGGCGTACATGACCGCGAACGCCGAGTAGAGCGCGGCGATGCCGTCGGCGAAGCCCGTCTTCGGGAGCAGCGGCGGGCTGTCGGGGAAGCCGTTGAGGGCGGCGAAGCCGCTCAGCGCCTCGGCGAGGGTGCCGAAGCCCGGCTTGGCCGACAGGGGGCCGGTCTGGCCGAAGCCCGAGATGCGGACCATCACCAGGTCGGGGTTGACCGACGCCAGGTCGTCGTAGCCGAGGTTCCAGCGCTCGAACGTGCCCGGCCGGAAGTTCTCGATGACGACGTCCGCCTCGCTGGCGAGGTCCTCGAAGACCGCCTGCCCCCGCTCGTCCGAGAGGTTGAGGGTGACCGCCTTCTTGTTCCGGCAGAGGTACTTCCACCAGAGCCCCTGCCCGTCCTTGCGCGGCTTGAGGTCCCGGAGCGGGTCGCCCGCGACCGGGTGCTCGACCTTGATGACGGTCGCGCCGAAGTCGGCGAGCAGCCGTCCCAGCGTCCCGCTCGACACCATCGTCCCCGCCTCGACCACGACGACCCCGGAGAGGGGGCCGTCGCCCGAAAGCGCGTCCATCGCCGACATAGTTACGCCCTATCCAGAAGGGACCCATATGACTCTTGTGACGTGACGGACCGCCCGCAGGACGGGCCCCGCGACGGAGCTCCCGACCGGTCACCCGCGGGCCGCGCGGAGCCGGTCGAGGTCGATGTCGGCGTTGTGCCAGGAGAGCCACCGGGACGGCTCGACGCGGTACCACTCCCAGGGCCGCCCCTGGTAGAGCAGGTCCATGAACTCGGGCCGCGTCGGCTGGTCGAAGTACTTGCGACACCAGGCCGTCTCGACAGTCTCGCGCTCCTCGGCGTCGTCGACGACCGAGACCGTCCCCTCGACGACGACCGCGGTGAGGTCGAAGTAGTACTCGCCCTCGTCGACGGTCAGCGACACCTCCGGGAACGCCTCGACGTCGCGCACCTTCCGCGTGTCCTCCGGGGTCGAGAAGTAGACGTTCCCGTAGTCCCGGTCCGCCCGGTACCAGATGGGCGTGACGTGCGGGTAGCCGCGCGGGTCGACCGTCGCCAGCCGCATGACCATGTGCCGCTCGAGGAAGTCCCAGCGCTCGTCCGCGTCGAGCTGGATGCCCATGGACCGACCTGCGTCGGAGCCGGCCATGAGTGTTTCCACCGGCGGACCGGTGGATGCCAGCGACGACCCCGTCAGCCGACGCTCAGTAGTGCGACCGGCCGCCCTCGACGGGGAGCGCCTGGCCGGTGACCATCGCGCTCCGCGGCCCGGCCAGGAACGCGACGGCGTTCGCGACGTCGGCCGGCTCGATGGGCCGCTCGATGGCCTGGGCGGCCACCCGGTCGGCCAGGTAGTCCTCGCCGGCCTGGAGCGACGCCTCGGAGGCCGTGAAGCCCGGCATGACCGCGTTGACCCGGATGCCGAGCGGGCCGAGCTCGTTGGCCATGGCCCGGGTCATCCCCAGGACGGCCGCCTTCGAGGCCACGTAGTGCAGGAAGCCGGTCGTGCCGGTGACGGCGACGTTCGAGGCGATGTTGACGATGCTCCCCCCGTCGCCAAAGCATGGCAGGGCGTGCTTCGAGGCCAGGAAGGTGCCCGTGGCGTTCACCGCCAGCACGCGGTCCCACGTCTCGCGGTCGATGTCGTCGAAGCGGCGCTTGTTCCCGACCAGCGGCGCGTAGTAGGCCGCGTTGTTCACGAGCACGTGCAGGTCGAGGCCGTCGAAGGCCGCGGCCATCGAAGCCTCGTCCGTGACGTCGCCCTCGCGGTACTCGGCGCGACCGCCCGCGGCCTCGACGGCAGCCACCGTGTCGGCGCAATCGCGGATGTCGACGGCGACGACGTGCGCGCCCTCGGCGGCGAGCGCCTCGGCGATGGCGCGGCCGATGCCCTGGGCCGCGCCGGTCACCGCCGCCGTCCGTCCGGACAGGTCAGCCATGGGGTCCGGCTCCCAGCCGGCGACGGAAAGCGTTGCGGTGGGCGCCGCGGGGCCTAGCCGGACGGCGGGCGACGCACGTCGCCTCGCGGGCCCGCGCCAACCCTTATTTAGCGGCTCCACGAACGCCGGCCATGGCCGCCGCGACGCCGCTCACCGAAGCCGACCTGCCCCTCCCGCCCGACGAGTTCGCGGAGCGGCTGCTCGCCGACATCGACGCCTACATCGACGAGCACGGGCTCGCCCAGTCCCGGTTCGACGAGGTGCTTGGCGAGGCCGAGATGCGCGAGGGGCTCTACACCCGCATCTACAACGAGATCACGGCCATCGACCTCTCCCGACGGATGCTCGACCAGCTCGACGGGGCGGAGAACCCGCAGGCCTTCGTCCACCTCCTGAAGCAGGCCGAGGACGAGGCCAAGCACGCGCGGATGCTCGCCCACCGCCTCTGGAACCTCGGCGGCCAGCCCGAGCAGTACGTCGAGCGGACGGCCGACTCGACGAAGGAGATCTGGGCGCTGTTCGACGGTCTCGACATCGTCGAGACGGCGGCGGTCCTCCAGTGCGGCTCCGAGCGGATGGCCCAGTACCGCCACGAGAAGGAGCTGGTCTACTACGACGAGGAGACGGCCGAGATCTACGCGAAGGTCATCGCCCCGGAGGAGAAGTTCCACGCCAAGATCGGCGAGTCGCTGCTGCGGACGCTCTGCGTCGACGAGGACACCCAGCTTCGGGCGCTGCGCACGTCACGGGAGGGCCGCGAGCTCATCCGCGAGAAGCACGACAAGGGCATCAGGGACGCCTTCAAGCGAGCCTGAGTCGGTCGACCGGCCCTACGACTGCCAGAAGGCGCGTTCCCGCGCCTCGGCTGCCGCGTCCTGCGGGATGGAGACGCTGCTGAGCGTGGCCGCGATGGCGTACGGGAGCCCGTCAGCGTCGCGGGCCGTCACGAACGGGCCGTCGACGGTGACGGCCTCGCCCGACGGGCGGGCACCGCCCGCCGCCAGCGCGTCGTCGAGGTCGGCTGGGGCGGCCACCAGCCGGCCGTCGAGGACCCCGAACGCGAGCAGGACGCCGACCCCCTCGGCCAGGGCGCCGACGACGCCGCCGGCGTCGACGTGGGCGGAGACCAGCCGCCGGATCACGTCGTCCGCGGCGAGCTCGGCACTCCCGTCACCCCCCGGGACGACCGCCAGGTCGTAGCGACGGTTCGACGGGAGGTCGGCCACGCCGGTCGCGTCCAGCGCCGCACCGGCCCCGGTCGTGACGGGCCCGCCGTCCGGCGCGGCGACGTCGACGAGCACGGCGTCCTCCCGCAGCCGGTGGAAGGCGTACCCGAACTGGACGTCGTCGACGCCGTCGGCGACGAGGACGAGGCCGCGGGTCATGTCCGAGGTTCCGCGACCCGGGGTAAAAACGTGCCGTCGGGGGCCCTGTTTCGGTCGTCAGGGGCCCAGCGTGTGGTCGTCGTCGCCCATGGGGGACGAACGGTGCATCGAAGGTGACTGAACGTTCGGTATCCGTCGACTGAACGTTCGGTCACGGTCCGTCGTCCCGACCGCGTACCGGGCGGCCGCCGTCCCCCATCCAGGAAGCTATAATGCCCCCCGGGCGTGTGGTCGCGCCATGGACGGCCGACGTGAGGTCGGGAGGCCGCGGCCCCGGCGGGAGGACGGCCCGCTCCTCCGCGGGCAGGCGCGGTTCACCGACGACATCCAGCCCGACGGCGCGCTCCACATGGCCGTCCTCCGCAGCCCGTACGGCCACGCCAGGCTGCTGGGGGTCGAGACGGCCGCGGCCGAGGCGCTCGAGGGGGTCCACGCCATCTACACGGCCGCCGACGTGGTCGCGTCCGATGCCCCCGGCCGCATCGCGCCGACCGTGACGGCGTCTAGCCTGGCGGGGGTCGACGACCCCGACCACCCGGGACGGGCGGCCGTCGCGCTCCGGCAGCCGGAGCGACCCTTCCTGGCCGTCGACCGGGTCCGCTACGCGGGCGAGCCCGTGGCGGCCGTCCTCGCGTCGGACCGGTACGCGGCCCACGACGCGGTCGGGCTCCTCGAGGCTCGCTACGAGCGGCTGGACGCCATCATCGAGCCACGGGACGCGGTCGGACCCGACGCCCCGCGACTGCACGACGACGTCTCCGACAACGTCGCGTTCGACTGGTCCGTCGGCGACGCGTCCGCCGTCGACGAGGCCTTCGCGTCGGCGTCGACGACGGTGGGCTTCGACCTCGCCCAGCAGCGCATCGTCCCGACGTCGATGGAGCCCCGGGGCGCGCTGGCGCAGGTCGACGACGAGACGGGCCGCCTGACCGTCTGGATGGGCACCCAAGGCCCCCACCGCGCCCGGACGGTCCTCGCGGAGGCCCTCGGGCGTCCGGAGGCCGAGGTGCGAGTCATCGCGCCGGAGGTCGGCGGCGGCTTCGGCGCCAAGAGCAAGTTCTACACCGACGAGCCGCTGGCGGCCTGGTGCGCGCTGCAGACGGGTCGGCCGGTCCGGTGGCAGGCCACCCGCACCGAGGCGTTCACCACCGACATCCACGGCCGCGCGCGGACCGTCCACGGCGAGCTGGCCCTCGCCGACGACGGGACGGTGCTCGGCCTGCGCGTGGAGAGCTACGCCAACCTGGGCGCCTACGTCTCCCGCGGGGCGCCCGGGACCCGGACCGGCTCGTTCGTCGACGTGCTCTCGGGCCAGTACGCCATCCCGGCCATCCACTGCCGGGTCGTCGGCTGCCTCACCAACACCGTCCCCGTGGACTCCTACCGCGGGTCGAGCCGGCCGATGACGATGCTGACCATCGAGCGGCTGATGGACCTCGCCGCCCGCGAGCTGGGCCTCGACGCCGTCGAGCTCCGCCGCCGGAACTTCGTCGACCCCGCCGCCTTCCCGTACGCGACGCCGGTGGGCGAGGTGTACGACAGCGGCGAGTACGCGGCGGCCATGGACCGGGCGTGCGAGCTGGTCGGCTACGACGACCTCCGGGCGCGACAGGCCGCGCTGGCCGCGGAGGGTCGCTACCTCGGCATCGGCTGCTGCTGCGTCATGGACAACGCGGGGACGGGCAGCCCCGAGAGCGGCCACATCACGCTCGCGGCGGACGGCGCCGTCTCCGTCCACGTCGGCACGGCGGACCAGGGGCAGGGCCACCGGACGACGTTCGCCCAGCTGGTGGCGGACCTGTTGGGGGTCGCCTTCGACGACGTGACGGTCCGGGAGGGCGACACCGACGACGTGCCGACCGGCGGCGGCGCCTCGGGGAGCCGGAGCGTGGTCTGCGGCGGCGAGGCGCTGCGTGCGACCGCCGAGTCCGTGCTGGCTCAGGCCAGACGGCTGGCCGCCCGGGAGCTCGAGGCCGACCCCGCCGACCTCGTCTTCGAGGACGGGGCGTTCCACGTCACCGGGGCCAGCGAGCGGGCGGTCGATCTGCCGACGCTCGCGGCCCTCAGTCACGGGGACGGGCCGCTCCCCGACGGGGTGGAACCCGGGCTCGAGGCGGTCGAGACCCGACGGAGCGACGCCACCTTCCCGTTCGGGACCCACCTCGCGGTCGTCGAGGTCGACCCGAGGACCGGCGAGGTCGACCTCCAGCGCTACGTCGCCGTCGACGACGCCGGCGTGCCCATCAACCCGCTGCTCATCGAGGGCCAGGTCGTCGGCGGCGTGGTCCAGGGCATCGGCCAGGCGCTCTACGAGGGCGGCGTGTACGACGACACCGGCACGCTGGTCACGGGCTCGCTCCAGGACTACGCGCTCCCCCGGGCCGACGCCCTCCCCGAGATCCGGACCGACCACACGGTGACGCCCTCGCCCTACAACGTCCTCGGGGTCAAGGGGGCGGGCGAGAGCGGCTCGACCGCCGCGCCGGCGGCCGTCGTCAACGCCGTCGTCGACGCCCTCTCGCCGCTCGGCATCGACCACCTGGACCCGCCGCTGACGCCCGAGCGCGTCTGGCGGGCGGTTCGCGAGGCCGGCGGGCCGTAGGACCCGGGAACTGAAAACCCTCTTAACGGGCGCCGCCGAGTCCGAGCCATGCCCGACCTCCCGCTCACGCTCGCCTGCAACGGGAACGACCGAACGCAGGCCCTGCACGACGGCACCGTCCGCCCGACCGGCATCGACCTGACGACGCTGGCGCTCGACCCGGAGGAGCTGTTCTGGCGCACGCTGCGCCACCGGGAGTTCGACGTCTCGGAGCTGTCCATGTCGTCGTACCTGATGACGCTCGAGGCCGACGAGCCGCCCTTCGTCGCCATCCCGGTCTTCCCGTCGCGCTTCTTCCGCCACTCGTGCATCTACGTCAACGTCGACGCCGGCATCGACGAGCCCGCGGACCTCGTCGGCAAGCGCATGGGCGTCCCCGAGTACCAGATGACCGCCTCGCTGTGGGTCCGCGGCATGCTCCAGGACGACTACGGGGTGGCGCCGGCCGACGTGCACTGGTTCCACGGCGGCCAGGAGGACGCCGGCGGCCGCGAGGAGAAGCTGGACCTCTCGCTCCCCGCGGACCTCACCCTCGAGGCGATCCCGACCGGCCGGACGTTGAGCGACCTCCTGGTCGCCGGCGACCTCGACGCCCTCGTGACGGCCCGGACCCCGTCGGCATTCGCCACCGACGCCGTCGAGCGGCTGTTCCCGGACTACCGCCGGGTCGAGCGCGACTACTACGAGCGCACCGGGTTCTTCCCCATCATGCACACGGTCGTCCTCCGCCGCGACGTCTACGAGGCGAACCCGTGGGCCGCCCAGGAGCTGACCAAGGCCTTCACGGCGGCGAAGGACCGGCGGCTCGAGCGCATCGCGAACACGAACGAGCTGCCGGTGGCGCTCCCCTGGCTCGTCGCCGAGGTCGAGGCGACCCGCGACCTCATGGGCCACGACTACTGGCCCTACGGCGTCGAGGCGAACCGCGAGACGCTCGAGGCGATGACCCGCTACTCCCACGACCAGGGACTGACGAGCGAGCGGCTGGCCGTCGGCGACCTGTTCGCCCCGAACACCTACGACCGCTTCGCGGTCTGACCGCCCGGTCGGATACGCTCAGTCGTCCGCATCGTCCGGGTCTCCGTCCTCGAGGGCCATCGCGGCCTCGACCAGGGGCGCCGTGAAGCCCATCGCGGCCCACCGGTCGCGGACGAATCGGCGGACGGGTGCGGGGAACGAGTGGGCGAAGTCGACCCGCGGGGCGATGAACGTCTCCTCCCAGGTGGGGTCCCAGGTGGCGTCGACGTAGAGCCGCGACCCCGTGGCGGCGTCGGCCCGGTAGCTCGGGACCGACGCGGCGGGGGCGTCGGGCTCGCTGAACTGCCAGTTGTGCGACGGGTGGGCCTTCACCCAGAGGTCGTCGAACGCCCGGCCGTAGTCCATCGGCGGGACCTCGGTGTCGAGGAGCACCACCTTGTCGAACAGGCGGGAGAACGAGAACATCGTGTTGGCGAGCTGCCACTCGAAGCCGGCGTAGAGCACGTCCGAGGCGACCAGGCAGATGCCGAGCCCGGCCTCGGCGGGCAGCGCGATCCACTCGACCGGCCGGGTGCCCCAGTAGTTGTTGACCCGGTAGAACAGCCGCGCCGCCTCCACGAAGCTGACGAGCTGCCGGTCGTCGGCCAGCGGGTGGCCCGTCGCGGAGAAGGGGACGACCGGGTCCGGCCGCGTCTCGACCGTCTCGACCCGGTACTTGAGGACCGCCGTCTCCGTCCCGACCTCCCACGCCTCGGCCGGCCCGGCCGGTGGCTCGTCGCCGGCCCAGACGACGCCGTGCATGAGCACCTCGGCCTCGGCGGGCAGCCGGCCGTACTCGGTGTCGACGACGGCGACGTCGTCGAGGGCACCCGCGATGTCGGACACCCGCTCGACGCCGGTGCCGCTCCCGGTCCACCGGGCGATGGCGGCGACGAGCGCCGCCGCCGGCACCCCGAGCGCGAGCGTCGCCGACGCGCGCCCGTCCAGGTCGGCCACCGCGGCCGCGGGCACGACCACTCGGATGCGGTGGCCGCCGCGGACGGTCCCCCGAGCCGGCACCCACCGCGTGCCGTCGTCGTCGGCCACCACGAGTAGGCCCAACGACACGGCGGGCGGCCCCTGGGTCCCCACGGCGGGCAGGCCGAGCGAGTAGAGGTCGAGGTCGACCGACGCCGTCTCCGTCGTCGCCACGACCTCGGGCCGTCCCTCCACGCGCGGCAGCCAGAGCGCCCGGAGGAAGTCGCCGTAGGGGATGTCGCCGTCGAGCCCCAGCCCGACGGCCAGCCGCCGCCAGGGGGCGCGGTCGGGGACCCGCGTCCGGTCGGGGCCGCTGTAGAGGCCGCTGACGAGCCGAACGTGTCCCGGCGGCGTCTCGAACAGCACGGCTGGCCCGTTCGCCTCGACGGCCTCGACGGCGACCGCCGGGAGCTCGTCGGCCCAGTGGAGCCGGTCCTCGACGTGGAGCAGGTCGCCGTCGCCGTCGAGCCGGTCCAGGTGGTCGCGGACCGTCGTCACGCGTCCACCTCGTCGGCCCTCGGCTCGAGCGACAGGTCGAAGCCGGCCGTCCGGAGCACCTCGCGGGCCGCGGCCCGGCGGTCGTCGTCCGGCCCCGGGAGGGCGAGGTCGGGCTCGTCGCCGGCCGCCGTCGCGTCGATGTAGGCCTTCGCGGTCCGCGTCTTCGAGGTCCCGGTCTCGGCGTCGCCCTTCTCCGCCGGCGTCTGGTAGATGTTCAGCGGGACCTTCGGCATCTGCTCGACCCCGAACTGGTGGAAGTCCGCGTCGGGGTCCGCGTGGAGGGCGATGGCGCGCAGGACCGCCGACGGGTCGTTCGGGTCGACGTCGGCGTCGACGAAGACGAAGAAGTCGACGTGGAGCATGCCCCACGTCGTGAAGATGAAGTTGGCGAGCTCGTGGAGGTAGCCGGGGTAGGGCGTGTCGGTCGCCACGGTGTAGGTCGTGCGCGGGGTGAACGGCCAGGGCACGCACGCCGTGACGTCGAACCCCGCGGCGCGGAGGCCCAGCGTCGCGTCCGGTCCGACGCAGGCCAGCTCCATCGTCGTCGTCGTGTTCTGGGTGTGGCCGACGCCGATGCCCTCGACGCAGAAGGGGATGATGGGCCGCTCGCGGTGGGTGATGGCGTCGACCGTGAGGTACGGCATCGACCGTCGGGGCCCGTGCATGTAGCCGAAGTAGTCCCCGAACGGTCCCTCGTCGAGCCGGCCCCCGGGCTCGATGGTGCCCTCGACGACCAGCTCGGCGCTCGCCGGCACGCGGAGGTCGCTCGTCTCGCACTCGACCAGCTCGACCGGCGCCCCCTTCAGGCCGCCGGCGAACCCGGCCTCGTCGCGGCCCGTCGGGATCCACATCGTCGAGGTGAAGTAGGCCGCCGGCTCGGTCCCGACGGCGATGGCGACTGGCATCGGCTCGCCCCGGCGCTCGTAGCCGTAGTAGAAGAGGTTCGGCGTCTGCTCGCCGGCGAGCAGCAGCAGGCTGGCCGTGGACGCCGAGTGGAGCATCGCCCGGTGGTAGGTCCAGTCGGTCCAGTCGGAGTCGAGGTCGGGGGCGACGAGCGTGTGGAGGTTGGAGTACCGGCCGCCGTCGCCGGCGTGGAGGTAGGGCCACGGGAAGGCGAGGAGGTTGGCGTCCTCGCCGCGGAGGACGACCTCCTTGCACGGGGCGTCGTCGCCGTCGACGAGCACCGGCTCGACGGGGTGTTGCAGCCGGTCGATGACCGCCTCGTAGTAGGTCGCCCGGTCCAGGCCGACCGGGAGGTCGAGCGCGGCGGCGACGCGGTCCCAGGGTCGCCTCCGCGGGCCCCGGTACGGGTCACCCACCAGGCGGGCGCCCTCGGCGCCGGCCTCGGCCACCGACTCGAACATCGGTACGACGTCGTCGGCGAGCGCCGCCATCGTGGTCACGGCGCTGGCCTCGAGGTTCCAGGAGACCGGCTGCTCGATGCGGTTCAGCTCGCCGGCCGCCTCGAGCCCGTCGAGGTAGTCGCGGAGGCTGTTCGCGGTCATTCGGGCCCGCCGAGCAGCTCGGCGGCGAGGTCGTCGCGCTCGACCGCCGACCGCACCTCGATGTACGCGTCGAACAGCGCCCCGTGGGACTCGCGGAGGTGGTCGCGGAGCATCGCCCGGGCCGCGTCGGACACCGACTCGTACCGGCCGCGCTCGACGAGGTAGGTCAGCATCGCCAGCACGTCGTCGGCCCGGGTGTTCACGACGTTCGAGCCGGCGCCGGTCCGCTCGACGCACTCGCGGAGCGCGGCCCGGTCGATGCGACCGGGCTCGACGCCCGTCTCGAGGATCTCGATGAACCACTCCTCCTCGACGTTCTCGTGGGGGCCTCGGACGACGGTGAGCCGGTCGGGGTCGGTCAGGTCGGCCGGGTCCTCGGAGACCCGCGCCCGGGTGGTGAAGATCTCCTTCGTCTCCCGGTCGGTGACCTGGAAGGTGACCACCGCGCCGAGGTCGTCCGGCAGGTGCTCCTCCGACGTGAGGTACTCCCGGGTCACCGCGTTCGACCCCCTCGGCCCACGCGCGCACCGTGGCCTGCACGCCTCCCGTGGCCCGTTCGGCCATCCCCGTGCCAGCCGTCCATGCGCCCCACTCGGTGGTCCCGCATATATCGTTAACGTCGTTCGAAAACGTCTCCTGAAAACGGGGGCGGACGCCGCGACCGTCCCGAGTCGTTCGACCGCGCTCACAACACTCTTGTGGGACGGCGCCGGCCCCGGAGACATGACGACGAACGGGGGACTCGCGGGGACCACGACGGGGGGGCTCCAGGGGGCCGCGACGGCCCGGGGGCGGCGTTGATGGCCCGAGCGTCCCAGCGGTTCCACGACCGCGTCCGGCTCGACGGCCCGGACGGAGCGGGGGTGACCTGGCTGGTCATGGAGCGGGGCGACCGGCCCGCGAACGCCTTCGACGATTCGATGGTGGACGCGATGACCGAGGCGCTCGACGCGCTCCCGTCCGGCACCGGCTG
>Ga0102944_1002343_pt1 | contig 11228 bp, 4 predicted proteins | sample SalPonD_shore_MG_FD_78172 | JGI IMG/M metagenome (GOLD analysis project Ga0102944, IMG submission 78172) | Salt pond soil microbial communities from South San Francisco under conditions of wetland restoration - Salt Pond MetaG... | ecosystem: Environmental > Aquatic > Marine > Intertidal zone >... | reverse complement strand
AGCCTGATCCCGATATGTTAGAGAATATTCAAGAGGAGTTTGAGAATAATAATCCATTCGAACCTAATCTTGATTTTATAAGGGAAATTGAGGGCACTTCTAGAATAGAAGAAGTGAATGAGTCAGAAAATAATGAGGAAACCGCAGAAAAAAGTATAAATGAAAAAGAGGAGGGTGGAGAAGAATCATCTTCAGAGAGAACAGAAGAAAAAGGTCATGAGGAGGAGGGTAATAATGAGTTAGAAAATCCTGCCAGCTTCCTCTCCTCTTCTTTAATATCAAAAGAAAAAGAATCCAAAGAGCAAGAGAAAGAAAAAGAGCAATCTGATGGAAATCATGAAGAGTCTTCATTATCGGGGGAAGAATCTGAGGACTTAGATGTTGAAAGATTTATAGAGGTTGATGAAAAAAAATTTGCAGAACTAAAAGAATTAGATTCAGCTATCGAGCAAGCTTTGGAGTTCGATCGAGAATCAGAAAAAATCATTAGAGAAGAAATGGAAACAACAGAGGAGATATTAAATAATCAAAATGAGAAGGAATTAAATGAAGTAGAGATTGAAAATGATCAAGAAACAACGGAATCTGAAGAAACAGCCTCAGAAAGTGATGTAGAATCCGAATTAGAGGAAAATAATGAATTTAAGAACAAAGAGTGGGAGGATGAAGATAGAGAATTTAAAGGCAATGCAAAGAGATTAGAAATAGAGCCAGTATTAGGTGATACTACAGAAGATATAGAAGTTAGGGAATCTATTACGGAAAGTGAAAGAGAAATAATAGAGGAGAATAAAGAAAACTCCAGAAAAAATGAACAAGAAGAAAAAGAATTCAAGGGAAATGCAAAGAGATTAGAAATCGAACCCATTTTAGAGGATTCAGTAGAAGACAAAGAGGTGGCAGAAACCCTTAAGGATAAAGGAGGAGCGTTAGATGAAAAAACAAAAGAAAGAACTAATTCCGAGAAAGAAAAACAAATTGAGAAAGAAAATGTGAAGAAATTGGAGATTCCGCCTGTGCTAGAAAATACCGAGGAAGATAAAGAGGTAGTAAAATCACTTAAGGAAAGGGAGATTCAAGATAAAGAGAAGGAACTAGAAAAGGAACAAGAAACTAAGGGAGAAAAAATTTCTTATGATGACAATTATAATATCGTGCGGGAAATCTATTGCGAATTAGAAGGACCTATCCCCTATGAAGAAATTATCGATAAAGAGAGGGATGAAACTAAAGAAGCTGAGAAGACAGAAGAAACACAAGAGGGACATAATCAGCAAGATTTTATTGATGAAACAATAAAGGATACTAAGGAAAATATAGAAGCTGATTCAGAAATTATTGAGGAAATAACAGAGAAACCTACGGATTTCGAGGAACTACTATACGATCTTGATTATAATAATGATGAGAAGGCAGAACTTGAACGAACTCATCCAAAGATTGATAATGAAAAAGAAATAAAGGAAAAAACGATAATTGAAGAGAAAAATGAACAGAGAACAGATGCAACTCTGATTTCGGAAGTGAAAGATGATTCAGAAAAAGAATTAGAAATTTTAGAAGAGGATCTTAACCAGAGGGATAAGGAAAGAGAAAAGGAGAAGGAAAGGGAAGAAGAAGAGGTGGGATATTTAACTGAAGAGACCGCATATTTAGAATCAAAAATCTTAACCGATAATCATTCCAAAACTATTGAACAAAAGAAGAAGCTGATAAAAGAGAAAAATATAAAAAAAAATCGAAAAAAAGAAGAAGTTTCAGATACACAAAAAAATGATCTTTCAGAGGAATTAGAAGAGGAAACGGAAAATATAGGGATTTATGAAGAGATAAAGGAGCCCTTGAGAGGCTCTTTAGATCAGGAGGATTTCAATGAATCCGAGGAAAGTGAGCAACAGAAAGAGCAAGATAAAGGGAGAGAGGAAAGATTAGAAAAGGAAGTGCTTGAAGATCTTCTATCAGAAATAACACGCGAACTCAGGGAAACAAATGAAAAGGATTTTGAAGAGGAATGGGAAAGAATATTAAGGGATTGGATTGAGGATCTTAAAGATACACGCATCTCAGAAAATGAAAGGCAGGAATTATTGAGAATCTTAAGCAAATATAGTTTTTTAAGAAGAATGCATAGAATTCGTAAGAGTTTAATTGACAAAATTATCAAAGGAGGGGCAACCACAAGGGATCTTATCAAGCTTAATATTATTCAAGATTTTTTTAAAGAAGTATCCCATGTTGAAAAACAATTATTTATTAATCTTAAATCCTTTAAGGATCTTTATAATAAGCCTCATTTAAGAGAACAAGCTATAGTAGAGAAAGCTAAATTTTTACGACACCTCTTTACAAAACTATTGTATTTCAAACTCCTTTATTATCCTTCGGCAATTCCAACTGGTCAAATTTCATCTATAGATTGGGCTCAAAAGCTCAAAAAAAAGCTCTTAAATATTAAAGATTTGGATCAAGAAAGAAAGGCTAAGATTCATTCCATCCTTTCTAAGAGAGAGACTTCTAAAGAAGAGGAGAAAGAAATCATCAATATTTTAAGTCTATTATCGACTGAAACTTTAATTGAGATCTTTGGTCCGTTATTTGCGTATCATACCAAAAATTATATTCGTTGGGGCTGGGATTTCTATAGATCGACAAAACAACTTATGTTGGAAAGATTTTTCCATTTGAGTGAAATTGCATATGCGAGAATTAGAGAAATAAATAGTATTTCTAAATTAGATGCTGAAATGCATTTATTAAAGATGGAATATGAAAAATTAAAAGAAATTAAGCAAGAAAAAGTATCCATTATCGAGCTATTTTCTGAGATTAAAAATTTACAAGAGGATAGAAGCGATTTGATGAAAAAATTTGAAAAATTAACAGGTAAAAATGCAATATGGAGAAATAAAATTACAAAAAATTATAAGAAATGGATAAAACGAGAACTGAAACAAAAAATTGATAATTTACAAAAAGAAAAATTAATCACTTCTCATCTTTATTTTTTAAAAAAAAAATTCAAGGAAGTTATAAAGAATAATTTATATAAGATTATAGGATTAAATTTGAAAGAAAAATCACAAATAATAGAAATAATTGGGGGAGAAAGAATAGCAGCAAAAGATAGAAGGCATTTGAAAGAATTTCTAAAAAAGTTATCAAAAAAAGAATTGTCTTATCTTATGAATGATATTCCAAAAAATAATTTAACAAGCATTGTAAAGACCGCGGAAACCCAATTGATAGAGTCAAATCCTAGTAATCTGTCAATAGAAGAGAAATTACATCATCTAAATAAGTTTATCAATGGATTGAAAACAATTTTAGGTGTATCTAGTCAAGCAAAATTATCTGAATATATGGGTTTTAAGGATCGTAGATATCTGACAAAACTTAAAGTTAGAATTAAAAAGAGAGGTCAAGTTGGTATACCCAGATATAGTCTATCGAACGCGTATTATAAAATAAAGAGAAATTTAACATTTGAAAATGATAAATTGCCTAAAGTAAAAAAAAAATTTGAACAATATAGTAAAAATATTGGATATGAGGATATGAGGTATAAGGAGCCCTCTCAATACTTAAATCATCTCGAAAAATTTATTGAAGATTTGAAGAAAATTTTGAATCTTCAATATCAATATCAACTTATTGAATATATTGAATATGATTTAGGAACACTTAAACCTACGATTAAAAGCGGCCTTCAGAACAAAATTCCCATAGATAGTTTACTAAAGGTGCGCGCTCGTATAAGAGCTCGACTTATTATTGAAAAAAAGAATGATAGATTAGATGCTATTGAAAAGCTTTTTAATGAAATTATTGAAAATTGCGGATATGAAAAAGGTGAGTCACCTCTCTATCTTCCGCTAAAGCGCTTACAATGTTGTCTAATAGTACTTTTGCATAAAGCGGGGATAACGAAAAAAGAGCTTAATCACAGAGAATTTAATAATCTTTTTGGGAAGCGTATACAGTTATCAATTAGTAGGCTTAAAAATGATATTAGCAACAGTTTAAATGAATATGAATTTTTAATGGCTTTAAATCTTTTTGAAAAAGAATATAAAAAGAGAATTGGAAATACGGGCTTGCGAAACGAGTTAATTAATGAGATATATGTTTTTAAAAAAATTCTTAAAGAGCATGGGAGACTTTTGATAAGAAAGATTTTTGAAAGAACAATTCGAGGTAATTTTTTGAAACGTATCTCTAAGGCTTTATATGAATTCCTTCCTGACCATGTTTTTGTTCCGAGAACGTTGTTTTCAAAATTATTGTTGGGTGATGAATCTAAGCTTATGGTCAGTTTACAGAGGAAAGGTTCTGAATCTCTTTTTATAGGTGAGCAAACTATTAAAAATATGGAAGATAATATACAAAATTTAGAATATACCGAGGAAAGTATCGGCTTTTTAGTCAATGTTGAGGACTTTTCGCAAAATGATCTTAATCAGTTTAAAAGTTCAGTGATTCCGATTATAAAATCTTTTGAGGAAATAGGAAAAGATCTATATTTTAATGAGGAAGTTATTGGATTTTTATTGCGTAAAATTTTTGAAGGGTATAAATTTGAACAACATTATAGACCAAATTGGATGAAAAAACATAAAAAGGGAACTTCTCGTGAGTTGGACTTTTGTTGCGAAGATATAGATGTAAAACTAGCAATTGAAGTCCAAGGCCCTCATCATTATGATGCAAAAAAAGTGATGCAATGGCTTGGTATTAATGAAGAAAGGGCAAAACAACTTGTAAAAGAAAATGAGAAAAAATTTGAATGGAAACAAGAAAAATGCGATGATAGGGGGATTACATTAATTGAAATTAGGGCAAGAAAAAATGATGAGCTGATAAAGCTAGTAGTTGATTTATGTAATAAAAAGGAAATTTGGGCAATATGTAAAAAGAAAGGGTTAATAGCTCATCTTAAAGCTATAAGAGAGAAATATAACCAAGAGGAAAATTTTCAAAAGGTTATTGATGCTATTCACAAGAAGGCATTGAGGATTGAAGAAGAAAATCAAGGAATAAATCATATAGAAAATTGGCTTTGAAAATAAAAAGAGCTGATATATTTAAAAAATTAATGAAAAGATTATATATAAGAGGAATAAAAAAATAATAATAGTAAGAAGCCAACATATGAGAATAAAGAATTCTAAATATTGGATTTCAAGAAAATTCTAACATCATTATCCAAAGAATGTATAGCAATGAAATTAAGTTGTATTGTATTAAATACAATGAGTGTGATCCAAAAAAATGTACTGCATTAAAGTTAAGCAATTTAGGTCTGTTAAAAATTATAAAGAGGATAAAAGGTAAATTAAATAAGGCTATTGTTTTAAATCCTCTCTCTAAATTTGAGCTATCTCGTAAGGATAAGAGCTTAATACAAAATTATGGGCTTATTGTATTGGATTGTTCATGGAAAAAGGTTTTAAAACTTTCAAATCGCTCAGATATTAATTCTCGAAGATTGCCTCCACTTATAGCAACAAATCCTGTTAATTATGGAAAATGGGAGAAATTAAGTTCAGCAGAAGCCTTAGCTGCAGCACTATATATAGTTAGTTATAAAAACCAAGGAAGATTAATACTTTCAAAATTTCGTTGGGGTAATGAATTTTGGAAAATAAATAAAAATTTATTAGAAAAAAAGAAATAATTGGAAAAATAATTTAATCTTCTCCACCGCCTCTTGAGAGCCCAGAAGCTGCTATAACATCATCAATTTTTAGAATCATATTAGCAACTTCGGTGGATGACTGTATAGCTTGAGTTAATACTGCAAGGGGTTCAACTACGCCTAAATTAAACATATTATCTGCTTTGCCAGTATCAATATTAATTCCGTAAGGAATATCATCCTCAGATTTATGCTTAGATCTTAACTCAACAATTAGATCTACTGGATTGTATCCCGCATTTTCGACTAATGTTTTTGGGACAATTTCTAATGCATTTGCATAAACTTCAATAGCCAACTGCTCTCTTCCCCCAATTGTGCCTGCATATGCTCTCAGTTTTCTAGCTAATTCTATTTGAGTAGCTCCACCACCAGGTAAAATATATGGTACTTCTATAGCAGCTTTTACTACGGATAGAGCATCATGAATCATTCTTTCTGCCTCATCTACAACATGTTCTATACCAGCTCTAATTAAAATACTAACTGTTTTTGGCGATGCACAATCAGAAATAAAAATCATATTGTCTTCTCCTACTTTTTTTTCCTCGACTTTGCCAGCGTTTCCAAGATCCTCTGGACTAATTTCGAAAATTTTATTTACTATTTTTGCATCTGTGGCTCTCGCTAACTTTTCCATATCAGATTTTTTTACTCTCCTTATTGTCATTATATTTTCTTTAGCCAGAAAATTCTGTGCTTTTTCATCTACACCTTTTTGACAGAAAACAACATTAGCTCCAATTTCCTTCAATTTATTGACCCTTTTCCTAAGCATATTAGCTTCCTCTTCCAAGAATCTATTTATCTGATCTGGACTCTTAACCTTGATTTCGGCATCAAATTCCGTTTTTTCAACTTCTAAAGAAGAATTAACTAATGCGATTTTTGCGTCATTGATTATCTTAGGCATCATTGGATGAACGGTCTCTTTATCAACAATCATTCCATTTATTATATTTGTATCCAATAAGCTCTTTCCTTCTTTTTTAATTATTTGAATTTGATCTAAATCAATTAATACTTTATCTCCTCGAAGTTCTCTGATTTGTGAAACTGCTTCTACAGCGATATCTGCAAAATGACTCCTTGCACCAGCGATTAGCTTGCTATTCATTGCAGTTTCAGCAACCATCTTTAAAGTTTTTTTATCAGTAATATCAATATTTTTAGCTAAATTTTGCAATAATTCCTTACTCTTAACTAATGCTTTTCTATATCCTCTAAAAATTATTGTAGGATGAACTTGTTGATCCATCAATTCTTCGGCCAATTTAAGTAATTCTCCTGCAATGATTACACTTGTAGTTGTCCCATCGCCTACCTTGTCATCTTGAGTTTTTGCAACTTCAACTATCATTTTAGCTGCAGGATGTTCAATATCAATTGTATCTAGGATTGTTGCACCATCATTTGTTATAGTGACATCACCAAGAGAATCCACAATCATTTTATCCATTCCCTTTGGTCCCAATGTAGTTCTTACTGCTTCTGCAACGGCGATTGCAGCAGCTATATTATTACTCTGAGCATCTTTACCCCTTCTTCTTTCTGATCCTTCTTTTAGAATCAATATGGGGACTCCTGATAATTGCGACATTTTTTAATCACTTTTTAAATTAATTTTTTTATTACCTATTTATAGATCTGCAAATCACAAAAATAAAAAAATTTTACTATTTATGAATAAAAATGAAATGGCAATAAAAAAATTAAAATAAGAAAAATAAATATGATAAATCCAAAAAGGAATAATGTTTTTAATTTGTTTTATATATAAGTGTCTATTATCCATAATATATGCTCAAAATGGGTCAAGCGAAACCATATATTAACAATCTTTGAAATTTTTTATAAGTTTATTTAAAGGTATTAATTTTTAAATAATAAAAAAATTTATCTTAACCTCTTGAAATTTCTACAAGGATATAGGTTAAATTTTAATCAATTAATTTATTTAAAAGATTTTCTCTCTTAGAATTTGCCTCTTTGATATTTTCTATGCGTAATAGATAGTTTTTATACATATTTTCTTTTCTTTTTTTTAAAGATTTAAAATAAGCAGAAACTTCCTTTCTTGAAGTAGATCCTTGACTAATTCTTTTTTCTAAAGTCTTTTTAACATTCCTCAAATTATTTATTTCATTATTGGAGATATTTATCTCTTTTTCAGAGTATTCTCTTATCAATTCATTAATTTTTTCATGGTTAAATAAATCCTCAGGAGTTTTTGAATTTTTAACTAAAGTTGCTACGATTTGATGAGCTTTTCTAAATGGTATTTCATAATCCTCTACTAAAAGTTCTGCCAAATCCAAAGCAATTATATAACTATCTCTAATTTGTTCCAGCATATTTTCTTTATTAATTTTAACAGTAGAAAAGATTCCCGTAATTATAACTAATATTGATTGGATTAAATTAAACGAATGTTTTAAGATAGGTTTTAATTGCTGAAAATCTCTAAAATATCCTGAGGGAATTGCTTTAATGATTAAATTTGCAGTAGATAAATTAGATATAACATTTGAGGATTTAGCTCGAATTATTTCCAAACTATCTGGGTTTCTTTTTTGGGGCATCACGCTAGAGACAGAACAATATTTATCATCTAATTTAATGAAATTGAATTCTTTAGTAGACCATATCATTAAATCTTCAGAAATTCTTGAGATATGAATGGCTAACAAAGATAAAAGCATCATTGTTTCAATAATATAATCCCTCGAACTGACGGCATCTATTGAATTTTCAATTAATCCATCAAAACCTAATAATTCCATTGTTCTCTCTCTGTCAATATTGATATTCGTTCCTCCAATTGCGCAAGCACCTAAAGGATTTTGATTAATTCTTTTATAGATTTCATCTATTCTTTCTTCTACTCGCAAAATTTGAGAGCAATAATAATTTAAATAATGTGAAAAAAGTCCTAGTTGAGCTTTTTGTAAATGAGTATAAAGAGGCATATATGTATTCAAATTTTTATTACTTAAATCTAATAAAATATCTAAAAAATTAAATAATTTTGAGGAGGTCTCATTTAATTCTTTCCTAATTTTTAATCTTAAATCAACCGAGACTTGGTCATTTCTAGAGCGTCCCGTATGAATTTTACCTCCAATATCAATTCCAATATCATCAATAACATAACTTTCTATAAATGGATGAATATCTTCAAAATCACCGGTTAATTTTATTTCCCCCTTTTTTATTTTCTTTTTAATTTTTTCAAGAGAACCCAGTATTTTCTTAATTTCTTCTTTTTTAAGAATATTTTTTTCATACAACATTATATCATGAACCTCTGTACCGATAATATCTTCTTCTGCAATCCATAGATCTTCTTTTAAAGAAGATAAAAATTCTAAAACATTTTTATCTAAAGCCTTTTTTATTCTACTTCTGTATAACTCTTTTTTCATTATTTATTCTCCTCAAACTAAATTATTCAATCAATCTTTATTTTAGATTAATCCTATATTTTTCAATAATATAAACTATAAAAGGATAATGAATAGATTTTAAGGTAATCCTATCTTATTTTTTAAATATGACCTTAATGATAGGTATAGTTGGTAAACCTAGTAGCGGAAAATCAACGTTTTTAAATGCTGCTTGTTTAACTGACGCAGAAGTAAGTGAATTGCCATTTACAACGATAGACCCAAATAAAGGAGTGGGTTATGTGCGGACGAAATGTGTATGTAAAGAATTAAATGTTAATGATAATCCAAAAAATTCATATTGTATAAAAGGAAATCGATTTATACCAATTAATTTATTAGATGTCGCAGGGCTAGTCCCAGATGCACACAAAGGAAAAGGATTAGGAAATCAATTTCTTAATGATCTTAGTAGAGCAGACGTATTATTACACATAGTAGATATAACAGGTTCACTTAATGAAATGGGGCAGATGATAGGAGAAGGACAGCATGACCCTTACCAAGATATAATATTTCTTGAACGAGAAATAGATTTATGGTTTAGTGAAATATTAATGAGAGAAGATTGGAAGAAATTTACAAGCACTTACAAAAAAGATGAAAAAGCATTTATCAATGCATTAAATGAACGTCTCTCAGGTTTAAAGATTAATTTAACACAAATAAAATTAGCACTAAAAAAATCTAATTTAGAAAAGAAAAGCCCTAATACTTGGAACCAAGAAGATTTGCTCCTCTTTTCAACACATCTGAGGAAAATTTCTAAACCTATTGTTATAATTGCTAATAAAATTGATAAAAAAATTGGTCTAGAAAATTTTAAGCGTCTAAAAGAAACCTATAAAGGAAAAATATTCCCATGTAGCGCTTTGGCTGAATATATTTTAAGGAAATATAATGAGAACAATATCATAGATTATATTCCTGGTTCAGCAGACTTTGAGATTATTAAGCCGGATAAGCTGAATTCTCATGAAATGGAGACTTTAAAGAAAATAAAGAAAATATTATTTAAATCATTTGGGGGGACTGGGATTCAAAAAGTTTTTAAATATATAATATTTGAGCTTATGGACCAAATTAGCGTTTATCCTGTTTCTGATGTAAATAAATTAACAGATAATAAAGGAAATGTTTTACCTGATGTATTTTTAGTAGAAAGAGGAACATTATTAAAAGATTTTGTTAGAAACAAAATTCATAGTGAACTGGCAGATAATTTTTTATATGGAATTGATGCTAAAACCAAAAAAAGACTAGGAGAGAATTATATCTTGAAGAATAATGATGTAATAAAAATTGTTACTACTGCAAAATAATTAACTTAAGAATTAAAATCTGTTATTCTTCTTTTGAAGATATCAAAATGTATACTAATATCATTATCATTATTACTATACCTAAGAATATTACACCAAATCTGAAAATATTCTCGAAATTTTCGCCAGTTGTTTGGAATATTTGAAAAAACATTATCTTTTTGTTCTCCTTCCGTTTTTAATTTATAATAATGAAATAAATCATAAATGGACCTGACGGGATTTGAACCCGTGACCTCTTGAATGCAAGTCAAGCGATCTTCCACTGATCTACAGGCCCAATTACTGGGATGTTAAATTATAATAATGGGAAATATGATTAAAAATTTTCCCTTTTTAAGAGAATTTAAGTTATAATAGAAAAGCAACCGATTTCTTTCTAATTACTTTATTAAATATGAATATAGTTATTCAATCTTTATGACTTGATTAATTAGTCTATTATTTAATTAACCAAAAAGATTTTCAATTTAAATTATAAAGTATAAGAGAGATATTATTTGAAACTATAGAATAAATGGGTTTGAAAAGGAAAAAAATAAAAAATAGGAGGTGATCCAGCCGCAGGTTCCCCTACGGCTACCTTGTTACGACTTCTCCCTCCTCGCATGCTAGAAACTCGACACAACCAATTTGACCATGCCTCATTTCCAGCACACTCGGGTGGAGCGACGGGCGGTGTGTGCAAGGAGCAGAGACGTATTCACCGCGCGATGGTGACACGCGATTACTAGGGATTCCACGTTCATGTCAACGGGTTACAGT
>Ga0102944_1002342_pt1 | contig 11239 bp, 8 predicted proteins | sample SalPonD_shore_MG_FD_78172 | JGI IMG/M metagenome (GOLD analysis project Ga0102944, IMG submission 78172) | Salt pond soil microbial communities from South San Francisco under conditions of wetland restoration - Salt Pond MetaG... | ecosystem: Environmental > Aquatic > Marine > Intertidal zone >... | reverse complement strand
TGGCGGCCGTATTCGTCCTTCTTGCCGATGTTGAACAAGGCGGCCTCCCTACATTCGGCCGCTACAAATCTCTACCACCGCGAAGCGGCACGCGTGCACCCTGAGCGTGAGGGGGACAACACGATGTATCGCGAAACGTTCCGACAACGGCTTTCCAACCTCGCGGCCAGCCCGTCACGCAAATCATCCCTGCACGCCGGAATCGCCGTCCGCCCCAGGCTAGCGCTCCGCCCATGACTCAACCTCGGAATCCTTCACCCGTTCGAGCGGCCGGAATCGACGCTGCACATTCAGCGCATTCGCGCGGGAATCCGTACGATAGATGTGCCTGAAGAGACCCTCCAGTTCCACAATTTCGTCATCCCGTATGTTGTCCCAAACCTCGAAAACCGAGCAGTGCGTCCATAGGCCGGACTTGATCTTCCTGTGCACGCGCAACCGCTGGCGAACGCCACCACCACTCCCGGCGTTCGTCATTCCGATATAGACCACGTCATATCGACTGAGCCTCGGACGGTATTTGTACAGGACGTAAATTCCGCGAATGCCGCGCGGAAACCGAAGAACTTCTTCAGCAGGCAGGTACTCAATTGCTCTCTTTACAAGTCGGAGCGCGCTTTGTTCCATGTAGCCGTCCCCCTGTCGACAGGTGTTTCCTGGACGTTCGCCCCGAACACCCTCCCCTACTCCGCAGCTTGGCCGCTATTCGGGCACGCCGCGAGTTATTACGCCTCAAGAATCCGTTTCTAAAGAGACAAGATACCTTTACATACTGTACCAACCCGGCACACTTCAGCCTGTGGCTCGTACAGTGATCGGCTCCACGACACTAGAATCCGCTCGGCACCAGGCCGAGGCTGTTGATCTCGGCATTTACCTGTTGAAGGGCCTCGTGTACTTCCAGTACCTTTTCGTAGTCCCAGCACTTAAGCTTTCCAGCGAGCCCCTGCACGCCCGCGGCATGCTTCTGGATCTTTTCCAGCTGTGTTGCATCCGACACCGCGACAACCCCTTGCACGGCCGGATTGTTTAGCGACTTGAGCAGATTGATGACAAGGCTGTCGATCGACCCCTTGGTCTGAACCTCGAACACGTAAATTACGCGACCCATGTTTCCGATCGTTTGTTCCCAGACGGCGTCCACCTTCGAACCATCGGCCACCTTGACCTCGGGCCGAGCCGCAAGCCCCAGAAAGATGCCGATATCGACGAGCTTGTCGCGCACCTCATTATGTATGAACTCGGAGGTCTTCTGATCGACGCTCGTAACGTCCCCGGTCGGCTGCTCCTCACTGGGATGCCGCAGTGCCAATGCCAGGTTATCCTCAACCTGCAGTTCCTGCCACACGAAGTAGTCCGCCGTAAGCAGGTCCGCATTGTAGAATCCTGCAGTGCGAAGCTCTTTCGCGACCTCTTCAGCAACGCTCGATAGCTCTACGTAGCGCTCACCCGTCATCTGATAGTCGTACCTGGGCAGGTTCTTCACCCCCAGATAGCGGAGGCCGATCAAGGCCCGTCGATTCCAGAGCATGCACGTGTCCGGGTGGACGTGGGATAGAACCTCGCTGATCATCGCGGGCCCCATGCCTTTGACCGACTTGCGGAATCGATTCCAGCGTTTCGCGACAGGCGCTTCCCCCCACACCAACTCCGCGAGCTCCTGTCGCAGCGTTTCTAGCCCGTTGTCTTCGATCATCTTGTCGGTAACGTAGTGCTTGTTACCCCAGATCAGCATCGCCCAGAGCTTCGCGATGTACTCGTGAAACTCATCCTCGGACATCGCGAGAAGTCGCTCCCGGCTCCAGCCCTGGTAGAAGTCACGCCGCTCCCGTCGCTGCTCGGTATCGAGCTTGGCTTGTTGCGGATTGGTGGCTATATGGCTCTTGTAGTGCTCAATGTGTTTGCGGAGCAGTTCACGATCCATTTCTTCTCTCCGTCTTGCCGGCCGGGGCGAGAATGTAGGCCTTCCCGTCGCTGTCTGACGCTATCTGTTCCGGGCATGACCACCATATCCCCGGAAGGCCCGTCAGTCCTGAGTGCGACTACCCACATTTGGAGCATCGCTTGGTGGCGGCCGTAGATCGATCGTCCACTGTCGCAGTGCCTCGGTGGATACGTTTTCCTGGTCCAGCAGCCGAAGGAGTTCTTCCTGGCGCGGCTGACCGAATACCACTCGGTAAGTCGCCAGCTGGCGCTTGAGGCGTTGGAATGCTTCGATCTCGCGAGTGTAAGGAAGGGCAGGCACATGGCGTTGCACCTTGTACGGCCCCGGAGCCATCCAAAAGGGAACCAAGTCATGCGCCCCATGCTCCCGCGCGGCCTTGTCCGCGAGACTGAAAAGACACTTCCACAAATCGTCACCGGGAACCCATTGTCTTCGAGCTTCACTCCCGAAACGGGTGGCGAGATTTCGACGGATCGCATGCCCCTTGAAACGGTGGATTCGGCCTTCCCGCTGTTCCAGGTCCACCGGGTTGCCGGGTAGGTTCCAATGGATTAGCCGATGGCACCATGGGTGAAAATCGAGGCCTTCCTGCCCGACGGACGTACTGGTGAGAACGAATGGCCGGAACGGGCTATTGAACGCAGCACGGACCGCATCCCGGCTAATGCTCCCCTCGTCGGACCGAAGGTCACCGAACCGCTGGGCAAAGGTGGTCCGTATGCGAATCTCGCTGACTTGCAGTTTGCGCTTTCCGTCCGGCGGGAAGAATTGTGCATGTACGCGCGAGGGGTTCGGATCAATGCTCGCGGCGACCTCGTCCAGGCAGTTCCCAGCCATCTTTTCGCGGCAGTGATTGTCCGACCATGCGTGCTGTTCCCATGTTAGATGCCATGCTTCGTCAATCACGGCTTGCAGATTTCCATCGATGCAGTAGCGCAGAACCCGTCGCCAGTAGGCGTACTCGCCTTCCGATTTCTCTCGCCCATTCAACTGTTCCAGCAGGGACATCACTGCCGGCCTGTTGAACAAGTGCCAGCATGCATGAGCAAACCGGGTGGCCAATGTCCGCCGACTCTGGTCACAGACACCAACGGGTGCCAGCGTGCGCGACGCAATCACCCCCGGGGCGCCCAGTGCGACATCCGTCATGAGATCGACCAATCCGTCCGGCTGGCGCCCCAGTGCTCTCGGATCGATCTCAAGCAGATCTCCGAGGTACGCCGGAAGAACGTCGGCATTCGGCTTGCCAGTGTCCTCGGAACTCGGCTTGGCCCAATAATGCAGAAAGTCTCGAAGCCCGGGATCCAACAACAACGGCGCCAAGTACTCCCAGCGCGGATCCGGCTCGGAATCAGGATCGTGCTCGCCTTTAAGCTCCTTGAGCATGGCCGCGACTTGCTCGCGAACCCAGTCGCGCGCGTCGACGCCGCCTGGTGCCGACAGGGGATGGGCGTGGTCCGCGAGGGGCAGGCACGGCATCATCAAGAGAAGCAGCCGATGGCGTGAACGACTGCCCTTTTGATCTGCAAGCCGGAGCAAGGGGCTGCGGTGCTCCCAGTAGTCGTCCAAGGCGTTCGCGGTCATGCGCCGCTCCGCCTCGTAGCTGAGCACGCCGCTGACGACGTCGGGCACGAAGTTCCAGGCCGAGAAGAGCAGCGTCTTGGTCCGGTCTTCCTGCCCTTGAAAGGCGCCCTCGAGCGGCCAGTACGGCACGGACGGAGGCATCCACAGCAACTTCCAGAGTCCGGTGTCCAGAAGCTCGTTGACCATCGAGCGCAGCTTCGCATGGCTCGGGTCAATTCCCTCCCAACGAGCGATAGCGTCGCGCTTGAGGAAGGCATCGGGATAGGCGTCCAGGACTTCTCTAAGCTTGTGCGGCTCCCGTTCGCGGGTCTCCCCGACTCGTTCATTCACCTTGTACCCATGCATGAAGTGCTGCAGGTAGGGGCCTGCCTTCCAGTACGTCATGGGGTCCCGGTCCCCGGCGGCAAGGAACCAGGCGTCCGCAGCCAAGTACTGTTGGACGTCGACTGAAGACAGTTCGAGCTGCGGTCCGCTTTCCTCGAGCATGGCGTCGTGCTCGTCGCTGGCCGTCACCCGTTCGGTTCGAGCCATGATGGACCGCAGACTCTCCTCGGCCCTCATCCGGGCGGCTACTACGTCATGGTCCTGCCCCGTGGCGGCGCGCTTCAGTTCACGACCGAAGGCAGCGAGCTGCTCCTCGAGTGTCGCTACGCGGTCCGCGTCATAATCCAGCAGGAAACGAGCGGTAGCGAGGAAGTCCTGATAGTGATCGTTCTCGGCCAGCTCCGCATCGGCCGTGTAGAGCTTGTACGGAGTGGCGGACAGCAGGAGGGTACGGACCGGTCGCCCCTGCGCATTCCGGGTATAGAACAGGAGACGAGCCAGTCGCGCGGGCGTCTCATCGCTTGCCTCGCCCTGGTTCACCAGGGTCTTGAACCGCTGGAACTCGTCAAGAATGACGAGATCGGGCTCCAGTGCATCGATGCAGACCTCGGCCAGCAGCTCGCGGAGTCGACCGGTCAGCCAGTTCCGCTTCCGCCGCGCCTTTTCCGGGTACTCCTCCCGCACCCGCAAGAACCATCGCTCGATGGTACTCTCGAGTTCGTCGAACAGTTGTTCGTCGTCACGAATCCGCTGCTGGAAGCGGCGCTTGATGGTCGGCTCGAGAGGCCAGGGCCTGCGCAGCGAGCGTCGCCAGCGCCACCTTCCCTTCCCACACTGCAACAGGTTCATCAATCCGGTACGGCGCGAGACCAGTTCTGTCAGAAGCCCGTAGAGAACCTGCCGCTCCTCCCATTTTCCGCAGTTGCTCCGGAGATTGAAGGACGTGCCGGGTGTGAAGCTGACGAAATTGACCTTGGGGAGGGAACCAGCCTTGTTGTCAGACTTCCTTTTCTCGGGCGCCATTTCCGTGGCCAGCATGGTCAGGCGGGTAGCGTGTCCCTCCGTGTCCTCGGTATCGCTAGTCACCTTGAGCTTGCGGAGGTTGGACCGCGCGATGCTCTGATTGCTGCAGATATAGATCACATCGATGCGGTCCGTGCTGTCCCACAGATGATCCACGCCCCGGGCGATAATGCCGCGGGCCACCAGCGTTTTTCCCAGGCCGACCTCGTCGGCCACGAGGAAGCGCTGGGTGCTGTCCTCCGCCTCGAACAGCCGATGAAATGCGTGGTCCACCGTGCGGCGCTGGAAGGATTTCAGCGTCGCGAGAATGGCTTCCGGGTCGGGGCGACTCACGAATGGCTCTCCCTTTGCAGAGCCGCATCCACGGCCTGCCATATCGTGTACAGATCGGCCGGAACGATGCCCTCGCCCTCGGCACCCTCCTCCGCCAGATCTTCCACTAGCCGGCGGACCGTCTCCAATCGCCCCGGATCGCGCGAGGCGGCGCGCAACAGATCTTCCAGAATGGTCTCGGCCTGGAGCGGCACGCCTCGGTCCTGCCTCTGGCCCTCTTGTCCGCCCGTTTCAGCCCAATCCACCAAGCTTTCCAGACCGCCAAGCAGGGCACGCAGGAACGCGAGGAAACGTTCCGGGGAATTGATCAGTGTCCGCAACACCCGTTGCATGCGTCCGTCGGGCAGTCCTTCGGCCGATAACTTCGCCACCAGAGTGAGATCGTCCACCTCGGACTCTGAGCGCAAACGAAAAGCCACGAAGGCGGTCAGCCGCTCCATGGGCAGGGACCATTCGCCCGCTTCGGTCCAGGGTCTGGCCTGGTCGCTGCTCACTGTAACTGGCCAAGCCTCCACGGCTACTCCTGGCTCCGTCGGCAGAGTCCCTTCGATACGCCACTGCCAGCTCGATTCGCCGAGCGAACACCGGATGGTCAACCCGGCATCAATCAGTGCATCTCGCTGCTTTTCCAGCGCGCGCCGAGCCTCCTGCGTTGCCGAATCCTCCTCAGCCGCCTCATGACGCCGGTACGGCATGCACAGGTTGACGAAGCCTGCATCCCAGAATGCGTCGATGCCTGCGCCACTGTCGGAATTCGTAGCCTTCAGGGAAGCGTCCAGCCGGGCCATCATCTCCACGTTGTGCCCGCGGAATGCGGCCGGTGTCAGGTTCGCGGACCCCAGATACCACTGCACCCGGTCCGCGTACTCCGCTGCGATCAACTTGGCGTGCAGGCCGGACGGTCGCCCTGCCGTATCGTCGCCGGACTCATCCAGCGCAGATTCCATCAGCACCTGTTGGTCCGTCCAGGGCGCCAGCGCCTCCTCCGACTGGGCGTCCAGAGCCTCGGCGCGGCTCACCAGGCACAGCGCTTCCGCCCCCTGCCCTGCCAGACCGTCCAGGGCCCCCTTGCCCACGAATGGGGCGACCGCCAGAAGCCGTTGGGCGCCCTCCACGGGTTGCCATAGGCCGTTGCTCGCGCCGTCCACACCGAGGGCATGGAAGGCAACGGGACCCTGGAAACCATCGGGAGCCGGGAACAGCGTGCGCGCCAGCTCATCGGCTGTCTCCTGCAGGGCCCCATCCAGTTGTGGCTCCAATGCCGCGCGACCCAGATCGGGGAGACGGCGCACCAGATCGGCCAACCCCTGCGAGGCCGCCTCCGGTTCCTTGCCTGGCGGCGCCTCGCTCACCAGCGCGACATCCCAGGAGCGGTCAAAGGTAAGGTTGCGGGAAGCGACCGCCACGCGTAGCAATGGCTCGTCGTTGTCGTCGAGGAACCGAGTCACCCACACCTTGGGGTGAAAGGCCCCGCCACCAGGCGCCCGCGCCGGGTGAACGCTGGATTCCAGAGCAGCGTAGAGTTCCCGCGGAACATTCGGAATGGCGATCCCCGCCTCGTCCACGAATACGTGGATGCGGTCGGAGGCCTCGCGCAGCGCCTCGAGCAGCAGGAGCGGATCCTCCAGCAGCTCCTCCACCCCGCCATCGGTCTGGGCCAGCAGCGCGAGCGGCAGGGCCAGCAGCACCTCCAGGTCCAGAGTGTAGGTGGTCATCACCGCCCGGTTCAGGCGGTATCCGGGCGGGGGGCGCAGGATTTCGGTGGCCACTGTGCGGGCGTCCGGGGACAGCATCAGCGAGCCAGCCCTTCGTGGAGGTCGGTCATCAGCTGGCGCACCTGCGGCCAGCGAAAGTTCAGGCGCCCGGTCCCCACGTCGCCCGTCCAATCCTGGAGGCGTCGGTCATTGACCAGCCGCGCTCGCGCACCCTTGAGGGCGCGCTCCCGCTGCGCCACAAGATCTCGCAAGGCTTGGCTATCCGCTACCGCCTTGGCGCCATCCCGGGCCACCTCCACGGACCATCCCTCGACAAAGCGTTTCAACGGCTCCTTGATGTGGGCACCTCCGCGAGCGGCCGCCGCCCACAACGCCTCGGCATCAAAGGGCGCGGGGTCGTCGGCCTCCTTTTCTGCCCACTCGCCCAGTTGCTTGCGGTACTTCTCGATCCCTGCCTCCTCGGCATCCGCGTTCCCGATATTGCGGCTGAGCCGAGTTTCCGCCAGCAGGAGGTTGTAGAGCAGCGGTGCACCTTCCATGTGCAGGGAAAACCGCCGGGCAAGCTCCACCGTCTCGCCCAGGCGCGCCGCGACCCGGTGCCTGACGATTTCGGCCAATTCAGGCCACCCGACTGAAACCATCTCGCATGAGCCTTCCCTGGCCAGCCAGGCGAGGAGGCTGTGCGGGACATTTGCCTCCATGCAAACCCGAATGCACTCCGCCTCGTTGGCGGAAAGGTCGAAACTCGCCGCTTCAAGCAGCTCGTCGGGAGGATCGGGGAGGTGGGGCGTCCAGCTTTCCTCACCGTGCCACGTCACGCCGGGATCGTCAGGGTGGCCCACCTGTGCCGGGTTGGCCAACTCCCGGAAGTGCCGGAAGTACCAGCTTTGACTCTGGTTCGGGACGAAGATGCCCCAGCGCACAAGGGCCACCCAATAGGCGTTGCTGGGCAGCCGCGACAGGCTGGCACCGGCCCGAGCGCCGATGATTCCCTCCTGATTCCCGTAATGCTTGAGGGCTTCAATCAATCGAAGCTCAAGGGCACGCGCCTCCGCCGGCACATCCTGGACCTCCCGATGCCGGGCCTCCAGCCGCTGGTAGAGCCAGGGGATGAACAACACATAGCGCAGCCGGGTGTGCAGCACAGAGGTGCCGGGGAACAACGCATCCGAGAGGAAGTCTCGTATCGGCCCCAGCCCCAGTTCGTCCACCGTTCCCTGCTCGTTGAACAGGTCGAGCACCCTGCGAACCTTGTCACGGTCAGAGGCGGTGAGGTCAAGCCAAGTGAGAAAGGGCGGATTGGCAACCATGCCTTACGCCACTGCCTTCTTCACAACGCTATCGGCCAACCGTTTTCCAACTATTCCAGCCTCGCGTACCTCATACCTCAGACGCTCGCGCAGCGCCATCAATTCACCACATTTATCGACAATTCTTTTTTGCTCATCCGAAGGCGGCAACCATACAGGAATCGAATTCAACTTGGCTTGGTTCATTTTCGGCTGCGCCGTCCCAGTAACATACGGCTCAAGCGAGATTGCGTTAATATAGATACGCAGATAGTCAAGCAGACTCTCATCTATCGCTTCCAATACATGCGCGTGGTTATTCACCCAATATCTACCGCGAGCAATAAAGGCAATCGGCGTAGCCCTATTCAGCAAATTGGCGCCATCCTCTCCGACCAGAAGTAACGATTCATCAAAAATATACGAATCTACCTTGTCGATACTAAGTAGTGCATAAGTAGAGCCTCATGCGATAAAATTGCGATCCATGCACTCCGATCGCACGAACGATGGCCGCAAGCTGACGAGCGCGGAGAAAGAAGCGCTGCGCAAGCGAGCGGTGCAACAGATCGAGGGCGGTGAGAGCCCGGAGGTCGTGGCGGACACGTACGGGATCAACCGACGCACGGTGTATCGCTGGCTTGAGCGCTATCACCATGGTGGCCTTGAAGGACTGGGCACGCAGCCGAAGCCGGGTCGGCCGACGAAGTTCACCGCGGCCGATCTGCGCTGGTTGTCGCGCACGATCCGGGGCAGTGATCCGTGCCAGTTCCAGTTGCCGTTCGCGCTGTGGACGCGGCGGATCGTGCGCGATCTGCTGCGCCGCGAACGCGGCGTGCGCGTGTCCGATGTCACCGTCGGGCGCGCCCTGCGCAAGCTCGGTCTGACGCCGCAGCGGCCGCTGCGCCGGGCCTGGCAGCAGAACCCGGAGGCGGTGGACCAGTGGAAACAGCAGGTCTATCCCGAGATCCAGCGCCGCGCGAAGGCCGAAGGCGCGCGGATCTATTTCGCCGACGAGGCGGGGATGCGCTCGGACTACCATGCGGGCACCACCTGGGCACCGAGCGGCGAGACCCCGGTCGTCGAGGCCACCGGCGCGCGCTTCGGCGTCAACATGATCTCGGCGGTCGCGCCGACCGGCGAGATGCGCTTCCGCCTGGTCGAGGGCACCGTCAACGCGGGCGTTTTCGCCGACTTCATCGACCGCCTCGCCGCGGATGCCGACGGCAGGAAAGTGTTTTTGATCGTCGATGGCCATCCGGCGCATTGTTCGAAGGTGGTCCAGCGCAAGCTCAAGGCGCTCGACGGCCAGATCGAACTGTTCTTTCTGCCGCCGTATTCGCCCGAGCTCAATCCGGACGAGCTGGTCTGGTCGCATGTGAAGCGACAGATCGGCCGGGTCGCCGTCACGGGCAAAGATGATCTCAAGCAGCGGCTCATCTCGGCGCTACGATCCCTGCAGAAGATGCCGGCGAAGATCATGGCGTTCTTCCGTCATCCCGAGTGCCGGTACGCCGCCATATGAGGCTCTACTAAGTTTCGGCTTAGTAACACCCGACGCTCCGTAGTAATCATATTCGCCCTTTCTGTTCTTACGCTCTTCAACCGAAACAGGTATCCGCTCCGCGTCGCGGTTAATAACGACCTCTCCAAGCGGCTGTACTAGCCATCCATCCGGTAGCCGTGCACTTTCTTCATTTGACTCGGCCCCTTGCATTCCTGTCTGTCTTACTCCCCGGCGACGCTTTTCGGCCACAATACGGTCGAGGAGATCGGAAGCAGGTTCCTCCTCGGCAATCTGCGGCACGAGGCGACCGATGACGGCGAGCTTGAGGACAGTCTGTTCGAGACGGTCGATGCTGTGCTCGGTGGTGAACAGGGTGTCGAAATGGGCGGCCATTCGGGCCCAATTGACGGCCAGCTCGTCGGCGTCCTGCGAGCGGGTGAGCGTGTCCAGCAGGGTATCCACGAGCGTTTCGTGGGCGCTTATCTGGTCGCTGGTCTTCTGCTCCAGGCGGTCGCAGAGGGCCATGAGTTCATCGATTCTCTCGACGATTCGCGTTTGCTCCCCCAGCGGAGGTAGCGCAACGGGGACCAGCGCCATCTTCGAGCCTGAGATTTCTTTGAACGTCGTCCCACTGGCCTTAGCGTCGATCTCCTTGGCGGACCGCTTCAGAAAGTAATACAGATGCTCAGCCATTCCGTCGACGTAAGGAACGCACGACTTGAAGCCCTGATTCGTGGCCAGCGGTCTCCCGGCAATGGCCACATATCCGATGGGCGCCCGACTTGAGAACAACACCGTGCCAGTCGGAACCAATGTGGCTGACGACTCATGAAGCCCCTTCTCCGAGATGTCACGGCGCCCCTCGGAAATGTACTTGTACGGATATCCATATAGGTCAGCTGGCGTTAGCCACGTGACTCCTTCGGCACACCAATAGGCCGGCTCCCCGGATTTCGGAGTCCCCCCGCCAACGATCTGCCCGACATCCCCTAGTCGAACCCATTCCCACGACTCCGGCAGGACAAATGGGCTTTCGGAAGCACCGATCTCGGGATATTCCTTCGGCCTTCTTATGCGCCCTTCGTTGTACAAGCGCGCCTTTTCATCTGCCAAGGCGCGCACTAGTTCCGACGCCGGCTCGTCATTGGGATCCTGATATGCCAGCTTGCCGCTAACGGCTAACTCCAAGATCAGCTCGCGCAGCTTGTCGATTCCGGTCAGCTCCGGCTCACCGTTGTTGTTTCGACTTTTGCCGCCGCCGTAGGTAATGGCACCTGTCCATTTATCAAAGTACTCAGTGATCAGCCGCTCGGCCCTCATGCTTTCTCCCCGAGCGCATCCGCCAGGATGCTCTTGAGCTGGTCGCGCAGTTCCTGGATCTCGGCCTGTTGCTGCTCGTAGCGGGCCAACAGCTCCTCGGGGTCATGCGTGGCCTCCTCGGCCGCGTGGGGATTCTTGATATCCAGGTTGTAGTTACGGGTCTTGATATCCTCGATCGGCACCCGCCACGCGTACTCGG
>Ga0102944_1002341_pt1 | contig 11246 bp, 10 predicted proteins | sample SalPonD_shore_MG_FD_78172 | JGI IMG/M metagenome (GOLD analysis project Ga0102944, IMG submission 78172) | Salt pond soil microbial communities from South San Francisco under conditions of wetland restoration - Salt Pond MetaG... | ecosystem: Environmental > Aquatic > Marine > Intertidal zone >... | reverse complement strand
TGAGGCTGGCCATGGTAACCGCCACTCATGCGCACATACTTCAATCTGTCAGACCGGCGTTGAACAGCTGCATCGCCGGCCCGGTACTCTGCATCCAATCCCGGTGGCGTATCCTACCGGTCTCACGTTTCCTTCCTATCACTGATTCACTTATTCATCTCAATCTTGTCGCCCGTCTCTTGCGGGCAGGAGGGTAGTGTATGGCAACCCTGGTCGCTGTAATTCTGGTTGCGGCAATCGCCGTTCTGGGGATCATTACGTGGGCTTCCCAGAAACGAAAGTCCCACCAGTAGCGGTTCTCGCTACTTCGCCATTGCCCGCGGTGCAACGTGAAGGACTGCACCGTGGGCCCCGCTGAGGGGCAGAGCCCTCGCAGCAAGCACGGTTGGGCCAAGCGTTACTGCTTGCGACGGGAATTTACAAAGCGGGCAAACTCGTTAATGTTCTTTACCGTGATTTTATCGGGAAATATTTCGATACGCCGTTGAGATGCAAAATGGTTCAAAACCTCACGCGCCTTCTCAGCCGAAAGGCCGGCCCAGTGTGAAATATCTTCTGCCTTCGTTTGAAAAGTACGTTCATCTGACTCCGGATCAACGGCGGTTTGTCCTTCATTCAACATTAAAAATACGTCGGCCACCTTGGCCTGTACGTCATCAAGCGTAAGAATCATAAACCGCCTGCGCTGGTCATAGATTCGTTTGGTAAAAAGTTTGAGAAGCTTCAATGCAATCTGGGGGTTCCCCCGCATAAGAATTTCAAAGTTCTCTCTGTTGAACTCCAACGCTTTTACCGGATCAAGGGCGCTGGCGTTGGCGCTCCGTGGCGCCTCCTCCAGTATTGCCATCTCTCCAAAAATTTCCCCCGGATGGAGGATATCTATGGTTTTCTCTATCTCGCCCATGATTTTCGAAATCTGCACCCGTCCTTCCTGAATGAGATAGAACGAGTCACCGGGTTCGTACTCGCAGAAGATGAGGTCACCCCTCCGAAAATTCACGGCGAACCGTTCGAAGGCTTTGTTGTTGAAGTCCATCACAGAGCGTCCTCCACGGTGCGCAACGCTTTGTTCACTTTTCGCTTCAGTCCGTCATCCACGGAAGGCATGGAAAGAATCTTGTTATAAAAACTGCGAGCTCGCGTCATATCGCCCTTTTCCTGGTACGCCTGACCTATGTAGAAGAGCGCATCGCTGAGATCCGGCATTTTGGGATATTTCTGGATAAGACTGGTAAAATGCTTGATACACTGATCGTGGTGCCCCATGCTGAACAGACAGCGGCCAATTTCAAAAAGCGCCTTCACCACATACTCTTCATCACTTCCGCTATCCACTATCACTTTGAATGCTTTCAGTGCGTCCTGGTATTTCTGCTGGCTGAAGAGGCTCACCGCATCATAGTACTGTTTTGCCGCGTTGGAGAGTTGCTTGCCGGCTTCCGGTTTTTTTGTCTCAGCCGGTGTGCCGGACAGGCCGGGCGCGGTAGGCCCCTTCCCCTGGCCGTACTTTTGGGCAAAGTCCTCTGCCGTTTGAGCGTACTTATTAGCTTCCTGATTGTAGCGGCCGGCCGGATAGTAGGTGAGATACTTGTTGAAGGCGTACAGTGCCTCGGAGTACTGTTTTTTCTTCATGTAGTACTCGCCGTTTCGGAACAGCCCCTCTTCAGGGTCCACCTGCTCCTCTGCAGCCAGCAGGCTGCGCACCTTCGCGTGCATGCGGCGCAGCTGGTTGGAAAAGACGCGCAGCATCTTCATGATGATCCGCGTATTGCGCGCCACCAGCTGTTCGAACTCCGGGACGCTGAACATGATGACGTCCGCATCTGAGAGAACCACCGCGTTCTCTTCTCTGGGATACTTACCCAGCGCGGATTTAACGCCAAAAAACTCGCCGGTTTGAATGTAATCGTGTATTTCCTGTCCAGTCTCAATGTCGTTGGAATTGAGGCTTACACGCCCACCTTTCAGGATGAAAATGCGGTCCTCGAGGTCTCCCTTGAAGTAGATCACTGAGTTCGCTTTATAGTGCATAGCCTTTGGCACGGCGTACTCTCCCGATAGAACTTTAACTAACTGCCCGGAGAAATTCAAGCTGAGGCGTTCATCCAGAACCCGTCGCGTCTCCGTAAAAACATGACCTTCTCTACTACTATCGGGTATTTTGCGCACTATAAACAGGAAAAAGGAGGCTTACAGCGCGCGAAGTTCCGAGGGGCTCGCGTAACTGATGCCACCTTGACGACTGCCGCAAAATGGTTAAGCTGACCTGCATGGTCGATCTACACACGCACTCTACGGAATCAGACGGCACGCTTACTCCGGAGCAACTGGTAGAACACGCCACGAACGAGGGCGTCACCGCTCTTGCTCTCACCGACCATGACACCTGCGCTGGTATTGCGGCCGCGACCGGTGCCGGAGACGAACTGGGAGTGCAGGTGATACCGGGAATAGAAATAGAAGTCGACTACTCGCCCGGAACATTTCACCTTCTTGGGCTTGGGATATATCGATGGCGGAACGTTCTTGAACCTGCGCTCAAAGAGCTTGCAGAACACCGGGTTGCGCGCAATCTGCTCATGGTCCAGAAAATTCAGGACGCAGGAATTCCTGCGGACTACAAGGCTATCATGGACATTGCAGGGGGCTCTATTGTGGGACGCCCTCACTTTGCGCAGTTTCTCATGCGTCAGGGCGTAGTAAACTCCGTCCAGGAAGCGTTTAACCGCTATCTTGCAGAAGGGAAGCCATTCTACGCGGCGCGGGAGAGACTCTCACTCGCCCGTTCTGTACGGCTCATACATGAGGCAGGCGGGAAAGCGGTCATTGCACATCCCAACAGCCTCCATCTTTCTGCCACCAAATTGCAGGAAAAGCTGGTAGAATGGAAGGAAACTGGTGTTGACGGGGTGGAAGCGTTCCACTCCAATGCAACCTACAGCGAGTGCAAGCGATATGAAGCAATGGCCAATGAATTGAATCTTTTAATCACCGCGGGAAGTGATTTTCACGGACCGCACCGGATTGACCGCCGACTTGGACGAACAGTGGACAACAAAAAAATCGATGACGCCTATGCCGCGCCATTTCTTGCCGGAGCGTGAGTCGTGGCTGATCTACCCCTGTATGAACGGCTCGGCGCAACGGCCATATCAAAGGTGCGCAGCTTCTTCTACGCCATGGGGTTCTTCTTTGAAATCTTAAAGGAGACGGTCCACTTTTTCCGGCATCGGAGTGTCGGGGCCGGCGTACTTACCATGCAGGTACTATTCACCGGCGTGGAAGCACTCTCCGTTATCTCCGTACTCTCGCTTGGAATTGGCGCAGTCATCATTATCCAGGGATTAAGCCTTCTTCCGCAGTTTGGTCAGGGCCAACTCATTTACACCATTCTTATAACCGTGATTACCCGGGAACTGGGACCAATTCTGACAGCGTTTATCATTACCGCCCGCTCCGGGACTGCAATATCGACTGAGATCGGGAACATGGTCATTAACCATGAAATAGAGGCGTACATTGCCACGGGGATTAATCCCATCGCCTACATTGTGGTTCCTCGGTTCATTGGCGTTATTGTGTCAATGCTCGTACTCAATGTTTATTTCAACATTTTCGGACTCCTCGGCTCTTACGTAGTAACTCAATTCTTCCATCCCATCGGATTTCAGGCTTACTTCTCCAATATTCTGGCAACGTTGGGCGTTACCGATATTCTTTCTTCAGTTATAAAGAGCGTGGTCTTTGGCGCTATTGTGTCCACGGTGGCCACGTTTCACGGATTTGCCGTTGATCGCGCCTCGACGGAAGTGCCCAAGAGTGCTATCCGGTCGGTTGGGCAGGGATTCACGCTCCTCATTATTGCTGACGCAATCCTAACCCTGGTCTACTACGTGTAGAGGCGAATGAATGGCTATGACTACAGCAGAGAGACACGGACGGCCGGTTACACAGTATGAGTGAAGGGAAAAATTCCAGAGACGTGATTCTCCAGGATGTTCATCTGCAGTTTGAGGACTATCCCGTGCTTGACGGCGTCTCAGCCCGTTTTCCGGCAGGAAAGACTACCATTGTCATGGGGCCCTCCGGAAGCGGGAAATCAACGCTTTTAAAGGCTGCCTCCGGTCTGGTACCGGTTGAAGGCGGGAAAGTGTTCATGCTCGGCAAACATCTGGCAAGCATCACCGACAGGGAAGAGCGGGAACTGAGACGGCGTAACGGTTTTGTCTTTCAAGACGGAGCGCTATGGCAGAATCTCACGGTCTACCAGAACCTCGCGCTTCCGCTGCAATTCCACTTTCCCGGTATTGTGCGCGCTGAAATTGAACGTCGCATTTCCCATCATCTTCACGGGCTTGGTTTTGACCACCAGATGAACCTGCGGCCGGCCCAAATCTCCATTGGAGAACGGAAGATTATCTCCTTCTTCCGAGCGCTCATTCTTGATCCGGAACTCATATTTATGGACGAGCCAACATCGTCTGTAGACCACAATACTGCTGACCGCATGATCCGGACTATCCGCCACCTGCGGGAAAGCGGCAAGACGATGATAATCGCCACCCACAGCGCGGAGCTTACCTCACTGATTGCAGACGATCTCCTGGTGATGAAAGCGGGCAAAATAATTGAGCACGGACCGCTTCAGGAGGTGGTCCGCTCTACTCAACCCGAGGTGACAGAGATCCTTACTGATGTGCTGAGCCAAACTGCCACCTATGACGGAGACATCCTGAAGCTTCTCGATCCGGAAACAGACCCATTTAGCTAATTGCAGTTGCCCATCCGCTGCCACGGTGCTCGAACACAAAACGAGGTTTGATTGACGAAGCAACGAAACTGTACTAGACTTACGCTGCCATGAGGTTCCGCATCCGCTTCGCGAACCAGCTCGTTGGGGTCTTCATTTTGATAGCCCTGGCGGCGGTTGTCGTTATTCTGATTTCCATGGGTGCAAACCAGCGCTGGTTTGCACGCAACTATCACTATCACAGCAGCTTTGGCAGCGCCAACGGCCTAAGCATCGGTATGCCAATCACCTTCAAGGGATTCCAGATTGGGAAGGTGACATCCATCGCCCTCAATGATCAGAACCGAGTGGACGTGGATTTCTATATACAGGACACCTTTATCGACAAGGTGTATGAAAACTCTATCCTTCAACTTACGTCGAGCCCAATTGGCATTGGTGGTGGACTTCTCTTTCATCAGGGCTCACAGAGGACGGAACCGATTCCGGAAAATTCCTATATCCCGTCATATAACACAGCGGAGGCACAACGGCTGGTGGCGGAAGGCAATGTTACCATCCCCACGCAGGATGATACGGTGGCCAAATTGCTTAGCCAGGTCGGGCCGGTACTGGAGAACGTCAACAAGGTACTGGTCTCGTTCGACACGGTTATGGCGGACGCCTCTGCGGCCTTGCAAGGCAACGGCACGGGACCGATGCAGGATATTGTAACAAAAAGCAACGAAATGCTCGGCCATCTTAACCTGGTACTGACCCAGGCCGAGACAATAAGTGACAATCTCGCGGCAATCACCACGGAATTTCGGGACCCAACCGGCATGATCCCTAAACTGCTGGATGCAAAGGGCTCGGTGGCCACGTTTCTGGATGACAATAACGCGCTCTACAATCAAATTGAGGCGCTTCTCACACAGGCAAATAAGAGCATGCAGGATGTCCAGAAGCTGACGTCCTTCGCCGGTGATTCTACCCCGGAGCTGGCGGCCATCCTTGAAGAGGGACGCCAGGCACTCAATGACGGACAGGATGTACTGGAAGGTCTAAAGAATAATCCGCTGTTGCGCGGCGGAATTGCAAATCCCATTGACCAGCCAACCACGTTTTCCGGCACCCGGGACGGAGAATTCTAATGCAGATTTCTCACTACTCCTCCCGGAATCTTTTTCCTGCAGGTATCCAGACGGCCGTGTTTCTCATTATCATGCTCACTCTTGCCAGTTGCTCCAGTCTGCCAAAAGGTGACAGACAGGTGGTTGAGTCCCAGAATCGTGCTGCAGGTTACGCCCGCTTTGGAAACCAGTATTTTGCGGAAGGCAATCTTTCCAAGGCGCTGGATTTCTTTCGCCTCGCACTTGAAGAGAACCAGTCAATTGACAATGAAACGGGAATAGCAAAAACCTACTATTCCATCGGCAAGGTCCACCTTTCTGCAGAAAATCTGGAGGAAGCGGAGAACGCATTTTCGCACACGCGGGAAATAGCAGAACGGACCGGACGTCCGCAACTACTCATGTACGCTTACAGCGGAAGTGGAGAGCTTGCGATGGCACGAAATGATCCCGCGCGCGCCCTTGAACTCTTTGAGTCATCTCTTGGCGAGGCGCGGCAGCTAAGCGACGATCCCAAATGGACCGCTATTGCGCTCCACAATGTTGGCACGGCGCTGAGCCGACTTGGAAAGCTCGATGATGCAGAAACCAGATTTCAGGCAGCCGCTGAAATAAACACGCAGGAGAACCGCTACCGCGAGCTGGCATCCAACCACTACATGCTTGCGTCCATCTATTCACGGCGCACCGAGTATCAGAAGGCCGAAGTAGAACTGCAAACGGCAATGAAGAACGACAAGATTGTGGAGAACTCACTTGGAATTGCACAGGATCTCCGTGCCCTGGGTATGGTTCAGGAAAAAAGCGGAAATCTGGAGACTGCCCTGGATTATTACCAACGCTCGCTCCAGGTCTACGTTGCCCGGGGTCAACGTGCGCCCACTGTCGCGCTTCTGGGAGTACTGGAACGCGTTGCATCATCTCTGGGCATGAATGACCTGGCGGCTACCTACAACGAACAGCTAAGGCGCCTAACTCAGGGTGAATAACGTGAAACTTCCGCACAACAGCTCGCCGTCAGAACACTCTACCCTCTTTGACCTGCTTCAGCTGATAACGCGCGGCTACCGGCTTCTGGGCCGCCGCGTTGCGCTTACGCTTCTTACCCTGCTTTTTACCGCAGCGACCGGTGTAGTTATTGTGTGGCCGCTCTGGTACGTTGCCACAACGGCACGCTCCGTTTACACGGCAGTCGTCGTTGCGGCGTTTGCACTGCTGGTGGCCACGGCCATCTATCGCAAGGTCCAAAGCCGCCGCGCGCCTTCGCGCCAACCGCGGCCGGCGAAAGGCTCCACCCGGCCCACCCACCTGCCGATAGTTAAGAAAGCGGCTATCGTTGCAGCGGCGCTGGGAGGCGTGTACGGAATCGCCCTGCTATTTGCGGTGGGTTTGATTGCCTTAGCTGTCCCTGCGCTCATTCTTGGTCTGGCTACCCTCGGTTACATCTCCGGATTATACGGCGATAGGCAATAGGGGCGTAAATACTTTCATGATTCGTGCCGAGCGTATCGCAATTTTTGCATCAATCTTTCTCTTCACATCGGCCTCTCTTCTGGTGGCGGAATTTCCGCGTATTTCACGCCTCTCACGTTCAGACCTTATGTACCGGCAACAGCAGGACGCGGTGCAGCGTTACTATCGCTCCTCGTCCGCCGGGAAACCGCTTCCCGGACTTGAAATTTACACCTACGAGCCACAACCGCGGGACACACTCATCACCCTCGCTGCAAGCTTTTCCGTGCCGTATAGCAGCCTTGCCAGCCTCAATCGACTGCCGCACGCAGAGATTCCCCGTGAAAGGAGAGAGGTGCTCATCCCCAGCGTGCCGGGCATATTCCTTCCGGCAGACCCGGAGAATGATCTGGAACGCCTCATGAGTGAGCTGCGCTCCCCGCCGGCGGACAAGGCGCGCCCCATTATGGTGTCAACTCAGGCAGGGCGGCAGAAGTTTCTCTTCTTTCCCGGAGATGACTTTGACCGTACCGAACGCCTTTCTTTCCTGAACGTCCTTTTCCGCAGGCCGGTAGACAACACAAGGATTACCTCTTTCTACGGCTACCGCCGCCAACCGGTGACCGGTCTCTCCCGTTTCCACGGCGGCGTGGATTTTGCGGCGCCCCGCGGCACAAACGTGACGGCCGCCCGCGAAGGGAGCGTTGAAGAGGTGGGCGTTGATCCTATCTTTGGCAACTACGTGCTCCTTTCTCACCGCGGAGGATACGAGACCTTCTACGGACATCTGAAAGAGTCAACCGTAGAGTTGAAGGAGCACGTAACTTCAGGTATGATCATAGGGAAGGTTGGAAACAGCGGATTTTCGACCGGGCCACATCTCCATTTTGAAATTCGGCTGGATGGGAAGACGCAGGATCCCCTGCTCCATCTGCCGGGATTACATCGATGAGGTATTCGAGGACCATAGGCGGTTTTCTTGCAGCAATCCTTCTCCTCACTGGTGCCATTGGTTACGCAGAGAGTCTGCGCGGACCGGTGGTTTCAATGGTGGAAATCGATGTAAGCAAGGCACCGGAAGTTTCCTTTGAACTTGGCCTCGAAGACATCGCCTCCGTCTCGCTTACCGGTGATTTGCGGTTTCTGCAAGGCGTTCAGCTTGAAGTCCAGGTTCCCGACACAGCGCGCGGCTTTCCCGGAAGCTTTGGTCTCTATCTCTACAAAAATGTGACTCCTACACCCGCTTCCGGTCTGGGCACCTACAGCGCGGTTCGAGCCTTCTTTGACATAGTTCCGTCGGGTAACCGTTTCTTTGTTACCATTCCGCTCCGCACGGATCACACGCTGCGACAAACCGCTGACTCCTACCTGGTGAAGCCGCCAATTGACTCAGAAGAATTTCCCCTACTGGTGACGATCTATCCGGTCATGAAAGGCCTTAGCCGCTCAGCCACCAACTCCCGATTCAGCATAACGGCAAAACCGCTTGTAGTTGACCGCGGAGCGTTGCGTCTGCGCATAACGGATCCACAAGGTGTAGAGATTCAGAAAGCGTCCGGGGCGTTACGGGAGTTTACAGTTCTGTTGGATGGGTCTACAATTGAATACGGTGATGAAGATTTCATTCTAACTCCGGGGCTTCACAAACTGGTTCTCGAATCACCACGCTATGAGAACCAGAGTATGACGTTCGGAGTTGAACGGGGCAAGGTAACCAACGTTGCGCTGGAGCTTACGGAACCGGTATCAACGGTGAAGATAGACGCGCCGGAAGGAACGCAGCTTTTCGTAGACGGCGCAAGGGTGGAAAAGAGCCCGCTGCAGTTGCCACCGGGAGAGCACACCCTGCTTTTTAAGCTTGGCGATTACACAATCAGCCGGAGATTGACAGTGGAGGCAAAGAAAAACTACAAAATTTCGCTGTCTCTCAATATATTGATAAATGAAGACTAAATAATTCTCGTCGAGAGACGATAATAAAAGTGTCGGTTATTTAATATAGTTCCCCTCCCAGTTTACTATATTATTCCGATAACCGAACGGTGGGCCGGTTCTGCAGGACCGGCCCTTTTTTTATGCAGCCCGGAGCGGCCTTGCGCTTCTTGACAAAGCCATACCCTACACGTACCCTTTTGCTATGCTCATCCCTCGAAAGAAACGCCTTGTTATACATATCATGCTCGGGGTGGCAGCGTTTGTTGCCCTGGTAGTAGGAGTGACAACCGGCATAGCTGTAGCCTCTGTAGACAATATCCGCACCCTTGAAAGAGGCAATGATGCACAAGCCGCCTTACCCACTCAAATCCTTGATCGCCACGGCAAACTTATTACAGAGTTCTTTTCAGATGAAAAACGCGAACTCGTTTCTATTGACGAGCTTCCGCGTAATCTCATCTACGCGCTGGTGACTCGCGAAGATAAGAACTTCTTCCAGCACCACGGTTTCAGCGTTTGGGGTACCGCACGTGCAGCTTTTAACATCGTAACGGGAAACTACGTCTCCGGCGGGAGCACGCTCACGCAGCAGCTTGCCGGTTACCTCTACGCGGACCGCTCCAAATTTACCATCGCACGGAAGCTCAAGGAGCTATGGTGGGCGTTCGAACTTGAGAAGCACTGGACCAAGTATGAGATTCTGGAAAAATACCTCAATACAATGAACTTTGGCCACGGCAACTACGGCGTTGAGGCCGCGTCCCAGTACTTTTTTGGCCATTCGGCGCGTGACCTGACCGTGGCCGAATCGGTAATGCTGGTCATCCAGCTTGCAAACCCATCGGTCTACTCTCCCATTCGCCACCCCAACGTTGCACGGGAGATGCAACGGAAAATTCTCAACCAGATGGTAGATCTGGGCTACGCCACGCAGGAAGAGGTTGACCTCTCCTTTAGCCAGTACTGGAGCAGCTATGACTTCACCCGATCCAATACATCCACCGCGTTTTTTGACAGACAGGATAAGGCTCCCTATTTCAGCGAATATGTCAGATACCAGTTGGAGAACAAGTATCTGCTTGGCAGTCTCGATATATACAAAGATGGATTTGTAGTCCACACGACTCTTGACCTTGACTATCAAAAAGCAGCGCAAAATTACATGAGCTCCGGCCTGGCGCATGCAAATGCGGTATATCAGCAAAACGTTCAGGCCAGACTGGCGCAGGGGACGGAGCTCGTGCCCGTTGTGGACCTTCTCTCACTTTCGTTCAACATCCCCAATCTGCGGGTCGCTGACGCCAAGCAACGCCAGGAAGCACTTGCCGCGTACCAGAAGGATATCAACCCGCTCGTTGACGTGATATCTCTCATGTTCGGCGCCAGTGATCAGGATCCGCTTCACTATGCATCGCGGATCTCATACCGCACAACGGACAAAGTTGCCAAACGCACCACGGTGGAAGGCGCCTTGATTACTCTCGACAATTCCACCGGACACATACTTGCCATGATCGGCGGCAGCAAGTTTGAGTCCCGCAACCAGTTTAACCGCGCTGTTGACGCCGCGGTGGAGCCCGGCTCTTCATTTAAGCCGCTCTATTATTCCGCCGCCATCGAGAACAAAGTCATTACGCCGGCAACTATGATCTATGACTCGCCAGTGGTATTCTGGAATGACGATGGCACTCCCTACACACCGCAAAATTATAAGGGCGAATGGGAAGGCCCGGTGCTTGCCCGTTATGCCCTTGCCCACTCTATGAACGTCCCGAGCCTTCGTGTGCTTGAACGGGTTGGCTTTGGCCCTGCGCTCCACACTGCAGCACGCCTCCTGGGCATCCCGGAGCGGGAGATGGTAAGCCGAAATCTTGTACGGCGGTATCCCGTGGGTCTGGGTATTGTTGAAGTGGCCCCCATCGAGATGGCAAAGGCGTTCGCCACTTTTGCCAATCAGGGCCGTCAGGTGACTCCCATAGCGATTCAGTACATTGAAG
>Ga0102944_1002340_pt1 | contig 11252 bp, 8 predicted proteins | sample SalPonD_shore_MG_FD_78172 | JGI IMG/M metagenome (GOLD analysis project Ga0102944, IMG submission 78172) | Salt pond soil microbial communities from South San Francisco under conditions of wetland restoration - Salt Pond MetaG... | ecosystem: Environmental > Aquatic > Marine > Intertidal zone >... | reverse complement strand
TCAAAGACATGCAAATAGAAAATAATTGAATCCTTTCGGTATTCAACTTGGATTGCATAAGGGCGTATTTTGTTATAGTCATGTAAATCATGTACCAGTTTTGGAGCGATTTCATGTAACCAATCCATCAAGACAGCACGAAAGATATAGCCATAGGGTTTCACGTAGGGATCAATTACCCCTTCTTGAGGGATAAGCTCAAACTTGAATTTGATCATAGCATCAATTATTGAATCAATTTTACTTTAATCCAGCCTAACGGACAAACGGGATTATTCATTCTATTCACAATATACGCACGAGAGATGGGAGTTAAATCGAAATGTTTATGCTTCCTTCCGCCTTTAAATAGCTTTAAGCGGTTAATTCGATCGTAAAAACGATTAAAATCATATCCCAAATTTTCCATGAAATAATTCATTACTTGCAATCCGATGGTTTTAGAATGCCATTCCGTTCCTGCTCCAATACGCATTAAGAACTGATTTTTAGACTCTACTATCGAATCATAAGTTGGAAAAAGAGTTTTATTATAAAAATCTGCAATATTTTCAATATACGATGATTCAGTTACCTCTGCGAGCCTAAGTAGATACTCTCGATTATATTGAAAAATTCTTTTAGAAAAGTAATTGCTCATCTCACACAATTTTTCGAATCGTTCTTCTTTAGATAATTCAAAAAAATGATCAATAATATAACCACGGAGTTTATGATGTAATTGTTGAGTCGTGAGATATTCACTCTTATATTTATCTAAATTAGTATGAAAACGCAAATTACCTTTAAATTTAGTCTCTTCTGTAAGTACTTCAAAATTTTGCGAAAAACCTAACGGTTCATAAATCCACTCACCACGATGTTGATTGGGATGAAAGATCTGAATAAATGCTAATTTCAAACATCTATTATCAATGGGATCCGTGTCAGAACAGAGTATATATTTAAAAATATCTGTTTGAGGGTCTTTTCCAAACAATTTACTCTCTAAAATTTTGCCCATTTTGAGTTTTTCTTTATAGAAGCGCCTCCCTCCTCGGGGTAAATTGTCTAATTTTTTATCCACATCATCCAAATATCCCTTTGCTTCACTAATTCGAGCTAACCAATAAAAAAGAATTGCTGTGCGGAGCCATCCTTTAATAGTTGTACCTGGAATATAAGGTTTTAAGAGAGGAGTTTTTATAAAAGGAGCAATTTCTCGAATTTTTTGGACATCATTAGGATTATAATTTGAATAAAACTCAAGGTCATATTCACCTGCTATATCCTCTAAAGCTAGATGTTCTCTTTCCAATATATTATTTAAATAGTCATTCTGGGCGGCTCTAATAAATTCAGAAATACGACCAATTTTATGGGAAGGTATGGAACTAAAAAATCTATCAAAATTCACCCTGCGGATAAAATTGTCTCCAACAAAATAAGCTAGCTCTGTTTTTGGAATACTTTCACCAGTACCTATATGTGTGGGAGATATCACTTCATACTCCACATTATATATATCTTTCATAGCATTGGACATTTATATCAGACTCTTTAATATTATTTTTGTTTTAATTTAGTTTAAAAAAATATAGGATACCCATATCCATAACGATGAATTTTATAATTCGGTTTTTCATTTTTTAGAATTTTGGGGGTGATATTTTCGATTTTTCCATAAGTGCTTTTATTATTTTCAAACTTAATAGTGTGCAATACACTTCCTTCTGATATCATGTTGATTGATTTCCGTAAATATGAAAAATTGGTTATCCAGCCTCGTCTATTGATGATTTCATAATAAGAATCTTTTTTAATGATTCCTCCTCTAATCTCTTCTTCTTTTGGTAATAATAAAGACAAGGTTATAAATCTTTCTGAAGCTCGGCTCGTATCTGCTAACTCAATTTGGTATGGATTTTGATTATCATCAAGCTTTATAACAAATTGTCCGCATCCAGAACTACGTTCTCCTCCTAATCCTGTATCACCTAAATATCTTAATCGAACGAGAATATTTTTTAAAATTTCTTGAGCATTTTCTTTTTCAATTACCTTTATTAAGAGATATAATCCAGCTTTTTTATGAAAATGAATTCTGGAATAATGAAAGATCGAAGTATCTTTAGTTATCCGGTCAATAACAACTCTCGGTTCTTGTAGTTCACTCCAGATGTTATCTACTTCTGGAATGACACGTCTTTCAGATTCAGACATCCAGGCTTGCTCTCCTTGAATTAAATTATCTTCAATAACTTGTCCTTCTTTTGTTTGAAATTGTTCTTCGAGAAACTTATCATCGTTTTGTAGATATGCATCAAAGATATCTTTAGAGACAAATCTTATTTTTTTAAAAGCTTTAATGTTTTTTGGATACTTTTCTACAAAACCCTTGAATATATAAGGTTTGGGAAAAAAGTAGATTGTCTTATCGATACCCTCTACATAGGGAAAAAGCGAGCTCAATAAAAAAGGGGGATTATCATCAATAAATGGTTTAATGAATTCTTGATAATGATGCTTTCCAAGATATAGATCAGAAATACGGCACATTGCACTAAATAGGGTATCAGAATGGATAAAATCCTCTGTACGCTCTAAATCCATATCTTCCCCAATATGGAAAGCTGTCTTTGGAATTAACTTCACTACTTTATGGGTCCCCACTATTTATCCCTTTCTAATTTATTTTAAAATTCTATTGCACTAAATCTACTAATTTATTTTGGATGGATTCAATATTTTGAAGAATTTTTTTGATTTTATCGTTGTCACCGTTAATTTTTTCAAATCTTTCAACATATTCTCCGCTATCATAATATTTTTGTTCCTTTATATTCATGGATATATCAGTGAATTCAATTTGTCCAGAACCACGAGTTCCCGAGCCCCCAATGTAATCATCTTCTAACAATCTCATTGCTTTAAAAAGATGTTTTAAGAAATCTACATCTTTTTTATTATAAAGATCGAAGATAAGATCTAAATTAAACTCCGCTCCTGCTGGTACTCGCTCCAAATCACGGGGCATCGCTTGTGCCGTAATTCGATCTATGATAGTTTCTGTTTTTAATTCCGAATAAGGAAGATCCCCTTTATCCGCTAGCTCTTGCTTGCTATATTCTGCTCCATCAACAAGAAACGAATCTCGGACAATCAAGCGGGATGGTTTATTAATCTCCTTTTCAGAACTGCCAAATATTATGCATACAGGACAGTTAAGGTAATCCTCCTCATTATCGCACCGATGAATACGAATTAATGGTGTTTTAGTTACTTTGTAATTAAGTTCTTTACCCAGAAATTTTTCCAACAATGATCTGAGCTTTCCTTTCAATGAACTTCCAGGTATATATGGTTCATTGCTTAAAGGATTTCGAATTATCGGATTATCAACCCCTCCAATTTCTAAAGCTCCACCTGCACCACCGACGGCAATTCCAGTTATAGCTCGAATTTTTCCAGTTATATGTACTTTTGCTTTTAGATTAACTTCTGACATCTTATTTACCTCCATATTTTTTATGATATGCTAATATTGATTCGAAAAAACTAACAAGGTTATCGAAATTCTCTTTATTTTTCACTTTTTCCAATAAAAAATCTAAGGTCCCTAATAATAAATCCATTCCCTCTTGTGAGCCGTGTCTGGAAAAAGTATAAGCTAATTTTGGGCGAATTAATTGAATCTGATCGGCATCAAATTCCCGATATTGACGACGTTTTAGATCGCCGAAGACTCTTCTAATCTGAGTGGTTGAAACTCCTCTTCTTCCGCTGGTTTGTTTTCCTATATCTTCCGATACATTCACTATCAATCGTCCATTTCCATCTAAGATTTCTTGTGCATTATTTTTTACTTCATTATGGATTCGATAATTTCTTGCCATTTTTCTATCACTTTTTTTTAATATTTTTTTGTAAATTTTTAATTAAATTTTTAATGATTATTATGATGATTTTGATTTAGGTTTAGTTAATAATTCTGCCCATCTAACGGGTGTGTATAAGTCAGTTATCATTTTTTTTCTTATAATTTGATTTTCTAAATCTTCCAATTCTGAGCGTAAATTTTTGTTGCTTTGAATAGTTCTTTTCATATAATAAACAAAAATCCAATACCAATCACTATAATATGCTGCTTCCCGAGCTGTCTCTTTAATATTACCATCAACCCTATAATATAGATTTATTTTATCCTTACTTGGAACTAATACGGGATCATTGCTCTTTAAGGTTTTAAGCGCAGATTGATATACTGAATTATATTTCTGATACATTTGAAGTAATTTATGGAAAAAATTCCTTTTTAAATCCCTTTTAGTATAAAAATATAATCTCTCTTTTAATAAACTCAAATCTCGATATTCTTTCCAAGTATATACCTCTCCAAAGATGGCGATGGAATCTTTTCTTGGATTCGCTTTTGCTTTTTCTTCAGCACTACCAGCTAGCGAGGCCCCTTGGTATAATGGATATTTAGGATGCATAACTGCAACGCCACCTGAAATAGTGATGTTTGGATTATTTCCCACATACTGAGTGAATATTTGTTTAATAAGTTCAGCTAAAAGAATAATATCATTCCAATGACCGATAAGAAACAAATCATCCCCACTAGCATAGATCAAATAAAGATTATTCTCAATTCTCCGTTTTAAATTTGCAATAAAATCAATAGGTGGATCATGTACATTATTTATTTTCTCAATATATTCATTTTCACTTAGATCCTCTTCATAAATATTTCCACGACATATTTCGTTTATCCAATATTTAAAAAATAATCTTAAGCGAAGACTAAGGGAGGAAAGACGAGAAAGCGAGTTGTATTGTAATCCAGAAGAAAAAATCGATCCCAAACCATCTATATCCATTCTGAGAAGTCCCAATTTATTATCTCCCAATGTGTTTGATTCAATTACTATGTGATCAAAATCTTTAATCCCCCCATTTTTTATAGGAATTATTTTATTTAAAAAATCAAATCCTAAGTTAATTTGTAGACTTTGATTGGAAGTTCTCGAAACTTCTGAAAGAGCAGATAATTCTGTATTGTTAATCGCAAAGATTGATATATAATCATACATTTTCGCCTTTCCTCCTTCATTTTTAATAAAATTTTCTAACTCTCTCAAATCTTCGAAGAATCTAAAATCCTTTCCAAAAGTTTTCGAGAAGTCTTCAATATTTTCGAGTTCAAATTCGTAATCTGCAGCTTTTATAGAAGGAATGGATAACTTCACGACATAATTGGTCCTAAGAAGCTCCTTAGTTAAGCGTTCAAAATCTTTACACAATAAGCATTTCCCTTCTTCCGGATCTATTTTCGATTTTTCTTGATTACAAACAGAACATACATTTTCCTTTTTTCCTCCAATCCCTTGAGGTTTGAAAATTTGTTCATAGCCATTAGATTCATTAAGAATATCTGAATACCTCTGATATTTAGCTTTTCCGACCTTTGCATTAATTTTTGCCCATAGATCTCCAAAAGAAAGCTCATTCTCTGGAGGCTCGATTGAAAAATTATGTCGCATAAAGCTAATCCAATCAATATCGACAAATAACTCTCCTTTAAAGATATTCAGTAATTTATGTTTAATTTCAAGCTTTAATTCCACAAGATTTGATTCATAGCATTTTGGAATCAAGGAATAGAAATTACCACCACCACAATAAATCTCACAAACTCCGGGCAAGTTCAGATTATCTAAAATATAAGAGGAAAGCAGCTCACCAAGATATTTGATAAAGAATGAACGGCCTTTTAGACCTTTCGCTGCACCTTTAGAAGCAATGGAATAAATAAAATTTTGAATTCCCGATATATTACCTTCCATCAAGAGATAATGCTCAGTGGTAGGCTCAATAATATCGGACTCTTTAATTTTTTGCAATTGATTATTAAAATTAGCTAATAAATCCAAAAATAGACAAGCTGAAATTGCAACCGTCGATTTAAGATGATTAAAGAGTGATATATCAGGAATATCGATATATGTAGCTGAGGGAACATTTAATAAATATTTTAAAAATAAATTGACTAATGTAGTAAAAGTAATTTTATTATTATTAGATAAGATTTTTTTTAATTCACTTAAGAATTTGCTATAGAGATTTTTATAAAGGGGTTGGGTATTATGGGCATAGTCTCCATATGCTTTTTCTTTTGATGCAGATGGAAATAAGACCTCTCGCGAGTTTTCTTTTGTGGATAATGCATTTATAGAATAATACGATTCTGGAGGTTTTCCTTTCGTTAGCTCAACACTCGAAAAGATTGAATGCATTACTTCAAACAGCGTATCCCCTAAATCCTCTTCCTCGCGCTTAATTCTCTCTCCTGATGATGCATGATCTGCAATTTGGATGATCCTTGCTAGTTTAAGAAAATCTTCTTTTGAAATTGATGAAACATTTACTTTCTCTGAAGATGGATTATGATGATATAAAATGAGATTTTCAATAATATCATCATGAACAGATTCGTATAAATGATCTTGAAGGTGCTCAACAAAAAACTGTGCAGACCATTTAGCGTGTGCCCCATTTCTCCCGATATCTTCTTGAGTAAGATTTTTATAACGTTCGGGTTGGGATTTATCTGCTCTCCAAATAAATTTACCTATGTCATGAAGCAGAGCTCCATATAATACATCATAATAGAAAGGAGATTGAACTTCCTCCATTTTGATTTATAAATCTCCTACTTTTTGGGTCATTAAAAGGTTCTTAATTGAATTATTTTATGTCTTAATATACTTTTCACTATATGAAATTAGATATTTAAACTTTAGTAACTTAACAAGATTATTAAGAGATTTCTATAGTAATTTTCTGTGTTTTTAAAGATTTTGAGAATCTCTACATTTCTTGATCCTTTGCAAACCTTCAAGTCTCTTGAGCGATATGCGGTAAGACGGATAAATATAGCCCAAGATCTTGTTTATTTACGGACACATAGCATTCCGCAGAAAAAAAGGTAATCTTTTCAATGTCGGATTTAGGAATAATAGATTGATGAACGACCCAATTAGTTCCTTGCTGACTCTTGGTTTCGACGGTAATCCACGAGTTTTGCTTGTTAAACAACTGCCCCAAATAGACTTCTCCAATAATAGATTCTTTTTTGTTTAAATTAGAATCGTAAAATTCAACCTGACAAATCATTTTTACTGCCATAATATGTCTTTTTCAGGTATCTATTTAAAGAAAAAGCCTAAGAATCACTATAAAAAAAATAAAAAAAATGTGAAGAAAATTACTGAATAATTTCCTTCTTATAAATAATTATACTTATTATAGTGAAAACGGTTGCTGATACTAAAAATATAAAAGGATAACTTGGAATTATAAAATTTTCTTCTTGATTTGCTAATGCTAATAAAGGCATTACGTCTTCCAATTCATATGAATATGTCCAAATTAATTGAGGATACTCTGAATCGTCCCACACCCATCCACCTTCACTTGAATCAATATAAAAATACCCACTCTGCAAATAATCTGAAGCATTAACACAAATTGAAATTCCATCTGTATCATTAACATAATCAGTTACATCAATTTTATATATTCTGTCTTCTGTAACAAGAATTTCATCTATAACTTCTCCGTGTTCTGGCTTATTCATCCAATTTATAGTATATTCTCCCCAACTTTCATTTATAAGAGATATTGTGACGGATAATGTTTCATCAACACCCCAAAAATTCAAAGAAATTTCTGCTTTAATCCAATCAGCTGGTTTATTACTAAAATTGAAATGCAAATATGCTTCATTCCAATCGCCAATAAACTCACCAACATATAACCAATCTTGTCCTCCATAGTTAGAAGTTGGATTGCCTGTATCAACATAAGAGTCTTTATCTGCGATTGAAGCTTTTGTTCCGACTGCGGATGGAGATAAATTCCGATTTAGTAATCCAAAATTTTTAGTAGATTTAGGTTCTGCTGAAATAGTAAAAATTAAAAGAGCACCGATACTCAATGTGAAAATTAGAACTGAAATAAAAAATAAAAATGTCTTCTTTTTTGTCATTTTTGTCAATTTTTTGATTAAATTTTAGATCTTCAGTAACAAAGAATCAATTTTTCTATTTAAATGTTAAATTCTACAAGATTCTGATTTTTTATTTAAACTAAAATAAAAATAATTGTTTTTTTCTCCATAATAGGATAACAATTTATTATCTTTCAGAGGGAGATTTATCAGTAATTTCTACAATAAATATTGCTGTTACTATCCCGTCTTCTCTGTCTACAATGAATTTATATGTATCCTTTATTAGATTTGGACTTTTATTTCTAATCTCACTCCTACTATCAACTACAAGTAATATAGCTAGTTTAACATCATTAGCATAACTCCTTATTTGTTCATAATGTTTTTCATATACCTCATCTATAAAATAATTAATTTCTAAGGAATGATATTGTGCATTACTGTCTCTTTTCCATTTATCACATATAGGAATGTTTTTATAATAGTGATCACAATTTCCCCCACCCATTTTTCTTTCCCTTCCAATAAAAAAAGGACTAATACCCTTATTCTTCGGTAAATATGTCTTCATGCGAAGATCTACCCATTTTTGCATATCGCTTTCACTCTTCCAACTTTCTATTGTGGTTTTTAAATCTCCTTGCTCGTAATTATGAGCTAAGATTTGATTGTGTATAAATTCACACACAATCTCCCAATTTTCAAAATCCACACTTCTATGTTCTAAGATTGGCCAATCAAGAATTAATTTTTCAATCTTATTTTTTAAAATTATCCTATTGGGAAAAGACGGATTTTCAAGATACTCCATAAAATCCATTCCCTTTCGCTTTTTTAGTAATTTTTCCTCGATAAATCTCATTTTAGGAATTGAGGATTGTGAATATCCAGTAAATCCAAAAGATTTTAATAAGGAACCGAAAAAATTCGTTTGGTAAGGTAATCCATAAATTCCCCCATAACCCACTTCAGGTTTAGCAAATTTTTTCAAGCAATCATTACTTTTTTTATAGCACTTCAAAGCTTGTTTCGCGTTATCTAAAAAATCATCTCGTCCAGCTTTCATTAAAAGCAATTGGATAATTAAGTAAAGATCTCCCAATACCTCATACCAGATATGAAATTCTTCATAATTCTTTTCTTTTTCATAAAATTTAATGGAATAATAAAGCCCTCTTTTTGCATACTCCAAATCATTGATTATTATATTAATCTTTTCATTGTCACTTTCTCCAAATCTCTCAAACCTAATTTCATTTTCTTCAATATTATCATAATCATTTTTAACAAAATATATGTATTTTAACACTATATCCATAAATATTCCATCATTGGCTTCAATATTATTATGCTCTTTTATTATCTGAAGGCATTTCTCACGATAATAAACAGAATTCCATAAATAGCTTTTGACAAGGTTTTTGAAGTAATCTTCTTTTTCTGTATTCTTAAAAATTTTAGGTTCTTCAACAAATCCCCAATATAATACCTTATATTTTTTTGATAATTGCCAATAAATGCTTCCTTTCTCTTCTGAATTAATAACATCTGGAAGTTGCTTTTCAAGATTTTCAACTTCATACTTTACATTCTCGTAAATTTGATTCTTAGCTTGTACCCTTATTATTTTCGATTCGTCCATTAGTATCCCTTTAAATCTTGATTTTTAATATTATTGAGAATCATTTTATATAAATCAAATGACTCCCTTCAAATATTTTAAAATCAAAAAATTTTGGAATCTCTGCTTTCAGCTGCTTAAAGGTCTGCCATGAGAGAAGATGTAAAAGAGAATCTCAGAGAAAAAAATATTCATTCCCTTTTATCTTAAAAAAAATTTCTAATGACCAATTTTATGTTTAACTAATTTATAGAAATTATTAATATTTAACCTCAAAAGTAACATTCTGAAAATATACCTGCGACAAAAAAAGTAATTTCTAAAAATATTCGATCGCTTCAACATGATATAATTATATAATTAAAAATAGAAAATAAGCAAAAAATAGGGGTCCCCACTTAAAACCAAACATTACAAGGAGAACTAAAGAAGATTTCTACTCTACATGCGTATCGTAGAACACCAAAAGACAAAAATCCAGGGATTTAAGTAAGGATTCTATTTTTTAACAAACCTTGAGTTATGAGATGAGTTTGTCAAAGATACATATGAAAAGCACCTATTTAAATCTATTGGATAATAATTTAAAATCTAATTGGAAAATGCATGACGAATTAATTTTCTCTTTTATTTAAAAAAATTATTAGAGAATTTTAATCGAATTTATAAAAATGCGATATATTTAAATTTTAGAAAGCCATCTATATATTTTATTCTGGGAAAGCACCAAGTAGATTTTCTTAATTAAGTTTTTTTCATAATCCAATATCCAGCGCTTATATAGAAAAAATCTTTCTTACTTTTTTATTAAAATAGATTTAACAACTAATCAAGAAGAAATGAAAGAAAAAAAGAGGTTTTTAGTCAATATAATGGATTAACTGGTCGGTCCCCCGTCTTTAATCTTCCATTTATAAATACCCTTAAGTACTGTGTTTCTCGCATATTCCGCATCACCACCCGGAGTATACTGTGAATATCCTCCATCAAAAGGGACGTTTGATTGCAGCGTTGTTAAATTGGACCAATTGATCAATATACTATCATAATTTGCGGTTGATAAGGCTATACAACAAAACATCTGATACATAGTTGTGACCTGTGATACATTCCAATCACCAATATCTTGGTTAAACTTTTTCGCATAAAAAAACATATCTTCCATAGTTGAGACCTGTGATACATTCCAATCACCAATATCTTGGTTGAAGCTATCGGCACTAAAGAACATCCCTTTCATATTTGTGACGTGGGAGACATCCCAATCTCCTATGTATTGGTTAAATCCATTTGAGTGATGAAACATATAACTCATATCTGTAACTTGTGAAACATCCCAATCTCCAATATAGCTGTTGAACCTATGAATATCACTAAACATATCACTCATGTCTGTGACATGTGAGACATCCCAATCACCAATATAGTGATTAAAGTTTTCAGCATTACGGAACATATAGCTCATGTCTGTGACATGTGAGACATCCCAATCACCAAGATCTTGATTAAAGTTTTCGGCACCACAGAACATTCCACTCATATCTGTGACATGTGAAACATCCCAATCTCTTATATTTTGGAAAAAGTTTTCAGCACAATAAAACATATAGCTCATGTCTGTAACATGTGAAACAT
>Ga0102944_1002338_pt1 | contig 11258 bp, 12 predicted proteins | sample SalPonD_shore_MG_FD_78172 | JGI IMG/M metagenome (GOLD analysis project Ga0102944, IMG submission 78172) | Salt pond soil microbial communities from South San Francisco under conditions of wetland restoration - Salt Pond MetaG... | ecosystem: Environmental > Aquatic > Marine > Intertidal zone >... | reverse complement strand
CGCCCCCCGAGCGCGTTGCCAACCGGGCCTATCTCACCGCAGTTACGGAGATCGACGGGGAGCTCGTGCAGATCGTCGACGTGGAGAAGGTGCTCGCCGAGATCGCCACGGTCGCCACGCCCGGTGAGGAGGTGGCGTTTTCCGCGCCGCTCGACCGGGAGCAGGATCACCTGCTCGTCGTGGACGATTCCCTGGTCGCGCGCAATCAGATCCGGCGTGCTCTGGAGCCCGCCGGCTGGGAGGTCACCGTGGCGAAGAACGGACAGGAGGCGCTGGAGCTGCTGCAGCGATGGGCGGGGGAGGACGGCTCGCCGCTGGGGCGAACCGCCGTTGTCATCTCGGATATCGAGATGCCGCGCATGGACGGGTATGCGCTGGCATCGGCGATCCGGCAGGACGAGCGGCTACGCCATCTCCGGGTGCTGCTGCACACGTCGCTGTCGGGCGTATTCAACCGTAGCATGGTCGAGCAGGTCGGCGCGGATGATTTCCTGCCGAAATTCGACGCGGGCGAACTTGCGAACAAGGTGTCCTCGCTGCTCGCGTCGTGAACGGGGCAACGTCAGGCGGCGGAGCACGGCCGCCACTTGCGGGGCTTCAGAATCGGTACTTGAGACCCGCCGAGAACATCGGCGTGTACCGGAAGCTCTCGAACTGCTGACGGAGCACGGCTTCCTCGGCGGGGTTGCGTTGCGGTCCGGACGTAGCCGTCGGACCGACGGAGTCGAACATCACCCCCATATCGAGCTTCAGGCCAATGCGCCCACTGCTACCGAAATCCTGATCCCAGCCGAGGCCGAGGTAGGGCGTGACCTGGTGGGTAGGCGACTGCGTCAGGCCGCCGTCCAGCGAATAGGCGTTGAACCCCTGCCGCGTCCAGACGGGATCGAGACCGCTCCAGCCCAGGTCGCCATAGAGCGCGCCACCGGTGAGCCGCATCCCCAAAGGCGAAAACTGCCAGTCGACCAGCGCCGTCGCCGAGATCCCGGGCAGCCGGTCCCCCGCGGCGCCCTGCTGCCAGCGCATGTCGGGGTGGGGCGAGGTTCGATTGAGGCCGAAACGCACGTCAAGCTGCTCGCTGAGGCGCGCCGTGAGTTCGAGTTGAGGGCTGAGTGGCGAGGTGAGGCCGGCGCTCTCCTGCGCGTGGACGGACCCTGCCCCCAGTATGATGGCCATCGCTGACGCGCCGACTATCGCTCGAGTGGACATAGTCACCATTCCATTGTCATCCGCCACGTTATTATGCCCGATAGCAATACGGTTTGCGTAGACTGGGTCACAGAAATTCCGGTGCGATGCGACGGACGGACGCGATATACTAACAGGCAAACGTCGTCGAATCATTGTCATGACCTGTTGTTATACGCGGGACTTCGTGCGCAGCCGCATCCGGGATAACGCCCTGACGGGCGATGCCTCCGGCCTGAATTCGGAGGGGCTTCGGCCGGCTGCCGTGCTCGTGCCGTTGATCGAGCGATCCGGTGGTATCAACGTGGTGCTGACCCGGCGGACGGAGCACCTGCGCGATCACGCCGGCCAGATCAGCTTTCCGGGCGGCAGCATCGAGGAGCATGACGCTTCACCGGCGGCCGCCGCGCTGCGGGAGGCGGAGGAGGAAATTGGTGTGCCGCCCCGAGCGGTCGATCTGGTGGGCGAGCTGCCGACCTACGCGACGGGGACGGGCTTCCTGGTCTATCCCGCCATCGGTTTTCTGGACTCCGCCGTCGTATTCCGTCCCGACCCCGAGGAGGTCGCGGAGATCTTCGAGGTGCCGCTCGACTTCTTCCTGGATCCCGGCAACCACCGCCCCCACGACATCGTTCACCGGGGCCGACGTTACCGGCTATGCGCCATGCCTTACGGCGACTACTACATCTGGGGCGCCACCGCGGGCATGCTGCGGCAGCTCTACCGCCTTCTCACCCGCGACGATGCCCCGCTGGCGGGCTCGACGAATGGATAGACCAACGTGTGCGAGCTGCTGGGGATGAGCGCCAATGTTCCCACCGACATCCGTTTCAGCTTCACGGGGCTGATGCAGCGGGGCGGCGGAACGGGCCCGCACCGGGACGGCTGGGGAATCGCCTTCTACGAGGATCGGGGATGCCGCATCTTCCATGATCCCAGGCCGAGCGTCGACTCCGAGGTGGCGCGGCTGATCCGGCAGTACGCCATCAAGAGCTGCAACGTCCTGTGCCATATCCGCCAGGCAACCCACGGCCGGGTCACCCTGGAGAATACGCATCCTTTTCAGCGCGAGCTCTGGGGTCGGCCGTGGACCTTTGCGCACAACGGCCGTCTGAGAGGTATGCGGCGTCGGCGGCCGCGTCATTACCGGCCCATCGGCACGACAGACAGCGAGCGCGCCTTCTGCTGGCTGCTGGGCGAGCTGCGGGAGCACTATCGCACCATGCCGTCGCGGCGGGAGGCACTGTGGCGGCGGGTCGGGGCGCTGCTCGACGAGCTGTCCGAGCAGGGCAGCTGCAACGTCCTGATGAGCGACGGCCGGGTCCTGTACGCGTACTGCACGACACATCTGCACTGGATCACCCGGCGCGCGCCGTTCGGCCAGGCGAAGCTGCTGGACGCCGAGGTCGAGGTGGACTTCGCGGGCGAGACGACCCCGGACGACGTGGTCACGGTGATCGCCACCCAGCCCCTCACCGGCAACGAGACGTGGACGCCCATCGAGCCTCGGCAACTGGTGGTGTTCAACGCCGGCCACCCCGTGGCGCTCGAATCCGGGGGCCGCTTCCGAGCGCTCGCCCCCGACCGGTGACGGACGCCGGATCAGCCCTGGTTGAGCAGCTGCTGGAGGTCGATCAGCGCCGCATTGGCACGTGCGATGTAGGAGGCCATCGTCAGCGAGTGGTTGGCGAAGAAGCCGAAGCCGTTGCCGTTCAGCACGATCGGGCTGTAGAGCGGTCGCTGTGTCTGCTCCAGCTCTCGGATGACCTGGCGCAGGGAGACCAGGGCGTTCTTGTTCTTGAGCACGTCGTGGAAATCGATCTCCACCGCGCGCATGAACTCGATCAGCGCCCAGGTGGCGCCGCGCGCCTGGTAGAACACGTCATCGATCTCCAGCCAGGGCGTCTGCGAGTAGACTTCGTCGCTGCCCGAGGTGGCCTGGGTCGCCGACGCGTCCCCCGCCAGATCGGTGTTGACCCGGTATTGCCCCACGCTCGCAGTAAGCCGCTGGGAAAGCCCGCCGAGGCGCTTGTTCACCAGCCCGAGCCAGGCGCTCAGGTTGTCGGCCCGGGCGTAGAACTGAGTGGACTGGTCGTTCGGGTCGGCGAGACGCCGCATGTAGCGATGTACGGCCTTGATGCCCTTGCGGTATTCGTTCTCCGAGGCGGGGAACATCCAGGAGTTGTTCGGGAAGTTGAACTGAGGCTCGGCTATGGCGAGATCCGGGTCCTCCTTGGACTGCGAGCGCGAGCGGCTCAGGTCGTTGCGCATGGACTGTGCCAGGTCCCGGACCTGGATGATCACCCCATATTCCCAGTTGGGCATGTCGTCCATGAGCACGGACGGCGGCAGCACGTCGTTGCTCAGATAGCCGCCCGGCTTGTCGAGCAGTGTCTGCACCACGTTCGCGAGCGTCGCCGCCGTGGTGTAGCCCGTAACCGACGTCGGGTCGAAGTCCTTGGGTGTGTCCTTGCCAGCGGCCGCGACGACGTTGAAGGCATCGGGCGTGCGGCTCCAGTAGAACGCGACGCCCCAGGTGGCGAGCACCACGAGGACCACGACGATCACCGCCGGCTTCACCCAGCGTCTCCCCGTTCCGTGGGCGGACGTGCTCGGGCGGCGGGTCATCCAGCCCTTGAGGCGGCTCAGCGGACTGCTCATCGGCGATCCCTTGTGGCGTGGCGAGCGGCCGATGATAGCGCGGCGAGGCGGTCCCGGGAAATGGATCAGGCGCGCCTGCTTACCCCCCGGGACGACCCCTGTATCCAGCCGGCGAAGTCGAAGCTCGAGCTGAGAGACTGGGGGCTGAGCAGGCTTGCCTGCAGAAAGGACTCGAGGTTGGCGACCGGACCGATGTGGGCCGGTGCGTCGAGCCGGTCCATGAGGTCGAGCGTGGCCGGCAGCGCGGCGGGGATCCAGGGCAGGGCGAAGCGCGAGACGCCAGCGGCTTTCAGGCGCTCGACGACATCGGCCGCCGCGGCCGGCAGGCCGTTGGCGAGCGGGAGCAGGAACGGTGCCGCCACCTCGATCTCCGCTTCCGTCGAATGCCGCGACAGCACACGGAGGGCGGCCTCCCCGGCATGCTGCAGATCCACGGCGATGCGAAGCCTGCCGCGCTGGAGGCCAGCCTCCGCAGCAATGCGCAGCACCTCGTCGATCATGTCGGCATCGGGCACGGTGATCTTCAGTCGACGCTGACGGGCCGCGATCGTTTCCACGAGATACGGCAGGGGCAGGCCGCCGCTGGACAGGAGCGCTCGCCAGCGGGCGCCGCGGTTCACGACGCACTCCCCCCAGCGTATCTCCGACTGGAGGAAACGCTGCAGGGCGCATTCACTCGCCAGCTCACTCCAGATGAACTCGATGTGGCGCGGAACGTGCCGTGCCGATATCAGCGCGGTGATGTCATAGGTATTGCCCCGCACCGTGCCGGCGGGGCTCTGCACGCGTTTGGAACGGAAGATCGTGGCCGCGTGCAGCGGCAGAATGTCCTCGTCCGGGTTGGCCTCGATCACTGCCGCCAGGTTGTCGGGCTCGTTGTCGACGACGGCGACGATACCGTACCCGCGCTCGCGCAGCCTTCGTATCCCTTCGACCTTGGCCGCCGCGGTCCTGCGCTCGTCGGCGTAGGGGCTCATCTGAAGCAGCTCGTCACGGAAGCTCACGCGGAAGCGCCGACCCAGCTCGTTGAGCGACCGCAGGGTGTCCAGACGCAGAGCCTCCGGGCGGCCGCTGTTGAGGGCCACGTCGGTGCCCGGCTGCAGCTGGAACCAGCGAATGACCTCGAGCACGCCGTGGAAGGGCTGGTGGGCGCGCAGCAGGGCGGTGCTCGACCAGCGATAGCGCTGGTGGTAGGCGCGGATGCGGTCACGCTCGGCGGGATCTATGTCCAGTGTCGCGAGCCACCGGCCCAGGCGGCTCTCGTGGATGTTCAGGTGGTGGGGCTCGAGGCCGGCGGCATGCTCGGTCGCGTGCGTGTCGTCGTAGGCCCGCAGCATCTCGAGCAGCATGTGGCGCGGGTCGAGGATCGTGCCGTCGATATCGAACACCACCAGCAGGGGGCGGTTGGGCTCGGCGGCCCGGCGCCGTTCGTAGCGGGCGGCCAGCGCCCGCATCCAGTTCTCGCCTTGGGCGGTGGACACCATCGTTCTCCGTCGCGGCAGCGGTTTCACTCGCCGCGACGTTATGCCCGGATGGTGACGCCGGCGTGACGCCGGCGTGACATCCGCGTTACGGCCTCGTCCCCGTGGGCTGCATCACGATCACTTCTGGTAGCGGCGTTTCCATTCCTCGTACGGCATGCCATAGACGATCTCGCGGGCCTCGTCCCTGGACAGGCTCAGCCCCCGCTCGTCGGCCGCTTCGGCGTACCAGCGCGAGAGGCAGTTTCGACAGAAGCCGGCGAGGTTCATCAGGTCGATGTTCTGTACGTCGGTGCGTTCGCGAAGATGGTCCACCAACCGGCGGAAGGCGGCCGCTTCGAGCTTTTCGCGTGTCGTGTCGTCCATTGGTCTACCTCGATTATCCGGTCCGCACGGGGGCGACGATGCGATTGCGAATGACTCCGATACTCTCGATGTCGCACTCCACGACGTCTCCGGCGTGCAGGAACTCCGGCGGGGTGCGGGCAAAGCCGACGCCGTCCGGTGTGCCGGTGGCGATAATATCTCCCGGTTCCAGCGTCATCACGGCGGACAGCCTGCGTACCGTGTCGACCACACCGAATATTTGGTCCGACGTGTTGCCCTGCTGCTTGCTCTCGCCATTGACGCGGCAGGCCAGGGCGAGCTGCTGCGGGTCCGGGATCTCGTCGGCGGTTACCAGCCACGGTCCCATCGGGCAGGCGCCGTCCAGGCTCTTCCCCATGAAGAACTGCTTGTGCCGGAACTGCAGATCGCGGGCCGATACGTCGTTGATCACGGTGTAGCCGAAAATGGCGGCCTGCGCACCGGCGGCGTCGACCTTGTGCGCGCGCCGGCCGATGACCACGCCCAGCTCCACCTCCCGGTCGAGCTGCTCGGTCACCTCGGGGTCGAGCAGGATGTCGCCGTACGGGCCGTTGACGCTGCCGACCGATTTGGTGAACACCACCGGGTCCTCCGGCAGCTCGGCCGTCCTGCCCTTGGCGCGCAAGGACTCCTCGGCGTGTGCGGCGTAGTTCAGTCCGAGGCAGATGATGTTCTTGCGCGGCCGGGGAATGGGTGCGGTCAGCGTGACCGTCGACAGGGGACGCGATTCCCCGGTGGTGGCCAGACGTTCCCCGATCTCGGCAGCCCGATCGGGGCCGAGCGTGATCAGCGCCACGACATCGTCGGGCAGTTCAGTGTTCAATGGGCACAGATGGATGTCGTCGTCCACGATGACGCCCCAACGGGGGCGGCTGTCGACAAGGCAACTGGCGAATCGCATGACAAACCTCCGGGATTCCGTGCGGTGGGCGGGCGGCGTGCCGCGCCGGCGGCGATGCCGGGCGTCCGTCGCCCTGGACTGCGTGACACACGCCAACGGCCACGTAGAATAGCCGCATGACCGAACCAGGTGCTAGCCCTGCCCATTACCCACAAATCGTGCATCTCGACGGCGATCTGCTGTTCTGCAGACGGGAGGCCGGGCGTTTTCCGGAGTCCGCCGAATTGAAACGTCTCATTCGTGACCGCATCGCTCCGCAAAAGGGCCTCGGTCACAGCGATCGCGCCGAGCGGTCGCGAACTGATGGAGAATCCAGATGACGCGCAGCGCATCGCGCCCCGAAATCCGCCGGCGCACCGTGTCCGCGATGGCCGGTGCCGTGCTGCTGATTTGTCTCGTCGCGGTCGCGCGACCTGCACTGGCGCTGACCTTCCCGCTGCCGCCAGACGACGTGGACGTCGTCGGTCACGTCAAGATGGTGACCGTAAAGGGCGACGAGACGCTGCTCGATATCGGCCGCCGAAACGGGCTCGGTTACGACGAGATGCACCTGGCCAATCCCGGTGTCGACATGTGGCTGCCGGGCAAGGGCACACGAGTGGTGGTGCCGACACGCTTCATTCTTCCCCAGGCGCCGCGCAAGGGGCTGGTGCTGAATACCGCCGAGATGCGGATCTACTATTATCCACCCCCCCGCAAGGGACAGCGCCGGACGGTGCAGACCTTCCCGGTCAGCATCGGGCGCCAGGACTGGTCGACCCCCCTGGGCGAGACCCGGATCGTCGACAAGATCAAGAATCCGGCCTGGTATCCGCCGAAGTCGATCAAGGAGCAGGCCAAGGCCGAGGGCAGGAAAGTGCCGGATGTCGTGCCTCCCGGCCCGGACAACCCCCTGGGACAGTTCAAGATGCGGCTCGGAATCCCCGGTTACCTCATCCACGGCACCAACAAGCCCTGGGGTGTCGGAATGCGCGTCTCCCACGGCTGCATCCGGATGTACCCCGAGAATATCAAGCACCTGTTCGGGGAAGTCTCCGTCAATACGCCGGTGCGGATCGTCAACCAGCCCGTGAAAGCGGGCTGGATGGCGGGGGAGCTGTTCATCGAGGTCCACCCCCTGCTGGCCGAGTATCGCGCCAAGGGCGTCAGCCCGTTCACGCCCGCGGTCGAGGCCATCGATGCCGCCATGGCTGACGGTGCGGGGCGTGTGGATCACGACCTGGTGCAGAAGGCGATCCGTGCGCACACGGGCATCCCCACGCCGGTCTCGCGAGATGCCGATACGTCGGCGATCGTCAACCGGGCCGGTACGCGTCCTGCCGAAGGGCATGACAGAGGCTGACGGAAGGAGTCGCTGAGTCCGTCCGGGAACCACACCGGGGCTGGAGCGGCGGGACGAGTCGGGACGGAAAAGAAGACCCCGCCACCAGGTGGCGGGGTTCGTCCGATCGGATCGAACGCGTTCGCGTCCTTACTTGTACATGGACTTCTTGAACATCTTGTCGATCTTCTTGCTGTTCTGATCGGCGGTGTACTGCGCCGACTTGGCCAGGCCCTGAGCCTGCTGGGCCATGTCCTTGGCGTCGTTCGCCGCCTGCATCGCCGCCTCGGCCTTGGCCTCGGCAGAGGTCGCCGTGGACTGTGCGTCCTGAGCGTTCTGCAGGGCCTGGTCGACCTTGGACTGCATGTCGCTGGAGGCCTGGGTCGCGCAGCCCACAACGAGGCTCATGGATGCCGCCGCGGCGGAAATCTTGAGCAGGGTTTTCAAAGTCTGGGACATCGGAAGAACTCCTTGTTGATTTTTGCTGCAGGTCTCGCACGGCGCCCATGCGATTGCGAATATAAATATAGACGCAGGGGCGACCGCTGCCGTAATCATTACGTTAGTGAGCGGGGGTTTCAAGCATCGTTGCGATTCTGCGGGCGTCTCGGTATTTCAACCGGCGCCAAGTCTCCGTTTGCGCGCAGATTCACCGGGATGGATTCATCTGTTACCGAATGACGACAGTCGTGCCGACGTGGACGTACGTCAGCAGGCGGTCGATCTGGCGATCGGTAAACGCGACGCATCCGCCGGTCCAGTTGAGCCGCGCGTGAATGGCCGGATCGGCTTCTCCCAGGCCATGCAGGCCGATATGCCCGCCGAGAATGCTGTCCTGGGGTAGGCGCCCGTGAGCCAGCACGTAGTCGAGAAGGTGCCCGTAGCGGTTCGTGCTGACTATTCCGCGCCGATTGGCCTCGTCCAGCTGACGGATCGTGGGGTAATCGAGACCGAGAAAGACGTGAAAGCGGGAATCGCGGTCGACCCTCGTTATGTGGTACCTGCCGAGCGGCGTGGTGTCGTCGCCCTCGATGTGGACGCGGGAGACGCCGCCACGGCCAATGGAGATGTTGCGGAATTCATCTACCTCGTTGTCCCCGCGCATGACGCGAGCCACTTCGTGGGTCGTGTCGATCAGGACCCACGTCGGCGACACCGCATGAACCGGATTCGGCATAGCGGCGGACGGCAACAACAGGGCGAGCCAGGCGAATACGGTCCTTAGAGCAGAAAGCGGTACAGGGAATCCGTATCGAACGGCCATCCGAGCTCCCGGTCGCGATCCTCGCGCCGCACCACGGGGATGGTTGTGGCGTAGCGCTGCGTCAGTGTGTCGTCGTCGGCAATGTCGACATGGCGGACCTCCACCCCGAGGCGCCGGGCCACGGGCATTACCAGCGCCTCGGCCTCCTCACAGAGATGGCATCCCACGGTGCCCAGCAGGGTAATCTCGCGCATGCGCGGCGCCCCGTGTGATAATGGTCCGCTATTATCGATTTTCAGTTGCGCGGTAGTGTGCCACAAACGAGCACGATGGTAGACCGAAGACTCTCCGTAGCCCCGATGATGGACTGGACCGATCCTCACGATCGGTTCTTTCTGCGCCAGTGCAGCCGTCACACGCTGCTGTACACCGAAATGGTGCCGGCGCAGGCCGTCTGGTTCGGCAAGGCGGAACGCTTTCTCGCGCACCAGCTCTCCGAGCGGCCGGTCGCGGTACAGTTCGGCGGGTCCGACCCCAGGCAGCTCGAGCTGTGCGCCCGGCTCGCCGGGGACTGGGCCTACGACGAGGTGAACCTCAACGTTGGCTGTCCGAGCGATCGCGTGCAGTCCGGACGTTTCGGCGCCTGCCTGATGGCGGAACCGCAGCTGGTCGCCGAGCTGGTAGCGGCCATGCGCGGGGCCACGAGCCTGCCGGTCACGGTCAAGACCCGCATCGGCATCGACGACATGGACAGCGAGGCGGAGCTGTTCGCGTTCATCGAGGCGATTCGCGCGTCCGGGGCCCGAACCGTGATCATCCATGCGCGCAAGGCCTGGCTCCAGGGGTTGAGCCCGAAGCAGAACCGCGAGATTCCGCCGCTATGCTACCAGCGGGTATTCGCGGTGAAGGACGCGTTCCCGGACATGGAGGTGATCATAAACGGGGGCGTGCAAAGCCTGGATGAGGCCGCCATGCTGCTGGAGCGCGTCGACGGCGTGATGATGGGCCGTGCCGCCTACCACAATCCCTATCTGCTCGCCGAGGCCGACCGGCGTATATTCGGGGATGCCGGGTCGCCGGTGGCCACCGAACACGAGCTGGTCGAGGCGTATCTGCCGTACGTGGAAGCAAGACTCGCCGAGGGTGAGCGGCTGTCGCGCATGACGCGGCACATCGTCGGGCTGTTCCAGGGGCGGCCCGGGGCGCGGCGCTGGCGGCGGTATCTCAGCGAACATGGCCCCCGGCGGGACGCCGACAGCGAGGTGATCCGCGCAGCGCTGGCACTGGTCTCGCCGGAGATCGAGCGGGAGGCCGTCTCAGGCTGATCCTCGATCCGACGCGGGAAGAGCGAACAGCGATTCGGCCGTTCGCATGGTGGACGCCGCCAGTGTCGCCGGTGACACCCCGCGCAGGGTGGCGGCCGCTGCCAGTACGTGCGTCAGGTAGGCGGGCTCGTTGCGCCCGTGGCGCGGCTTCGACGGCAGGTCGCGGGGCAGGAGAAACGGCGCGTCCGTCTCGATCATCAAGCGCTCCGCCGGCACGTTGGCGAGACAGCGCCGCAGCGCCGCGCCGCGACGATCGTCGCACAGCCAGCCGGTGACCCCGATATGCAGGTCCAGATCGAGGTAGCCGTGGAGTTCCCCCCGGTCGCCGGTAAAACAGTGCACCACGGCGCCGGCCGTGAGCGCCTCGCGATACTCGCGGAGGATCGCCAGAAAGCGCTCCCGGGCGTCGCGCTGGTGGAGGAATACCGGGAGCCCGAGCTCCGCAGCCAGTTCCAGCTGGGCGGCGAAGGCGAGCTCCTGCTGCGGACGCGGTGAGAAATCCCGGTTGAAGTCGAGCCCCGTCTCGCCGACCGCCACGGTCGTCGGTTCCGCGGCGAGCTCGCGCACCGCGGCGGCGGTGTCCGTCGACCAGTCCGATGCGTGGTGGGGATGCACGCCGGCGGTTGCGCGGAAGACGTCCATGCGACCGGCGGCCAGCGCCGCCGCGGCGGCCGACCCGGCCTCGTCCACGCCGGTGAGAAGCATTCGTGTCACACCGGCCGCGAGGGCGCGGGCGATCACGTCGTCGCGGTCCCGGTCGAAGCGTTTGTGGGTCAGATTGACGCCGATGTCGACGAGCTCGGGAGTCTGT
>Ga0102944_1002335_pt1 | contig 11265 bp, 5 predicted proteins | sample SalPonD_shore_MG_FD_78172 | JGI IMG/M metagenome (GOLD analysis project Ga0102944, IMG submission 78172) | Salt pond soil microbial communities from South San Francisco under conditions of wetland restoration - Salt Pond MetaG... | ecosystem: Environmental > Aquatic > Marine > Intertidal zone >... | reverse complement strand
ACTTGCAGGAATATAACCCGACGGATCCGGCCAGCCCGGACTACAATCCCAGTTATAGTCCCGATAATAATAATGGGCGACCGAACGATGATTTTGCCCTCATTCCGGATAAATATGTGAATTGGGATGGTACGGATACGAATTGGCTGGATCTGGTTCTTAGCCCCGCTTCGCTTTCGAATTATGATCTTTCGGTAGCCGGGGGCACAGATAATGTTACCTATTATCTGTCAGGAGGCTATTTTAACCAAAATGGTATTGTTGACGGTTCCGGCTTCGATCGTTACACGTTAAAAGCCAATATTGTTGCCGACCTGTCGGATCGTTTCCAGATTGGGACGAATATTAATGGGGCTTTCACCCAGCATGACCGTCTGCCGGCCAGTGCTCCGTATTTTGCACGACCGCCGGGAATCATCTATTCGGCTATGGTGCACTCCCCTGTTATTAAGCCGTATAACAGTGATGGTACTCCCAATCAGCTCAATGGTCAGTCGTATTTGGGAGGAGGAACAACTTCTGCCAGTAATCCATTGGCTATCATGCAAGCGGTCTCGGATAACATCGATAATAACCGGTTGTTCGGTAATTTATATGCTAAGTTCAATATTACTCCCAGTCTCTACTTCAAAACCTTTTTAGGCGGGGATCTGGATAGCTACCAACGATCGTTCTACCGGGGCAACTCTTTGTTATATCGCACCGCTACCTCAGGGGAGCCATATGCTCAGCAAAGTTCTGCAGAAGGGTTGAACTGGGTTTGGGAAAATACGCTTAATTATTCGGCAAGTTTTGGCGAAGATCATCAGTTGACCGCTTTGCTGGGTTACACCGCTCAGAAGGAGACGGACAAGCAAAATTCGGTTATCGCCCAGAATTTCCCTGATGATCAGGTAAAAACCGTGAACGGCGGTGTAATTGTTGGGGGTTCCGGACAGGAAGAGCAGTGGTCTCTCGTTTCTATGTTAGCCCGTGTGAACTATAGTTATAAAGATCGGTATTTACTTACCGGAACAATTCGCAGTGACCGTTCTTCACGATTCGGTAAAGACAATCAAACAGGTGTCTTCCCATCGGTATCGGTTGGATGGCGTTTGGCTAACGAACCTTTTATGCAGTCGGTGGATTTCCTCAGCGAGTTGAAACTCCGGGCCAGTTACGGGCTCACGGGTAACTTCCTGATTCCAAACTACGGTTCTGTAGGTTTGCTTGGAGAAAGCAACTATATCCTCAATAACCAGGAAGTAAGCGGCCTGGGTCCTTCCACATTGGGTAATAGTGAACTGAGCTGGGAAACAACCCGGCAATTGGACTTGGGAATCGATTTCTCCTTCCTGAGTGACCGGATTTACGGAGCTACGGATTATTACTACAGCCGAACCAAAGATTTATTGCTGGAAGTAACTATTCCATCGGCTCTTGGTTTCCAAACTGCTTTAACCAATATCGGGGAAGTTGAAAATGAAGGATTCGAATTTTCTATTACATCCCGGAACCTGGTTGGAGATTTCAAATGGTCAACCGACCTCAATTTCTCAACAAATCGGAACCAGGTGTTAGCTCTTGGGCCGAAGGGGGATGCCATTCTAAGTGCAGGTGCCGCTGGAATCCGCCATATTACCCGAGTGGGAGACCCGATTGGCAGTTATTATGGCTATGTCGTGGAAGGCGTTTATCAGTCACAGGAAGAAATTGATAATAATCCGGTAGTAGATACCCAGGCTCCTGATCCGCGTCCGGGTGATTTTAAATTTAAAGATGTAAATGGTGATGGAAAGATTACCCCGGACGACCGAACGGTTACCGGCAATTATCAGCCGGATTATACCTTTGGAATGACCAACCGGTTTTATTACAAGAATTTTGACTTGTCCGTATTTATTCAAGGGGTCGAAGGTCGGGAAATTCTCAACCTTACGGATCGCCACATGAAAAATGGCGAAGCCAACTTTAATAGTTACGCTATCGAAAACAACCGCTGGATTTCTCCATCTCAACCGGGAAATGGAAAGGTGCCGCGTGCTGATCGTAATTCAGCCTTACACGGGAATAACAACCGTCCTTCTTCTTTCCAGGTTGAAGACGGCTCTTACATCCGCATAAAAAATGTAACGCTGGGTTATAACTTGCCCACTCAATGGCTTAGGGGCGTTGCCAAGAGCATTCGGGTTTACGCACAAGGCACGAACCTGTTCATATTTACCGATTACAGCGGGTTTAATCCGGAAGTTAATCTTCAAGCCGGAAGCAGTCTGACGCCGGGACAGGATTATGGGGCTTACCCATTGTCGCGGACTATTACAGGCGGCATAGACATATCATTCTAAAGGATAATTGAAAACCATAAGGTGATCGAGATGAAGAAACGAATATTATTATTGTTGATTCCGGCGTTCTTGTTCATTTCCTGTGGGAAAGATTTTACAGATCTATCTCCCATATCGCAGCGAAACGTCGCAAGTTTTTATAAATCCGAATCGGATTTCCGCACCGCAGTTAACGGGGCTTACGATGCTCTGCAGCTGAACGGGACCTACGGTAAAAATTACGTACTGATGTTTGAGATGCGTTCTGATAATACCGCGAACGGCGGAGGAGCGAGTGGTCTTGCAGCTTCGCTGGAAGCCATCGATCAGTTCAATATTATTACCACGGCCGAAGAGCCGGAGCAGACCTGGAGCGATTCCTATAAAGGAATATCTCGCTGTAACCTGATTTTAGCACAGATTGATGATGCTAATTTCAGTCAGGATCTGAAGGATCAGTATAAGGGGGAAGCACTCTTTATCCGTTCTCTGCTTTACTACGATATGGCCGTTTTGTTTGGCAATATCCCAAAACAGACAGATCCAACTTCAACTCCTAATGATCCTGTTAACCAGGTCGGGGCCGATGAAATTTATACTATGGTTGTCCAGGATTTGACTACGGCATCCGGTTTGCTCCCGTCGAGCTATTCGGGCGATAATATAGGTCGGGCCACCAGTTGGGCAGCCAAGTCATTGTTGGGCAAGGTATTGCTGACGATGGGAAATAAATCCCAGGCCGCAACGACATTACAGGATGTCGTTGACAATGGTCCTTATTCACTGGTACCGGATTATGCCAATCTGTGGGGACCGTCCAATGAAAATAATGATGAGTCGGTCTTCGAAGTACAATTCAAAGCCGGTGGAATTGGTGAGGGAAGCGGTTATACCGATATGTTTACTCCTCTTGGGACAAGCGGCGGCGTTGGCGGCGGAAATGCCCCTCAGCAGATAACTACCGATTTATATAACAGCTATGAATCTAATGATGCACGTCTGTCGGATTCTATTGTGGATACGGCTGCTGATCCTATCAATTATTGGGTTTTGAAGTATGCCAGCTCGCCTTTTGGTCCACTCGATGCCGACAATAACTGGTATGTGATGAGATATGCCGATGTGCTGTTGATGTTGGCTGAAGCCGTGGGTGAGCCGGATGGGTACCAGTATATCAACCAGGTTCGTGCCCGTGCTAATTTAGGGCCTATCAGTGCTGCTGATCCGGGTACTTATGATGAAAAGCTTTTGCACGAGCGCAGGGTCGAGTTCGCCTTTGAAGGTCAGAGATGGCAAGACTTGTTACGCTTTGGCGTAGCGAAACAGGTGATGGCTGCTCAGCTGGGGAAATCGCAGGATGCAATTCACTTGCTTTATCCCATACCGCAACGTGAAATCGATGTAGCTCCGGATCAGATGCAACAAAATCCGGGATTTTAAGACCGTTAAAGCGCAGTAGCAGAGCTTCCCGGGGAGAGGATAGAAAAAATCCTCTCCCCGCCGGGAAGTTGCTTGAAGAAGTTACACGCCGAAACCGGAGATAAGTTGCTCGGTAAAACTGTCATTAACAATAATTCATTTATGATTCTATGAAACGTAATTATTATATCGTCGGGCTAATCATGCTCACTTTCTTTGTGATTTCATTTCTCACAAATATTATTGGGCCCTTGATACCGGATATTATCAAGGGCTTTGATTTGAGTCTGACGTTGGTCGCGGTGCTGCCCTTTTCCTTCTTTATTGCCTATGGAGTAATGTCTATTCCTTCGGGTATATTAATTGAGAAATACCGCGAAAAGAAGATCATGGTTGCTGCTTTTATGGTGGCTTTCCTTGGTGCATTGATCTTAGCTCTGTTTCCAAATTATCTAACCGCTGTTTGTTCCCTGTTTTTGATTGGTTCGGGAATGGCGATGTTACAGGTCGTTATCAATCCGTTGCTTCGCACGGCCGGCGGGGAAGAACATTTTGCCTTCAACTCAAACCTGGCGCAGCTCATTTTTGGACTTGCCTCTTTCTTAAGTCCGATGGTTTATTCATACCTGGTGCTAAACCTGCAAAATACAGATCGAACAAGCGGTCCTGTTCTTTCCACACTTGCGGGAATCGTACCGGAGCGTCTCCCCTGGATTTCATTATACTGGTTATTCACTGTCATCTGTTTAGCGATGATTGTTGTTATAGCTATTTCCAGATTCCCCAAAGTGGAACTTAGCGAAGAGGAAGAAGTTGGGGCCCTTCAAACACATATCCAGCTGCTGAAAAATCCTATTGTAATTTTGTTTTTTTTCGGAATCTTCTGCTACGTGGGAACTGAACAAGGCGTAGCAAATTGGATATCTCAATTTCTATCCACCTATCACGGTTATGACCCACAAACAACAGGTGCCACGGCAGTATCCCGGTTTTGGGGATTTATGACCGCAGGCGGCATCCTCGGACTGTTTTTGCTTAAGGTTTTAGACAGCCGGTATGTTCTGGTCGGATTCACCACGCTTGCTATTGTGTCGTTAAGCCTTGCCCTGTTTGGCAGTGGTGAAGTTTCACTGATCGCTTTTCCGCTGGTCGGATTCTTTGCTTCGGTCATGTATCCCGTCATCTTTTCATTGGCACTGAATTCCCTGGAAGAACATCACGGCTCTTTTTCCGGAATCCTAGTCACGGGTATCATCGGAGGGGCTATTGTTCCATTGATTGTAGGCTGGTTGGGAGATTTGGTAGAACTACGTTTCGGAATGCTATTTCTGTATATCACTATGGGATACATTCTGAGCGTGGGAATATGGGCACGTCCCATCATCAGCAATAAAACGATCAGTATGGGACAAAAAGAAGAAACATAAATACAGCGGAGGAATGCCCGCAGAAGCAGGTTACTCAAAATTATCTATCGGTAGGTTATAACATGAATATAAGAGATACTGGAATGGCCTTTTTAATAGAATGGAAACATGATTTCAGAGCATGGAGCAACATGGTAGTCTTAAAAACTGCAGTTGCAAGATTACTGGTTGTTCTACTTATGTCAATAGGGATTATTTGGGAGCCTGTTAAAGCCCAGACCGTCGATTCCCATAAAATTCCCATAAAGGTAGAAAAGAAAATGTCCGGGGCACCGCTCACTTTTGGATTGCCTTTCCCTAAAGGAGCGCTTGATTCTCCGGATCATGTGAGGGTGCTGGACAGTCACGGGAATGAGATACCTTCGCAAATTTCTCAGGTTACTACGTGGAAGCCGGCAGATTCAAGCGTTAAATGGATCTGGGTTTTCGTTTTTGCAACGGGAGAAGGTCAATATACTGTCGAATATGGGCCGGAGATTCGGCGCGCTGCTATTACCGGCGACAAGATTACCGTGATAAATCAGTGGATACGATTCGGTTCAGTGCAGGTAAATACAGGCAAGCTGAAGTTTGAGATTCATAATGGACCCGGTGGATTTCTGGACAATGTACAGCTCGATCAAGATGGGGATGGTTTTGATGAAAAGGATGTGATTGCTCATTCACCGGAGAATGGTCGGGGTGCTTTTTTGGATATCATGGATGATAACGGACTCGACCCTTCCAAAGCGGAAGTTACCTATATGACCGAAGAGCGAGGATCGGGACCATTACATGTGATCCTGAGGGTGGAGGGCACGTATCATTATACGCGTAAGGATAACAATGATGCACCTTTTGTGATGCGCATTCATATCTATGCCGGAAAATCATATTTGCGTGTTTTAAATACGTTGGTCTACACCGGGGTGCCGGACAAGCATAAGCCGGTTGTGGGCGAACATGCGTTAATCGCAACTACTAATGATACTACGATTATTAATGAGGATTCCCTGGAAGCGATTCACGATCCCGGATGGACAAAACCCAATGATCGTATTGCCAAGACCGGCCTGAATTTGAAGTATAATTTGCAGGGACCACTTCATTATATGACCTCTTACCGCGTGGGGGATTGGTGGGAAACGGGTAACCAGAGATATTATGAAACAACAGTTAATGGGAAAGAGAACCTGTCTGTTTTGCAAACCGGACCGGATCCTACTCGTATGCCGCCTTTACCAAATTCATCAACCGGAAAGCGTATCAATGGTTATAAGGCCTCAGTGACTATGAACGGCGATCAAAAAGTGCAAAGTCAAAAGGCCGATGGATGGATTGATGTCAGTAGTAAAAAACGGGGTATCAGCATTGGAATTCGCAACTTTTTCCAAGAATATCCCAAAGAAATTGCGTTCGATGCTGCAGATAGTTTGATGCATGCCTACGGCTGGTCGCCGAATGTGGAACCCATGAGTTTTGCCCGGTATAATGACAAAGCGATGGAAGGGATGTTGGATAATTTCGCCCAAGGCTTAGCCAAAACAACCGAATTGGTCTATAATTTTCATAATTCCGGCCTTTCAAAAGAGGATATTCAAAATACGATGAACTATTTTCTGGATCCGCCGGTGGCCCACGCGAACCCCCAATGGTATGCCGATAGCAGGGTATTCGGGCTTATTGCTCCCGCCGATAATGATCATCCGGAATTTGAACGAGGGTTGACTTACAAATATCAGTGGATGTTGTTTAATCAAAACTGGGAACCGTGGTATGGGATGTTCGACTATGGAGATATGCCGGCTTATTTTATTAAAGACCAATGGTATTTGTGGAGTGACAACGAGCCTGCCCAGGATTATATGTGGTGGCTGGAGTTTGTGCGCACGGGTAATCGGGATATTTATCTACAGGCCGAAGCCGCAAGCCGGCATACGATGGACGTTGACCAGGTGCACTGGCCCAAAGGTCCGCATTACATTGGCAATTCCAATTCGGCACTGGACTACTGGAAATCAACCGAAGAGTCGCCTGCTACGCCTTATCTGGGGATGGGCCGCCGCCATGCCACGCAACACTGGATCGCCATGTTAAGTGCCCATGTGTGGGTTCCGGGTTGGGTAAATTATTATTACTTAACCGGCAATCACCGGGCGCTGGATGTTGCAAAGGAAACGGTTGATTTATATTTGCGACGTCCCTGGGGGAAGCATGGAACGACGGGACGGCGTTTATATCTTTCTGTCTGGAATCTGGATTGGGTGTATGACGCCACTAAAAAGGAAGCGTATAAAGAAGAACTGAATAAACGTGTAAAAAAAATGCTGCGCCTGCAACAGCCTCAAGGTGGTGGATTGGTTATTCATCGTTACGGCTATTCGCAGGTATATGCTTCGCAGGGACTGGATCTATATCTGACGAACATGGGAGAGGAAAATCATCCGGATGTAAAGGCTTCGATTGTCGAAAATGCTCGTCGTTTGCGTGATGTACCGCCTTTGGATCATTCCTACGAATCGTATCTGTCAAGTATCCATGGACTAGTTCTGGGTTATAAATATACCCGTAATCAAAGTTTTTTAGACGAAGCACTCCATCGAGCCCAAGTGTTGAAAACCGATGCGCTTCCCAAGTCTTTCGACAGTTATAAAACCCAAAAGTCATTAGAGGTTGCTCTGGATAATACCAGTCATTTACCGGCAAAAGCAGATCGTTTTGAGCAGCGTGGTGATAAGCCGATTTGGGCAATTACCGGGGGGATGCGCGTTTTTGGCTGGACACATGCATATAATATTCCCTATTTGATCTATTTCCTTGAGGAGGGGCAACAGTCTGCAAAATAAATTTTATGAAACGGAGTCTGTTTTGGGGCTTCAATTATATTGAAAGTGCAACTAAAAAATTGCGAGGTTACGATTGGCAACCAAACATTTGATTGGCATCGACATGGGAGCGACAAACCTCAGGGCTGGTTTGGTAGCGGATGACGAACTCTTGGAAATTGAGACCGTCGCCATTGATCAATCCGGAGGTGTAGACCCAATTATTGCACAATTAATCGATTGTATTGATAAAATAAAGACTCATGAAGCCGGGAGTATCGGAATCGGTGTGCCCAGTGTTGTGGATTTTGAGAAAGGGATTGTCTATGACGTGGTTAATATTCCTTCGTGGAAAGAAGTGCATCTCAAAGAGATATTGGAGGATGAGTTCAATATTCCTGTATATATAAATAATGATGCCAACTGTTTTGCCGTAGGTGAAAAATATTTTGGACGAGCCCGGGGATACAATTCAGTAGTTGGTGTAACAATTGGTTCGGGTATGGGGAGTGGAGTTGTACTGGACGGCCGGCTTTATTCAGGCTCCAATTGTGGAGCCGGGGAAATAGGGATGGTGCCATACAAAGATTCTGTAATGGAGCATTACACCTCAGGTCAATTTTTTGAACGGGAACACAATACGGATGGCACCGAGCTGTTTAAACTCGCACAGGAGGATGATCCTGAAGCTTTGCAAATCTATAAAGAGTTCGGGACGCACGTGGGTGTTGCCATGAAAACGATTATGTATATGTTTGACCCGGAAATTATTGTACTGGGGGGATCTGTAAGCCAGGCATACCCGTTATTTAAAGAATCGATGTTGCACGAAATGCAGAATTTTGGATATCCGAAAAGCCTTGAAAAGATTGAGATTAAAGTTTCGGAACAAAAACATATTGCTATATTGGGAGCAGCGGCCCTGATCCTTGATCGACAGGCCCACTAATTCGATCAGTCAAAAGTATGAATATGGAATCTTCATCTGTAAATCTGCGAAAGAAAATCGGTTTTTTTCTCGGGATTATCTTATTTGGGATTCTACTCGTGATACCCGCTCCATCCGGGTTGTCGACCCAAGGCTGGCATGTAGCAGCTGTTGCAACCCTTATGGGAGTTTGGTGGATTACGGAGACACTCCCCATAGCGGTGACCGCACTTTTGCCTATCGTGCTAATGCCTGTTTTAGACATCGTCAGCATAGATAAAGCTACGGCCCCCTATGCGAATCCCCTGATCTTTCTTTTTATGGGTGGATTTGTGATTGCCCTGGCCATGGAACGGTGGGATCTGCACCGCAGAATCGCGCTCAATATCGTCAGTTTTGTGGGGGTAAAACCATCATCCATCATTATGGGATTCATTATTTCCTCGGCATTCATCAGTATGTGGGTGAGCAATACTGCTACGGCATTAATGATGCTGCCTATCGGACTTTCGGTATTGAATCTGGTGTCCAAAGAGAAAGACAGTACGGATAAGATCAACTTCGAAATTGTGCTGGTGCTAAGCATCGCTTATGCCTGCAATATCGGTGGAATGGGCACGCTGATTGGGACACCGCCCAATGCTCTGCTGGCAGGATTTATGAAAGAGAATTACGGCTACGAAATTGGGTTTACCCAATGGATGATGGTGGGTGTTCCGCTGATGTTGGTCTCGCTGCCGCTTATGTATTTGTTACTTACCAAAGTGATTTATCCCATTAAATTGAAACACTTGCCGGGCGGAAAGGAACTGATTGAAAAAGAGTTGGCTGAATTAGGGTCGATAAGCAGCCAGGAAAAGAGAGTTGCCGCTGTTTTTTGTTGTACCGCTGCATTATGGATATTTCGTCCGCTGTTGACTAAAATCATTCCTGGTCTTACTGACGCGGGGATAGCCATTGGTGCTGCTGTATCATTATTCATTATTCCTTCTGATATGAGCAAGGGGCAATTCATTCTTGCCTGGTCCGACACCAAAAAGCTACCCTGGGGGGTGTTGATTCTATTTGGTGGCGGACTAAGCCTTGCATCCGCCATAAGCAGCACAGGGCTGGCCAAATGGATCGGTCAGGGCGTAAGCGCACTGGGTGGTTGGCCGGTTTTACTGCTGGTCGGCTTGGTTGTATTACTGATTGTATTCCTGACCGAGATGACAAGCAACACTGCAACAACAGCAGCCTTTTTGCCAATCCTTGCGTCGGTAGCGATCGGGCTGGGTGAAAATCCGTTGATGCTGGCTGTTCCCGCTGCCCTGGGTGCCAGTTGTGCTTTTATGCTTCCGGTAGCTACCCCTCCCAATGCAATCGTATACGGAAGTGGCAAAATCACCATCCCCGAGATGTCAAAAGCAGGATTGTGGCTCAATTTTGTTTTTATTGTTCTGCTGACCGCTTTTGCTTTTTCACTGATTAGTTTTGTTTTTGGAATCAAAGTCGGTGTGTTACCTTCCTGGGCGGGATAGCTTATGCAGTTATATATGATCCTATTCTGGTGGTTTCTTTTACAGGATCATGGCAAATCATTTCTGCTATTTAAATCTCAGATTCTACTTCAAAAAGTTATTTCCAAGAATCTAAATATGGATAAGCGATTGGTTCCCATAATACTTATTTTCAAGGCTTCAAAAACAGAATGCAATTATTTTAAAGGACTAAGTAACAATTTATGATGTGGAAACGAACCCACAACTGTGGAGAATTAACAACTGAAAATACGGGTGAAGAGGTCGTGCTTAACGGATGGGTTTCAACCCGTCGGGATTTGGGCGGAGTAATTTTTATCGATTTGCGCGACCGCTATGGAATTACACAAATCGTATTTTATGAAACTGATAAAAAACTCCACGAAAAAGCCGAGGATCTACGTTCCGAGTATGTGATTGGGGTTAAGGGAGTTGTAGATGAACGTAGTAATGACAATATAAATCCGGAGCTTGAGACCGGCGAAATCGAAATAATGGTGAATGAGCTTGAAATATACTCCAAAGCAGAGACTCCACCATTTGAAATTAAAGAAGGTATTCCTACCGGCGAAGAGCTTCGTCTTAAGTATCGTTACCTGGATCTCCGTCGTTCCGACATGCAGAGAAACATGCTCATGCGATCGGATTTTTACCAGTCTGTTCGTTCTTACTATCACAGTAATGATTTTGTGGAAGTAGAAACTCCTGTATTGATGAAGAGCACACCGGAAGGTGCACGAGACTATTTGGTGCCCAGCCGGGTAAATCCGGGTAAGTTTTTTGCACTGCCACAAAGCCCTCAGACCTACAAGCAGTTACTTATGGTCTCGGGATTTGATCGTTATTTCCAAATCGTGAAGT
>Ga0102944_1002330_pt1 | contig 11282 bp, 10 predicted proteins | sample SalPonD_shore_MG_FD_78172 | JGI IMG/M metagenome (GOLD analysis project Ga0102944, IMG submission 78172) | Salt pond soil microbial communities from South San Francisco under conditions of wetland restoration - Salt Pond MetaG... | ecosystem: Environmental > Aquatic > Marine > Intertidal zone >... | reverse complement strand
TCGATGTCTGTCCCGCATGCCATGGCATCTGGCTCGATCGCGGTGAACTGGAGGCCCTGGAGCTGTTCTTCGAGCGGGCGCGGCTCGCCGTTCATCCGGCGCGCCGCATGGTGCTCGCCGCTCTGCGCTTGCTGGCCCACCTTCGTCCGGGGGGTTGATCGGCGTCAACGAGGAGCACGGGCGGCCGGGCTATAGGGTCTGCGAGACCAGCGGCCATGCCGCCCGGCCGCATGGCCGGACCCGTGCTCGGAGACGCCCCGATGGCCCACAAGCAAATGCTTTTCCAGTCGGCCGCGCGCCAGAAGATCCTGCGCGGGGCTACCCAGCTCGCGGACGCCGTGCGCGTGACGCTGGGACCGCGCTCCAAATCCGTACTCATCCAGCGCAAGTGGGGCTCGCCGATCGTCTGCAACGACGGCGTGACCATCGCGAAGGAGACCGATCTGCCCGATCCCGAAGAGGATCTGGGCGCCCGCATGCTGCGCCAGGCCGCGGAGAAGACGGGCGACGCGGTCGGCGACGGCACGAGCACGTCGACCATTCTGGCGCACGCGATCTTCGCCGACGGCGTTCGCAACGTCGTCGCCGGGGCCAGCGCGATCGATCTGAAGCGCGGCCTCGACCGGGCACTGCGTGTCGCCGTCACCGCGCTGCGCGAGCGTTCGCGTCCGGTGAAGAGCGCGAAGGAGAAGGCCCAGGTTGCGACCCTCTCCGCGCACAACGATCCGGTCATGGGACAACTGGTCGCCGACGCGATGGAGCGCGTGAGCGGCGAGGGCGTCATCACGGTCGAGGAATCGAAGACCACTGAGACTCAGCTCGAGGTGGTCGAGGGCATGCAGATCGATCGCGGCTACATCTCGCCGTACTTTGTGACCGATCCACAGAAGATGGAAGCTGTGCTCGAGGACGCGCTGATCCTCCTGTGTGACCGGAAGATCTCGGCACTCAAGGACCTCGTGCCCTTGCTTGAGCAAGTGGCCAAGGCCGGGCGTCCGATCCTCGTGATCGCCGAGGATGTCAGCGGCGAAGCCCTGGCGACGATGATCGTCAACCAGGTGCGCGGCATCCTGCGCTGCGTGGCGGTGAAGGCACCGGGTTTCGGCGACCGGCGCAAGGCCATGCTCGAGGACATGGCCGTGCTCACCGCCGGCGAGGTGATCGCCGAGGAGCTCGGGCTGCGGCTGGAGGATGCGACGCTGGACCGGCTCGGCGGCGCCAAGCGGGTCGTGGTCGACCGCGAGAACACGACCATCGTGGGCGGCGCCGGCGAGGCCGGGGCGATCGAGGCACGCGTGCAGCAGCTCCGGCGCCAGATCGAGGACGCCGCGAGCGATTACGATCGCGAGAAGCTCGAGGAGCGCGTGGCCAAGCTGTCCGGCGGCGTCGCGGTGATCCGTGTCGGTGCGCCCTCGGAGGCGGAGATGAAGGCGCGCAAGGAAGCGCTGGAGGACGCCATCAGCGCCACACGGGCCGCGATTGCGGAAGGCATCGTGGCGGGCGGCGGGCTGGCCCTGCTGCAGTGTGTCCCGGGCGTGCAGGCGGAGCAGGCGGCCTGCGAGGGCGACGAGCGCACCGGCGTGCAGATCCTGCGGCGCGCGCTCGAGGCGCCGGCGCGGCAGATCGCCGTCAACTCCGCGGTCGATCCGGGCGTGGTGATAGGGCGGATGACGGCGGGCGAGGGCGATCTCGGCTTCGACGCGGCCCGCAACGAGTACGTCGACCTGTTCGAGGCGGGCATCGTGGACCCGACCAAGGTCGTACGCGTGGCGCTGGAAAATGCCGTCTCGATCGCCAGCGTGCTGTTGCTGACCGAGGCGACCATTACGGAAATTCCGGAGCAGGAGACGCGGGAACCGTCACCCGAATCCGGTATGGGCTTCTGATACCGCCGACGGGCACGGGACGCGCCGGCGTCGGGCAGCGTATGTGTCAGTGAAAGCGTGCCGGCGCCTCCACGATGAAAGCGACCGCGACGGCCACGGCGTGCTCCCGGTCCTTGGTCTGGATCGGGTAGAAATTCTGGAACTGGCCGTCCTCGTCGACGGCCACGCCGTCGTAGGTGCCGGACGCATCCCGATACAGCACGACGCGCGGCGCGTCCGGGTTCTGCGCGTACACCTGCGCCAGCACCGAATCGATGGCGCTCGTCACGGACGGACTGCCGTCGGCGGGATCCGAGATCACCACGACGTCGTCGCGGACCTGCACGCCCACGGTCACCAGGTTCGCATCTTCTTCACTCATGCAGTGCACTCCACAGCCGGATCGGTGTTGGTTCGCCTGTGCATTCATGATGGGGATCGATCGGCTCACTGCAAGGGGGGCGCTCCGAGAGCTGGCCCCTCACGTTCGCGCCGCGGCACCAGGTCGGTCCGCCGGCGTGCGCGCGCAGGTGCCCAGCTGCGCCCGGTAGCCGATCCGGACGCAACAGTCCGGGCACACGACCGGCGAAGTGTCGACCACCTCGAAGCGCCGGCTGCCGCAGACTTGGCGAACCCGACCCGGATCGATGCAGCGTCGCCCCATGCTCGCCCGGCAGCGTGTCCCCCGGATCCCCGGGACGGCCCGGACTCGAGCCATGTCAGGCAGGACGCGTACCGGTGCGCGACACGGGGCGCGCCAGGCTGGTGGCGCTAGCGTCGCCGGCGGGCAGCTCTGGTCAGGCGGATCCCGGCCGGGACCGATCCTGTGCCAGCGGGGGGCGGCCGAGCATGGCGGCGAGGACGTCGGCCAGACCATCCATCCTGCGGTGACCGCCGCGCGCGGTGACGACGTCACGCCAGCGGGCGACACGCTTGCGACACCACGGGCAGACGACCGGAGAATGCGCCTGCGGCGCTGCCGGGATCTCGAAGCGATGGCTGCCGCAGCCGGGGCAGGCCCGGGGAAGGCGGATAAAGCTGTGAGCGGACATGGGCTGCAGACCTCTCCCTGAGCACGGATTCTCCTTGCACAACACGCAGCGGCGCCTGGAAAGGTTGCAATGGGCCGGCTGCCGGACGCGTTCTCAGCGCACGATCACACTCCCGCCGGCCGGGCGCTCACCGTGGCAGACGATGCGACGGATGCGGTCGCTCAGGTCGCGCGGCGACACGCCCCAGGCCTTTTCCAGTGGGAGATGGAACGGGGGTTGATCGGTGTCGGTGGTGACGATCTCGAGTGCTTCCTCCGCGGGCGGGGCGATGTCCGCGTCGAAACGCGCGGGAACCCGCTCAATGCGGGCCACGGCATCGAACGCAACGCAGTCGCGCCCCTCCCGGCCGCTCTCGTCGACGGTGCCGTATACCGAACGCAGGTACAGCATGCCGTGCTCGACGTCCGCTGCCAGGGCGAATACCAGGGCCGCCGGCATCGATTGTTGCACCCGCCGGCCCACGATCCGCCGCCGCAACGCGTCGTAGACGGGGCCGATCCGGCGTGACACCACGACCAGGTCCGCCTTGAGGCCGCGCTGCGCGAGGTCCTGTCGCACCTCCTCGAGAACGCGCTGCGGTGTCTTGCCGCCGCGGGCGATCTTGATGCGTTCGGCTAGCGTGCCGGAGAACTCCCGGAACTCGCGCAGCAGCCAGCGGCCGAGGATGTAGCCGACCAGCAATACCAGCAGCACGACGAAGATCACGTAGAGCATCGGCGGGGGAGACTCCGCAAGGGCCGGACAGCAACGCCGCCGGGCGACGGCGCTCGGGCGGCCAGTCTAGCTCGCATATCCCGCCGATTCACGGCTGCGGCTGCAGCAGATCGATCGGGCGTTGCGTGTTCCGACCCGCATCTCCGCCACCGCGCTTCGCGGGCCGGGACGACCGGTGGGCCGGGGACCTTGCCGCCGGGCCGCCCCCGAGCGGGCGGATCGCGTAACATGGACCGCATCCGGGGTCGCTGGAGAGCGCAATGGGCGCCATGGATGCCGGGGCCGCCTGGGTCGACGACCGGGTGGTGCCGATCGGGGAGGCCAGGCTGCCGCTGCTCGACTGGGGCTTCCTGCACTCCGACGCCACCTACGACGTGGCGCACGTCTGGCAGGGACGTTTCTTCCGTCTCGACGATCACATCGAGCGCTTCGAGGCGAGCATGCGGGCGTTGCGCATGGCACTGCCCCTCGACCGGGCATCGATCCGGGGCATCCTGCTCGACCTGGTGCGCGCGAGCGGCCTGCGCGATGCCTACGTGGAGATGATCTGCACGCGCGGGCAGCCCGCGCTCGGCTCGCGCGATCCGCGTACCTGCACCAACCGGTTCTACGCCTTCGCGGTGCCGTTCATCTGGATCGCCGACCCCGACGCCCAGGAACGCGGCCTCCATCTCGTCATCAGTGGTCAGCAGCGGATTCCGCCGGCGTCGGTGGACCCGACGGTGAAGAATTACCACTGGCTCGACATGGTGCGGGCCCTGTTCGAGGCCTACGACCGCGGCGGAGAGACCGCGGTCACGGTGGACGCGCGCGGTCACGTCGTCGAAGGGCCGGGATTCAACGTGTTCGTCGTGCATGGCAATCGCCTGGCCACGCCCGATGCCGGGATCCTGCAGGGCGTGACGCGGCGCACGGTGCTCGAGCTCGCCGAGCGCCTGGGCTGCGCGCACACCGAGCGCCCGGTCGTCGCCGACGAGCTGCGCCAGGCGGAAGAGGCGTTCGTCACCAGCACGGCCGGCGGCGTGATGCCGGTCACGCGCGTGGATACCGTCACCATCGGCGACGGGCGCCCGGGCCCCATCACCCGTCGCCTGCGCGACGCATACTGGCAGCTGCACGAAGACCCCGCCCTGGCGCTCGCGGTCGACTACGGCTGAGGCGGCTGCCAGGCGGCCTGTTTCATCGGTCCGCGTCGCCGGACCGCGGCCGGACGAGACAGTCGGCCCGGCAGAACATTGCATCCGGACGGCAGCCGTTTCCGCCGTATGTGGGCCGCATCGGGAAGCTGCTTCTGCGCGGGTGTTGATTGCCGGCCGCCGTTCGATGGCGACGGGGCCCTCGCCGTCATCGCCGCCCGGCGCCGCGGACTGGCCGTCGTTGATCCGGAGGGCCGGGAGCTGACGATCTCCTGCGGCGCGGCGCTCGGGTTCGCCTGCATTGCGCTGCGCTACTTCGGCCACACGCCGGAAGTGATTCTCCACCCGGAGCCCGACGCCGCCGATGTGCTCGCGCGCATCCGGGTCAGCGGCGCGAGGCCCCGGACGACGCCACGCGCGACCTGTTCCATGGCATGGCGCTGCGGCGCACGACGCTTCCCCGATCGAGTCGATGGTGATCGAGCGGATCGTGGCTGCCGGGGGCGAGTACGGCGCCGCCCCGCGCCTGTTGACCGAGCCGGACGACCGGACGCGGCCGCGCTGCACAGGGAAATCGCCGCGGGATCGCCAGCGATCGGGATCCTGCACACCACCGCCGATACGGCCGACGCGTGGCTCGACACCGGCCGCGCCAGTGGTGGCGCTGACCGCCACGGTGTCCGCCATTGGTCATTCGTACCTGAATCAGGTCGTCGCGTTCTTGGCGCTCCGCGCACGGCACGCCGCCGAGTTCGGTATCGACGGCGTGCCCCAGTCGGTGCCGCGCTTCGGTTACGGGCCGCTCGTGGCGCCGGCGTGCAGGCGTGTGCACTGATCGATGGCATGACAGCCGGGCCGGGACAGGACAACACCCGGAGCGTGAGTACCGGCAGGAACGTCACGCTGACCACGATCGCACCGGTGAGACCGAACAGGACGACCCGGCCACGCGGGGCACGGGTCCGTGCCCGTCCCCGGCAGGAACACCAGTGGCGCCAGGCCGAAGATTGCCGTGATCGGCGGAATCCGCCAGGCGCGCGATCACTCCCGTCGAACGGTGCCGCCGGCACGCGGCGGGCAGCCAGCTCCTCGTCCTACGCAGCCTCCATCCGGTACCCCGGCGGGACATCGTTTTGTGGCATCATGCGCGGCTTTTCGGGCCCGGGAGATCGACCACCGGTAGTGCCATGTCCCTGATCAACCTACAGCACGTGGATGTCAGCGTCGGCGGACCGCGCCCGCTGCTGGCGGGCGTCGAGTTCGCCCTCGAGCCCGGAGAGCGCGTCTGTGTCGTCGGGCGCAACGGCACCGGCAAGTCGACGCTGTTGCGCCTGCTGGCCGGCGAGATCGAGCCGGATGACGGAACCGTGCGCCGCCAGAGCGGGCTGCGTATCGCCAGGCTCACCCAGGAGGTGCCCGGTGAGATCCGCGGTGCCGTGTTCGACGTCGTCGCGCACGCAGTGGGCCACGTGGGCGACCTGTTGGCCGAATTTCATCGCCTCAGCCAGTCGGCCGCGACGGCCGCGGACATCGAGACCATGGGCCGCGTGCAGGCACGCATCGATGCCGAGGGCGGTTGGGACATCGAGCGCCGGGTCAGCGAGGTCATCACGCGCCTCAATCTCGACGAGAACGCCGATTTCGCGAGCCTGTCCGGTGGCATGAAGCGCCGCGTCCTGCTGGCGCGGGCCTTGGCGACGGCACCGGACGTGCTGCTGCTCGACGAGCCCACCAACCATCTCGACATCGAGAACATCCAGTGGCTGGAGGACTTCCTGGGCGGCTTCGGCGGCAGCGTGGTGTTCGTCACGCACGATCGGGGTTTCCTGCGGGCGCTGGCGACGCGGATCCTCGAGATCGATCGCGGCGGCGTAACCAGCTGGCCGGGCGATTACGACAACTACCTGCGCCGGCGCGAGGAGCGTCTCAACGCGGAGGCACAGGAACAGGCGCGCTTCGACAAGAAGCTGGCACAGGAGGAGGCCTGGATCCGTCAGGGCATCAAGGCGCGCCGCAAGCGCAACATGGGCCGCGTGCGCGAACTCCAACAGATGCGCCGCGAGCGCGCCGCCCGCCGGGAGCACGAGGGCCGCGTGAAGATGGAGGCCGCGGCGGCGTCCGGATCGGGCAAGCGCGTAGTGGAAGCGGAGGACGTGGCCTTTGCCTATGACGGCAAGCCGATTGTGCGCGACTTCTCGACGACGATCCTGCGCGGCGACCGCGTCGGCATCATCGGCCCCAACGGATCGGGCAAGACGACGCTGATCCGGCTGCTGCTGGGGGAACTGCAGCCGCGGGCCGGCACCATCCACACCGGCACCAATCTGCAGGTGGCGTACTTCGACCAGCAGCGGGCACAGCTCGACGAGTCGGCCACCGCGGTGGAGAACGTGGCCGGTGGCCAGGACTTCGTCACGCTCAACGGCCAGCAGAAGCACGTGATGAGCTATCTGCAGGATTTCCTGTTCGCGCCCCAGCGTGCCCGTGCGCCGATCACCAAGCTTTCCGGCGGCGAGCGCAACCGTCTCCTGCTGGCGCGCCTGTTCAGCCGGCCGTCGAACGTGCTGGTGATGGACGAGCCCACGAATGACCTCGACATCGAGACCCTCGAGTTGCTCGTGGCCGAGTACAGCGGGACCGTACTGCTCGTCTCGCACGACCGCGCATTCCTCGATGACGTGGTGACCAGTGTCCTCGTTCTCGAGGGCGGCGGCCGGGTGAAGGAGTACGTCGGCGGTTACAGCGACTGGCAGGCGCAGCGGTCCGCGCCGGCCGGCGGCGAGCGCGCGAAGCGTGGCAAGCCGGCCGAACCGAAGCCGGCCAGACCCGGGAAGGCCGTGGGTCCGCCGGGACTCGACTCGAAGCAGAAGAAGGAGCTCGATGGACTCCCCGACCGCATCGACCGGCTCGAGAGCCGCATTGCCACGCTGACGGAGCAACTGGGCGACCCGGCGTTGTATCGCGACGGCGGAGACCCGAAGGCGGTCAACGACGAGCTGGCTGCGGTCCAGGCCGAACTCGACCGGGCCTATGCCCGTTGGGAGGAGCTCGACGGACTGTCGACGAATTGATCGAGGTCACGGCGAGCACGGCACCGTGCCGGTATGTTCGCGCCGTGCCGGGAAGCCGGGTGACCGGCACGGTCGAATGTCGACACAGCGTGCGCGCTGCGCCATGCGCGCCGGCACGCCCCGGGGCGATGCCACTGGCCATGGGTGCCTTGGAGCGGCCATGGCCCGGGTTGTGCATCGGAATCGATGGACACCGGTCCCCGTGCGGGGGTGGCCGGTGCATTCACCGGACGAAGCCGAGAACACGACGGAGAACCCGCACCATGAGATTCGATCGACCGGAGCCGCATCATTGCGGCACGGCCTTCGCGGCCGCGGAACTCTCGCGGGCCCTGGAGCGCGGGGAGCTGACGCTCCACTACCAGCCGCAGATCTGCCTCGCCGATAACCGGCTGGCCGGCTTCGAGGCATTGCTGCGCTGGGAGCATCCGTCCCGCGGCACGGTGCTGCCGGACGCGTTCCTCGGGGCGATCCGCAGCGGCGGCTACACCGAGCTGGTCACGTGCCGGGTGCTCGACGCCGTGCACGAGCAGCTCGCCCAATGGCGTCCGCACCTCGAGCGTGGTGTCGGCGTGGCGGTCAACATGATCCCCGCAGCGCTGACGCGCCCCGCGGTGCTTGACGCGCTGGCGGATATCGTCGCGACCGCGCCGGCCAACGCATCGCGCCTGTCCATCGAGCTTTCGGAGGCCGCCTCCGTCGAGGAGGTCGAGCGCGCCTGGGACGATCTCGCACGCGTGACCGAGGGGCTCGTGCGCCTCGTGCTGGACGATTTCGGAGCTGGGTACGGCGCACTGCATTATCTGCGGTCGCTCCCCATCCATATGGTCAAGATCGATCGCTCGGTCATCGGCCGCCTGCCCGACGACGACGAAGCGATCGCCCTGACCGAAGCGGTCATCCGCGTGGCGCAGTCGCGCGGTATCTGGGTGGTGGCGGAAGGTGTCGAGACCGAGGCACAGCACGCGCTCGTGAAGGCGGCCGGCTGCGACATCGGGCAAGGGTACCACTACGGCTACCCGGAGCCGCCCGCGGTTCTGGAGCAGCGTTGGCTGCCGCGCAAGGCGGGCTGACGCGCGCCGGGCCCGTCGTCGCGGCGACTCGAGGAACGCCCTTCCCGGGACCCGCGTCGAGGGTTTCGGTGGTCGCGTGTCCGCAGGCGCGTGGAATGCTTTCGCTTGCCGGAGTGCGGCCGCTCAGGTCCGTCGGCGTGCCTCTTGCGAGCGCTCGCGCGCGACCAGGGCGGACAGGTCCTGCATTTCCTCGGCGAGCAACTCGATGACGTCGTCCATCGACAGGATCCCGACGAGCGCACCGTCGTCGTCCACCACCGGCATGCGCCGCACGCCCCGGGCACGCATCCTGCGGACCGCGTCCGCCAGTCCCTCCTCCGCGCGTGCCGACAGCAGCGGTTCCGTGATCAGGTCGCTCAGCCTCACGGTCTCCGGGTCGATGCCGGCATCGAGGATCTCCACGACGAGATCGCGATCGGTCACGACGCCGAGGGGGAAACGGTGCCCCTCCTGTTCGCGCGCGACGATCACGTCGCCGACATGGTGCTGGCGCATCAGGTGGGTCGCGGCCGCAATCGATTCGTCCGGTCCGGCGACGATCACGTTGCGGGTGCAGAAGTCTCCGACGCTCATCATGTTCTCCCGCCGTGGCAACGGGACGCCGGGCACGGGAATCGCGCGCCGCGTTTCCCGGCGTCCCGACACGGTCCAGTTGCGATCCGACACGACTATGGTCGAGGCGAGGGCCGCCGGAATTGACGCCGATCAATGTTGTTGTGCTGCGCTGCCCCCGTGTGTACGCGCGTTGACACCGGTCAACGTCGGGCGCCGCTGCTGGCCGTACCGTGCAGTCGAGGCGCGGGCTCGGTGGCCGGGCCCGCGCGACGGTGGGGGGCTCTGCATGCAACCGGGCGGACGGACCAGGATCGCGGCCGGCGAGTGGATCGACCGCATGTATCTGGACGTGCTGGAGGCCGTGCTGCGGCACGATTTCCGCCGTGCGCGGCCGGCGTTCGACGAGCTGGCCGTGGAGGTCAGGGCGCGGCTGGTGGACCGGCGTGGTGCCGCGGCGCGCGGCGCCCCGGACCATGCCGATGGGGACCGCCGGAGCGGTCTCGCCGCGTCGCTGCACGCGGTCCTGGGCAGCGCGCGCGCCAGCCTTGCGCGGCTGGATGGTGCCGCGGGGTGCGCGGCGTGCGAGGTGCGACAGCTCGACGCGCTCGAGGCGCTGGTTCGGGTGCGCAGGGTGCTCGCCGGCTGTGTCGAGCGACCCGCATCACGGCGGCTCGACTCCGATGTCGCGGTGGACTCGAGTTGGCGCATCACACCGCATTGCAGGTGGGGCGCATGCGAGCGCGTGCGTGCCGTGTCACGCCGGCTGCCGCGGCCCGACCCGCCAGCGCGGTGCCGCGTGCCGGCGGCTACCGGTCCGGCTCGTTGCCGTCTTTCACCCCCACGGGCCGTTGCGCGCGCACGCCGGCCCGGCGAGAGCCTCCGCCGTCGCAGGCGGCCGCTGAGAGACACGCCGTGTTGACGTGCGTCAAAGGCGGCAGGCCCCCGGTTGCCTATCTTCCGGAAAGGCGCACACGCTCACGACTCCGGGCGTGTGGCCGCGGCAACCGGAGGAACGCCATGCTCAAGGTCATCGAGGTCCTCGCACAGTCCGAGAAGAGCTGGGAGGAGGCCGCCCAGTCCGCGGTCGAGGAGGCCGCGCACTCGGTGCGCAATATCCGCTCGATCTACATCAAGGAGATGGAGGCCCAGGTGCGGGACAACCGCATAGTGGAGTACCGCATCAACGCCAACATCTCGTTCGAGCTCGATTGAGCGATTGACCTGGAGTGATCCGGCGCAAGCCCCGTCGTTCACGACGGGGTCAGCCGGTCTCGGGGGTTCAACCGGGCAGACTCCGCAGATTACGATCGAAGCATGGCGCTTAGCTACCGCTACAGGCTGTATCCGAACCGCCCGCAACGCGCCGCGCTCGCGCGCACGTTCGGCTGCGCGCGGGTGGTGTACAACGATTGCGTGGCGGCACGGCGCGAGTAGCGCCGCGCCGAAAAGCGCCTCAAGAAGGCGCAACGCGCGGTCCCGCGCAAGCAGCGCGGCTCGCGCAACCGGGCCAAGGCGCGACAACGCCTGGCCCGGGCACACGCGCGCGGACTGGTTGCACAAGCAGACGACTCGACTCGCTCGCGAGAACCAAGCGATCTACGTCGAGGACCTGGCCGTGCGGGGCCTGTCCCGCACGCGCCTGGCCCGGTCGGTGCACGACGCGGCCTGGGGCCGGTTCCGGCGCCTGCTCGAGGAGAAGGCGCGGCGCTACGGCCGCACAGTGGTCGCGGTCGGCCGCTATGAGCCGACGAGCCGCATGTGCTCGCACTGCGGCCACGTCGACGGCCCCAAGCCGCTGTCGATGCGCACGTGGACG
>Ga0102944_1002329_pt1 | contig 11285 bp, 7 predicted proteins | sample SalPonD_shore_MG_FD_78172 | JGI IMG/M metagenome (GOLD analysis project Ga0102944, IMG submission 78172) | Salt pond soil microbial communities from South San Francisco under conditions of wetland restoration - Salt Pond MetaG... | ecosystem: Environmental > Aquatic > Marine > Intertidal zone >... | reverse complement strand
TTCCTAAAGGATGGAGAAAAAAGAATCAAGAGTAAATTTTGAAAAATTGAATTTTTCTGAAAAACTATTGCACAGCGTCCCTGTTTATCTGGGAAAAGAAGCGCCGGCCGGGCATCACCGGGCAGTTAAAATATCTTTCAGGATCACCGCATAAAACTATATGCCGATCTTCTGCGTAAAAATACACGCCTATTGATAGGTCTTAACCTAGCAATAAAGGGATACGAGGATATACTAATTAACTCTGTCGTTGGTATAGTTAGTAATAATCGTACATAAATTCATTGACTCATACCAACCGGCGGCTGGTTATATGTTATCTATTGAGCACACGGAAGACTGGAGGAGAGAGCGAAGTTACATCCGCCCATCCAAAATTGAGAAACAAGCAGAAGGGTTATAAAAGGTGGAATAAATTGGGGGCAAATGATTGCACTTTCTTATCAGCTTGCGAACTCTTCTTGACACAGCTGACCTGGAGATATTACAAACGGCCGTCAAATAACGCCTCAAAAATCAGAACAAGTAGCACCCAATCCAGACGCAGTGCACGCAGCGGCATAAACTTCTCTCATACTAACTATTGAAATTACCGGTATAAATAAAAGTTTACTAATATTTATACTACGATGAATTTAATATTATATCCATCCCATAAAGACTGAATTAAATCTTTCTCTTTGGGACTTTCCGATGCATTTCTTAGATCTCTACCATTGCTATGATCGACAAAAAAGTAGAGAACAAAGTCAAATTGAGTAGCATAAACTAGCGATTGACCAATACCCGCACGCAGTGCATCTCCACTATCGCCTTTTTTTACTTCAAACGCGATGCTGATATCATTTAACAATAAGACTGCATCTGGACGATGGTTCGTTGCAAAGAATGAAAAATTGTGCACCGGAGTATTAGTTTTCTTTTCGAACCTAAAATGTTCTTTAATGAGCTCTTTTGCCTTTTCTGGTTGGATATGATAAAATTCACTAATTACTTCCGGTAACTTTTTATTTAGTTTACTAAACAAAGCTTTTTGGATACTCGGCTCCGTATCATGACGCCGACTCAATATTTCATCGAACATCTCATGTTCTTCCATCAACTTGAGTATTTCTTCTAATAGTTGAACCCTTTTTTGAGTTTTATATGTTTTGCTCATCATCCGTTCCTTTTATTTCACCTAATTACTTGGACTTTACACTTTCTTTTTTTCTCAATATCACCGGCAAAATCTCTATCATCAACAATACTACGCTCTGGATCATAAACAACAAAGAGAATAGTTTTGTCTTCAGGGTACTTTGTTATATCTTCTGATATTCCACTACTTGCCTTTGAGGGACTTGTACTTCCACGAATATATTTTGCTTCAATCAGCAAATTAGCATCTTCAAGTTCATGATCAGGGACTACTTTGGCTAATGCGAAGATAACCGCTGGGTGTTCACTTTTGAGTTTAGGATAATGACTTTTCAGGATAGCGTGTATTTTGTCATTTAAATCATTTTCATCTGTCGGTTTATTTTTGTGAAACATGGACGGTATTGATTCTTGTAAAATTGAAATAATTGAATTAACTAACCTCATATCAGGATCAATTAAATGTTCTCTGTCAGCAAAGACAGTTGATAGTAAGCTATCTTTTTCAAGTGGTTTTCCAATGTCATCATATTCAGTTCGAGCATTTTCCAACCCAAGGGCAACTGCTTCACCATGTCTATTCATTAAATTCCATAGTTTCTCTACTACTGCAAATTGATCCGTTTCTCCAGGATAAAAATCAACTATTTCCGAAAGATCACTGAAATAATCAGATTGAAATCTATCAAGGTTATTTTTCCTTACTTTAACAGCTTGCCGTACATAGTCTACAGCGGCCGTTTTCGCCTCCTTATCCGTTATTGGAGTTGAAAAAATTTCAGTCGAATATAAACCTTGATGGTCAAATTGAGTTAAATTTGAAGCAAATGAAGCTATACGTCGCTCAATACACTGAAAACATTTACCGCAGTGTGTACCCAGTCCTGAAGAATTTCGTGTTTGGCTACAGGATACAGCACTCGAAATAAGTTCAGATCGGTTGTATTTGTAGAAAACCTCGAAAATATCTTTTTTTGTTCTATTTATAAAGGGGGTGTTAATTGAAAAATCGCTCCCATCTATTAGACTAAAAAGCTGTTGTAGTTTATACACTACTTGGGGATGAGTGGTACGGCTTGTCCGAGCATTCATTGAGTCCTGTCTTCGGGGTAGATTAATACTCGTGACACCATTTTCGTAAATGGAAAATGATTCTAATTTATAAGCTTGGGCAATGGAAAATGCGATTGAGCAAAAAAGGAATGACCGTGTGCGCTGACTTTCTTCTTTTGCTCGATATTTACTTAAATGACATTGAAACGGGTAAAATCCTATACGCCCTCGATACAATGTATCTAATTTCCTCCATAGCGCTTCTTGTGTTTTCTTTATTCCAGGTGATGATTGATGACTAACCAACATCACTTTGTGATTACTTTTTTCTAATACTTCGAGAACACCAGCAAGAGAATCAAGTCCTCCTGAAAACGGGATAATAGAAATTTTGCAAATATCTCTCTTGTTTATGAGGTCACCAATGGACGAATGTACTTTATCGAACATATTCGTTGGCTCAGTGGAATGTCCTGGATAGAAAGTAAAATGATAGGACGAATCCCCGGTCATGAATTGAAGACAATCCTGAAGAAGATATTGTACACTCTTATCCTCCCAGAAATCATAATCACGGACTTTTATATGGAAATCAAAATTGCGTCCCCAAGAATGGTATTCAATCGCCTCCTTTGATCCTCTGAAAGTGTAGCGATCCACTGCATAAACAAAAGCAGATAGTTCTAATAGGTCAAGTATTCTATTATTTAAATGATAAACCTGACTAACGAAATGTGGTAAACCTATTGTTAGATTCCAATCTGGATCCTGCCGGTCATATGCTATCGTTAGGTATTCATCATATTCTAACTGACCAACAGGTGGTTGATTACATATAACGGATAATTGTTTTCCAGTGTTACTCACGATTTTTCCTCTCGTGAGATTTCTTCCTGGAGTTTTCCAAAGGCAACTTTGAGGAATCCTTCGATTTGTTTATTTGTTGGAAATTGAGTTTTGATATATTTGTTATACCACCCTGCGGCGAAGGATTGGGTTATTTTCGATGTTTCAAAAGCATGTTGCGAAATTTTATCCAGATGTTGTTCAAGTTGACTATTGAATTTCTCCCTACTACTCAAATCACTGAACCGAGAAGAAGCCTCCCGCTCTAAGAAATATTTCAAATATCTTTCAGTAAACTTGGTGAAGAAAATTCTGGAAACCTCACAAAATCCGCTTCCATCCGAAGCTTTACTCCATATCTCTTTTGCAGTTTGGTCTGTGTGAAATATTGTTTGTTGCTTTGATTTTTCGGTAGTCCATTTAATAATCGTATCTGCTGCTGCTGCACGCGCTATCTCGCCATATTCTACTGAGTCTTGGTTCTGATAAATCCACTCTTTAAGTGAACGAGCAAGAGAGTAAACTGAAGGATTATCTTCAAGTTGGACGTTCGGTGGACTGCCTTGCTGAATTAGTTTTGAACTACTTGAGGCTAAGGCAATCAAGAACTTGTATGCAGCAATTACCCCTTCGTCTTGATGAATATATCTGTAGCGGCTCCGGACATTCTTTAATGTCTCTGAGGCAATACTTTCGATACCATCCTCAGTTTCGATAGAACTGACAATGGACTGAATTATGGGTAGCCATTTAGTGTTTTTGGGAAGCGCTCCAAGTCGCTCATGTCCCATAGTGTCCCTCTTGGGTTGGGTTTTTAAGTTTTTTACTGAAAAATATTACTCCCATAAATTGCCCGGAGATTACTCCAGATCCTCATAAATCCCCCGAAACTGCTCCAGGGCATCTTTTTGAATTTCGACAATATCGTGAGATAACTCCCTTGATTATGGAAAATTTTCAGTACCTGTTAATCTTTCCACACTTCTACCACTGAATTGAGCGAATTATAACCCCAAGAACTCTTTTACCTCAGCATTTGTTTTGATACCACTTTGTGCAAATATCTTCTGGATTCCTGTTGGTCCCAGATCTAATTCAGTGTTTCTCAGGCGTTGTTCAAGCATAGTTAATAAAGCGGATGCCTGAATAAACACAATTTCCCGGATTTCTGTCGCCATTTTGAGTTCCATAACTACTTCGTCAAAATCACCCAAAAACTCACTGGAGATTACAACAAAATATACATTCTTGTAACCCTGGTGTTTTAATTTCTCTGTCTCATGAGAAATGTATTCCCGTATTGCTCTATCATCTGTGCCTAATCGATACCCCTCTGAACGAGATTTTGCATCAAATATGATAGCATAATGATACTCAATACACCTTGCAATACCATCAGGAACTCTACCATAACCTTGCCCCAGTTTTTCCACACTATAACCCAACATCTGGAATAAAATAGCAATCCGATCTTCGAACACATTCTCCACGGAAGACCCGCTTTGTTTACATGCTTCCTGGATTACCGGATCATTACGGGCTAACAGCGGAACAATAGAGACTACTGGTGGGACATAGCTTGAAGGTAAAATCTCATAAATATCACCGTCCTCAGGTTTTCCTATCGGACCCTGTGGAGGAGCAGGTTCTTCTTCTCCACACACCCAAAAAGCGTGTTCAATATCCCAGAGATTCAGTTCTTTGCTTTGTTCTCCTTCGAAGAGTTCTATTAACTCAAAATTAAGCGTCACAAAATTCTCATAATCGGCAGTGTAGTTTCCGCTTGGGGTCCAAATATTCAAGTCCTGTAATACATCCAGCATTGACTTATAGTATACCGGGTATTTCTTGTGGTCCTGTATTTGCCAAAAGTAAGATATGAAAAATAGACAAGAACCAGTTCTGGGTGCTGCCCTCTTATCGGTAACAATTTCACGCAATTTGTCTGAGAAATCGGAAAGTTGCATAATCTTGGATTTTGCGTCAGATAGATTGTCCGGTAGATCTATTACTGCCTTTAGTATCGAATCAAAATCATCCAACATTCCATAACCACTACTCGAATTGTACAACATATTGAAGTACATTTGCCCGCTGATACCTCTAAAACCCCAAAGTCGATTGGTTTTATTGATGCTGTCAATACTGGTCTTAAATTCATCAAGAGAAATCTCATTCTGGAGGTACTTATTGATAACCGATTTAACTTCTGGAATAGTATCTAACCGCTCTTGATCTATCTCTTCTTGAGTATATTGTTCGCTTGCATTGTAGAACTTCTTACCCTGATTTATATAGTAATTCCATACTTCGAGAGCTTTTGCTTTTTGCGCATCGTTTAACATAACCACTCTCTTTCTGTTGTCCGGATATTTATCACTCCTCCAGCTCCTCATAAATCCCGCGAAACTGCTCCAGGGCAGATTCAAGGTTTTGGACTATCTCTTCTGCTAGCACTTCCGGTTCAGGGAGGTTTTCGGTGTCCTCCAGGCTTTCGTCTTTGAGCCAGAAAATATCCAGGCTGGTTTTATCCCGCTCTATGAGTTCATCGTAGGTAAAGGACTTGAATCGTTCGGACTCTTCTCGCTGATGTCTGTTCTCCGGATTATAACACTGAATGAAATCCTTTAAGTCTTCGTATGTCAATGGACTGCGTTTCAGGGTAAAGTGCTTATTGGTTCTCAGGTCATATATCCAGAGTTTATCCGTCCACGGGTCTTCGTTGGCGGGTTTGTTGTCAAAGAACAGTACGTTTGCCTTGACACCCTGAGCATAGAAAATACCAGTGGGTAATCGCAACAAAGTATGGACATCAAAATTGTGCAGCAGTTTCTTGCGGACGGTCTCTCCCGCTCCGCCTTCAAATAGCACGTTATCCGGGACAACAATTGCCGCTTTCCCGTGGATGTTCAATATGGTCTTCACGTGTTGCAGAAAATTCAGCTGCTTATTAGAGGTCGTCGCCCAGAAATCATCCCGCTCGTAGGTGAGACTATCTTTCTTGACACTTCCATCGCCGTTGGTAACTGTAATGCTGCTTTTCTTCCCGAACGGCGGATTGGTCATCACCATATCATATCGGTCACCCGGATCGGTGAGCAGACTGTCACCCTGCTGAACCAAACTCTTTCCGCTGCCTATGCCGTGCAGATACAGATTCATCACGCAGAGACGGACCACATCGTCCACCAGGTCAACCCCGTGAAAGGTCTTTTCCCGAAGAAATGATCTGTCGTCCTTATCCAGATCATAATTGTCGACAATATAGTCAAAGGCTGTCAGAAAGAATCCGCCTGTTCCGCATGCCGGATCTGTGATAGTTTGCTGTGGTCTGGGGTTCATCACCTCAACTATCGCTTTAATCAGTTGCCGGGGAGTAAAATACTGTCCTGCACCACTCTTGACGTCCTCGGCATTCTTCTGGAGGAGTCCTTCGTAGATTTCACCTTTCACATCTACATCCAGACCAAGCCAGGTCTCTTCGTCGATATAGCTGACGAGTCGTTTGAGCTTTGCCGGGTCCTGGATACGGTTTTGGGCTTTGCGAAAGATAACACCCAGCGAACCGTCCTGCTTGCCCAGTTCGATGAGCAGCTTCCGGTAGTGGGTTTCTAATTCGTCACCATCTTTGGACACCAGACTTTGCCAATTGTACTGCTCGGGGATTTCTGGGGTATCAAGCACCTTCGTTGGCAGGTTTTTCTGCTCATCTGCCATTTTGAGGAAGAGCAAGTATGTGAGTTGCTCGACATAGTCCCCATAACTGACGCCGTCATCGCGGAGGACATCACAATAGTTCCAGAGTTTATCTACAATTGCTGGGGCATTATTAGACATTTATGATACTCCTAATTCACTAACGATATTGTCTGGTCTGAAATCATCCTTAGATATGAGATTTCCTTCAAATGCAGATTTCAGAATACTGTTTCTTAAATTACTGCTACGTTTCTCTTCTTGTTCGATTTGTATAAGTAAACCATCAATAATTGATAGTTGCTCTTCAATTCTATTAACTATCTCAACCTGTTCAGTAAGAGGCGCAAGCGGCACTGGTAGGGCAGCTACTTTTAACAAACTTAGTGTGTATAATCCTGAGGTTGAGCTCGCTACTTTAGTTATATATTCACGTCCTTCACCTGATAGCAACCAATAGAGTACATATTTGCTGAGGTGTATATTCGCAAATCTAATCTTGATAAGGTGGTTTTGATGAACACAGGGGGAAATGCTATCATCCCAAATAGCAACTCGTCCAATTTGATTAATACTTCCATTACCTTCTACAACTAACAAATCGTTCTTCCTCAGTAAAACCCTTTCAAGTTCGGATTCTTTAACTCCAATTATTTTTATATCATCTAACCGCAATTCATTTGCATATACGTTTGCTACTCGGAGATATGGCACTTTATTGGGATAATGCGTTCTCCGCTGGTTTTTGGTTAATCCACCGGATACGTCGCCAATTTTATCAATTAGAGTCCAGATCCAATTTTCAGGCAATTTTCCAAGTACTAATTTCTCGGTCTCTTTCAAGTGGCCGGATTTCAATCTATATGAGTTTAACTTGTTACTCAATCTCTGTTGTAAATTGACTGCATTATCAATATTACGTTGGTGATTTTCCCTCCACTCCTCAGTCAACTTGCCCTCAAACGCGTGCTTTAACACCGATTGCCGGTAGCGTTTCAGTTGGGTTTTGGCGGTGTGGAGACTCGTAACGCCAGCATCAAGCTGGGTAAACAGGGATTCGATTTTGTCGATTATCTTCTGTTGTTCCAACACGGGTGGCAAAGGAACTTTTAAGTCCTTCGCATTTGAGATTGTTACCTGAGGTTGAGCTGTTCCACTTATTATCTTTGATTTGTCAACTGCTTGAAGACAATAATAAAAATATTTCCTTGTTTTATTCAATTTATCTTGAAAGAGAAGTATTAAGGAATTATTTGTTACGAACGATTTTGGTGGACTTAAGTTTATCTTACCACTTTTTGCCCCTCTACAGGAAATTAATACCTGCTCTTCTTCATACATATACTCTGAATAATTTCCAATAACACCATTAGCACCAAATACAGGATATCCTGACTCTGTGAATTTCTCTTGTGGTAATCCATTTCCATACTTTATATCACAGATATCGCTTAATCTTACCTCTTCCCAGTGTTCTGGTATATCGCTCACGCCGCTAACACCTCATTCAATTCATCCAACATCGGTTCCAGTTCATCTCCAAAGACTTGTTGTGCGTGGATGATCCCGCCCCGGTTCAGAAACGGAATGTCCTGCAAATCGTCAGGGGTAATAGAAAGGCTGGTGGCAATATGATTCTTGATCATCTCCAGCCACTCTTTTTGCTCTGCAGTAAACTCTCTCCCGCTGGCTTCCTGCTGTGTAAGCCATTCATTGAAACGCTCCTCCACCTCAGATTTGAACGGTTTCAGGGTATCGGTCTCCCCGATGGCAAACCGCACCAGTGAGACGATATCCGTTAAAATATGCTCCGGAGTGGAATTCTGCACCCTGGAGCGTTCCAGCTGTTCGTACGCGTGCCATAACAGGGTATTATCCAGTTGATAGGGAGGATTCCGCAGGGCGCTCGCCAGTTCTTTGATCTGTTCAAATGTCAGATGGCGCTGACCGTAGGGAATATTATATAATAACTGGAGCGCGGTAATTTCATCCCGGTTGTCTTGCAGAAATTCCTGGAAGGAGTGAATCACCTGCTCCGCCTGTTCTCTGGCGTTTGCATCGTATCCGGCGTCAATCACCTGATCCTGACTCACGGTGTCAATAACCTGTTCGTTCCGCTGTTTGATTTCGATGAGTTTGTTCCGGAATCCGGCATCACTGAACACGCCACAAGCTTCTCTGGAAAGTCTTTCCTGCACTTTGGTTTGCTGTTCTTCGCTTGGGGAATCTGTTTCAAAGAGTTCCTTTGCCCGTTCCAGCTGACTATCGGGATTTATCGCATCCAGCAGGTCATTGGTGATATGCTGCAGGGTCTTTCCCTCCGCAAGATTCCGGAGCGTCTCCTTATCCTCATCCTCCAACTGCTGGTCCAGTCGCGCCAATCGACCTGCCAGCGAACTCAGATTATCTTCACTTCGGTTGCCCAACGCCACCGATTGCAGCAGACTATTGAACGCCACCGATTTCTGTCGCTCAAACGGACGGGAATCTGTTTTATCGCTCTCACAGACACCCACCGCGTCCACAATAACAAAGTGCGTCTTGTTAGTTCTGGCATCCGGGGTGACATTTTGCAGGTCGTCTTTCTGCAATGTGCGAGTGCCTCTCCCCTTCATCTGTTCGAAATACGTCCTGGACTTCACATCGCGCATAAATATCAGGCACTCAATGGGCTTAATATCCGTCCCGGTGGATATCATATCGACTGAGACGGCAATCCGGGGATTGTATTCGTTGCGAAAATTGCGAATTAATGTATCCGGGTCTTCGGCAGAGCGATAGGTTATCTTCTTGCAGAACTCGTTGCCCTTTTCGAAGACTTCTCTGGCAATATGCAGGATATCTTCCGCGTGGGAATCATCCTTGGCAAAAATCAGGGTTTTCGGGACTTCCGTTCTCCCGGGGAATATCTCGGTGAACAGTCGCTCTTTGAACGTTCGAAGCACCGTGCGAATCTGATCCTTCGCCACCACCGATCTGTCCAGTTGCCGGGCTTCATAGTCCAGCGGTTCATCCAGCAGTTCCCAGCGTTCCTCGCGCGTCAGTTTATCCCGCCGGTCTACGTAACTCCCAGCCTCAACCGTGCTTCCGGCTTCGGTGATTTCGGTGCGAATCCGGTACACTTCATATCCCACATTGACTCCATCCGCAACCGCCCGTTCGTGCGGGTATTCCGTCACCAGATTCTGATTGAAAAAGCCCAGGGTCTGTTTGGAAGGCGTGGCGGTTAGTCCGATCAGGAACGCATCAAAATACTCCAACACCTGCCGCCAGAGATTGTAAATCGAGCGGTGGCATTCATCCGTGATGATAAAGTCAAAGGTTCCGATGGGAATATTCGGATTATACCGGATGATGTCTTCACCCTCGGCATCCAGATTCAGTTCGAACGCGGAGACTTCGTCCGACTCCGGATCTAACTCCTCACCTTTGAGCATCGAATACAGTCGTTGAATAGTGCTGATGCACACCCGGCTCACTCCATCAATGGAATTGGAGTTCAGATGCTGTGTATTGTAGATCTGGGTAAACTTCCGTCCGTCATCCGGAGTCACAAATTGCTGGAATTCCTTGAAGGTCTGCTTGCCAAGATTATTCCGGTCCACCAGGAATAGCACTCTACGTGCTTTCGCAAATTTCACCAATCGATAGACCAGATTGACCGCGGTAAAGGTTTTGCCACTTCCGGTCGCCATCTGCACCAGAGCGCGCGGATGATTGTTGCGCAGCGATTCCTCCAGATTGGTGATTGCCTCCACCTGGATATCCCATAATCCGGTAACATCCAGTTCCGGTAAATTTTGCAGTCGTCTCCGGAGTGTTTGTTCGTCTTTCAGCCTCTGATGAAGAGATGCTGGCGTGTGAAACGCAAAGATTCGTCGTGAGCGGGGTTCCGGGTCTCGTTCATCTCTGAAGTAGGTTTCCTGTCCTGTCGAATCGTATGCAAAGGGTAATGGTGTCTGTATATGAGGAATATCATCAGGGAAATCAGTAATATATTTTTCTGACTGTTCTGAAACGCCACCAAGCGTGGTCCCAACCGGTTTCGCCTCAATGGCTCCAACCGCTGTTTTATCCACAAAAAGCATATAATCCGCAAATCCGGACTTCACAGGGAATTCCCTGATAGCCACTCCCAACCCCGCAGACAGATTAAAGTTATTCATATCCTGAATAACCCACCCGGCATCTTCTAACAGCCCATCAATTTTTAAACGAGCACGATCCTCTGGTCCAATAGGCATTGGCTACCCATTCAATTAAATTATCCTGCGAACAGAGCGGGAAGTAATTTACTGGTACCTCGCAAAATCTGAATAATATGGAAACAAATCAAGTATTACCTTCTTTCCAGTTAAACTGAAAAGAATCATCAAGGTGCTTCAATTACCGGCCGTATAGAAATACATATCGCCGTAAATGAATTAAAAGTATTCAGTTTTATCCTGTCAATCCTGTCAGAAAACCAAATGGCGGGAACGTGTGGGAATCGAACCCACCATCCCGACGAGGTCGGGATCATCGGTTTTGAAGACCGAGGGCGCCACCAG
>Ga0102944_1002327_pt1 | contig 11298 bp, 6 predicted proteins | sample SalPonD_shore_MG_FD_78172 | JGI IMG/M metagenome (GOLD analysis project Ga0102944, IMG submission 78172) | Salt pond soil microbial communities from South San Francisco under conditions of wetland restoration - Salt Pond MetaG... | ecosystem: Environmental > Aquatic > Marine > Intertidal zone >... | reverse complement strand
GTATCGATCAGGTTCGCCGGGCCCTCCGGCGCCGGAACACCCTCCGATCCTTCATCCTGGGGGGCGGCGTACTGGTCGGTCGTATAGTTATTCACGTTATGCGCTCCCTGATGTCGAGAGGCGCGGGCATTTAAACCCGCGCCTGTCAGTGCCCGCGCGTGGGTCTGACGAGGAAGACGGACGCCTTCGTATGCGTGGCGATCTCGCCGCCGTGCGCCGGCATGACGACGTCCAGATGGCTCGGCAGGTGCGTGGCCATGACGACGAGATCGGCGTCTTCCTCGCTGATCGCCCTGAGGAGCACGTCGTTGAGATCGGCCACGGGATCGGGCGAGGTGATCATCCTGGCCGAGGCGGGCTGGCCGTGGATGCGGCTCTGTTCCTCCGCGAAGGCCTTGAGCTTGGTTTCGTATTCTTCGGGGGTCCTTGCGACCTGACCGGGTGTGGTTGCCGTGACGCCGACGTAGCACACCTCGGCGCGGTAATGGCGGGCGAGGTCGGCGGCGGCGGTGAGCGCCGGCTGTATCGCCTGAATGTGTGCCAGATCCACCGGCACCAGTAGTCGTCTGTACATCTGTCCAGTCTCCCTGATGTGCGACGGCTGATTGAGTCGGTCCCGACGCCGACGGTACGCGCTCGACGTTCGGGAGACCCTAACCCGGAGCAGGGGTGAGCGGCCAGACGCTGCACTTGCACATCGCTTTCCGGGAGCCGCCTTCAGAGGCGGGGACGGAGTTCAGTCGGGATGGCGGACCGTCCGCATCTGCTGCTGCAGGCCGGAGCGCCTGCGGGTCGGCCTGGCGGTGACGGTCTCCCGAATGACGTCGGTGGAGCCCCAGACCCTGACCCGTGCCCGGGCGCGGGTGATCCCGGTGTAGAGCAACTCCCGGGTCAGTACGGGCGATGCTTTGTCCGGAAGCAGCAGTACGACCGTGTCGAATTCCGAGCCCTGGCTCTTGTGAACGGTCATGGCGTAAACGGTTTCGTGGGCGGGCAGTCGTTGAGGTGCGAAATGGTGTGTGCCGTGCTCGGCGTCGGGGAAATGGACCCGCGAGCCGGATTCGCCGTGCCATACAACACCGATGTCCCCGTTGTGCAGGCCCAGCCCGTAATCGTTGCTCGTAATCATGACCGGCTGGCCGTGGTACCAGTGTTCGCCGGTCACCCCCAAGGCGTCCCGTATGAATCGATTGACAGTCCGTACCCCGAAGGGCCCCTCGCGCAGGGCGCAGAGCACACGCAGCCGGTCGAGACGTTCCAGGGCCTGAGTCGGCGTTGACGCCGCCGCAACCCAACGATAGTGGGCGAGCACCTCCGCGCCCAGGGCGGCGGGGAGTGCGCCCTCGCCCATGGAGGTGAATGACAGAGCGGCTGCCGGATCGGGGGCGCCATCGTCCCGGGCTTCCAGCAGAAGGGTCACGGTCTCGTCACCGAGTCCTTCGCGGATGCTGCGAGCCAGTGCCCCGATGCCGGGCCGGTCGCCGTCGTGCTCTCGGAAGCGCCAGCTGCGGTAGAGAAAGCCCACACTGTCGGAGAGGACCGAATCAACGCGGCCAGGGGGGAGGTCATCGCCGGTGATCGCGTTGAGCCGGTCGATCATCGGTTCCGTGAATCCTTCCGCCCCGGCACAGAGATCGCCGAGCACCGCCCCGGCCTCCACTGACGATAGCTGATCCCGGTCACCCAGCAGGATAAGTCGGGCGTGATGGGGGAGGGCGTCCACGACACGGGCCATCAATGGCAGGTCGACCATCGATGCCTCGTCGATCAGCAGGACGTCCAGGTGCAGCGGATTGACGGCGTTGTGCCCGACCTGGACCCGGTCCGGGCGCGCGCGCAGCAGACGATGCAGCGTCGTCGCCTGCCGCGGCAGCGCGTCGAGGACATCCTCCGAGCTCACCGCCTCCGGTGCCGGAACGCTGGTCGCGATCGATTCCGTCAGGCGGGCCGCGGCCTTGCCCGTGGGCGCGGCCAGGCGGATACGGGGCACCTTGCCCGCGGCGAGCCCCTGCTCGATAAGCAGCGCGAGCACGCGGCTGACGGTGCGCGTCTTGCCCGTGCCCGGGCCGCCGGAGATGACGGCGAAGGGACGGAGCACCGCTACCGCCGCCGCGACACGCTGCCAGTCGACGGTGTCTCCGACAGGGCCGAACAGGCGGGCAAGACCGTCGCCCAGCAGCGCGTCATCGATCTCCGGGTGCCGGTGACCCAGGGCGACGAGCCGCTCGGCGAGCCGGCGCTCGAAGCACCAGTAGCGGCGCAGGTACAGTCGCGTACCGTCCAGCACGAGCGGGGCGGCATCGTCGTCGGGACGCTGAACGACGGAACAGCGTTCCAGCGCCGCACGCCATTGCCCGAGTGCGGGGGCGTCGATGCCGGGGTGAGCGCCGTCGCGGTCGGCGAACAGAGTCCGTCCGGCGTAGTCCCGCAGATCCACGCAGATGTGTCCCTCGCCGAGCTGCTGGCTGACGAGGCAGGCGGCAGCGCTAAGAGCGGGGCCCCGCTCACCGGCCAGCTCGCCGAGGAAGCGGGCGAACCGGGTATCGAGCGGCCGCAGGCCGGAGGGTTCGGGTTGGGAGACGGACAGCTCCGGGCTCATGCCGCCTCCCCGTTGCGGCCGGCGAACAGCGCATCGAGCCGGTCGATGACCTCCCGATCGGGGCGTGCACGGTGAACGCCGGTGGCGGGGCCCCGGGAGGGCGTCATGCCGCGCAGGAAGAGATAGAGGACGCCGCCGAAGTGGCGGTCGTAGTCGTAGCCCGCAATACGGCTGCGCAGGTAGCGGTGCACGGCGAGCGCGTAGAGCATGTACTGCAGATCGTAGTGACTGGCGGCGACGGCGCGGCGCAGGCGATCCGGCGTGTAGGCGCTCACGCGGTCGCCGAGATGATTGGACTTGTAGTCCACGACGTAATAGCGCCCGTCCTGCTCGAAGACCAGATCGATGTAGCCCTTGAGCATTCCGCGAAGCCGCGGAAAGTCCAGCGGCGGGCGTGCCGGCGTGTCTACGAGGGCCGGCAGCAGTGCATCGACGTCGGCCGGTCCGACATCATGCACCGGGAAGAAGAATGCCAGCTCGTTCAGCCGCCGTGACGCATCGAGTCCATCCAGGCGGAGTCCGTCATCGTCGAGCGGTGTCGCGAGCACGTCACGCAGGTGGGCAGTCACCACCGGTGCCCATTTGCGGTCGAAGCCGTAGGCCGGCAGGAACCGCTCGACCCCCTCGCTCACGCTCTGCGCATTGCGGAAGTCCGAGTTCTCCAGCACTTGGTGGAGGAAGGTGCCGGCGCGCGCGCCGCGGGGAAAGCCGTGGATATCGTCGCCTCGGCGGGGGGTCTCGTCGGCCTCGTCCGGCGATGCCACGAGGGCGTCGTAGTCGGGCTGCTCGATGAGCTGGCCGGCGTGGCTGGACAGCAGGCCGCTATAGCTGCTCAGCCACCAGCCCTGATTCACGCGTCCGGCGAGCGGCGCTGCACGGCCGCGGCTCGGTCGCCCCACGAAGTCCGCGGCGGCGCCCGCCGGTGCGGCGGGAAGGTCGTCGAGGTCGGTGACCGTTACCACGCCCGGATGATCGGCTTGCAGGGCGGTCCAGACCCGCCGCAGGCCGTCATCATCATCCGCCAGACGGGCCTCGGGGCGTTGCGCGTCCGGATCCGGCGGCGGCAACAATAGGTAGCCAAGACCGGAATGCTGGACGTCGTTAAAGCGACCCCAGGCGAGGTAGCAACAATGCGACGCCCGCGTCAGGGCGACGTAGAGCAGACGCAGCTCTTCCGCCATGTTCTCCCGGTAGGCCTGGTCGCGATGCACGTCCTCGGCAGCGGAGCCGAAGTCCACCATCAGGTTCTCGTCATCATCGTGGAACAGGGGCGGCTCGTCGTCCCGGACACCGCGGGCCAGCGCCACGAACGGCAGGAAGACCACGGGATACTGCAGTCCCTTGCTCTTGTGGATGGTAACGATCTTCACCAGCGCTTCGTCGCTCTCCAGCCGCAGCTCCGCGGCTTCGCCCAGGCTGGTGGGGTCGTCGAGCTGCTCCTCGAACCAGCGCATCAGCGCGCTGACACCGTGATGCTCGGTGGCCGCCTCCTGCATCAGCTCGCCGATATGCAGCAGATTGGTCATCCGCCGATCCCCGTCGGGCAGGGCGAGGACGCGGGCGATCACTCCCTGCTCGTGCATCAGCGTGTGCAGCATGGGGAGAAAGCCGCGCTGCTCCCAGCGTTCGCGGTAGCCCGCGAACGCCTCCAGGCGGTTCTCCCACGGTTGACCGGCCTGCAGCTCCGCGTGCATCCCCGAGGCGGTCAGGCCCATCAGCCTCGTGCAGGCCGCAGCGCGCAGGTGCCTCTCGTCTTCCGCATCGACGACGGCGCGCAGCACCATGCCCAGCTCACGGGCCTCCTCGCTGGCGAAGACGCTCTCGCGGCTATGGTGCACGCTGGCGATGCCTCGCTCTCGCAGTGCCTGGGTGATCGCCTCGGCCTGGCGGTGACTACGCACCAGCACGGCGACGTGTCGCGCGGCGAGTGGCTGGTCGCCGATGATGGCGTCGCCGGTGCGGCCGAGCGTCAGCAGCCGCTCGATCTCGGCGGCGCAGGCCCGGGCCAGGGAGGGCAGGGCGGCGCCCTTGCTTACCGGCTTGCCCGACTCGCCGGTGCGGTGGAACCAGAGCTGAAGGCCTGTCGGCGTGTGGCCGTCGATGACGAAAGGCGCGTCGTCGGCGCGGCCGGCGCTGTCCACTTCCGGCAGCCCGATGTCCGAGTCGAAGATGAAGCGCCGGGGATTGCGGCGGAACAGGGCATCGACCCCGCGCACCAGGCTGTTCACGGACCGCCAGTTCGTCCCGAGGGTGAAACGCCCGCCGGAGGGATTCGTGGCACGCCGCGCTTGCATGTAGGTGAAGATGTCCGCGCCGCGGAAGCTGTAGATCGCCTGCTTCGGGTCGCCGATCATGAACAGCCCGCAGCCTTTCCGGCCCGCGTACACACGCTGGAAGATGTCGTACTGCTCGGGGTCGGTATCCTGGAACTCGTCGATCAGCGCGACCGGATAGCGGTGGGCGACGGCGTCCGCCAGCGTGTCGCCCCGGTCTCCGCGCAGGGCGTCGGCCAGCGTCGTGAGCAGGTCGTCGAAGGAGAGTACCTGCTCCTCGCGCTTGCGCTCGCGCAGACCCGTTCGAAGTGTGGTCAGCGCGTCGTGCAGGACATGGATCCGTCGTCCATCGGCCAGGGCGTGCGCCTCCGCGTGGACCCGCTCGCAGACGTCGAACAGACCCGTCGACGGTGGTGTCCAGCCCGCGCGAACGCCGGCCTTCAGCAGATTGTCCTGTAGACCGGTATGTGTCAGCAGGTCGAAGCCCGGCGGCAGTGGCAGATGGGGCGCCGCGAACCAGCGCTGCCACCGGGGCCGCAGCTGAGCGAGTCGCTCGGGCTTGTAGCCCGACTTCGCGTTGGCGCTCAGGTACTTTGACGCGACCGCCTCATGCAGGGCGTCCCATACCCCATCCGCCTCCCCTTGCCAGATGCGTGGCAGCTCCGCGGTGAGCGCGTCGAACCGGCGCTCGCGCTCGGCGAGATCGTCCTCGTCGGGTTCCGGTATCGCGGTCAGTCGATGGCGGTTGAGATAGCCCTTCACCGAATCGAGCAGATCGCCCGGCGTGCGCCATTCGGAGCGCACCCAGCGGGCGTAGGCCACGGGCGCGGTATAGAAGCGCCGCCGCCAGAAGTCCTCGATCAGCGACGTGCGCAGGTAGTGCTCCTCGGCGATGAACTCGGCCCGGAAGAGCGCGCCGCTCTCGAACGCGTTCTCACGCAGGGTGCGGTTGCAGAAGCCGTGGATGGTGTGGATCGGCGCCTCGTCGAGCCGGCTCAGCATCTCGGTGAGGCGTTCGGCGCAGTCCGCGTGGTCGCTACGCCTGGCGATCAGGCTCCGCAGAACGGCGTCACCGTCCGGGGCTTCGGAACGTGCGAAACAGGCCGCCGCCTCCCGCAGGCGCTTGCGGAGTCGATCGCGCAGCTCCTCGGTGGCCGCTTCGGTGAAGGTGACGACGAGGATGTCGCGCAGGACGAGATCGAGTCCCAGGTCGTCGGCGCCGTCAAGCAGCAGCCGCAGGTACAGAGCGGCGATGGTGAAGGTCTTGCCCGTGCCTGCGCTCGCCTCGATCAGGCGGACGCCGGAGAGCGGAAAGCTGTCGATGTCCAGCGTATGCATGTCGGCCATCGGTTCAGCTTCCTGCCGCTCGCAACGGGTTCGGGACCAGCGGTGTGACTATCGGGACGTGCATGAGCGTCATTCCGTCTCCCGGGTATTGATGAGGGGCTCGAACACCGTCAGCGCGATTCTCCGGAACCCGGTGTCCTCGAGCGGATCGAGGCCTCTGAACGCGACGGCCACGCTCGGCTCGTCGCCGTCTCCCCGTCGTCCCTGGTAGCTGTTGCTTTCCCAGGACCCGCGGCGAGCCCTGTCGAGCGCATCGTCCTCGTCGGTGCCGTCGACGAGGACCCGCGTCGCGAACTCCATGGACGTCTCCGGGAATAAGGGCAGGGGGCTGTGAAGACCCTGCCAATAGAGCGATAGCAGTGTCTCGAGCTCTGTCCTGGCCTCGTCCGCGTCCAGCGGGCGGAACCTTACGTCGGCGGGGGTACCATCGCGATCGCCTTCCCCGAGGTGTTGGCTCGTCCGGGCGACGGTGGCGGGTGCGACCGCGTTCAGGGCCAGGTGATTGATCCACACCCGCAGCAGGTCGGCGCCGCCAATCCGCCCGGGGCGATAGGTGAACCTGCCGTCGCGGGTCAGCTCCGTGATCCAGCCCGTGAGGGCGAAGTCACCGAGGCGCAGATCGATCTCCAGTGGCTGCTCCGGCACCGAATGGAGCGTGCCGAGCTCCCGCAGCAGGGGCTCGACCCGCGTCCACGTGTCATCCATTACCGCTGTCCGAAAGGCACCTTCGGGCAGAGCGCCGCTGGCCTCGAGCACGGCTTCTATATCGGATGAAGAAGCGCCCTTAACGGATTGATCAAGAATGGTTCTGCGAAGCTGGTAGGCGTCGAGGCCGTCAATATCGAAGGGCTCCGAGTCCTCGTCGGCGTCGGAGCCTTCGGCCACTCGTGTGCCGAGTCGAATGCGCAGGAACGCCTCGGCGGGATTGCGGAAGAAGCGGACCAGCTCTTCGAGCGGAACCTCTCGCAGCTCGGCTTCCGGCTCCGGCAGGTCGGCGTCCAGGAACCCGTCGTCCCCGACGTGGGCGCTTTCCGTGCCCGCTTCCGTGTCATCCGCGAGCCAGTCATCGGCGTAGCTGAACACGCGCGGGTCGGTCGCGGCACCATACTGTGCGCTGAACGGCTGCAGAGGGTGAACGGTCAGCAGCAGCGCGCTCGCCGAAGCTGCCTGGCCCGTGTCGAAGGTGCGGTCGAGGGCGTCGTTGAGCTCGTTGACCAGCACCGAGGGCAGCCGTTGCGCATCGTCCCGTATACCCCGCCCAATGTAGCTGACGTGGAACCGCCGGCGCGCGGAGAGCAGCGCCTCGAGAAAGAGATAGCGGTCGTCCTCGCGCAGGCTACGGTCGCCGCGGCGGCGATCACCCGCCATCAGGTCGAAGGCCATGGGCGCGCTCTGACGCGGGAAATCCTGATCATTGAGGCCGATGAGGCAGACCACCTCGAAGGGCACGCTGCGCATGGGGACCATGGCGCAGAAGGTGACCTGACCGGTCAGGTAGCCGCCGCCGACGGCGTCGTGGTCGAGCGCATCCAGCAGGTGGGTTCTGACGGTCTGCAAGGGGAGGGTGCCGTCGAAATGCGCAGCCTGCGCCGTTTCCACCATGACGCTGACTGCGTCGCGGACGCTCTGCAGCGCCTGGTGCTCGGCCTCGTCAGCCGGACTGAACAGCCTCTCCAGCAGGGCGTTCAGAATCGCCTGCCAGTCCTCGGCGCCGCGCTCGCCGGCGAGCTCGGTGCGGGCCTCCAGCAGCCGGTCCCAGAACGCCATGAAGGCGCCGAGTGACGCCGCGTCCGCGCCTTCCACCTGCGTCAGCGGCGCGATGCCTTCGTACAGCGGCGTGTCGTCGTCCATGGCGTAGCCGAGCATCAGCCGGTTCAGCCCGAATCGCCAGCTGTGGGCATTACGTCCGGCCGGCAGCCCTTCAGCTACCCGGTGGGCGTTATCCGCCCCCCAGCGGATTCCACTTTCGCGGATCCATGAGCGCACTCGCTCGATGGCGTCGGCATCCAGGTCGAATGCGCGATGCACGGCCGGGACCTCGATGAGCGACAGCACTTCCGAGGCGCCGAGACGGCTGCGGGGCAGGTCGAGCAGCGCACTGAACACCTGGATTGCGGGGTGGACGCCCGGCAGTGAGCGGTCCGTGATCGACCACGGAATGTACCGGGGGCCGCGTGCGTTGCCGAACACCGCTTCGATGTAGGGCGCATAGCGGTCGATGTCCGGTGTCATGACGACCACGTCCCTCGGGAGGACGTCTTCGCTCGCGAAGATGCGGCGCAGGTGGTCGTGGAGGACCTGCACCTCGCGCATCGGGCTGTGGCAGGCGTGCAGCGCGACGGACTCGTCCCCGGACGACAGGGGGATTGCTGCGGGGTCGTCGCCCCCGGCGCCGCGTCGACAGAGGGTGAGAATATCGGTCTGGAGCCGCTCCAGGTGGGAGAGGGGACCGTCCCGGGGCTCGGTGAAACCATACTCCTCGTCATCGCTGCGCTCCTGCAGCAGCTCCAGGAAGTCGCGGCCGGTACGTCCGAGCGAGGAGAGCAGGGGGTTGCCAACGCTGTAGTACTCGCTGGCGTCGGCTAACCCCCGGCGCCGCCACAGCGCCCGTAGCTTGGCCAGTCCGCGCTCGGAGACGACATCCCCCCAGTAGTGGAGGCATGGATTGAGCGTGTAGACGTCGACGTCGATATGGCGGGCGAGCTGCGCCAGGCAGTCCAGATAGGCGGGCGGTGCCGACGATACGCCGAAGACGGACAGCCTCGGGGGGAGCGTCGATGAGTCGATCGTCCCGTCGGCCAGCAGCGCCAGATAGTCCGCCAGCAGAGACGCCCGGTGCGGCTGGCGCCGACCGTCGATACGGACGAGCGCCCGCCAGAGCTCGGCCTGCCAGTGTGTGCCGTTGCCGGCCTCCCAGTCCGTAATCCAGTCCGGGCGGTAGACCAGGTATTCGTCGTAAAGGCCGGCCAGGCGGTCGGCGAGCTGATAGGCCTTCGGGCCATTCACGTGTTCCGCGTCCGCCAGATAACCGCGCAGGGGTGCGAACTCCGGACGCCCCAGCAGCTCGGGTATACAGCCGAGCACGCGCCAGCGCAGCGCCTCGCGGTCGAACGGCGAGCGCTCGGGCAGGCCGGCCCATTGCGAGCGGAACAGCCGCCAGACCATGCCGCCCAGGAACGGGAATTCCACGTTCGCCGCAATACCCAGGCGCTCGGCCATCATGAGCGACAGCCAGTGCGCCATGCTGCGGTGAGGAACGACCACCGTTTCCGCGGCCATGGGCGGCAGCGGATCCTGAGCGAGCCTGGCGGCGAGCGCCTCTGCCAGGATTTCCAGCTGGTTGCTGTGGTGTGTTGTCAGCAAGCTCTCGTGCGCCTTCCCGCAAGACTGGGGAGCATGGTAGCGCACACGCAGAACGTGATCCCGTCAGACGGTGGACGATGCCGCCCACTTGCGGGTGCCAATCAGGGATCCGCAATTACTTATCGAGTTTATCACATATGGGACGTAACCATATGTAATAAAAATTAAAACGGGTATTGCTCGGCGGGATCTGTTGGCCGGGCAGCGGATCCGCGATCTTCGTCCACGCTGCTATCCTTGTGACATGGAGCATCGGCAATGGCAGATGCAATGGAGGGCTCGCCATGAAATCTGCTTACTGTCCCGGCGATTGGCGTCGGTTCGCGCGGACATCCCAGGAGCCGGGGCGGCATCGCCCGGACCTCGGCGTTTAGGGACCTCCGGGTGGATTGGCTGATCAAAGCGGTTGCCACGGCGCTCATTTCCTATCTCGTACCCTGGCTTCTGAAGCGGGTATTGCCGGAACCGGGGGGCGGATCGAGCCGGACGGTGGGAGACGTCAGGCGGTTTCCCTGGGGCGGATGGATCCTTGCGCTTGCCGCCGCGGGAGGTCTAAGCGGTATCGTCAGCGGCCTCATGGGCCTGATTCTGGGGGGTGTGGCCAACTGGGCGGTGCTGGGGGCCATGCTCGGCATCGTGCAATGGCTCTTCCTGTACGGGCGCTTCGACATCGGTCCATGGTTCGCACTGGCCAGCACACTTGGATGGGCAACGTTCGTCTTCATACAGCCTGTCGGCCATCTCACGTGGGCCATCGTCGGGGTCATCGTCGGTCTTCTGCAATGGCTCGGCATGCAACGCCGCATTCCTGCGGCATTCTGGTGGGTGCCGGCGAACGCGCTGGCCTGGTTCGTGGCCGGAATGACCGGGCTGGCCGTCAGCATGGTGGTCGCTGCGGCAACGAACTTCGGTATCGGCTGGATCGTTGGCTGGACGTGCGTCGGCGGCGTGGGTGCCGTCATCCTCGCCATCCCACTGAACTGGATGTTCAAGCACGACCACGGTGCGCGCAAAGCCGCCGCGCACCCGCAAGAGGGCCAATGAGATGACGGAGTTCTATCATAGTGTGTTATTCGCAACGGATTTTTCCGAGACCAGCGGCGAGGCAGGTCGACGTGCACTGTGCCAGGCGAAAGCCAACAGCGCCCGGCTTTGCATGGTGCACGTACTGGAACATTTTCCCGTTGAACTCCCGGTGGATTGGGTCGCTCCCGAGGATGTGGACCCGACGACGTATTACTCGGACCGCGCGAAACAGGAGCTCACCAGCCTAGCGAGCGATTTGGGGTGCCCGGATGCCGAACAGGAGGTGGTGGTATCCGGCGGTTCAGCCGGACACGCTATCGCAGAGTTCGCGCGACAGCACGATGTCGATCTGATTGTCGCCGGTGTGCATGGAGGCTGGGTGGCTGCGCTTGGATCCACTGCAATGTCCATCTCGCACCAGGCACCTTGCGATGTGTTGCTGGTGCGCTGAATCATAGCCATACGGCGGAATGGGTAAGAGCCGGGCAAGGCATCGTGGCAGCGCCAGGAATCATCTCCAGACAGCCATCCGAAAGTACGCATAATGTATATTATGTTAAATAATATCCTCGGCTACAAAGAGATTGGGCTTGTGTGTGTGGCCCTGCTCGGCCAATAGATCCGCGAAGGCGAAGCGCGTAATGACCGCCAGCTGTTCCCGGGTGCCGACGCTCAGGTCATCGTAAGGCT
>Ga0102944_1002326_pt1 | contig 11300 bp, 12 predicted proteins | sample SalPonD_shore_MG_FD_78172 | JGI IMG/M metagenome (GOLD analysis project Ga0102944, IMG submission 78172) | Salt pond soil microbial communities from South San Francisco under conditions of wetland restoration - Salt Pond MetaG... | ecosystem: Environmental > Aquatic > Marine > Intertidal zone >... | reverse complement strand
TCGGTTACCGAGTAATTATCGCCCCGGACGTTTTCGATGATCTGGTCCCGGGTCCACACCCATCCCGGATGTTTGATCAGTAAATGGAGAATACCGAATTCCGTGGCGGTCAGAGACACCGGCGTCTTGTCCACGTAGACCTCCCGCCGCTCCATATGCACTTTGATGGCCTCCCGGGTGAGTACCGCGCTGTCCGGCTCGCCGCTGCGCTGTGACCGGCGCAGCACGCTTCGCACCCGGGCCACCAGTTCCCTGGGGCTGAACGGCTTGGTGACGTAATCGTCGGCCCCCAGTTCCAGGCCGGTGACGATATCCGCCTCGGTGCCCCGGGCCGATAACATGATGATCCGGATTTCTTCGGTCGCCGGATCCCGTTTCAGCCGGCGGCACACATCCAGTCCGTTGATGCCCGGCAGCATGAGATCCAGAATGATCAGCTCCGGTTGCCGGTCACGGGCCGACTGCAGGGCCTCTTCCCCGGAGGACACACAGGTGACTTCGTAGGCCTCGTTCACCAGGTTGTACTGTAGAATGGAACGAATATCCTCTTCGTCATCCACCACCAGGATGTGCGGTTTCGTCATACCGGATTACATTCCTGTCGTTAGGTTTTGCCTCCGGTGGCAAATATACAAAAAATATGGGAAGGATGCTGTTATTCGTGTGAGGTGCGGTCCGGCGCATTCCCGGAAAGCGGATGGAACTCGGTGGTATGGTGGCGCACGATGTCGCCCTGGATGAGATAGATGATGTCTTCCGAGATGTTGGTGGCGTGATCGGCGATCCGCTCCAGGTGCCGGGATACCCCCATCAAATGGGTGAGGTACTCGATGCGGTCGGGATCTTCCTTCACCTGCTGCTGGGTAATCCGGTACATCTCCCGGTTGATGTCGTCCACCACCTGGTCTTCCGAGCAAACCCAGTAGGCGGTGTCCGCCTCCAGGTGGACCAAAGCATCCAGGCTTTTGCGCAGCATCTCCTGGGTGTGTTCGGACATGGTCGCAAAGTCGAACGGAAATTCGAACGGGGTGTACGGGATCAGCGCCCGGGCCCGCTCGGCGATGTTCACGGCCAGATCCCCGATGCGCTCCAGGTCGTTATTGATCTTCAAAATGGCGATAATCAGGCGCAGATCCCCGGCCAGCGGCTGATGGAGCGCCAGGATCTTCAGGCATTCCTCCTCCAGGTCCACTTCCATCTCATCGATGTGAATATCTTCCTGGATGATGTCTTCGGCCAGGGACAGATCCATCTTATGGATGGACCGGACCGCCCGGCGTACCCGGTCCTCCACCTCCGAACCCAGGGAAAGGATCTGATCCTTCAGATGAGCAATTTCTACCTGCAGTCGCTGGGGCATGGTTCTGTCCTCTGTGTTTAGCCGAACCGGCCGGTAATGTAATCTTCCGTTTGCTTGTTCTTGGGGTTGGTGAAAATCTGTTCGGTCTCTCCGAATTCGATGATCTTGCCCTTGAAGAAGAAGGCGGTGAAATCCGAGACCCGGGCCGCCTGCTGCATGTTGTGGGTGACGATCACGATGGTGTAATCGGCCTTCAGGGTTTCCACCAGCTCCTCGATTTTGGCCGTGCCCACCGGATCCACGGCGGAGGTGGGTTCGTCCATCAGGAGCACTTCCGGTTCCACCGCCACCGCCCGGGCCAGGCACAACCGCTGCTGCTGTCCGCCGGACAGGGCCGTCCCCGGTTTGCTCAGAACATCCTTCACTTCGTCCCACAGCGCCGCCGCCCGGAGAGCGTGTTCCACCCGATCCTCGAGTTCACTTCGGGATAACCTGTAGTGCAGCTTTAAACCGTAGGCCACATTGTCGTATACACTCATGGGAAACGGGGTCGGCTTCTGGAAAATCATGCCGATCTTCCGGCGCAGCTCGATGATATCCGTGGACGGTTTCAGGATGTTTTCCCCGTCCAGATAGACCTCGCCGGTGGCGTATTGATCCCGGTAGAGCTGGAATACCCGGTTATACACCCGGATATGGGTGGATTTCCCGCAGCCGGAGGGACCGATAATCGCGGTCACCTTTTGGGGCGCAATTTCAAGGTGGTTGTTGAAAAGTGCCTGATGCTCTCCGTAAAAGAAGTCCAGATCCCGCACAGAGATTTTGCTCCGGCCCGCGGGATAGGAGGTGAAATTCGCCGTGGTTTCCGATTCCTCGTGAATCTTGCGTAAGGCCTCAGCGGTGGTTTCCATCATGCTTTTTTCCCTCGTAAAATGAGACGGGCTAAAATCGTTGTGGACAGGACGGCAGCTGTGATAAGCAGGGAGGCACCCCAGGCGGCCGTCTGCCAGTTTTGATACGGTGACATGGCATAATTAAAAATGGTGACCGTCAGGTTGGCGGTCGGTTGGCCGAGTGTATCGGGCCAGTAAGGACTGTTGAGGGCGGTGAACAGCAGGGGCGCCGTCTCGCCGCTTATCCGGGCCACCGCCAGCAGCACGCCGGTAATCAACCCGTTCTTGGCCGCCCGGAACACGATCCCCAGGGTGACCTTCCACCGGGGGGCGCCCAGGGCCAGGGCCGATTCCCGCAGCGAGTGCGGCACCAGGGTCAGCATGTCTTCCGTGGTCCGGGCCACGATGGGCAGGATCAGCAAGGCCAGCGAAAACCCACCCGCATATCCGGAAAAGTGCCCCACGGTAACCACCATGATCGTATAAATGAATAATCCCATAATGATGGACGGAATTCCCATCATCACGTTAATGGTAAACCGGGTCAGGGCGCCGAACCGGGTGTCCCGGCCGTATTCGCTCAGATAGACACCGGTCAGCATTCCCAACGGCACGCCTACCGCCGCCGCCAGCAGGGTCATGTAGAGCGTCCCCAGGATCGCATTACCAAGACCACCGCCTTCTCCGCCGGGCGGCGCCGGCAGTTTCGTGAAGAAATCCCAGTTAATGGCCGCCGCTCCCTGCCGGATAATCACCAGCAAAATCCACCCCAGGAAGAACACCCCGATCAGCGACGACAGAAAGGCGATCACCTTCAGAAGCACGTCCATGCTCTTTCTGCGGGTTTGCGATTTCAGCCGCATCAGGATTGCCCCTTGGATTTATTGAGCCGCCTCAGCCAGAGATGCGCCGCTACCTGGATCAGAAACGTGATCACGAACAACACCAGGCCCAGTTCGATGAGGGAACTGAGGTACAGCGGATCCGACGCCTCGGTGAATTCGTTGGCCAGGGTGGAGGCGATACTGTTGCCCGCTTCGAACAACGAAGCGGAGATGTTGTGGTTGTTGCCGATGACGAAGGTCACCGCCATGGTTTCGCCGATGGCCCGGCCCAACCCCAGGAACGCCCCGCCTACCAGGCCGGTGAGGGCGTACGGCACCGTGACCTTCTTGGTCACTTCCCAGGTGGTGGAGCCCATCCCGTAGGCGGCCTCGGTCACGATAGAGGGTACCATCTGCAACACGTCCCGCATCACGGCCGTGGTAAACGGCAGGATCATCAGCGCCAGGATGATGCCGGCCGTCAGCATGCCGATTCCCATGGGCGGTCCCGAAAACAGGGGGATGAAGCCCAGGGTATTCTCCAGGAACGGCTGCACATGGTCCGCCATGTACGGCGCGAACACGAACAACCCCCACATACCATAGATAATGCTCGGAATCGCCGCCAGCAGCTCGATGGCGTACCCGATGTACCGGCTGACGGACGGCGGCGCCAGCCGCACCAGGAACAGGGCGATGCTCAAGCTCAGCGGCAGCGCCAGAACCAGCGCAATGGCGGTGGACACCAGGGTGCCGTACACGCTGCTCAGGGCGCCGAACTGTTCGGTCACCGGGTTCCAGTGCTGGGAAAACAGAAACCCGAATCCGAACTCCTTGATGGAAAGCCGGGAGCTGTGAATCAACTGGATAAAAATCCCGACCATGATCACAAAGATAATGAGGGCGCTGACAAAGGCCAGCCCCTTAAAAACGGCGTCGGCCGCAGTATGCGTCCGGGAGGATCCGCCGGCTTTCATCGGGATCCGTGGTGTGGTTGACATTGAATTAGGGCGACATTCCCACCGGAACCGGGGTGCCGTTTGCGGGGAGCGGAAGCCGGCTCCGTGGCTCGTATCACGGCCTGATCGGTTGTCAGGACCGCGTAACCAGGGGTGGGGAGGGCAGATCGCGCCCCGGAAAAAAAGTGCCGATCGGCACAGAAGGAGCGGGACGGCAGGGGAAAAGACTGTCCCCAGGGATCTCCCGCGGGTCGGTCTTGGCGTCGTGCTCGAACCATCATAGCATAAAATTATACATGGCAGATGTTAAGATTTTATTAAGAAAGCGGCATTTTTTCCAGCTCTTAATTCGAAGCAGCGGAGAGGTGACCGGGGTGATATCCGGAATAACTGAGGTTTATTTTCTGCCACGAAAGCTTCGGTTTCCCCGGTTTCCATTGACATCAGACATCAAACCCCATAATTCTTAATGATAGTGAAAATCATTATCGTTATATTTTGGCGAACAACATTCGAATTGGTAAGCCGAAATATCGGCCAAAAAAATCCGGAGCATAAGGAAATGTAAAACCCTTTTATATCGGACCGATTGTGGTGGGTATTTCAGAAATATTTACAGGCAGATGTTGGTGGTAGTAAAAAAACATGTGAACCCGCTGAATTAGAGAGACATAACCAAAAAAGCATTTTTTTCTGAGACGGAGGTGTTTGAGATGGTATACCACATGGAACACCGGGTCCGGTATTGTGAGGTCGATAGGCATTTTCGGTTACACCTTGGTGCCTTGTTTCGACTCCTCCATGAAGCAACGGCAGAGCATTGTGAACTTCTGGGAAATGGAATGCGCGCCCAGCAGCATGCCGGTTGTGCATGGGCGGTTCGGAAATTTGGCCTTCGGTTATTCCGCCGTCCCCATTACGGCGAACAGATTCGGGTCTCCACCTGGATACAGCAGGTCAAAAAACTCACGTTTCAACGGGAATTTGAAATGACTGCCAATGGAAAAGAGGTGGCGGAAGCATCGAGCCAATGGGTGGCGCTTGATTTACGCCGGCGGCAAATAACCCGGAGTCACATTCCTATAGACCAGGAATACGTAATTGAGCGCACAACCGGGGTATCTGAGGAGTTAAAACAGTGGACAAGACCATCAAACGCACCTACTGAATTTCATATGGAGGTGCGCCTTCGATCTGTTGATTTCGATACCAACGGGCACGTCAACAATGCGGCGTATTTCGATTATCTGGAAACCTTGCTGATTCAGTATTATGATTTCATTCCGACTCCCCTTGCGATCCGTATGCAATTTACCAGAGAAATTTCCCCGGATATTCCTGTCGTGACGGTGGGGATATCCCCATCAGAGCAGACTCAGTATTACACGATATATGACAAGGACTCGGTATACGCTCTGGGAGACATCACGATCCCGGCAGAGGAGATCCCTGCGAAGAAACATAAACAAACGGGATTGCAGAGAGAGCATCAATTCCAGTTACAGAGGAGTGTGATAGGTATGGATGAAGAGAATGTAGTGGAGAAAAGCAATACCGGACGCGGCGGAGGTCGGGGAAAGAACAAGACTTCGCAGGAAAGGAATGAAGGGCAGCACGCGGTTTCCGGAATGGGCCCCACCGGCTCTTGCATCTGTCCCCGGTGCGACGCGAAAATCCCCCACCGGAGAGGAACGCCCTGCCAAGAGGAATCCTGTCCATCCTGTGGAGCAAAAATGCTGCGGGAAGGCGGCCATCATTACCAGTTGCTGCAGAAGAAACGCCAATCAAAAAGGCAATAGGAATCTCCGCTAAAACAGGGTGCCGACCTTGGGGGCAGAGGCGGGCATTTCATCTGCAGCCGGCACACGCAGTTGTCGGTTGTCAATCCGGAGAATCATTTCCGACCAGGACATATTGGCCGGTGGCCACCCCCAGGTCCTGACCGATCACCGGGCATTTCACCTGCAGGAGAAAAAAGAGGGGATACTCCTGGTGACTGAGCGTTTCATAATTCCCCTGGCCCTTCGCGATAATAAGGTCGTCCGTGGCAAGGTGTTTTCGGACGGTCTCGTTTATTTCGGTCACGATGGTGCCGGGGGCATCACTGCCATTGTCAATGACTGGCACCAGTTTTTCCAATCCGACCTGCCGGGCATCATCCCGTGTCGCATCGTTCAATACCGGGGAACCCCGGGCAACGAAGGTGATGCGGGCATCGGTGATCTCCCGGAGGGTTTCAATGAGCAGCCGGTCAAAGACAATCTCTCCGGCATTATCCCCGAGATATAAGATGGATTCGGCTCCGCTGACCGCCTTACGAAACCGATCGAGATGGCAGCGTCCGAATGCGGTCTCTTCTGCTCGTTCCACCTCCTGCCGGATATCCATGGAAGCGCTCCGGGCACCGAAATCAATGATGTTCCCGGCGATGGCATATCGAACGGCGGCCTCCAGCGGATCGACGGCTTCATGGACTCGGTCGCGGAGCGAGGGGAGCAGAGCGAGTGCCTGCTGATTGGCCAGAGATTTGACCGGCGCATACGGATCCCGGTCCCCGGAGAACTCCCGCACCAGGCGATGAATGTGTTGTCCGATGACCGGGGGAGAGGCTTCCGGTGGTAAATGCCGGAGCAGATCGAGTGCCTGGTGCAGAATATCACGTTGTGCGGCTTCACTTAAGTGCGCGAACTTCGCGGCCTCCAGGGCTTGCTTCAGCGCACAAGGGTAACAATCCAGGTACATTCGCATCCTGCCTCCGATTTATCTGCAATGAGAATTATTATCAATAAACTATGATTTTTTACAACGCGCGCCAACGCTTTTTCACGATATCACAGTTGTCGGGTATTGAAGCCGGTGGTCGCGTATCGACTTCTCTGGGAATATTCTCTATTTTTAAAATAAGATATTGATTATCATTATCAATAATCATGGATGACCACTGGTATACTGCGCGCTTGAAAAAGCATCATATCCAGTTAACCGAAGAGCGTCAACTGGTGCTCACGGTGCTGGCCCGGAATCAACCCCGGCACCTCGCAGCGGAAGAAATTTACCTGCTGGCCCATGAGGAGAAACCGTCTATCGGCCTGGCTACTGTCTACCGGACAGTGAACCTTTTCATCCGGCATGGGATTCTTCGCAAATTTGATTTCGGAGAGGGCAGAGCGCGATACGAACTGGTACCGGAACCCGGGAAACCGGGACACCATCATCATTTGATCTGTTTGCGGTGCCGGAAGATTATTAATTACGATGATTTTCCGGAGGCGGAACGCACTTTCCTGAAGATTATGGAATCCGGGTTGGCTCGCCGGTATCACTTCCACATCGACGATCATTATATACATTTTTACGGTTATTGTGAAGACTGTATGAATAAAGGTTCCTAATCTTAGATCAATATGGATGAAATATGTTTATGGGAAATGCTGACTTGCAATTGACTATCGTGTATGATAATGACGCGGCCCTGGAGTCGTTGGAAGCCGATTGGGGATTTGCCTGTGTGATCACCGGGACGCACATTCCGACCGTGTTGTTTGACACCGGTGCCAACGGGGCCATTCTGCTGTCGAACATGCAGCAACTAAGGATTGAACCCCGGTCTATCGATATGGTGTTTCTGTCGCATCACCATCTGGATCATACAGGTGGGTTATCTCATTTTCTGAACACTTCCCGGGAGGTGGATATCTATGCGCCCTCATCACTTCGGGGCATCCATGGTGTACGGAAAATGGTCCGGATACAGAAGGCTCAACCGATTGCCGATAGTCTCTATTCGACCGGGGAACTGGCAGGGATTGAACACTCACTGGTCATCGAGACACAATCCGGATTACTGGTAGTGACCGGCTGCTCGCATCCTCCCATGCGGGAGATACTTACGTCTGCCGGTCAGTTCGGGAAGGTGTATGGAGTTATCGGCGGATTGCATGGATTCCGGGAATTCGATCTGTTTCGGGACCTGCAGCTCATCTGCCCGGCACACTGCACCAGGCACACGGCGGAAATCCGGGCCCGGTATCCGGACGCCTTTATGCCTGCCGGGGCCGGGCGGGTGATTACTCTCTGATGAGGATAAACCATGCATGAAATGGAGGCACTCTTCATGCGCAGCGACTCCCTGCGATTACGGATCTATCCGGATAGTGCCTTGCGTGACTGCGCCCAGCCGGTGACCGAGATTGACAGCTTTCTCCAGGTGACGGTCCGGGAAATGGCCGATCTGATGTACCGGAACAAGGGAATTGGGCTGGCGGCTCCCCAGGTGGGGCTACAGCGGCGGCTGGTGATCATGGATGTCGGGGATGGCCTCCTGGTATTGGTGAATCCCGAGATTATCCTGAGGGAGGGGAGGGATCGGTTGGAGGAAGGGTGCTTGAGTTTACCGCAGGTACTGGTCGATATTGATCGAAGTGGGCAGATAACCGTGACCGGAATCACTCCGGCGGGGAAAGCGATCCGGCGTGACCTGGAAGGACTCGCCGCCCGGGTCATGCAGCATGAAATCGATCATCTGGACGGCCGGTTGATTATCGATTATGTCTCCCCGGTGAAAAAAGTGCTCTTGAAGAAACAATTGAAGGAACTCGCAAAACCATGAACGGGAGCTTCATGGAAACCCCGGTGAGAGGGGTGACCACCCTTTCATCAGAGAAATTCCCGGATGCCTGGGAACATTGGCTGGGTGTGGAATTTCTGGAGATCGTCGGATTGCATCACGGTGACCGGGTGCTGGATTTTGGCGCCGGGCCCGGTCACTATTCCCTCCCGGCGGCTCTGACTGTGGGCAGGAGGGGGGCGGTGTATGCCCTGGATACCAATCACGCCCGGCTCCGGATCATCCGTGACAAGGCACGTCATCGTGGAATACGCACCATTACTCCGCTGCTCGTCGATGGCGAACCGCCGGCGCCGCTCCGGGAAGCCTCTCTGGATGTCGTGCTGGCGTTCGATGTAATGCATCTGGTGACGGATCGAACGCAGTGGTATCGGGAATTCTGGCGACTCTTGCATCCGAACGGATGTTTGACGGTCTATCCGAAGCACTGCAAGGATGATATGCCACTGGGAGGATTGGCCGATTGTACGATTGCCCAGGTCCGGGCAGAAGTGGAACGGTGCGATTTTCGACTGCGAAGTTTTCATAGGAAACACCTCTGCCATGATGAATCTCAGGTCCAGGGAGTGGTCCTGAGTTTTCATAAGGGCGAATGAGGGCAGGAATATGATTCCATCAGAATCGAATGACGCAGGGGTGGTGTTCGGACCGGTGCCCTCCCGGCGGCTCGGCCGGAGTCTCGGCCTGAACAATATCCCGCCCAAAACCTGCTCCTATTCCTGTGTCTACTGCCAGGTAGGCAGAACCAGCCGGCTCCGGCTCCGGCGGGAATCGTACTATTCGGTGGAGCAGTTGTTCAGAAGCGTGGAGAGACGGATTGCGCATCTCAAACAACAGGAAGAACCCCTCGATTATCTCACTTTCGTCCCGGATGGTGAACCGACCCTGGATGTGAATCTGGGAAGTCACATCAACCACGCACGGTCGTTCGGGATTCCGGTGGCCGTTATCTCCAATGGTTCGTTATTATGGCAGCCGGCCGTGAAACAAGATCTTCAGGCCGCTGATTGGTGCTCGTTGAAAGTTGATACGGTGGAGGAAACGGTTTGGCGGCGGATCAATCGATCCCACCGGGCCCTGAGGCTCCGGTCCGTGCTGCAGGGCATGCGGGATTTCAGCCGGGAATACCAGGGAGAACTGGTCACCGAAACCATGCTGGTCGAAGGCATCAATGATGCGCGGCAGCAGTTACAACAGACAGCGGGATTTATCGCAGAACTGCAGCCCTCGGTGGCCTATATCGCCGTGCCGACCCGGCCGCCTGCCGAACCATGGGTGAAGCCGCCGCCCATAGAGGTCCTGAATACCGCTTTCCAGATCTATACGGAAATACTGGACCAGGTGGAGTTCTTGATCACCTACGAAGGGGATCAATTCACCACCGGCGGAGACGTGGAGCACGATGTGCTCGATATCACCGCCGTCCATCCCATGCGACGCTCGGCAATCGAGCGGCTTCTCCGAACCGCCGACAAGGAGTGGACGGCTATCGAAAAACTTTTGCGGCAGGAGAAGCTGGTGGAAGTGGAGTATGAGGGAGAGCAGTTTTACTTGCGGAATTTGAAGTCTTAACGCCTGCTAGGCGCTCTCGAGAGAAAATTCGATAGAGTAGTTCCACTGTTCCACCTCACAACCGTCTTTTGGGCATAGACGGGAGATACGAAGGAGCAACCTGAATGATACCTCAACTGATTACCGGGAACAAGAGGAGGTGAAGCGCCATGTCAATATGCCTGAAACGATTGATCTACTGGCTGTTGATGACCGGGGCGTCGGTCGCCGTTGGGATTGCGCTTGATGTCATGATGCCGACGGATGCTTTTCCCATCTTTGTAAGATTATTGGGATTTCTGGGAATGGTCCTGGCCCATTTTCCGCTGAAACGAACCGGCCGGCTTCTCAGCCAACAGGGCGGAATCGAGAAGTGGGGATGCACGGCGGAATTGGTCATCACCGATGTTTATCAATGCGTGCGCCACCCACATCATCTTGCGGTAGGCGTGTTTATGACCTCTCTCGGGTTACTCATCGGACATCTCTGGACATTTTTGATCATCACGATCGTTCAATGGACCTGGGTTACCGCTTTCCTGTTGTTGGTGGAAGAAAAAGAATTGGAGGCGAAATTCGGCGAGGAGTACGTACAATACCGGGCCCGGGTTCCCATGCTTCTGGCGCATCCCCGGTGTCTTCTGCAAGTGTTCACCGGATCCGTGGACAGGTCTTCCGCACCCCGATGACCGGATGGTTATTCTGATGTTGTCCTTTCCCCGGAGCCGGTTGGGTGCGCGATGGAGGGTGGTCCCCCTCACATCCCGACACAGCCGGTGGGTTTCAATAGGAATGAATGTGCTGGGACTGTGGTAGGTACTTGTCCAAGATGGGACACCGCCCTGACCGGCAGGGGATGCTGCCAAGTCCGCCGGATCATCCGATGATCATATTATCCGGACTGCTCATTGAACAGAGGGAAAATTTTTATTGACTGCTCCCGGTCAGTATCCTAATATGTACAAGAATGATAATCATTATCAATAAAGGCCCGGTCATAATTCCCGGGTGATGGATAGTCGGGGATAAACACCGTTGGTACATCTCGGATATAAGGCGTACCTAACACATTTTGGCTAACCAATCATGGGAGGTGAAAATGACAACAGAAAACCGTCAGAAGAAAAGTGTCTCCAGACGGGAATT
>Ga0102944_1002324_pt1 | contig 11307 bp, 14 predicted proteins | sample SalPonD_shore_MG_FD_78172 | JGI IMG/M metagenome (GOLD analysis project Ga0102944, IMG submission 78172) | Salt pond soil microbial communities from South San Francisco under conditions of wetland restoration - Salt Pond MetaG... | ecosystem: Environmental > Aquatic > Marine > Intertidal zone >... | reverse complement strand
GCGGAGGACCTGGCCGGGCTGTTCGGCGGCGGGCCGCTGGCGGGCAAACGGGTGCTGGTCACCGCCGGGCCCACCCGCGAGGCCGTCGACCCGGTCCGCTATCTGACCAACCGCAGCTCCGGGCGGATGGGCGTCGCCGTGGCCGCCGCGGCCGCCGCAGCGGGGGGGCAGGTGACGCTGGTGGCCGGGCCGGTCGCCCTCGATACCCCGCCGGGGGTGGAGCGGGTGGACGTGGAGAGCGCGGAGGAGATGGCCGCGGCGGTGCGGGGGCGGGACTGCGATCTCTTCATCGCCACCGCCGCGGTAGCGGACTACCGCCCGGCCGCGCCGGCGGCGCAGAAGATCAAGCGCGACGGCGAGGACCGGGCCCTGGCGCTGGCCCCCAACCCGGACATCCTGCGCGAGGTGGCCGCGCGCACCCCGCCGCCGTTCACCGTCGGCTTCGCCGCCGAGACCGAGTCGGTCTCCGGCAACGCCCGCGCCAAGCTGCGCGACAAGGGGGTAGACCTGATCGCGGCCAACCGGGTCGGCCCCGGCGCCGAGGGCGGCTTCGAGACCGCGGACAACGCCCTGCAGGTGTTCTGGGCCGACGGCGAGCGGTCCCTGCCGCTGGCCGACAAGCGCGCCCTGGCCCGGGAGCTGATCGCCCTGATCGCCGAGCGCCTCGCCGCGGCCGACGAATAACGAGAAACACAGAGAGCGAGACCATGCAGAACGTGCAGATGAAGATCCTCGATCCGCGCCTGGGGGATGAATTCCCGCTGCCGGAGTACGCCACCGACGGTGCCGCCGGCATCGACCTGCGGGCCTGCCTGGAACAGCCGCTGACTCTGGCCCCCGGCGAGGCGGAGCTGGTGCCGAGCGGCTTGGCCGTGCACATGGAGGACCCCTCCCTGGCGGCGGTGCTGCTGCCGCGCTCCGGGCAGGGCCACAAGCGGGGGCTGGTGCTGGGCAATCTGGTGGGGTTGATCGACTCGGACTACCAGGGCCAGGTCTTCGTCTCCTGTTGGAACCGGGGGAGCGATTCCATTACTATCGAGGTCGGCGAACGCATCGCCCAGATGGTCTTCGTGCCGGTGGTCCGGGCCCACTTCGAACTCGTCGAGGACTTCCAGGAGAGCGTCCGCGGGGACGGCGGTTTCGGCCATACCGGCAGCCACTGACCCGGACCGAGACGCCCCGATCCACCAAGAACCTTGGCGCCGTGACGGCGCGGCAACGCCCGTGAAAAAGATTCTCGCATCCCTAACCCCGCGCCGCCGGGCCGAGCCGGACCCCGACGAGGAAGAGACCTCCGGGCGGTTGCGGCTGCGCGGTCTGCGGCTGTTCCACTTCGGCCTCGCCGCCGGGGTGGGGGCCGTGGTGGTGGTGGCGGCGGCCGTGGCCGCGGCCTACCTGCAGTACGAGCAGGGGGTGGCGCAGCGGGCGGCGCAGGTTCCGCAGCACGTGGCCGGCCGTCTGGCGGCCCGGATCGGGCCCCGGGTCGACGGTTATCGGGAGGCGGTGGCCGTCGCCGCGGGGCGCCCGGTCGTGCGCGAGGCGATCGGGGCGGGGTCGGCGGCCCGGGAGGCCGCGGCCGCGGAGGTGGTGGCGACCCTGCCCGGCGCCCGCCATGCCCGCCTGCTTCCGGCCGGCGCCGACGGCGAGGGGCTCGGCTACGCCGGCCGCGCCCTGCTGCAGCAGGCCGTGGAACGCGGCAAGCCGGCGCCGGTGGAGGTGTTGGACGTGGCCGGGGATGCTTCGTACCTGGCCGTGGCGGCGCCGGTCGCCGGCGGCGGCGGGACGGTGGCCGGGACCCTGCTGGTGGCCGTGGACCCGGCGCGGATCGACGGCTGGCTGGGCGGGTTGTCGGGGCTCGGCGGCTACGCCGAGTTGCGCCAGGGCGGGCTGGACGGCGCACTCCTGGCCCAAGCCGGGGACCCGGGGCGCAAGGGCGCGGCAGCACCGGTGACGCGGGCCATCCCCGGCACCTCCTGGCAGCTGGGTTACTGGCCGGCACCCGTTGCCGGTGTGTCCCGGGCCGAGCAGATACGCTTCGCCGCCATCGGCGGGGCGGCGATGGCGGTAATGCTGGTGCTGGCCTTAGGGGTTACCGTGGGCCTGGGCCGGCGCCTGCGGCAGGACCTGAACGGTATGGTGCGCCACTGCGAGGAGCTGCTGGGCGGCCGGCGCAGCCACGCCTTCGCGCCGCGGCTGCTGGACGTCAAACGGGCCGCCCTCGCCGCCGAACAGCTCATCGAACGGGTCCGGCGGCCGCAGGTGGCGGAGACGCCGCCCCCGCCGCCCTCCGCCGACGGGATGCTGGTGGAACACGGCGATATGCCCATGACCGAGGCCGGGGAGGGCGGCCCGTCGGCGCCCGCGGCCGGCAGCGAAGGGAAGAACGACGCATCATGACGCTGAACGCGACCACCGCAATGACCAACGCCCGGGTCCTGAGCGAGGCCCTGCCCTACATCCGCCGCTTCTCCGGCAAGACCATCGTCATCAAGTACGGCGGCAACGCGATGGTGGACGAGACGCTGCAGAACGGCTTCGCCCGCGACGTCACCCTGATGAAGCTGGTGGGCATGAACCCGATCATCGTCCACGGCGGCGGCCCGCAGATCGGCGAGACCCTGGAGAAGATCGGCAAGGAGAGCCGCTTCATCGAGGGCATGCGGGTCACCGACAGCGAGACCATGGACGTGGTGGAGATGGTCCTGGGCGGGCTGGTGAACAAGCAGATCGTCAGCCTGATCAACGGCCACGGCGGCAAGGCGGTGGGCCTGTCGGGCAAGGATGCGAACCTGATCCGGGCCCGCAAGCTGACCTTCACCCGGAACGCCCCGGAGATGAACGAGCCGGAGATCATCGACATCGGCCACGTGGGGGAGGTCGACCGCATCGACCCGGCCGTGCTCGATACCATGATCGGCGGCGACTTCATCCCGGTGATCGCCCCCATCGGCGTCGGTGCGGACGGCGAGTCCTACAACATCAACGCCGACGTGGTGGCCGGCCGGCTGGCGGAGACCCTGCGGGCCGAGAAGCTGATCCTGCTGACCAATACCGCGGGGCTTCTGGACAAGGCCGGCAACGTCCTGACAGGGTTGTCGGCGGCGGAGGTGGACGCCCTGATCGAGGACGGCACCATCCACGGGGGGATGCTGCCGAAGATCCGCTGCGCCCTGGATGCGGTCCACGCGGGGGTCGGGGCCGGCCACATCATCGACGGCCGGGTCGAGCACGCCCTGCTGCTGGAGATCTTCACCGACGAGGGGGTCGGGACGCTGATCCGGAACGGTTAGGCCCGTGCCGGGGGCGACGAAAGGGGGAGTCGTATGAACAGCTCGAGTGGCAAGCCTTCGCGCCGCCAGCAGATCCTGGAGGCATTGGTGCGGGAACTGGAGACCAGCCCGGGCCAGCGCATCACCACGGCCGGCCTCGCCCGGGCGGTCGGCGTCTCGGAGGCGGCGCTCTACCGCCACTTCCCCAGCAAGGCCAAGATGTTCGAGGCCCTCATCGAGTTCGTCGAGGAGTCCATCTTCGGACTGGTCAACCGCATCCTGGAGGACCAGAACTCGGCCCAGAGCCGCTGCGGCAAGATCCTGGAGGTGCTGCTGGGCTTCTCCGAGCGCAACCCGGGGATCAGCCGCATTCTGGTGGGCGACGCCCTGACCGGCGAGAACGAGCGGCTGCGGGCGCGGGTGGGGCAGTTCTTCGACCGCCTGGAGACCCAGCTCAAGCAGGTGCTGCGCGAGGGGGCGCTGAGCGGCGAGGTGGAGGGCGACGGCGCCGCCGCCACCGCCAATCTGCTACTGGCGGTGGCCGAGGGCCGCATGAACCAGTTCGTCCGCAGCGGCTTCCGCCGTTCCCCCACGGAGTCGTGGACGGAACAGTGGGAGGTATTGGCGCGCGGGGTGTTCGCCGGCGTGGCGGCCTGAGGCCGGGTTATTCCTCGTCCGCGGTCAGCTCGCGGAAACGGCGGATGTCGGCCGCGTACTTGTCCTTGAGCGCCTGCTTCTCCCGGCGCTTGTTCTCCAGGAAGGCCTCCTTGTCCGCGATCTGCTGGCGCAGCCGCGCCATGTCGCCCTGCAGGGCCTCCGGCACCGGCTTGCCCTTGCGTTCCAGCCCGGCGGCCCGCTGCTCCAGCTTCTTCAGCTTCTCCCGCAGGTTCTCCAGCGAGCGCTTGTTGAGTTCGATGGTCGCGTCGATGGCGGAGACCTTGCGGTCGCGGGAGTCCCGGATGTCCCGGACGCTGGTGAAGGTCGCCAGCAGCACCCGGTCGCGCCGGGCCTGCTCCCTGCGCTGCGCCTCGGCCTCCGCCTCGCGGCGGGCCTGCTCCTCCTCGCGGCGGCGTTCGGCGGCGAGTTCCTCCTCGGTCTTGGCACGCTCCTGCACGTCCACGGTCATGCCGCGTTCGTTCAAGGTCTCACTGCGCTTCTCCACATACTCCGGCGGGATGGCATTGCCGCATTCGCGGACACCCTCGTCGTTGGTCCAGCACTTGATCCCGGCGCCTTGGACCGGGCCGAAGGCCATCAGGAGCGGCAGGGCGAACAACAGATGGGGGGTACGTGGGCGCATGGTGGTGTAACCGTCTCCGCGATTCTCTCGTTGGTCTCCAGTATAATGCCGCGAGTTCCCGCAAGCCTACCACCCCGCCGTTGACCGCCCCCCCGGACCAATTGCTGCTCTTTGCCGCCTCCCTGGTGGCCAACGCCTTCTCGGCCTTCGCCGGCGGCGGCGCCGGGCTGCTGCAGCTTCCGGTGCTGCTGTTCCTGGGCCTCTCCTTCGCTGTCGCCCTGGCCACCCACAAGCTGGCCAGCGTCGCCCTCGGCGTCGGCGCCACCCTGCGCCATCTGCGCGAGGAGGCCCTGGAGCGGCGCTTCATGCTCTTCATCCTGGCGACCGGCCTGCCGGGGGTGGTCCTCGGCGCCAGCGTCATCCTCGCCGTGCCCGACCGCCATGCCCGCCTCGCCCTCGGCGTGCTAACCATGGGCCTGGCCCTCTACTCCTGGCAGCGGCGGGAACTGGGACAGGAGCACGCCCCGCGCAACCGCGCCGGCCAGGGCCTCGCCGTCGGCGGCGTCGTGCTCTTCGGTCTGGGGGTGCTGAACGGCTCGCTGACCTCGGGGACGGGGTTGTTCGTCACCCTCTGGCTGGTGCGCTGGTTCGGCCTGGACTACCGGCGGGCGGTGGCCTACACGCTGATCCTGGTGGGGCTGTTCTGGAACGGCATGGGGGCCGCCACGCTGGGGGTTCTGGGGGAGATCCGCTGGGACTGGCTGCCGGCGCTGCTGGCCGGATCGCTGCTCGGGGGCTATCTCGGCGCCCACTGGTCCATCGCCAAGGGCAACCGCTGGATCAAACGGGTCTTCGAGGTGGTGACCTTCCTGGTCGGGTTGAAGCTGATCCTGGGATGAGGACGGGCCCGGCGTCGCCGGGCCCGGCGCGACCTCAGTAGTCGAACAGCCGATCGATGGCCTCCAGGCCCTCTTCGACGATCCGCTTGAGCTCTTCGGGGTTGTCGTCCTTCTCGCACGCCATCGCGTCGTAGATGGCCAGCGACTTCAGCGCGCAAGCGATCTTGGCGACCTCGTCGACACTCAGGTCCGCGTCTTCCTTCAGTTTCCAGTTCTGCTCCGCCATGGCTACCCTCCGCGTACGCTTGTCTTTATTGGAAAAAGCTAGCACCCATGCTACCCGCTTTTCGACGGTTTGTAACCCGTCGCCGGGTAGGGGAAAAGGGCCTGCCGGACCGTTCCTGCCAAAAGCCAAAAACGGGCTGCGGCCGGGCCTCAGGACGGGGTGCCGTAGGCGTCGCGGTAGGTGCGGATGGCGGCGATCTCCGCGTCCATGCCGGCGCGTTCGCCGAGGTAGGTGAGCAGGTCGTCCAGGTCGACGATGGGCGCTACCCGCAGGCCGTAGCGGGCCTCGACCTCCTGCACCGCGGAGCGGCCGTCCGGACCCTGCTCCTTGCGGTCGAGCGCGATGACCACGCCCGCCGCAGTGGCGCCGGCCGCGTCGATCAGGGCCATGGATTCGCCGATGGCGGTGCCGGCGGTGATGACGTCGTCCACGATCAGGACGCGACCCTCCAACGGGGCACCGACGATGTTGCCGCCCTCGCCGTGGTCCTTGGCCTCCTTGCGGTTGAAGCAGTAGGGGACATCGCGGCCGAAGTGCTCGGCCAGCGCCACCGCGGCGGCCGAGGCCAGCGGGATCCCCTTGTAGGCCGGGCCGAACAGGACGTCGAATTCGATGCCGGCGTCGACGATGGCGTTGGCGTAGAAGCGGCCCAGGCGCGCCAGGGCGTCGCCGGTGTTGAACAGGCCGGCGTTGAAGAAGTAGGGGCTGGTGCGCCCGGATTTCAGGGTGAATTCGCCGAAGCGCAGCACGCCGCGATCGATGGCGAACTCGAGGAACTCGCGTTGGTAGTCTTGCATGGCGGCCTTCCCGGGAAACGGCCGCCCATTCTACCCGCCCCGGGGCGGGCGCTCCAACGGCGGTCAGGCCGCGGCGTCGGCCAGCTGCTCGCGGAGGGCCGCGATCCGCCGCGGGACCTCGGTGGCGTGGTCGGCGGTGGCCTGCAGTTGTTCCTCGAACAGCCGTGACTCGGCGGAGTCGGCCTGGCGCAGCAGGCGGTCGAAGATGGTGTTGATCTCCGTCTGCTCCAGGGCCTCGGTCACCGCCAGCGCCTCGTTCAGGGTCAGGGTGGGCGCGGCCTTTTCCAGGCTGCGGACCCGCCGCAGCGTCTCGCTCACCTCGGGGTCGCGGAGGCTGGGCCGATATTGCAGGGCGGGGTGGTCGTGGCCGGTGTAGCGGCACAGGCACATCAGCCGGCCGTGCTCCAGTTCCTCCGCCTGCAGCTCCCGGTAGAAGGCCTGGACCTCGGGCTGGTCGGCGAACTGCTCGGCCAGCCGCTGGTAGAGGTGCGCGACCCGGAACTCGATCAGGGCCGCCAGCCGGTAGGCGCGGCCGGCCTCGCCCGGCAGCGGGATGCCGTGGTCCTGGTGGTACTCGATGACCCGCTCCAGCAGGCTCTTGCGCTCGCTCCAGAGCATGCCGAGCAAGACGCCGGCACCGAAGAGGTGAATCACCTGCATCGGATGGCGGATGCAGTAGTCCCGACCGATGATGCCGCCCATGGTTCGAACCTCCTTCCGGCGCGGCCTGCCGGCTACCCCTACTATAGCTCAAACCCGGCCCCGCGGGCAGCCGTGCGCCTCAGCGGCGGCGCCTCTGCGCGTGGCCGATCCAGCCGAGGGCGACACCGATGAGGAGGACCAGCAGCAGCATCAGGCTGCGCGACATGGCGACCGTCCAGAACAGCAGGTCCACCTCCACGACCGCCGTATTCTGGAGGACGAAGATGAGCACGGCCGCCACGAGGGCGACGGCGAGCACGGTGCGGGTGTGTTCCATGGGCCCTCCGCGGGAGCTTCCGGCTAGTCCAAGGTTAGCGCATCTCGTACCATGCAGGGTCCGCCCCCGTACCGCCGGTGCCGAACACCCATGACCGCCACAGACCACCAACCGACCCGACTCAGCTGGGGTGAGGCGCTCCGCGTCTACACCCGGGCGCGGGTGGTGGGGATGCTGTTTTTGGGCTTCTCCGCCGGGCTGCCCTTCCTGCTGGTCTTCTCCACCCTGTCCGCCTGGCTGTCCGAGGCGGGGCTGACCCGGACGGTGATCGGCTTCTTCTCCTGGGTCGGGATCACCTATTCCATCAAGGTGCTGTGGGCGCCGGTGATCGACCGCCTGCCGCTGCCCGGCCTGACGCGGGTGCTCGGCCGCCGCCGCAGCTGGATGCTGGCCGGCCAGTGCGGGATCGCCCTGGGGCTGATGGGCATGGCCGCCACCGACCCGGTCCAGCAGGTGGGCGTGCTGGCCGGCTTCGCCCTGCTGGTGGCCTTCTCCTCGGCCACCCAGGATGTCTGCATCGACGCCTACCGCATCGAGGCGGTGGTCCCCGAGTGGCAGGGGGCCATGGCCGCCATGTACATCCTCGGCTACCGCCTGGCCCTGCTGGTGGCCGGGGCCGGGGCCCTGTTCATCGCCGACGGCGCCAACTTCCCGCTGGCCTACCTGGCCATGGCCGCGCTGATGGGTGTGGGGATCGGTACGGTCCTGGTGATCCGCGAGCCGGAGGCCACCGTCAGCCGCGACACCTTCCTGCGCGAGCAGCGGGTGGTGGACTACCTGGAGCGCAGCGCCCACCTGTCCCGCCGCCGGCGCATGGTGACCGCGTGGTTCATCGGCGCGGTGGTGGCGCCCTTCGTCGATTTCTTCTCGCGCAAGGGGGCGCTGGCGGTGGCGATCCTGCTGTTCGTCGCCCTCTTCCGGATCAGCGACATCACCATGGGCGTGATGGCCAATCCCTTCTACCTGGATCTCGGCTTCAGCCTCTCGGAGATCGCCACCGTCACCAAGTTCTTCGGCTTCTTCATGACCATCCTCGGGGCCGGCCTGGGCGGGGTCCTGGTGGCCCGCTTCGGGATCATGCGGCCGCTGGTCCTCGGGGCGGTGATGGTCGCCGCCACCAACCTGCTGTTCGCATGGCTGGCGGCCACCGGCCCCAGCCTGCCGGGCCTGGCGGTGGTGATCAGCGCCGACAACCTGAGCGGCGGCCTGGCCGTCGCCTGCTTCATCGCCTACCTGTCCAGCCTGACCAACTCGGCCTACACCGCCACCCAGTACGCCCTGTTCAGCTCCCTGATGACCCTGCCGGCGAAGTTCCTGGGCGGTTTCGCCGGGGTGGTGGTGGACGGCTACGGCTACGTCAGCTTCTTCATCTACGCCTCGGCCCTGGGCATCCCCGCCATCCTGCTGGCCCTCTACCTGGCCCGGGCGGCGCCGCCGCCGGCCGAGGTCGGTCCCGAGGCCGGGGAGGGGGCGCGCTGATGGCGGCGGCCGGTTCCTATCTCGCGGCCTTCCTGGTGGGCCTGCTCGGCGGGGTGCACTGCGTCGGCATGTGCGGCGGCATCGTCGCCGCCCTCGGTTTCGGCCTGCCGGAGGGGGTGCGCGAGCGCCCCGCGCGGACCCTGCCGTACCTGCTCGCCTACAACGGCGGTCGCATCGGCAGCTACGTGGTTGCGGGGGCGCTGCTGGGCGGGATCGGGATGCTCGCGAGTCGGGTGATGGCCCTGCGCGACGCCCAGCTGGTGCTGGAGACGGTGGCCGGGGTGTTCATGATCGCCCTGGGCCTCTACCTGGGCGGCTGGTGGTACGGCCTGGGCCGGCTGGAACGGGCCGGCGCCCTGTTCTGGCGGCGGCTGGAACCGCTTGGCAAGCGGCTGCTGCCGGTGCGTTCGGTGCCCCAGGCCCTGGCCCTGGGGGCGGTGTGGGGGTGGCTGCCGTGCGGGCTGGTCTACAGCGTCCTGGTCTGGTCCATCGCCGCCGGCAGCGCCGCCGAAGGGGCCCTGCTGATGGGGGCCTTCGGTCTCGGCACCCTGCCGAACCTGCTGGCGATGGGGCTGGCGGCGCAACGCCTCGCGGCGGCGGTGCGCAGGCCCTGGGTGCGCCGGCTGGCCGGGGCGCTGGTGGTCGGCTTCGGTATCGCCGCGCTGGTGCGGGTCGCCCTCTAGGCCTTATTGCGGGCCGAAGAACTGCTGGCGGAAGCGGATGCCGAAGGTCCGCTCCTCGCCCTTGGGCCGAACGCGGATGTCGAAGTCCAGCACCTCTTCGTTGGCCACCTCGAAATCGGCGATGTAGTAGACGGCCTGGTCCTCCCGGATCTCGCGCACGTCCAGCCTGCGCAGCTGGGCGTTGAGGTTGGTGGCGGAGGCGCCGACGTCGGCGGCCACCGGTACGTAGCCCTCGGGGGTCTTCTCCTGGACCGCGATATTGAGTACCGCCCGGTAGCCGCTGCGCTGGATGTCGTAGTTGCGGGCCACCTCCGGCGTCAGCATGTCCGAGGTGAAGGCGTTGTAGTGGACGCGATATTCGCCGAAGTCCTTGAACGACTCGGCCTGGGCCGGGCTCGCCGCCAGTGCCAGGGTGCACAGGGCCAGCCCAAGGGTTGCCAGTGTTCGCCGCATCTCGTTTCCCCTTTTACTCGGTGTACTCACGGTAAATATAGCCGTCCGGGCCGGAATCAGCCCTGGCGGAACCGGTAGAGGGCGATCTCGCCCAGCAGGTTCGGCAGCAGTTGCATAAAGAGGTTGTGGCGATGGGCGAAGTCGACCACGGTCCGCTCCAGGGTCTCGAAGCCCAGCTCCCGGCACAGGGCCTCGAAGTCGCTCAAGGTGCACAGGTGGATATTGGGGGTGTTGTACCACTCGTTGGGCAGGGCCCGGGAGATGGGCATGCGGCCGCCGAAGCCGAGCTGCATGCGGCTGCGCCAGTGGCCGAAGTTGGGGAAGGTGATGATGCCGATGCCGCCGACGCGCAGCATCTCCCGCAGCAGCCGGTCCGGGTAGTGGACCGCCTGCAGGGTCTGGGTCATCACCACGTAGTCGAAGGACTGGTCCTCGAAGTCGGAGAGGCCCTGGTCCAGGTCGGTCTGGATGACGTTGACGTTGGCCTGGACGCAGCGGCCCACGTTGTCCGGGTCGATCTCGAGGCCGTAGCCCTCCACCCCCAGGGTCGCCTGCAGGTAGTGCAACAGGGTGCCGTCGCCGCAGCCGAGGTCCAGCACCCGGCTGCCCGGTTCGATCCAGTCGCTGATGAGTTCCAGGTCCGCGCGCATGGCTATCCCTCGATCTCCCCCGCCACCCGCTCCATATAGGCCCGGAAGACCTCCATGTAGTGGGGGATCGGCATCAGGAAGGCGTCATGGCCCTGGTGGGCCTGGATCTCGGCATAGGTGACCGTGCGGTCGGCGTCCAGCAGCGCCTTGACGATCTCCCGGGAGCGCTCCGGCGCGAAGCGCCAGTCGCTGGTGAAGGAGACCACCAGGAACTTGGCTTTCGCCTGGGCCATGGCCTTGGCCAGGTCGTCGTCGTAGTCGGCCGCCGGGTCGAAGTAGTCCAGGGCCTTGGTCATCAGCAGGTAGGTGTTGGCGTCGAAGCGGCCGACGAAGGACTCGCCCTGGTAGCGCAGGTAGCTCTCCACCTGGAATTCCACGTCGAAGCCGAAGTTGATCTTGCCCTCGCGCAGCTCGCGGCCGAATTTGGCCCGCATGGCGTCGTCGGAGAGGTAGGTGATGTGGCCGAGCATGCGCGCCAGCATCAGGCCGCGGCGCGGGATCTTGCCGTAGTCGGCGTAGCGGCCGTCGCAGAAGTCCGGGTCCGACATGATGGCTTGGCGGGCCACTTCGTTGAAGCCGATGTTCTGGGCGGAGAGCTTGGGAGCGCCCGCAATCACCACCGCGTGGCTTAT
>Ga0102944_1002323_pt1 | contig 11307 bp, 8 predicted proteins | sample SalPonD_shore_MG_FD_78172 | JGI IMG/M metagenome (GOLD analysis project Ga0102944, IMG submission 78172) | Salt pond soil microbial communities from South San Francisco under conditions of wetland restoration - Salt Pond MetaG... | ecosystem: Environmental > Aquatic > Marine > Intertidal zone >... | reverse complement strand
GGCGTCCGGGCGCCAAGCCAAGTGCGCGGACCTCGTCCGATCGCGGCCGCCCACGGCACTGGCGCAGCACGCGTACGTGGAACCCCCGCGGGCAGAGGCAGCGCACGTGGGCGGTGAGCGAGCCACGTGCGAACAGCCATTGCTGCACCGCGCCGGGCACGCGGCTGCGCGCGAGGCGCCCCGCCGCATGCCAGCACGGGCTGCGCGCCGGGGTGGCGGCAGCGGGGCGCTGCGCCGGGGACAGTGGGCCGGAGAGCTCGGGGACGGCGTTCATACGTCACCATACCGCTCGCCGCCCGCGAGCCAGCGCGCCACCAGCGGCTCGGCGGCCTCGGCGCTCGTGGCCAGGAGCCGCTGGGCCCCGGCACGCACGGCCGGGAGCAGGTCGGCGTCGCGCACGGGGTCGGCGATACGGAAGTGGACGGCGCCGGTCTGGCGCGTGCCGAGGACCTCGCCCGGCCCGCGCAGCTCCAGGTCGCGCTCGGCGATGCGGAAACCATCGCCAGTCTCGCGCAGCGTGCCCAGGCGCGCGCGCGCAGTCTCCGACAACGGACCGTCGTACATCAGCACGCACAGGCTCGCGGCCGCACCGCGGCCGACACGCCCGCGCAACTGGTGCAACTGGGACAGGCCCAGGCGTTCCGCGTTTTCGATGATCATGAGCGATGCATTGGGCACGTCGACGCCGACCTCGATCACGGTAGTGGCCACGAGCAGGTCGATCTCCCCGTTCTGGAAGGCCGTCATGACGGCCTCCTTGTCCGCCGCCCTGAGGCGACCGTGAACCAGCCCGACACGCAGTTGCGGCAGGGCCTCGCGCAGCACCTCCGCGGCCTCGGCCGCCGCCTGCCCGGCCTGCGCCTCGGACGCCTCGATCAGGGTGCAGACCCAGTAGGCCTGTCCGCCCGCGGCACAGGCCGCCGCCACCCGCTGCACGACCTCGTCGCGGCGCTGGGACGACACGACAATGGTGTCCACCGGCTGACGCCCCGGCGGCAGCTCGTCGATCACCGAGGTATCCAGGTCCGCGTAGGCGGTCATCGCCAGTGTGCGCGGAATCGGGGTGGCCGTCATGATGAGCTGGTGCGGCACCGCGCCCGCCCCCTTTTCGCGCAGCGCGAGCCGCTGGTGCACACCGAAGCGATGCTGCTCGTCGACGATCGCCAGGCCGAGGCAGGCGAACGCCACGTCCTCCTGGAACAGGGCGTGAGTACCCACGGCCACCTGTGTCGTGCCGGCGGCGATCGCCCCGGTCTCGCGCCGCCGGGCGGCCGCGCTCAGCCGCCCCGTGAGCCAGCCGACACGGACGCCGAGCGGCTCGAGCCAGCCCGCAAAGTTGCGATAGTGCTGCTCGGCGAGCACCTCGGTGGGCGCCATCACGGCCGCCTGGTAGCCGCCCTCGAGGCACTGCAACGCCGCCAGCGCCGCGACGATGGTCTTGCCCGAGCCCACGTCGCCCTGAACGAGGCGCAGCATCGGTTGCGGCCGCTCCAGGTCGGCGGCGATCTCGGCCACGACCCGCTCCTGCGCCCCGGTCAGGGCGAACGGCAGGTGGCCGCGCAGCGCGTCGGCGAGGCGGCCGTCGCCCCGCAGCGCCGGTGCCGCGTGAGAGCGCGCGCGCTCGCGCAGACGCCGCAGGCTGACATGGTGGGCCAGCAGCTCCTCGAACGCGAGTCGGCGGCAGGCCGGGTGTGTCCCCGCGAGCAACGCGGCAACATCGACGTCCGGGGGCGGCCGGTGCACGGTGGCGAGCGCCTGTTCCAGCCGCGGCAGTTCGTCCGGCGTGGCCGCGGCGGCGTGGTCGACCAGCGTTCCCTGGCCCTGCAGCCAATCGAGCGCGGTGCCGGCCACCCGACGAAGGGTCTGCTGCCCCACGCCCTCGGTCGCGGGGTACACCGGCGTCAGGGCCTCGTCCAGCGGCGGTTCGGCCCCCGCGTGCAGCACCTGGTATTCCGGGTGCGCGATCTCGAGGCCGGCCGGGCCGCGCCGGATCTCGCCATAGAGCCGCAGGCGCGTGCCGGCGGCTAGCCGGCTGCGCTGCGCCGACCCGAAGTGGAACCAGCGCAGGGTCAGCGCGCCGGTGCCGTCATGCACGTGCGCGACCAGCGCCCGGCGGCGCCGCTGCACGACTCCCGCGTACTCGACCGTGGCCTCCACCACCGCCTCGTCGCCGGGCCGCAGCGAACCGATCGGCCGCACGCGGGTACGGTCCTGGTAGCGCAGCGGCAGATGGAACAGCGCATCGACGACCGTGCGCAGTCCCAGTCGTGCGAGCCGCTGCGCAACGCGCTCGCCGACGCCCGGCAATGCGGTCAGCGGCGTCTCTTCCGCAGTGGACCGCGTCACCGCCGCAGCGCCCTCCGCCGTCGTGCCCGATCAGGCATCCAGCGCGACGATGGCATCCACCTCGACCGGGACGCCCTTGGGCAGGGCCGCAACGCCGACGACCGCGCGGGCGGGAAAGGGCTCGTCGAAATACTCGGCCAGCACCTCGTTGACCACCGGGAAGTTCGTCAGGTCGGTCAGGTAGACGTTGAGCTTGACCACCTGGTCCAGGCGGCCGCCGGCGGCCTCGATGACGGCCTGGACGTTGGCGAACACCCGGCGGATCTTCGCGCCGATGTCGCCCTCGTCGATCTCCATGGTCTCGGGCACCAGCGGGATCTGGCCGGACACGTACAGGGTCTGGCCGGTCACGACCGCCTGGGAATAGGCGCCGATCGCCTGCGGAGCGGCATCGGTCTGGATCACGCGTTTCGCCATCGGGGATCTCCTCGCTCGCCTGGGTCAGCCGGTCCGGCTCGCGCCGAGCCGGGCGGAAACCGCCGAGTGTACCGAGCCGGCCCGAGCGGTGGCGAGGCCCGGGCCGCCGGCCTACGGCTGGCGCCGCCGGCGGCGCGTCTCGCGGCGCACACGAACCACCGGCGGCAGTTGCCGCAGCGAGCGGATGATGCGCGCGAGATGCACGCGATCCTTCACGGCGAGCACGATCCGCACGACCGAGGTCATCCGGTCCTGGTCCTCGAAATCGAGGTGCTCGATGTTGGCATCCTGGTCGGAGATCAGGGTCGCCACCCGCGCGAGCACGCCCCGCCGGTCAATGACCTCGACCGTGATGCACGCCGAGAACTCGCCGCCGACGTCTGGGGCCCATTCAACCGGCACCCACTTGTCCGGCTGGCGCCGGTAGTCGGCGACGTTCGAGCACGAGGCGCGATGAATGACGACACCCTTGCCGCCGGACAGGAAGCCCTGGATGTTGTCGCCCGGGATCGGCCGGCAGCAGCGGGCGTACGAGACCACCATGCTCTCGCCGCCCTCGACCAGCACGGGCTCGACGCGGTACATGTCCTTGGAATCCTGCACCGCCGCCTGACGCTCGGGCGGCACGAGCCACTTGGCCACCTGACTCGGCAACCGGTTGCCCAGGCCGATGTCGCTCCACAGGTGCTGGGCGTCGCGGTAACCGTGCTCGGACAGGATCGCCTGGAGCTGCTCCTCGGGCACGTCCTCGAAGCCGATGCCGTAGCGATCCAGGTGCCGCCGCAGCAGGCGCCGGCCGAACTCGATCGCCTCCTCGGTCGCCTGATGCTTCAGGTAGTGGCGGATCGCGGTGCGGGCCTTGGCGGTGACGACGAAGTTGAGCCACAGCGGGCTCGGCTTCGAGCCGGGCGCCGTCACGACTTCCACTGTCTGCCCCGAGTGCAGCGGCGTGGACAGCGGCGAGAGGCGGCGGTCGATCTTCGCGGCGACGCAGGTGTGCCCGATGTCCGAATGCACGGCGTAGGCGAAGTCGATCACGGTGGAATTGGCCGGCAGCTTGTAGATGTCGCCCCGTGGCGAGAAGACATACATCTCGTCCGGGAACAGGTCCATCTTGACGTGTTCGAGGAACTCGACCGAGCTGCCGGTCGACTGCTGCATGTCGAGCAGGCTGCGCAGCCACTCGCGTGCCGGCCCGTGGGTCTTCAGGGGGTGCTCGCTGTCGTCGCCGCGATGCTTGTAGAGCCAGTGCGCGGCGATGCCGGACTCCGCGAATCGGTGCATGTCGCGCGTGCGGATCTGGACCTCGATCGGGATGCTGTGCGGGCCGAACAGGGCGGTGTGCAGCGACTGGTAACCGTTGCCCTTCGGGATCGCGATGTAGTCCTTGAAGCGCCCGGGCACGGGTTTGTACAGGTTGTGCAGGATGCCGAGCGCGCGATAGCAGGTATCGACCGAGTCCACGATGACGCGGATGGCGAACTTGTCGAACACCTCGTGAAACGAGAGGCGCTTCTCCCGCATCTTGCGGTACATGCTGTAGAGCGGCTTCTCGCGGCCCGTAACCTCCGCCTCCAGCCCCTCGTTGTGCAGCCGATCGGACATGACGATCTCGATCTTCTGCATCACCTCCTTGCGGTTGCCGCGGGCGCGGCGCACCGCCTCGCCGAGCACGCGGTAGCGCATCGGGTAGAGTGCGGCGAAGCCGAGATCCTCGAGTTCGTGGCGCAGGGTGTTGATGCCGAGGCGGTTGGCGATCGGCGCGTAGATATCGAGCGTCTCGCGCGCGATGCGGTGGCGCTTGTGCGCCGGCATGACGGAGATCGTGCGCATGTTGTGCAGGCGATCCGCCAGCTTGATGAGCACGACGCGCACATCGCCCACCATGGCGAGCATCATCTTCTGGAAGTTTGCCGCCTGCTGCTCGGCGCGCGAGGTGAACGACAGGTGGGTCAGCTTCGACAGACCGTCGACCAGCCGGGCGATGGTCTCGCCGAACTCCTGCTCGAGGGTCTCGCGCGTGACACTGGTGTCCTCGAGGACATCGTGCAGCAGGGCGGCGATGATGCTGTCGGTGTCGAGCGCGAGCTCCGCGACCGTCCGGGCGACCGACAGCGGATGCGTGATGTAGGCCTCGCCGGTGAGGCGTTGCTGGCCTTCGTGGGCGTGCGCGCCGAATTCGTAGGCGCGGCGGATCTCTCCGAGCGCGGCCGCGTCAAGGCGCGACTGCAGCTCGGCGCAGAGGTCGTCGATGGAATAGCCCGCGGGGGGCTGCACCGGAGCGCCTTCGGCCTGGACAGCTTGCTCGACCATGGGTACCGGCGGGCGGTGGCGCCGGACACGGCGCCCGGGCGCGCGGGCTCGAGTTCGGGAAGAGGCCGGCCTAGATCTCGGCCCGCACCTCTTCCTCCGTCACGGCGGATTCGGCTGCCTGCGCCTGCGCTTCCTCCTCGTCGAGCACCTCGCGTCCGACCATGCCTTCGGCGATCTCGCGCAGCGCGATCACGGTCGGCTTGTCGTTCTCGCGCGGCACGCGCGGATCCGCGCCGAACGAAATCTGGCGCGCACGCTGCGCCGCGGCCAGCACGAGCTCGAAACGATTGTCGACCTGCTCCAGGCAGTCCTGAACGGTAATACGGGCCATCCGCCCCTCCTCGTTCGTTCGCCCGGGCCTGCCCGGTTGCCACACCGCCACTCCGCTGAGGAGCAGGGCGCGGCCGCCGCCGCCCGGCAAAACTCCGTCAAATCAGTTGGTTGACCTTTCGATTCTACTCAATGTCGGCGGCGGGCGCCAGCAGTGCGTCGATGAGCTCCGCGCAGCGCTCGGCCTGGCGCGTGCGCCGTACCCGCCCCGCACGGATCACGGCCTGTACGTCGGCCAGCGCCGCGTCGAAGTCGTCGTTGACGACGAGATAGTCGGCCTCGTCATAATGCGACATCTCGTCGATCGCGGCCTCCATGCGTCGGCGGATGACCTCCGGCGCGTCCTGGCCGCGTCCGTGCAGGCGGGCGACGAGCGCCTCGCGCGACGGCGGCAGCACGAAGACCGAGACCGAAGCCGGCACGACCTGGCGCACCTGGCGCGCGCCCTGCCAGTCGATCTCCAGTAGCACGTCCCGGCCCTGCGCGAGAGTCCGCTCCACTGCCGCGCGCGAGGTGCCGTACTGGTTGCCGAACACCCGCGCATGCTCGAGGAACTCGTGCCGGGCGACCATCGCGTCGAAGGTCGCATCATCGACGAAATGGTAATCGACACCTTCGGCCTCGCCGTCGCGCTGCGGCCGCGTCGTGTGCGACACGGACAGCGCGAGGTCGTCGACGGTATCGAGCAGCGCCTTCACCAGGCTCGTCTTGCCGGCCCCCGAGGGCGCCGACACCGTGTAGAGAACTCCGGAACTCAAGGCCGCCGTCTTCCCGCCGCGTACAAATGAAGGCCGGCAAGGATATCAGAGGCGGCACGCGCCGGGTCACGCGAAGCGCGTAACTGGATGGGTCCGCGCCCCTGTGCTAGCGTCGATCGCCACATGTACGCGGTGTAATCCCCGCCCGCAACCGGCACGGTTCGGACGCGACCGGCGGCACAGCCATGGAGAGGGGCAACGAGAAGAACGAGCGGCTGGGTGAAGATGGTCGGGGTGAGAGGATTTGAACCTCCGGCCCCTGCCTCCCGAAGGCAGTGCTCTACCAAGCTGAGCTACACCCCGACTTCCCCGCGGAAGTCGGTCACCATGCCGGCCCGCGAAGGACAGCGGATGGTACCGCAGCATTCGGGCCGGTTCAACGCATGGGGGAGGGGATCCGGGCATGGCCGGCGCCGCCGGCACGCAGGCTCCCGGCCCGGCTCTCCGCACACTGGCGGACTCCGCCCGGAGGGCGGTAAACGGAGGCTGGAAGATGATCTGTAGTACCAAGCTGCAACGATCGGTACTCGCCGGAGTCCTGGCCGGCGCCCTCTTCCCCGGAGCGGCCGGGGCCGCGTCCTTCTACATCATCGAGTCGAGCCCGAGCGAGCTGGGACAGGCTTTCGCGGGCATCTCCTCTGCCGCCGGCGACACCTCGACGGCCTACTTCAACCCGGCCGGCCTGACCCGGCTGGACGGGCGCCGCGTCAGCGCGGCCGGCCACCTCGTGTACCCCTATGCCGAGTTCAACGACAAGGGCTCGACCAACGACTTCACCGGCCAGCCGATCTCCGGACCCGAGGGCGAGACCGACGAGTCGGCCTTCGTGCCGAACCTCTACTACGTGATGCCGCTCGGCAACGGCATGAAGTTCGGCCTGGCCATCAACGCCCCCTTCGGGCTCGCGAGCAGCTACAAGGACGACTGGGTCGGGCGCTACCACGCGACCGACAGCGACCTGAAGACGATCAACATCAACCCGAGCATCGCCTACCAGGCGACGGACAGACTCTCGATCGCCGGCGGCATCAGCTACCAGCCGATCGAGGCCACGCTGGACAGCGAGGTCGACTCGGCCGCCGCTTGCGTCAAGGCCGGCGACACACCGGGCAGCTGCGGCACCAAGCACGGCGGCTTCGCCAACCGCTCGAGCGACAGCTCGTCGAAGATCGAGGGCGACGACAGCGCCTTCGCGGTCAATCTCGGCGTGCTCTACGAGGTCGATGCCGACACGCGCATCGGCGCCACCTGGCGCCAGGGGCAGGACTACACCCTGAGCGGCACCGTGGACTTCACGCAGTCGCAGTCCTGCATGAACGACCCGTTCTGCTCGGGCGCGCTGCAGGATGGCAAGGTGAAGGCCGACATCCAGTTGCCGGACATCCTCACCCTCGGCGTCACCCACGCGATCGACGATGCGTGGACCGTCTCCGGCGACGTCAGCTGGTATGACTGGAGCGCGCTCGACGAGGTGCGCGTCGAGCGCAAGGGCAGCGGCCAGGAGGTCAGCACGCTCGACCTGCAGTACAACGACACCAACCGCTACTCCGTGGGCGTGACCTACGCGCCCGCCGGCAAGTGGACCTGGCGCGGCGGCGTATCGCTCGACGAGACGCCGATCTCGGGACCGGACACGGTCACGCCGCGCATCCCGGACGGCGACCGCACATGGATCAGCGCCGGCTTCAACTACGCCGTGTCCGACACGGCCTCGGTCGACGTCGGCTACGCGCACCTGTTTGTCGACCAGGCACGCATCGACAACAGCGAGCAGGGCAACACGCTGCGCGGCAAGTTCGATCCGACCGTGGACATCTTCGGCGTGCAGGGCAACTGGCGCTTCTAGCCGCCGACCGCGTCATGGGAACCCACGGAAAACAGCGCCGATCAAGGGGAACGAAATGAGCGCCAACCGGATGACCAAGGCAGCCATCGCTGCCGCTGCCCTCGCCCTGCTCAGCGCCTGCGGCGGGAGCGGGTCGAACGACAAAGAGACGACGACCAGCGCCGTATTGAACTACTACCCGCTCGCCGGCTTCGTGCCGTCGCCGAACGACCTCGCCTTCCAGGACAGCACGGACGGCACGCTCAACGCGACGCCGGCCGTGCCGGCCAGCACGGGCGAGCCGGCCGACGCCTCGGTGTCAGTCAACTCGCTCGACGGCTTCTCCACCATTGCCGGTGGCACGGCCAGCTTCTCCGCACCGGTCGACGGCACGACGATCACGCCCGGCACGACCGTGCGCGTGTTCCAGGTCAGCACACAGGGCGACCCGAACACCGCGACGATGAGCGACCCCGCCGGCCCGAAACCGGTCAGCGGCATCGTGCGCGAACTGAGCGGCAGCAACGATCCGACCGTGGCCGCGGAGTACTCCGCGACGCTCAGCCCGACCGATCCCAACGGCACGACACTGGCCATCACGCCCCGAGCGCCGCTGGCATCGGACACGACGTACATGGTGGTCGTCACGAGCGGCATCCAGGAACAGGGTGGCGGCGCGATCGGTGCCAGTGTTCAGTACCAGCTCGCGAAAAGCCCGGCACCGCTGGTCGACATGAGTGGCGTCAGCCAGGTCAGCGGTCTGACGGACTCCCAGGCGCAGACTCTCGAAGGGGTCCGCCAGCTCGTCGGCGGCGTTGACGTGACCGCGGACAGCGTCCCGGACATCGGCCAGATCCCGGCGATCGAGGGGGGGACTTCCTTGACAGCGAACGACGTCATCGCCTCGTGGACGTTCACGACCCAGACGATCGGGGACTCGCTCGATCAAGCGCGTGCGGCCATACAGGGCCCGGCGTCTGCACCGCAGTTCAACGTAAATCCAACACCTGTTGGTCCGACGCCCGCCGGTGGGGGCACGAGCCACGGTGATATCTATGTCGGAACCCTCTCCGGCATGCCCTACTATCTCGAGCCGGGTGACGCCGACCCGACGAAGGTCCGGACCGGCTTCTGGGCGCAGTCGGATGGCAGCATGCTGGCGCCGGCAAACAACACGCCATCGGTGAAGGTGGACCTGGAGATTCCGGTCATGATCACCATGCCGCAGACTGATGGCGGGACCGCCAGCCCCGTGGTCATCTTCCAGCACGGCATCACGGCCGACAGAACGGCCGTCCTGGGAATCGCGAATGCGTTGTCGCAGGCGGGCTTCGTGGTCGTTTCGATCGACCTGCCACTGCACGGCATCACCGACACGACGAACCCCCTGTATGCGGGCGATCTCGAACGCACCTTCAACGTGGATCTCGTCGACAACGTAACGGGAGCAGCCGGCCCTGACGGCGAGATCGACCCCTCCGGCGAGCATTTCATCAACCTGGAGAGCCTGCGCACCACGCGTGACAACGTGCGCCAGGGGATCGCGGACCTTTTCGCCGTCACCCGTGCCATCCGCAGCGCGGCGAACAGCGGCGTCGACCTCGACGGCGACATGGATGCCGACTTCACGACCAACATCAGCTTCGTCGGTCACTCTCTCGGCGGCATCGTCGGCACGGGCTTCCTGGCGAAGGAACCGTCCGTGGGCGCGGCCGTGCTTGGCATGGCCGGCGGCGGCGTCGCCAAGCTGGTCGACGGCTCGCCGAGCATCGGGCCAAAGATCCAGGCCGGGCTCGAGGCCAACGGCTTCGTGAAAGGCAGCACGGCCTACGAGCAGTTCCTCGGCGCGGCCCAGACCGTGATCGACTCGGGCGATCCGCTGAACTATGCGACCGGCGCGGCCGACGGCCGCAACCTGCTCATGCTCGAGGTCGTGGGCGGCAGCAGCAGCCCCGCGGACCAAGTCGTGCCGAACAACGTCTTCCCGCCGTACCAGCAGGGCATCCCGTCCGGTACGGTCCCCTCACCGACCGCAGGTACGGACCCACTCTGGGGGACGGTCCAGGCATTCGATGTGGCAACTACAGTGAACACGGGACAGATCGATTCGGACCCCGCGGCTGCCGGCGACTACCTAATCCGCTACACGGCGGGCGACCACGCGTCACTGCTGTCTCCGGCAGCGAGCACGCCCGCCACTGGCGAGATGCAGCAGAACGTCGCCTCGTTCCTGCTGAGCGGTGGCACCTCGATCACGTTCACGGGGTCCGGCACGGTGGACCCGGTCTCTCCCTGAGACCGACCACAGCCGGTCACACGGACGGGCCGCCTTTCCGAGCGGCCCGTCTTGTTTCACCGGAACGCTCGCGGCCCCGCAACCGTGTAATACGGCAACGTCGCGGTTGACCGTACCCGCGGCCCGTCGAACAATGCTTGAGGCAACTCAGCCCCCGGGAGAAGTCGAATGACGATCACTGCCACAATGAAACGATTCTGCGGCACGCTCTGCGCGGTTGCCCTGTTCATGAGCGCGACCGCGCCCGCGCAGGCCGCGCTGGTCGGCACGAACGAAGTCCTGTCCCAGGCGCAGGCGAGCGCCGACCGCACCCACCTGCTGCAGATGCTCGAGCGCGATGCCGTGCGCGATCGTCTGTCGGCGATGGGCGTCGACCCGGCCGACGCGCGCGAGCGCGTGCAGCGCATGACCGACCAGGAGGTCGCGCAGCTGCAGGGGCGCCTCGAGGAAGTGCCCGCCGGCGGTGACGGACTCGGCCTGGTCGTGTTCATCTTTGTCGTGTTCATCGTCACCGACGCCATCGGCGCGACGGACATCTTCCCGTTCGTGCAGCCGGTGAACTGATCGGGGCTCGATGAGCGCGCATCGAGCCGGATCGTCACGGGCCCGCCTGCTGGCGGGCCCGTTTCTTCTTCTGCTCCTGTCGGCCTGCGCCGGGCCGCAGACGCAACGGCTGCTCGAGCAGGGCCCGCCGGCGGACCTGCCGCCGCACGCGGAGCTCGAGCGCGTCCCCTTCTTCCCGCAGAAGCGCTACCAGTGCGGACCGGCCGCGCTGGCGACGACGCTGAACGACGCCGGCCTCGATACGACGCCCGAGGGCCTCAAGAGCGAGGTCTACGTTCCCGAGCGCGAGGGCTCGCTACGCACGGAGATTCGTGCGGCCACGCGCGCCCGCGGGCTGGTGCCCTATCCGCTCGCCGGCGACATGACGACGCTGCTGCGCACCGTCGCCGACGGCCGCCCCGTCCTGGTCATGCAGAACCTGGGACTGTCGTGGCTGCCGCGCTGGCACTACGCCGTGG
>Ga0102944_1002321_pt1 | contig 11320 bp, 4 predicted proteins | sample SalPonD_shore_MG_FD_78172 | JGI IMG/M metagenome (GOLD analysis project Ga0102944, IMG submission 78172) | Salt pond soil microbial communities from South San Francisco under conditions of wetland restoration - Salt Pond MetaG... | ecosystem: Environmental > Aquatic > Marine > Intertidal zone >... | reverse complement strand
GGGGTACAACCCATTGAACGAGCGCTCCCGGGAGGAATATGTACCAATGCTGCGCGCCCGCGGGGTCCATGTGCTTGGGGTGGAGTAGAACCTCATAATCTATCCATGAGGAGGAAGAAGACTAGAACCACAGGAACCTATCCCTGGGCCATACGATCAGAAACAGGATGACCCGTATGAGCAGTCTACTCGTGGACAGCCGATATGAGCGGACAGTGCTCCTCGGAATCTGGCCGATATCGGGAGCTGGATAACGCTGGACAAGAGCAACGAGACCTCCATGGTAGAACGATGATATCCCTATTCGCAGATGGGTGGTAGCGCAGCCGGAGAACTGTTTCTATATAGGGCCATGCTTATGGAATAATTGCCCTCGAACATTGCCCCTGATCAACGAGAGAGACCAACCCGTCAATATGTCGACGCGCTCTTTCGTATTCGTCTTCCAGTGATGGAGAGTGCAGATGGGGCGGTCCGGGAATGTTCATGCTCTTCTGTTGAGGGAATACATCGCAGAGAATGCCCACCTCCCGGTATCCGCATTTCCGTATCCGGTCCTGTTCGGTATCCGGAAACCGGTATCCGGTTTTTGTCCTTATTTGACAGGGTTTGACCGTATGTGACCGGGTATCCGGGTGGATCCGCCTGCTTCGACAAATTTAAGCATACAAAAAACCCGCTCCGATGGCTGAACGAAGCGGGTTTGTGGTGTCGGGGCGCCCGGATTTGAACCGGGGACCTCCTGCTCCCAAAGTAGTTTCGATTAGATTTTATCTCAAATAGTTACAGGACCTTATAGAGAATTTTTCTGTCGGTATCCGAAGAATTGGTATCCGGTTGAGAAATATTTATTGTCTCTAGAAGCAGCTAATTCATTGAATAACATCTGCTTGAGGATACTTTATAAACAATACCATAATAAAATATGGTAAATGAAAACCTCTCAACATAGTATTTAACCTATGAAAATCAATCACATTCAGGATGCTGCCTATTAATCTTTCAAATACAGCATGGAGTATCGTGGAAGATAGTATTGATTTCTTCTTACAACCGAAAACGTGCTAGCAGCATCTCCTTTAATCTTTCCAATTTAATTAGCAAGGTGTAAAACAGCAGTTGATGTCCATTGAACACCTGCAACTATACCTGGCTCATCAAAGTAGATGATATTCGTTGACATTCTCTCCTGTCTGAAGAGGTTTTAAATCCTCCCTGTTATCAATTCAATAAATACAGTATTCGGACATTCCACACTTGAGTTGCGCGGATCTAATGTAGTTACAAAGAGAATGTCACAAATACGTTATTCTTAATTCCTCCTTCCCACATCGTCTCTAGATATGTGCGTTAAACCGCTGCGAAAGCACCTGGTCAAAATTCTGGCGAATCAGCAGTAGATTAACCACGTTGGCTATAGAGTGACAAGCACCGGAAAGTATATCAATCGTAGCCCACTATTCAAGGGAGTCGTTCCACGTTTGTTGAAGGGTGTAAGTGAGCCTTTAGCTTTTGACATAACTTCCAGGTTTGAACTAATATGGAGTGACATCCGTAAAATATGGATTCTATCTGATACAAAATAGAATTGGCAGACAGAAACGGGAATCAACGAAAGGTTATAAAAATTCCAGTTGATAATACATATTATAAATTTTAAAATATATTTAATAAATTTTTTGATTGCTTTAACAAAATTACTTTCACGCTAATTCGGGAGAGTGATAAAATGCTTTATGATACGAGACGGATTTTTTAGAAAATTCAATTGAATGATTCGAACTGAAATTTTAATAATTCCGGGGCAAATACAAATATGAGTTTACACTTCGAGAAAATCGGAAATGAGCAAACCCTCAGTCAGAAACTTGTGGAAGAAATAAAGAAGGCGATCATCAATAAGGAATTGCTCCCAGGGGATAAACTCCCGACAGAAAATGAACTCTGTGAAATGTTCGGTGTGTCTCGCACTGTGGTGCGTGAAGCGCTTCAGATTTTAAGTGGGGTGGGATTAATTCGCATTAAAAAGGGCAGTGGAATCTATGTGGAAGAATATTCCAAACAAGCTGCCACAAAGGCGGTTCGGCTATTTTTAGAGTTGAATTTTGAAGAGAAATATGCAAAGCATATTGCACAGGTACGGCGGAGTATAGAACCAGCAATAGCACAGTTAGCAGCCATTTACCGAACAGCGTCAGATGTTGGGGAACTCCGAAAGAATCTGGAAGCCTTAAAACAAGAAGACGATTTTTTCAAGGAGAGTATGATTGATGGGCAGTTCCACTTAAAAGTTGCTGAGGCAACCCACAATCCAATTATTCCCCTCATGATGGAGCCGATTTATCAGTTATTACCCGAAATTCACTCAATGGTGTATGAGGTAGTCAGTAACGCAAAGCAGGCAGCGGTAGAGTGGCATACAGTTATTTTAGAGGCGATTGAGGAGCAGGACCAAGAAAAAGCCCATGAGGCGATGCTGGCGCATTTAAACATAGCAAATCAACATGCAGACCAATTATTACAGGCGATCAGTGAGATACAAGAGGAGTAATGGAAGGACTCAAAATAATTTTCATCCTTTTGTTAATTACCTCAATAGAGAAACGACACAATTCATTTATTATCCTCAAAAAAGTTTATACGTCTTCTTTGGCTTCGCCTGTGGTACCGCATAGGAGTAAGTAGTTTTTATCCGTCACAGATCCACTTTCGAAGGCCCCTATAATGCAGGAGTAAGTGGCTCTTTGTACGCTCCTGGATAGCATTAATCTATAATGTGTCGGAATGATGTTGAAGGTTTTTCCAATGCAGAAATTTTTTTACTTGACAATATATCATACATATTATATAATACAAACAATTCGTAAATTAACAAAGTACGGCTATTCTGCGTATTTATTAGATTCGTTACATGAGAATGTAAGGTACATACACACCTCATGTGGCAAGTCTTTAAAAGAGAGGCATTTATAAAAATTAACATGCGAATCAATTTCTTGGACAGGGTTGAAGAGAAAACATTTCTCTGATTAAATATGACTGTTAACCCACCTCAGTATACGGTAATACCTACACAGATGAGCATTGGAGTATCTGATCCTCAATTGGAGTCCCGCCTTATGCATCATCGGCAGTTTCCCCAATCCCGGAATACGCAAGTTGCCACGCCAGCATTTCTCCTTCGTAACCAAAACGTTCAACTATCCTCGCGTCTGAAAGTGTAAGGATTTTTTCTCTTAGAAGGTCATCCTCATCACTAACAGAGGTTGTTAGTGATATAGGGGATAAGAGATATATAAAATTAAGATAAAATAGAGGTTAATATAACCTCTGCAGGAAGTTGCGGAGAACTGGTGAGACTTCATACGCCTCCTCCTCCAAAATAGATCACCAGTTCTCTGTTCATTGCACTGAATATACTACAAATAACTACATCTGTAACAACAGGAAATACTAAAGGAGGAATGTCATGAAACGATGGATGGCGAATGTGCGAATGATTGGAATATGGGCCATATTAATACTCGTGCCTATAATTCATGTGTTCGGACAAACAGGAAAAATTTCAGGGACAGTAACCGATGGAGAAACTGGGGATCCTATGCCTGGTGCGAATGTGATTGTGGAAGAGACAGAGTTAGGGTCGGCAACAGATGAGAACGGCAATTATTTTATTATTAATATCCCCCCTGGGACCTATGCTGTAACGGCTTCTATGATTGGATACCAAACCATTACGAAAACAGAGGTACGTATTTCGGTTGATCATACCACTCCGCTCAATTTTCAACTGAGTACTGAAGCTATAGCCGGAGAGGAAGTTGTTGTTGAAGCAGAGAGGGAGGTCATTGTGATGGATAGGTCAGCAAGCGAGATAAATGCCACTGCTGACGAGGTGGTCGAAATGGCCACAGTGACCTCTGTTGAGGATTTTATTAATTATCAAGCTGGTGTTGAAGGGATGGAAATTCGGGGAGGGGGGCTGGATCAGACAGGATTTATGATGAATGGATTGATGGTGGTGGATAATCGTGCAAATCAACCGGTCATGTCAGTGAATCTCAGTGCCATACAGGAGATAAACATCATTAAGGGAGGATTCAGTGCTGAATATGGAAACGTACGATCCGGCCTAGTCAACGTTGTGACGAAAGAAGGGTCGCCGACTCGGTATAGTGGTACACTGAATCTTCGGATGACTCCCCCTCATTTGAAACATCGGGGGGCTTCTATGTTTGATCCCGACAATTACTATTTACGTCCTTACCTTGATCCTGATGTCATGTGGGAAGGCACAGATAACTGGGATCAAGAAATACAAGAACAGAATATTGAATTTGTTGGTTGGGACCAGTATTCGCAAGATTTGTTGTCAGATGATGATCCAACGAATGATCGTTCGGCGGAAGAGTGCATGGATTTATTCTTGTGGAGACATAGAGCCGAAGGAAGTAGTGAATTAGGACAAACAGAAGGACAATATGGTCATTTACCAGATTGGGAAGTGGATGCGAGTATAGGTGGCCCGGTCCCGTTTGTGAGTAGATACTTGAAGAGGTTAAGTTTCTTCGCTTCGTACAAAGATGATTGGGAAATGTTCGCTTTGCCCACGAGTAGAGATTACTATCGAGAAAATAACGCTCATCTCAAATTGACTTCTCCTATCTCGTCGAACATGAAACTTTCAGTTGAAGGAGTATATGGAGAGATCAATTCGGTTAATAGAAACCGCCATGGTGGCGCACGAGATAACAATTATGTCAGCAGTGCACGGGATATTTTCTGGTCAGAAGTCCTCGGATCTTCAGCCCATAAAGTAGCGTATTGGCCGACCGCTTTGAATCCCTTCAATGTATATCGGTCCATGCAGGGCATTGCTTTTGATCATGTGCTCAGTGAGAAAACATTCTATAATCTGCGTGTCTCCCATGTTCATATACAAAATTCTTGTCATGAATGGGGGCCCGAAGCCTATCGAGACACTACCACGATTAAATATTTTGGCAATACCCCCGTTGATGAGATCCCCTACGGGTTTTGGATCGGCGATGGCCAGCCCATTTCTGGTCAGGATGGATGCAGTTTCTCAGCCGAGGGTGGAGGAGGTCGCGATTATGGTGAAGTCAGTACGTTCAATGTGAAGTTCGATTTGACAAGCCAACTGAACCTGTATCACCAACTCAAGTTTGGGTTTACGTTAAATTATGATGACCTATATACGCATTATGAAAAAATCCGATATGAATCCCCGTGGGAAGATCTATTAATTGAATGGCAACATTATCCATATCGGGTTGGTGCGTATTTCAAAGATAAGATGGAGTTTGAAGGGTTAATTGCTGACATTGGGGTACGACTTGATTACAACAATCCCAATTGCGAGTGGTATACTGAAGACAGATATAGTAAATATTTTAAAGCCAGGTATATAGAGGAGTTTACGGAAGTGGCTCCGACAGAGCCGGTTAGTGGTCATATAAAAGTAAGTCCTCGGGTAGGAATTTCCCATCCGATTTCTGCAAATGCGAAACTGTATTTTAACTATGGTCATTTTTATTCTATGCCTCAATCGGATGACATGTATGAAATTCATTATGGGAGAAAAAGTGACGGAATCCGGTTTCTCGGGAATCCTTCCGCGAATTTGCCAAGAACCGTAGCTTATGAGTTTGGTCTGGAATGGGATATTGCAAATCAGGTTCTGTGTCATATATCCGGATATTACAAAGATGTCACTGAACAAACCGGGACTGTGTATTATACAAATTATATGGGCGATGTTGATTACGGGACGATTGAAAATAATAATTTCGAAGATATCAGAGGATTTGAGATAAGGATCGATAAGCGCTGGGGAAAGTGGATTACAGGATGGCTCAATTATAACTATATGGTCCAAACTTCCGGTTATGTTGGACGCGAACACTACTATGAAGATCCCAGGTTACAAAGAATACAGGGATTGCAAAATCCATATCTTGAGAGACCGCTTGCGCGTCCTTATGCTCGTGCCAACGTCCGCATCATGAGTCCAACAGGTTGGGGTCCTACCATTTTAAACAGGAAGCTGTTCAGCGAAATTTATCTCAATTTGCTTGGGAGTTACAAGGCGGGAAATTATGAAACCTGGGATCCCTTAGAAACCTACGAATTAAAGAATAATCTGCACTGGAAGGGTCGGTATAACTTTGACTTGAGAGCTGGCAAATGGATAACCATTGGAAATCAGAATCTGAATATTTTTGTGGATATTCAAAACGTATTTAACATAAAACATATGTATAACGAGGGATTTGTAGATAGTCAGGACAGGCGGAGGTATTTGCAATCACTGCATCTACCGTTGTATGAAGGGGAAAAATATCAGGCTGAGGGGTATACACCAGGAAATGATAGACCAGGTGATATCAAAAGCGAAGATAAGCCCTATATTGATATGCCAAACCGCGGATTTCTCACATTTCTGAATCCCCGCGTATTCACATTCGGTCTGAAATGGGAGTTTTAATTCCTCCAGAAAACATGCAGGAGGTATGAATTAATTCATACGCAACGAATGAAGGAGATATGGACATGAGAAATAAACTTATCTATGTAGTAGGAATATTCTGCCTTGTATCCCTGGGAGCTACGCAGTTGCTCCAGGCTGATTTCTATCACTGGATGGACGTTGGCAGTGCAATTGCAAAGGTGCTTGATTCGGGTCATCAAAGCGAGACCGCAACTGGAACTGATGTGGTGTGGTATTATTTCGATCGTTTCACGGGAGACCATGAACTGCGCAATGCCGGAGTTCGAATAGGGGTCAAAGGGTGGACGGACGAAACAGGTACGTACTATCCGGTGAAATTAGCCGGGGCACCCTATGGTTCCTCAGATGAAGAGGATAATATGTTTGCTATTCCGGATGAAGAAGGGATAACCGTTCACAAGTACTGGCGTTATCAACCACCCTCTATTGTTGTTGATGGGCAGATACTGAGTGATCCGTTCCCATTGGAAGGTGAAGAAGTCGCACCTGAAAAAATACCGGGTACTGCGGACGTTATGATTGAGTCCAACATCAGAACAGATATGGGAGTCAGTATTCATCAGAGGGTGTTAGGGTGGAGTCAAAAATACCATGATGATTATGTCGTGTACGATTGGGTACTTACGAATACCGGGAATGTGGATCGTGACGATGAAATTGAACTTCCGGATCAAACACTTGATAGTCTTTATTTTATGCGCTCCAACGGCTTTCAACCCAGCGAGGGTTCGAAAGAGTGGAGTAGTTGGTATGGGTGTCGCCCCGGAGATACTCTGAGGATAAATTACAGTTATCCTCACCGGAGTAAAGGATCAACCTATGATAATTTTGGAGCCCCGGTTCCCGGGACGGGATTTTTAGAGGGACCGGAATATTTGGGGGAAGTCATGCTCCATGCTGACACCTCTCCCACCAATGATGTAGACAACTTTCAACAGCCACAGATGCACTGCATTTGGAGTTATCGTATCCTGGCTCTGAAACATGAGTGGGGCATGATCAGTCCGGCTGAACGGGAACTTGCATATGAAATTATGAAATACGGCACTCCGAAAATATATGGCACGCCCTATATTGAAGACGCGTATCCAGGAACGTTTCATGAAGTAGCACCTGACAATAGAGGGTACAAATTTATCGACGATTTCCCCGGTTGGGGAAGTCACTGGCGTTCTATTCTCTTTAATTCGAGTGGACCTTATACACTGGCTCCTGGTGAATCTATCAGGTTTGTGTGGGCCACTGTGTGGGGGAGTATTTCACCCGAAAAAGCTTGGGAGGTGGGCACTGATTGGCAAGCGGGAAATTGCCAATGGGACGGTCCTGATAAATTACCGCCTCAATATCCCGCATATCCAAGTTTGTATGATAACGAAAATGATTGGGCGAAAGATAATTGGGTTGCTACCGGAAAAGATTCACTGTTCATAAATGCCGATGCCTCTCAGTGGAATGTTAAGAATAATTACGAGGTTCCCATTGCACCGCCTCCCCCGTCAATTGAAGTGAGTTCGAAACCGGATAAAATTGCATTGAGTTGGGGAGCTGAATCTGAAGCCGTTTCAGATTTTGCCGGGTATAGAGTCTATAGATCAAGGGGTGCCGCTTATCCAACGGTTGAAGAAGGCCGGTTAACCGGCACCTGGGAGCGTATCTTTGAATGCGGAGAGGGTACAGATCATCCAGAGATTGTCCATAGTTATGATGATGCGGATGCAGATCGAGGACAAGCCTACTTTTATTATGTAACAGCCTTTGATGACGCGGAATCAAATATTGTTGATGTAACCGGCACAAAAGAAAGCCTGGAGAGTGGGAAATTCTTGAATAGAACCACTCAACCTGCGCATTTGACCAGGGAGCCGTCAGCTGCGTTGTCGGATATTCGCGTGGTTCCAAATCCCTATAATATAAACGCCACGGAACTGCAATATAGTGGAGAACCGGATAAGATTATGTTTTTGAATTTACCGCCGGTCTGCACCATTAAAATCTATAATGAAAGCGGTGATTTGATGCGTACAATCGAACATACCGACGGTTCAGGAGATGAGGCATGGGGGGATTTATTGAAAGAACATTCCACCACAAGATCAGGCCAAATAGTTGTGAGCGGCCTCTATCTCGCTTATATAGAAACACCAGAGGGAGAACATCATATCGTGAAATTTGCCGTGGTCCGATGAAAATACGTACGTCGAATCTAATAAGAATATTGAATACAAGTACTGAATTGGGGAAGACAATGAAAAAGATAATTATACCCATTTTGGCCTTACTTTTGGTTGTGAATGTAAGACCCTGTGAGGGGGCACTAAAAAAATTGGGACAGGCAGGATTAAAATTTTTAGCTGTCGATTTGGCAGCTCGTCCAGCTGCTATGGGTGGAGCATTTGTAACTATCAGTAGTGGTGCTGATGCCATGTTTTATAATCCTGCAGGGCTGGCAGAAATGCAGCAGTTTCGTTGGGATGTCTTTGCGACCCGAACAAATTGGATCGCAGATATTTCCTACAATGCTGGTGCATTAGCGAAAAACCTGGGCAACTTGGGTACTATTGGAATAAACTTTATAGGTACGGATTATGGTGACGATATCATAGGCACACGAGTTGCGTCCACAGAAGAGGGGTATATTGAAACAGGTACACTTGACATCGGAGCCTACACCGTCGGTGTGTCGTATGCGAGATCCCTTACCAATAAGTTTAAGTTTGGATTACAAATCAAATACGCACACCAGCATCTCGGGGAAAATCTCATTTCTGAAGCAGAAAACAAAAGTGTAAAAAATAGTGTAAATGGATTCGGGTATGATATTGGGACTATCTTTTATCCGGGATATAAGAGTTTTCGATTTGCAATGAGTATTCGAAATTTCTCCTCCCAGTTCAAGTATGAAGAAGAGGCTTTTGAACTGCCTCTCATGTTTAGAATTGGGATGGCCATGGATATCCTGGATTTCCTTAGTGGAACAGATATGCATTCCTTCCTGCTCTCCATTGATGCCCTTCATCCCCGGGATTATACTGAGAGAATGCATATTGGTGGTGAATACTGGTATAATGATATCATTGCACTTCGGACAGGATACAAAACGAATTATGATGAGGAGGGACTTAGCTTTGGGTTTGGATTGAAATATGACATTTCCGGAGTTAATCTGAAGGTAGATTACTCTTACTCCCAAATGGGTATCTTTGAGAATGTGAATAGAATTACCATTGGCGGCAGCTTTTAATGTATCAATGAATATTGAAGCTATCGAGTATCTCAATCTCAAGACAACTGAGGGAGCTCGGGGATCAATAATGGGGGGATGTCATCGAAAAGATTGATTGAGTGTACATTGATGAGACTGAAGACAAAATGTGATGATAGCGTAGAGGCAAAATACGCCAAGCGGTATTTACCCTGGATTATAGCCTATGGCAAGTTTTTACAATCCTGAGCGGTTTTGTCGGACTACAGTCGAAATGCACTACCTAAGAAGGCGAGAATTTATCATCTTCTATTGGCAGGGAAAGATCGAACCAGGTACATTCATGGATAGGGGGCTGCGCCGGACCTAACACAGGTTTTGTTGGATCATAGCTTTAATCTAAAAGAGGTAAAGTTTTACTTTTGGGGCGAGGGGCTCTGTCCTGTTCGTAACGAACCATTTAATACCCACTTTATTTCCATGTCAGTTTTTAATAAGCCTAACCTGGTGGAAGTGCAACATGATCCTCCTCTACTGTTTAATCTGGGATCATGATTAATATGGGGACTATAAAAGGAAGACCTTCTGGAGGTGATGGCAGACGTTGCAACGATGGTGGAGGAATATCACGTAAATATGAACCTTAAAATATAGAGATATTCTCATTTCGTGATCTTCTTTTAATACATAATATGGTAAGGAAGAGGTTATTCACCGGATAAATCGCATGCAGGATTACGTTTGCGTGTAAAGGAAAATGACGGAGGTTTGAAATTATGACAGGCGTCACACGCAGAGATTTTTTAAAGCAATCGGCAGCCGCGGCGGCCGGTGTGGGACTCGCTTCTACCTGGCCTTCGGGAGCCTGGTCGGCTTCTCAGGGAGCGAATGAGACGATTCGGATGGCCGTGATTGGATGTCGGGGAAAGGGTGCGCAGCATATCGGGATGTTTCATGAGATCGAGGGTGTACAGGTTGCGGCGTTGTGCGACCCCGACCAGGCGATTCTGGATCGGGAAGCGCAGAAATTTGCGGATCGCGGTGAGTCGGTGGACACCTGCAAGGACGTCCGTGCCGTGTTGGACCGACAGGATATCGATGCGGTCGCCATTGCCACCCCGAATCACTGGCATGCGTTGATTACCATCTGGGCGTGCCAGGCCGGGAAAGATGTGTATGTGGAGAAGCCGGTGTCGCATAATATCTGGGAGGGCCGGCGTATGCTGGAAGCGGCCCGAAAATATGATCGGATCGTTCAGGCGGGTACTCAGAACCGGTCGGATGTCGGATTCCGCAAAGCGGTCCCCTATATCCGGGAAGGGAACATCGGGCAGATTCTCTGGGCCCATGGTCTCTGGTATAAACAGCGGGGCAGCATCGGGAAGGTGCATGGTCCCCAGCCGGTGCCCGAAACAGTCGACTATAATCTCTGGACGGGACCGGTCGAAATGGAACCGTTAACCCGCAAACAACTGCATTACGACTGGCACTGGCGATGGAAGACCGGCAACGGTGACATGGGCAATCTGGGCCCCCATCAGGTGGATGATTGTCGGTGGGTCCTGAATGAATCCGAATTACCTGCC
>Ga0102944_1002320_pt1 | contig 11321 bp, 4 predicted proteins | sample SalPonD_shore_MG_FD_78172 | JGI IMG/M metagenome (GOLD analysis project Ga0102944, IMG submission 78172) | Salt pond soil microbial communities from South San Francisco under conditions of wetland restoration - Salt Pond MetaG... | ecosystem: Environmental > Aquatic > Marine > Intertidal zone >... | reverse complement strand
TTTGCGACGCTGTAGGAAAAGGAATAATTAATTCTAGCTCCGGAATTATAACGTTTGTTACAAGTGATACTGGAGATACCCCAGGAAATGGTACTGGAGCCGGGGTAGGAATAACAGGTATGAGTGATTCTAATATGAGCAGTGTTATATTTTCTACTGGACAAGGCTTTTGGAGTAGCTTACAAACATCTGGACCTGGTGCGGAATGGCAAAAATTTTGTGATGCAGTTGCTTTAGCAATAACTGATCATTTTTCTGCCAATGCTACGTTAACGAGTAGTCATAGTCCTGTATTTAATGGAACGGGAACAGTTACTATTTATTCAGGAGTTACTGCATCTACTGTAACTTCTTCCATAGTTTCAGAAGCTCCTTCTTCTTGGGCAACGGCTAGATTTCCAGAGTTGGCTGAATCAATTGCTACAGGTTTTGTCAGCGAGCTTACAGGACACGTTCCTACAGATATAGTTACTATAACAGGTTCTCCTTCTGGACCAGTAGTTCCTGGTAGTGGAAGTGGGTCAGGAGTTGTTACATAATGGCTAAGATAAGATCTAAAGAACAAGCTCTAAAAGAAAGATTAGGTTCAGATTTAAAATTACCCATATCAGGAAGTTTTGAGCCTATTTCAGGTGTAGACCTTTTATTACAGGATATGCAGCAATTATTACTGACTATACCTGGAGAGAGACCTTTTAGACCTGAGTTTGGATGTAATTTAAGGAATCAAATTTGGGAAAACATACAAGAAGCGGCTTCAGAAGGTTCAGCTTCTATAAGAGAAGCTTTAGATAGATTTGAACCAAGAATTTCGGTAGTAGCTGTTAACAGTTCTATAAATGAAAGAACTAGTTTGATTACTTTTAATATACAGTTTGTGATTTTGAGTACAGATACTTCAGTAAATTTAGTTTTTCCGTTCAGAGTAGGAACACAATTAAGCTTTTCATAAGGTTATTTTATGGCAAATCTTACTACAAATAAAGACGTTGACTATATTCAGAAGGATTTTAACAGTGTTGTTGATGCTGTTATATCTTTTGCAAATGTTAATTTTGGATCGGATACTTCTGCAAATAGACTTTGGACCAATTTTAATGCAGATTCTTTTTCTAGAAACTGGTTAGAAATTGTTGCTTTTATTTCAGATGTATTTTTCTTTTATTTTGATAACCAAGCTACACAAACATATTTGCAAACCGCAACAGTTAGAAGTGCCATAAGAGATATAGCAAAACAATTCGGTTTTACTCCGGCCACAGCTAGTAGTGCATCTGGGGTAGTATCTTTTACTGTTACTTCAGCCGTGACCATACCAAGAGGATTTAGAGTTCAATCCAGCAATGGTGCAGAATTCTTTGTTACAAACGATATTATTGCTTCAACTGCAGGAACCGTAAATGGAACTGTACTACAAGGTCAATTAAAAAATGAACAATTTTCTGCTGAAGGTGTTCAAAATGAAGAAATTGAATTGCAAGGACCAAATGTAATAAGAGATTTGAGTAATTTAAATCCACAAGATATAACTCCACAAGTAACAGTATCTGGAAATGATTACACATTAGTAACTAGTTTTATAAGACATGATGGAACAGATCAACCAGCAGTAACAGATTCACTTGGGAATGTAATAGGTGGTGGAGGAAGAGTTTTCACTTTAGACGAAAGAGATGATGGAACACCTTTTATTAGATTTGGTGATGGTGTATTCGGAAGAAAATTAAATCCCGGAGAAACCGTAACTGTTAATTATAGATCTGGAGGTGGATCTACAGGTAATGTTGCAGAACAAACTATTACTACTTTAGTGGATTCTTTAGCTCAAGTATCTTCTGTAACTAACGAAACAGATTTTACCGGAGGAGCAGACGAACAATCAATTGAGCAGTTAAGAGAATTGATTCCTGCTAGTTTAAGAACCTTAGAAAGAGCAGTCGCAGAACAAGATTATTCCGATATATTAACTTCTAATTTTAGTGAAGTATTTGCGGCTTCTACAGAAACTAATAATACAGACGCAGGAGTAGATCTAAATGTATATGTTGTTCCTCAAGGCACAGGAATAGGAAAAATTTCTGACAATACTTTATTGAAAGATAGACTTGTAAATTTCCTAGATAGAAGAAAAATGGTTACAGTTCAATTTCAAATAGAAGATGCATTTGGAATTGATATGTTATTCAGTTTAGAAGTATTTATAAATAATACAGCAAGTAGAACTACTGTAAGTAGGGAAATAACGAATGCTTTGCAAGGGTTTTTTAACCTGGAAACCGGCGGAGTCGATGGAACAGGAATTCAGTTTTCAGAAGAAGTATTGTTAACTGATATAGATAACCTAATTAGGAATATAGATGGAATAGAAAGATTTGAAATCAAAAGACTATCCTATAGACCAAGATTAGAAGAAAATATAGTAGGACTTACAACAGACTATTCTAGTAGTGAAATCAAAATATTTGACGGAGTTAAAGAAAGAGAATGGTTAGTAGGAGCTTCAGGTTTAGAAACAGAAACATCTGGAACTGTACTATTTGATAATAGTTCAGCTACAGGATTTAGTTATAATTCTGGAACTGGACTTATTACTTATTCTTTTCCAGTGGATTTAGAAGGAATTGCTTCTGGAGATTTATTCAGAGATGGAGCTTCATTAGATTTTACTATATTAGCAGTAGACGTCCCAAACAGCACAGTGACTATAAGTGAAGGACAAACTGTAAACACAACAGCAGGAGCTAATGCCGGAGGATCTATAAGAAATGGTCCTACAGATTTTCAATCTTTTAAGGTATTCAAAAAACAATTGGCTACTGCTACTAATCTATCAGTAGATACTATAACTGATAATGATTTAGATTTATCAATAGCATCTGGAACTGCATCGACTCTAAGTGCTAGAACTTTATTAGATAATGATAACGTTTTTGTCCCTGGAGAATTTTCAACTGGAAATTTCTTTCTAGTAGATGCAGCAGATAACATATGGGAAATAGAAGAAAATAGCAGTAATACTTTAAAAACTTCTGTTTCTGCAGTAAATGACGCAGCAGTTACTTCTGTTACTGCCGGTGATTATAAAATTGTAAATAAATTAACTAGTAGTCAAGTTGTGTTTCAGGGTAATATATTTAATATTCAATATAACACGGAAAAGACAATAACTTCTGTAGGTGCTCAGTTTAGTCAAATTGGTACAATAGGAGATTCTTTTTCCATATCAGAAGAACAAAATAATAAAGGAAACTTGGGAGTAAATTTAGATTTAATTTCTTTTGATTCAGGTACTGGACAAGTAAGATTAAATAGCTCTCCAAATTTAGAAGGTATAAGTTCTGAACATATTTTGATAGATTCTGATGGACAGTTATTTAACATAGTCTCCGTCGATAACGTATCTAAACCTTCTGTTTTTTATGAATCTATAAATCAAAATTCCAATATGATTTTGCAAGATTCAGGATTAGGCACTAACCTTGCTCAAGGATTCCAAGTAAGCGAAACAGATACTTATGCTATAGTTAGTGCTAATTTAAAGAGCGAAGGAAATATAGTAGGAAATATTACTGCTTCAATAGTAGATGACGATGGAACAGGATTGCCAGATTTGTCATCAGTAGTGGCGGCTTCTACTCCAGTAGATGTAACTACTATAGACAATAGCAATTTTGAAAAGGTTGTATTTAGTTTTACTACTCCTCCTATTTTAACATCTGGAACTCAATATCATTTAGTTTTGATTCCTGATGCTGGTTATACTTCTGCAGAGCAAAGTGGAACTAAATCATTTGATAACTCTGGTTTGGTTAATTTTTCTTATAATTCTAGTAATGGAATAGTTCAATTTTCTTCATCAGTTAATTTGCAAAATGTGGAACCTGGACATTTTTTCCAGGATAGTTCAGGTGCTTTATTTTCTATAAAATCTGTAAGTAATGATGATGATCAAATTATTATAGATACTGGATTAACTGTAGATGATAATGTTCCTAGTTCTAGTGATGATGGATCTGTAATAGTTAATGATAGAGTATTGGTAGGTATTGATACAAGTTCTTCTACTTATTCAGATGGAGAATTTTCTTCTTATGATGGTTCCCAGTGGTCAAATTCTACACAAGGCCCAAGTTCAGGATCTTTTACTGATTCAACAGGAAGTAACTTTTCAGAAGGAGATTTAATATTTTCTGTAGAAGGTACTAAAAGTATAACCATAGACAGCAATTTAACTCCTACTATGGGATCAGGAGCAACAGCTTCTACAAGATATTATGATGATAACAATGAAGTATCATTTGTGTTAGGTGTTTCAAATGGAAGTGTAACTTCTGCTTCTGACGTAGATCCTACAGGACAAGGTACAGTAGCTAGTGTCCCGAATAGTCCTGTTGATAACTTTGTATTTAGAACTTCTAGATTTACAGATGATGTTGTTAATTTAAGATTTAATGAAATACCACAGGTATCAGAGAATGATATTAAACTTCAGATATTTGGAGGAGTACAGTAATGAGTCTTGCTAGAAATTTCAAGGCGTCAACGTCTCTACCAAATCAAATAGCTTTAAATTGGGATTCTCCTATTGATATTAATGAAGGTAGTGAACAACTCATAGTAACTAAGACGGTTACTCACTATCCTATGGAATTGTTCAATAGTAATTTTCCAGATAGGGCAACAGACCCAAGACCTATTGAAATTTTTAGAGGAAGCACAATAGTTTCTCCTGATGCTTCCTTGGTTACTGTTTCTACAAATACATTAACAGATTCTGGGGCGAATTTTCCCACATCTCCTTCTTTAGCTGGAAGATTACTTAGAGATAGCAATAGTAAAGTACATAGAATTTCTAGCAATACTTCAACTCAACTAATTTTAGAAACAGAACCTTCAGCAGGTGAGTATGTAATATTACCTGATTTTACAGAAACTATACGTTCTCAAGAAAACTATGAACCGGACATAAGAACTTCCGTTGGATCTGGGTTTATAAAAAATTTAGTGATAATAGAAAATGGTTCTTTAAATCTAAAAGTGTTTGAACCTGGAGAGTTAGTAAATTTAATATTTAAAGACGCAAATGGAGATAAGTTTGTAGTCAAGTATAATACTGAAGATACAGTTACCTTTTTCGGATCTAATACTCCTGTTAATGGCACAGGAATGGCCATGCTTTCAAGTCATTCTGATAGTCAACCTTTACCTTATATAGACAATTTTAGAACTCAAACAGAAGCAGACTCTAGACAAGGAACTAAACTTAGAGATAACAAATTTTATTACTATACAGTATTTACTAAAACAGAATCAGCTAATGTTGCTCAGGCAGAGTTTGCAGTAATTGATAGTAACGCCTCTACTCAAGATGAAGCTATAAGTACAAGATCTAATGATTTCGGTGAAATTTTATACAACTTGTGGCCAAGTTTACAAAGAGAAATTGATGATAGTGGTGACTTAGAAGATTTAATGAAAGTTTTTGGGTTTCAATTTAATGAAATACATAGTTTAATTGATACTTATAAACTACAAGACGCTGATAATGTATTAGTGAGTGCTTTGTTACCTTTGTCAGAGCAAACAGGATTACCTTCAGTTGGTTTTTCAGTAGGAGCAGATACACTAAGAAGAATAGCTAATAACATGATAAGTTGTTGGAAACTTAAAGGTAGTAAAGAAGGAATAGCATTATTTATTAGAAAATTAACTACTTGGGATATAACTAATGGTACTGCAGACTACGGTTCCGCTATAACAGACTTTTTACCTAATGTTGAAGCTTTAAGATTATTTGATCCTAATCTAGGTACTTTAAACACCAGAATTACAAAAACAGACCCTTTTGTAGCTGGAGGAAGATTTGCAAAATCATTACCTGGCATAGTTATTCCAGGATTTTTCACATTTAGGGAATTTGTAGTAGATATACCAGACGTAGCTCTATTTGTTGGCACTAGTGAAGGATTTTCAGTATCTGCCGGAGAAACTACCATGACAGACACTTCTGAAAATTTTGGAGCAAATGACAGTTTGGTTGGAAATTTTTTAATACCAAATACAGAAGAAGTAAATGATATTTTTGAAATAACTTCAAACACGTCTACTACTATTACCGTTAGAGGTGTTATAAATAATAGAGTTCCTGGTGGGGACTATGCAGTATTATCTCCATTAAATGTTAATAGGTTTACAATATTGAATAAATTATTACCAGTGTATATTCCCTTTGGAACAAGACCAGGTTTTACATTTTCAATTACATAAAGAGGATATGAAATGTCGCTTCGTTTTAATACTTTCAGAGCCCGTAGATACTTAAGAACAAAATTTGTAGAAGGAAGATTTCTACTTGCAAGTGAAGCTTCGGACATAGAATTAGAACTTCTAGATTTGTTAAGAGAACAAGTCAAGAATACTATGGGAGATGTAGCTTTAGATGAAGCTTGGAAAGTAGAAAAGTTAAGTGATAACCAGATCCTTATAAAACCGGGTGAAGCTTGGTTTGGTGGGTTACCTTTTATATTTAGATACGGAAAAGATCAATTAGTTTCTGGTTCAATTTTATCAGAAGGAATAGTACCTGTAGGAACTACTATATCTGATGATCCAAACGGAAATGGGAAGATAGTAACTTTCAACGATTCTGCAACTACTCCTACTAATGATTATAGAATAGTTATAACAGCCAGAGAAGAACTAATAACAGAAGTACAAGACCCTTTTCTTAAAAATGCAAACTTAACGGAGTCAACAGCACAAAAATTAAGATTAGTGTTTAAGATAAACGTAGTACCAGACTCTTTTCAAGACAACTCTCCCATACCTTACACTGATGAGAATACTACTTCAGGAAGTACTACTAATTTTCCAGCATCAGGAGGTAACGCTGCTCCTAACCTAGTAAATGAAATTCAGGTTACTCCTAGTTCTGGAGGTAATGGAGAGCAAGTAAGTTTAAGTTTAGTTACAGGTTCTGAAAAAATTGACGGAAGAGATTTAGAATTAGTTTTAAGAAATGACCCTGGTATAGGAGGAGGTAATCCTATACCTAATGGAGTTACAGCTCAGGAAGCTTTTTCTAATGGGAAGTTAATTGACTCTAACGGATCAGAATTTCATATAACTGACGTGTTTAATGACAATAGTACTCAAGTGGTTATTCGTATAGATAAGGAACCAGACCAACCTAACCCAGAAATAGTAAATGGAAGTCCTTTTACTTTAAGAAAAAAAGCGGTTTACGTAACTGACGGAGTAAACGGGAATCCACAAGGTAAAACATACTGGCCTATAGCTAAATTAGTTTGGAATTCTTCAGACGGAATAGACCATGAATCTAGAATTACTGATTTAAGATCTAGAATAGATGAAGTAGAAAATTTTCAAGATACAACTAATAAGAAATTTGGTTTAAAACTGACTGATGGTGGAAATATTAGTTATAACAACTCTACTGGCACTTTAACATGGTCTAGTGATTTTACTATCATTAACCCAGAAGGAGTAGACCAGACTATAGCTGCAGGTAGTGCAGTCATGCTAGATAAAGGGGCCTTAGTATATGATTTAGACTTAAGTAGCGGCGGAGCTATAGAAAAAGGGACTCAATCAGTTACAGTTAATACCGCAGCTTCAACTTCAAGTTTAGCTTCTGCTAATTTAAGTCAAGTTAAAGTAGGTAACGTAGTAGTAGATAGCGGAGGGGTTGTAGCCGAAATTACTAACGTAGACGACGTTAACGATCAAATAACTACTTCTCCTGCTTTAAGTAATACTGGAGCAGCTACTATTTACCTAGATTCTTTCGCCCCTCAAACTGCAAAAATAGGATTAAACAGTTTTGTTCTAGCTGTAAGAGAAGGTAGTAAAACTTATATAGGGGATAATCTTGAATTAGAGTCTGGAGAAACAAGTCAAATAGGAGACGGAATATCTACTGAATTATTAAGTTTGTTCGGCACGGGTATAACAGAAACTACTTCTAGTGGTTCATATAGTTCTAATATTAGAGGTACGGCAGGAGAAGGTTTCCAAGAACGCCTAGGAGCTTTAACAGATGCAGAAGGGGATAACCAAGAGGATAGGTCTGCCTATTTGCGATCTGACGAAGAAATAACCTGGACAGGTACTCAATTAGAGTTTAGTTCAGATATAGTTTTAGAGATAATAAATACCAAGACAGGCACCACTACACAACACACCATACAAGCCGCTGACAGCCCCGTAGCGTTAGTTGACGGAGAAAGCCTATGGGTATCAGTAGATAGGACAACTGCCTCTGAGAATCTAACTGTGAACGTCTCAGGAACTACTCCTATACCAGCCCAAACTCAGGCTAATAAAGACGTATTCGTGTTATTCAAGAGAGTTGATGCTCTAGGGCAAAAATTTCTACATTTACCTTTTACCAAGCAAGTTTTAGATGAAGGTCAAAGGGTAAGGCTAGGAGCTTCAGGTTCAGGTTCTGGAATAGCTAAAGCTACTTTTTACGATCCAGTGTCTACTTCCTTGCCAACAGGAGCTTCAGTTACTGTAGATGGAGTTGCTGGTCAAAATGGAGATACAGTATTATTTGGAAATCTTTCTTCAGGCAATAATAGAGTCTATGAATTAAGTGGAGTAGGTTCTTCTATTTCTTGGACTGCAGTTAGAGCTTTTAATAATGATTTTGATCCAGATGACGGAGATGCAGTAAGGCTACAAAAAGGAGATTCCTTTCAAGAACAACTAGCTGTGTTTAATGGTACAGATTTTGAAGTTAATGATGTTGTTAGGTTCTTTGATGGAGTTTCTGGAGATTTTTGGGAACTCAGTTCAATAAAAACTACCACTATTAATGATAACACTACAGGAACTATATTTAGTGTTAACGCAGTTGGTAGTGAAAACTTTATAGTAAGTTATTCAGTTCTTAGAGGTACAGCTAAAGAAACTGGTGAAATATTTATAACTTCTGATGGAACTAATGCTTCTTTGTCTAGAACTAATGCTTATTTAAGTGATATTGGTGTAGACTTTACAGCACAGATTAATACTGGAAATCTAGAATTGAATTATAATTCAGATAATTCTGGTACTTCTGGTACTATGAAATATTTTGTTAAACGTTGGTCTAATTCTGCTGGAGGTCCTACTGGAATTCCTAATTATACTGGAGCTGGCGGAGGAAGCAGTACAGCCGCTGCAGGAACAGTCAATGACATACAATTTCATGGTAGTAGTGGAAATTTAGACGCAGATACAAGATTTAAATGGGACGGCACTCTAGGGGCCATAAATATGAATGGCATGAAATATGGAGTGTTAAGTTCTAATATTACTTTGAATGATAATCAAACAGTCCCTGCAGCAGTTATAAGTTATTCAGAAAATGACTATAAATTTGCAGTAATTGATTATTCTGTTGAAAGGGCAGGAGATTATAGAGTAGGTAGGATGTTAGTTTCAAACGATCTGTCAGGAAATACAGGTTTTTCAGATGATTACGTTGAAACTAATAACACAGGAATAACTTTCAGTGCTAGTGTTTCTAGTGGAACAGTTGAAATAGAATATGTTAGTACTTCTACAGGAAGCACTGGTAGGTTTAATTACACAATTAGAAGATGGAACTAATAAGGAGATATAAATGAGTAACGTATTAAAGATTTCAGGTCCTATTAAGGTAGGTACGTTATCTTCAGATCCTGCGAATCCAGTGGAAGGTTATATTTATTTTAATAGTACCGCTGGCAATTTCAGGATGTATGAAAATGGATCGTTCCGAGACATTAGTGCTGAGGCTTTAGAAGCTCACCTTGATGGTGGTGCTAGTAAGCATGATGCTACGGAAATTGATTATGAAAGAACAGACGGATCAAAAGTAAACATTCAAGCGTCTAGTGATGCAGTAGAGGCTGCACTAACAGACTTAGACGATGCTATTGGAGATTTAACTTTTTCTCCTAGTAACTATTCTGATCCAGGCACAGATAGCGTTAGTGCTCACTTACAAAATATTGATACGGCATTAGCTAGTGCAGGAAGTTCAACTTATACGGATGATACTTTTAGAATTCAGGATGATGGCGACAATACTAAAGAAATTGCATTTCAAGCTAGTGGTATTACTACAGGTAATACTAGAACTGTTACAATGCCTGATGCAAATGTTGATCTTGGAGATATAGCTACTAATCAATCTAATATATCTGCAAATACTTCTGATATATCAGATTTAAGAACAACTCAAGGTACTTCAGATGGTGATACAGACTTAGGTACTTTTACTGGTTCTACTATTAGTGATGCTAATACTGTTAAAGGAGCATTACAAGAATTAGAAACCGAAGTAGAGACTAAAGCTGCTTCTACAGATCTAGCTTCAAACGCCAATGGAGAAGGTGCTAGTCTTATAGGAATTGAAGATAGTGCAGGACAATATACTGCTACTGACGTTGAAGGGGCTCTTACAGAAGCCTTAGATGCTGCTCAAGCTGCTCAATCAACAGCAAACGCTGCTATACCTTCTTCAGAAAAAGGAGCTTCTAACGGAGTTGCTACTCTTGATGGTTCTTCAAAAATTCCAGTTGCTCAATTACCGAATTCAGTTATGGAATTTCAAGGAAATTGGGATGCTTCTTCTAATTCTCCTACTCTTTCTGATGGAACTGGTAATGTAGGTGATGTTTATAGAGTAACAGCAGCCGGTACTCAAGATCTTGGTTCGGGTTCTCAAAATTTTGAAGTTGGTGATTTTATAATTTATGATGCTAGTGGAGAATGGAAAGAATCTCCTGCCGCTGATGGAGTAACCTCAGTAAATGGTCAACAAGGAGCTGTTACTTTAGATGCTGATGATATTAGTGACGCTTCCACTACTAATAAATTTGCCACTCAAGGACAGTTAGATAAGGTAGATTACTTAAGTATTACTCAAGCAGTAGATTTGGATAGCGTAGAATCTTTAGCTAATTCTGCAATGCAAGATTTAGTAGACGATACTACTCCTCAATTAGGTGGAAATCTTGATACTAACGGAAATGCAGTACTTCATGACGGAGATGGTTTAAAACGTGGTAATTCCTCTACTCCATCTAATCTTGTAGAAGAAGAATATATAGATAGTATTTCTCTTTCTGCTTCTCAATCTGGTACTGTAATTTCTGAACTTAGTTTTGATAGTGCTAATTTTGAAGGTGCTGAAATTGTATATAAAGTAAAAGAATCTACTTCTAATGACGTTATAATCGGAACTATCAGAGTAGTTACAAATGGCTCCAATGTAGTACTGAATGATGTATCTACGGAAACTGCAGATACTGGTATAAGCTTTGATG
>Ga0102944_1002319_pt1 | contig 11326 bp, 12 predicted proteins | sample SalPonD_shore_MG_FD_78172 | JGI IMG/M metagenome (GOLD analysis project Ga0102944, IMG submission 78172) | Salt pond soil microbial communities from South San Francisco under conditions of wetland restoration - Salt Pond MetaG... | ecosystem: Environmental > Aquatic > Marine > Intertidal zone >... | reverse complement strand
TCCTGAACTCGAACGTCGACCTCGTCGCGACCTCGTCCTCGACCTCGACCGAGACGGGCGGCGAGGACGACCGTGTGGCGCGCGTGACGGTCCGCTGCCCGGCGTGCGGGTATTCGGACTCGTTCGTGCGCTAATCGCTGCGCGGGCGTCGTGGGGCGGCTGACGCCCCTCTCGGTTACGGCATCTTCTTCGAGTACGTGTGTTCGCCCTCGCTGGGGGCGCTAATATCGCCGAGGCGTCCCGCCGCCTCGTGCAAGCCCTGCTTCCCGACCGTCTCCCACCACCCGCGCTCACTCGAATAGCCCGCCTTATAGTCCGGGTAGATGCGCTGAATGAACGTGGACTTTCGGCCTTCGCCGTTCTCGCGGATGAATCTGATGCAGGCGGCGACCGCGGCCTGTCGCTCGCGGAGTCGGTCGCCCGTTCCGGGGAGGTCGAGCGTCGTAACGACATCCCGAACGTCCGCCTCATACGCGGCGAGCGGTCCGCCCTCGGCTTCGGGGTCGGACGCTGGTTCGGACTCTGATTCACTAGAACTCGGAGTCGGGGTCGGGGTCGCGCTATCCGGGGTTCGTCGTGGTGTCTCGTGCGCTATCTCGCGCGTCGGCGTCGTCGAATGAGTGGTGTTGAGCTGGTCGGGGCTGCGTAAGCGATCCGTGTGTATCCAGCCGACGGCGTTCGCGCCGAGTGTCTTCGAGTAGGCTTCCCCGGTGCGTTCGAGGACGCGGAGGTCGGTGAGAATCTGTCGGGCCGACCGCGTGATACCATACTCGGATTCGAGGATGGATTGGAGTTCAACGCTGTTCGTGATGCCGTCTGGGTGATGGCGGAGGGCGTGATTCACGGCGTCGATAGGGTCGACGTCGTCGTCCTCTGCTGTCGAGATGGATGGCGGTGTCATGGTCGTCTCTACGTCCGTTCGTCGAAGGAATCCCGGAACTCGTAGGTGTTTCGGTCGTGCGTATCACGAGATTCACTTCGCTGGGAACCCGGATAGACCCCCATCACCTTAGGTATTTGGCGGGTACGGCGTATTATGGACGGGTTAATCAGACTATAAAGCCACTCGTTTTAATAGCTCCGGGCGATAAGATACGACTCGCCGTGTCTCGTACACGGCGGTAATCCACGCTCGGATTTTACGGGTTCGACGACCCCGACGGGTCGTTAACAGGGGTTCGAGTCGTGGACGCTCCGGCGGACGGGTTCACCCCACACCGATGTGGGATTTGTCCGCCGGAGTCCCTAACGCTATCTCGCCGAGAGCGACCGCCACACCCACCCACCCCGCGTAGGCGCAGCCTTCGCACGACCGAACCACGACCGATATTCGCGCGAACTCGGCGCGAATCACGTAGTTCGCCGGTAGGAAACCTTTTAGTGTTCGTCATCATATCCGACTATAACTCGGCGGGGGCGCACCACCGACACCCGCGGCCGTGAACCCCCACGGGTGTCGTCGGAGCGGACCCCGCAAGTCGCCCGCCGAGTCTCCCCCGACCAGACTCGGGTATCGCTCCCCAATCACCCAGCAGCCACGGATTCGACTCGAACCCCGAACCCGAACCCGAACCCACATCCGAGTATGGCGACGCGCTCACCCTATCGGACGGTCGACGAACAGCCGACAACTGACGGCGATCCGTCGACGGCGTTCGTCGACCTCGTGCAGCGCGACCCGACCGTGTGCGAGAACTGTTTTCAGAAGACGCATGACGCGACCGTCATCGAACGCTACTCCGGCCTCTGGGGCTGGGACCCCGTCGAATGGTGGACGCCACGCCCGACCCGGACCCACGCGGCGCACGCCGCCCGGATGACGTACGGCCTCACGACGAGCTGTACGTGCGGCCAAGTCGACGGCGGGAAGCGACGCCCGATCAGTTTCCGTACCGCGTGCGAGTACGCGGAGAACATCATCAGCGTCCTCGACGAGAAGAACGTCAGCATGGACGTCGACGTTCTCCGCGATGAAGTCCGCGAGCGGAAACGCGACCCGAGTACGCAAGGCCGCGAAGACTCGGACGTATTCGCGCCCGCGGTCGAACTCGCCATCATGCGCGGCCGGAACGACCGCCTCCGATAACGGAACGGAACGGAACGGAACGGAACGATACCGGCAGGTAGTACCCACCGATGACAGACACACCAGACGAGAGCGAGAGCGACGCCCCCGCCGCGGACGCGGACGCGGACGCGGACGCGAGCGCGGGACAGGGACAGCTCGACCTCGACGACCTCCCGCAGCCCTCGTATGAGGGGTCGCGTCCGATTGACGCGCTGAGCGTCGACGGCGATAACCCGAACGAGATGGCTGATGATATGTTCGACCTGCTCGTTGACCGCCTCGAATCACGGGGCTGGGTCGGCGGGCCGATCATCACGAACACGGAGGGCGTTATCGCGGACGGCGAGCATCGCTGGCGGGCCGCCACCGAAGCAGGCCTCAGCGAGGTCCCCGTCCGCGAGTACGAGATCAGCGAGGAACAGCGCCGCCTCTGGCGGCTCGAACTGAATAAGATACGGGGGACGCACGATAAGCAGCGGGACGCCCTCGAACTCGACTACCTCATCAGTCAAGACGAGACGCGCGTCGACGTCGAGGAGTTATTCAGCGCAACGGATGACTCCATAGATGACCTCCTCGAATCCATCAGGATCGAGACGACGCCGAGTACGCCCGGCTACGAGTACGAGGGCGACCATAACGTCTACTTCGAGGACTGCATCACGGGCCTCCGCGACCGCGTCGAGGATGATAGCGTCGACCTCGTGTTCACGAGTCCCCCGTATAACGTCGGCCTCGGAGATACGGCGTTCTACGATCCCGATGATGACGCCTACGAGGACGACATGGACCCCGAGGAGTACCAAGCGTTCCTCACGGACCTCCTCGATGAACTCGCGCGAGTCCTGAAACCCACCGGCCACGTCTTCTTCAATATCGCGGACGACTACGCGAATAAGAACGTCACGCCGAATACGTGGGTGTGCGAGGCCGCCGAGAACGCCGGGCTGACGTGGCGGTCCTTCATCGTCTGGAATAAGGACTCGCCGAGTCGCGGCGTCACGGCCTTCCCCGATAACGGCCGCTTCCTCCCTGTCTGGGAACCCGTCTATCACTTCAGTCAGTCGAGTAGCCCGCTCGACGGGACGACCCGCGAGAACTATAACGTCTGGAATATCCCCCCGAGTAACTACGAGTTCGAGCATGACACCGGGGATCATCCCGCGCCCTTCCCGGTCGCCCTCGTCGAGCGCGCGATCACGTCGACGACCGATCCCGGCGCGCTCGTCCTCGACCCCTTCATGGGGAGCGGGACGACCGCGGTCGCCGCCATCAGGAATGATCGGGAGTACGTCGGCTTCGAGCTGGACGCCGACGACGCATACCGCCCGATCATCGAGCGACGCATCCGTGACGCCCACCGCCAAGTGAACGCCACAACGAACACCACCGACACCCAGACCGAGACGAACACAGAAGCGGACGACGACTAGAGGAACCGAGACGACGGACACGACCGACGGCACGGCACGGCACGATACGATACGGCACGATACGGCACGGTTCGGCTTCCGGTAGTACCCTACTCGAACCCACCTATGACTTCCGATGAACCCTCGGAGCAGAGCGACAGCAGTAGCGACACGAATACACACGGCCACGACCGGCGGACGTTCCTCCGAACGGTCGGCGCAGTCGGCGGCGTCCTCGGCCTCGGCGCACTCGGGAATACCGCGGTCGCCGCGAACCCGACCGTCCGCTCGTACCTGAATCAGTCGGGCGACGTCACGATCCCGAAGGGGACGTACGCATGGCAGGGATCGGGGATCAGCGTCTCCGCGGGCGATTCACTCGTCGGCGCAGGACTCCCCGGCGACGTCGTCTGGAATCTCACGAGCGGAACGATGGACGGCTACGTCGAAGGACAGCTCTCGAATATCGTGGTTCGCGGCCACAACCATCAGACGAAGGCCGGGATCGACCTCTATCCGGGCGCGCTCGTCGACGGATTCGTCTGGCCGGAGGGCGGCCAGCAGCCCGAAGACCGCGCGTTCTACACCCCATCGGGCGGCTCCGATCCCGTGACGGTCAGGAACTCGGCGTGGGCGTGGTGCGCGAATAATGGCGCGTACACGGATAAGCCCGAGATGCAGTACGAGTCATGCGCCGCCATCAATAATAATATCTGCCAGTATCGGATCGGCCACCGGGACGGCACGCCGAGCGATGCCGTCTCCCATATCCGGGATTCGATCATCGCCGTCACCCAGGAAGTCGCCACGGACGGCGCGAATAGCGCGAACGCCCGGGGGATCAGGCTCCGCCAGCCCGCCGACCTCGTCATCGAGAACTGCTGGTTCGTCTATCTCGACGTCCCCGGCGTCGCGAACCCCATCGAACTCCACGCCCCCGGGAACGTCACCCTGAAGGACTGCCACTTCTATCATGACGCGCCGACCGCGCTCATCCGCGATAAGACCGGGGGCGCGTGCAACGTCACGATCCAGAACTGCACTATCGAAGGCTCGGGGTCGCGGACGGTCGAACCCGCGTATTCGGGGAGTGGCTTCACGGAAGCCTCGAAGCCCGTCCCCCTCCCGAGCGAAGTGACGGGGTATGCGGCCGCCGACGACGCGGCGGGCGTCCGTGGGTATGGCCCGTGGCCGAAGACTGGGAGTACGGGCGCAGGCGGGTCGCCGGATAACGGCTCGACGGGCGGCACGACAAGCCCCCCGCCGAATCCGAGTCATACGCTCGTCCTGCACGCGCTCGCGGATAATCCCAGCCCGGTCGACGTCTCCATCACCGTGGACGGCACCATCGACTACGCGAGCGAGGCCGAACCCGGGACAGATACGATAGTCGAGAACGCGGACGGCACCATGACCGCGACCTCGATCAGCCTCGACCCGGACGCCCTCGACTCGTATACGTATACGGGCGACGTCGTCTCGTGTACCCTCCCCACCGGCGGCCTCGTCGACGTCAGCCGCGATGGCACCAGTATCGCGTGGCACGACCTCTGCGGTGACGTCACGGGCGGCCCCCGCACCGGGAACGACACCGGGACCGGGAACTCGACGGATAGCGGGTCGGGCGGGAGTCCGTCGAATAATTCGAGTGGCGGGAACTCGACGGGGTCGGGCGGGAACTCGACGACTCCGCCGCCGACTCCGAGTCCAGACTACACGAAGCGCATCCTAATCGACGGACGCGCTGGGCCGGACGTCGCCGACTACACGTTCACCGTGTCGGGCGACGTCGAGCGGGACGCCTCGGCGTCCGTGACGGGCGGCTCGCAGCCGTGGGACCGCCTCGACGACATCGCCAAGAATGGGAAGGTGATCGGTGTCGTCGCGGACGGCGTCGACGCCTATCGCTTCTCGGGGATGCTCACGAACGTCACCATCGAGGGGGATGCGTCCGTCTCGATCCAACGCCTCTAACCAGCCCAGCCCAGCCCAGTCCAGCTCAGTCCTGAACGGACTGGCTTGATACCACCCCGAATACTAAAGATGACTGAAGAAACGGACTACGAGAACATCCCGATCCCGGACGGGAAGGACCCCGCGGATTACAAGTGGACGGAACGCCGCGCTGAAATCCTCCAGATCATCAAGCGCGTCGGCGGCCCGTGGGAAGTTAAGCAGGTCGACCTCGCGCGCCGGTATGGCGTGAGCGAATCCCAGATCAGCCAGGATATGGACCGCCTCCGGTCGTATCTCAGCGAGCAGATCGGACGTGACGCGAAGATGCTCTCACGGGTCCTCCTCGAAAAAGCCGTGAGTCATCGCCTCGACGACGACGACCCCGAGAGCGCGTTCGGCCTCGTGATGCAGTGGAATACGTGGCTCCAATCCATCGGCGAGCAGGAGCAGGCCCCCGCCCGCCACGAGGTCGAACAGACGCTCATAGATGGGATGGCGACGGACTCCTACGAGATCATCGAGGACGACGCGACCGTTGAGGGCGACGTCGTCGACGTCGCCGCGGTCCGGTCGACACCGATGCCCGACCACGCCGACGGGGACGCCGAGGACGCCGATGCCGACGCTGATACCGACGCTGACGCCGATGGGGGTGGGGGGTCGTGAGTGGGTCGGGGCCGACGCTCTACGACCGCTGGTATATCCTCCCGCGAGCGGGGGATGGCACGCGGATGTTCGAGACGTTCGACGAGTCGGACTACACGAGAGGCGAGTACCGCCCGAAGTACGTGGAGGGCGCGGGCTTCCACGGGTGGGCGGGGACGACGGCGTCGAAGGCGACCGTCGGCCAGCACTACGCGGGCCTCGTCGCTCAATACCCCGATCCCCCGGAGTGGTATATCGCTCGCGTCACGGGCGAGTGGAGCGCGCTGAACGGCCTGAGCGTGAAGGCGGATACGCGGAATCTCGCGACGAACGCGCAGGACGTCGCGGCCGTTCTCGCGCAGCGACTCCCTGGGAGGGACTGGGCGTCCGCGGACCTCTCGCGGGCGTTCTACGGCGGCCTTCATGCACGACCATGAGTGAGAGCAAGAGCAAGACCGGATCGGCGGGTGTGGGGTCGCGGGGATCGACCGTCGCGCGAATCGCCGCTGAACTCGTGCAGATAGCGGCTATTGGCGGCCTCGTGTGGCTCGCGGCTGATCCGTCGCTCGACGTCGACGTGAATCAGGTCGTCCTGATCGTGGCGGCTATCGGCGGCTACAAAGCCCATCGGTCGACGGCCTGACGACACGACACTCCTCCCGACCTCCAGCGCAGGACCAGTATCGCACGAATCACGAACGACACTACTTAAACGGGCCGTGAACGCCCGGTAAAATCAACCCAGTAGTTCGCGGGTCGCGGAATACTATCCCGCCCAAGCCCGTGCTAACCCATCCAGTCACGACGAGTTACGATGCCGAGAATCAAGCGCCGCTGGTCGCCCCATCCCGTCCAGCGCGCCATCCTCACCGACTCGACGCGCTTCCGCGTCGTCGCCGCCGGACGCCGCTTCGGGAAGACAGAGATGGCGAATCACGAGTGCGCCGAATACGCGATGGGCGTCCCCGACTCTATCGTCTGGTGGGTCGCCCCCACCTACGAGGACGCGAACGAACTCGGCTACGACCGCATCAAGAAGATAATCCCCCCGGCCCTGATCGACGACGAGCGGAGTCGCAAACGCTTCCCGCGGCGTATCGCCCTGACGAATGGGACCGAGATCAGTTTTCGGAGTTCGGACCGCGAAGACTCCCTCCGTGGGCGCGGCGTCGATTACGTCGTCATCGACGAAGCCGGGAGTCACCCGAATACGGCGTGGTACGATGAACTCCGGCCCAGCCTCTCGGACACGCTCGGCCACGCGCTGATTATCGGGACGCCGAAGGGCCGGAACTGGTTCCATGACGTGTTCGTCCGCGGCGAAGACACCGCGAACCACCCCCAGTACGCGGCGTATCATGCGACCTCGTATGATAATCCGTTCGTCCCCGATAGCGAGATCGAGGACGCGCGCGAGTCGATGCCGCAGCGCGCGTTCAAGCAGGAGTACCTCGCGGAGTTCATCGACGACTCCGGGGGTGTCTTCCGGGACGTCCGCGCGAACATCGCGACGGACGCGAACGGCCGCCCGCTGAGTCCCGAGCAGTACTTCGAGGAGACGAGTTTCGAGGGACCCTATCAGATCGGCGTCGACCTCGCCCGCACGCAGAATTACGCGGTGACGATAGCCCTCGACCATCACGGCCGACTCGCCGCGTTCGAGCGCGAAACCGGGGTGACGTGGACGAAGATTCAGAGTACGATAGAGGCGGTCGCCGAGCGCTGCGTCCCGCATACGTGCTACGTGGACGCCTCGCGGGATAACAAGCTCGTGCAGGACCTCGTGGATGCGGGCGTCCAAGTCCGCCCGATCAAGTTCACGAATCAGTCGAAGCGCGATATGGTCGAGACGCTGGCGACCCGCCTCGAACAGGGCGAGATCGAGTACCCGGAGATACCGGCGCTCGTGAACGAACTCCAAGTCTTCGAGTACGATGCGACCCCGTCGGGGAACGTCCGGTATCACGCGCCCGATGGACACCATGACGACACCGTGGACGCCCTGATGCTCGCGGCGCAGCAGCCTCGCTCGGGGCAGAAGTACGTCGGAACGTGGTAGGAGGCACGACCGAACACTATGAGTAATACGAACGAGAACGATACTGGCGGGAACGCGGACGAGTCGACGAACGACGACCGAACGGCGAGCGGGCAGGGGGCGAGGACGGGGACGGGGGCTGGATTCGGCGCGAACACGCGGGGGACGCCGAGCGCGGCGACCCGGCAGCTGCTCGCGAATTATTTCGCCGACCCGACGCAGTACGGCGGGAAGCGCGACCTCTACGATACGCTCGGCTACGATAACACAATCGCGTTCAGCGACTACCTCCAGCGCTACCTCCGGCAGGACGTCGCGCGCCGAATCGTGGACGCGCCCGCTGATAAGACGTGGCAGGAGTGGCCGGACGTCTCGGATGATGATGATAGTCAGGAGGAAACGCCGTTCGAGGCGGGGATTCGCGAACTCCACGACGAGACGGGCGTTCTCGAAGCCCTCCGTAATACGGATCGGTATGCGGGGATCGGGAACGTCGGCGCGCTCGTGATCGGATTCGCGGACGGGAACCCCCTGAGTGAGCCGGTCGACCCCGCCTCGCTTCCCGACGCGCCGGGTGACGCTATCGCGTACCTGACGCCATGCCATGAGGGCGCGATTCAGAAGGTCACGCTGAATGATGACGAGACGAGCGCGGAGTTCGGCGACCCCCTGAATTATCGGATCGACTTCGCCGCGATGGATACGCTCTCGGGGACGAGCATCAAGATCGAGACGGATTATCGGGCGCGTGACGTCCACCCGGACCGCGTTCTCCTCGTTGAACCCGACCGCCCCCGCCTTGAGGCCGTCTATAATCGCCTCATGGACCTCGAAAAGGTCACGGGCGCATCTGCGGAACTCTTCTGGCGGGGCGCGGACTACGGCCTCGCGCTGAATCTGGATAGTGACGCCTTGGGGTCGATGGGGACGGAGCAGCGCCGCGACCTCCAAGACGATATTCAGGAGGAAGCCGAAGCCTATTATCACGGCCTTCAGCCGTTCCTGAAACTCGCCGGGGTCGACGTTGAACGCCTCGGCGGCGAGGACGTGAATCCGAGTGGTATCGCTGACCTCCTCCTCCAGCTCATCGCGGGCACGATCAAGATGCCGAAGCGCATCCTCACGGGATCGGAGCGCGGCGAACTCGCGAGTACGCAGGATCGAGCGGCGTGGCTCGGCCATATCAGCGAACGCCAGCAGCACTTCGCGGAACCCCACCTCCTCCGGCCGTTCCTTGATCGACTCATCGCGTTCGGGATTCTCCCCCCGGCGTCGAGCGCGGACCGCTACGAGATAGATTGGCCGGACCTCTTCGAGCTATCCGAACTCGAAGAAGCGGATGTGATGTCGTCGAAGGCGACGGCGTTCAACTCGGCGGCGACCGGCCTGATGCAGGCGGGCCTCGCGACGGTCGGGGAGGTCCGCCAAGAAATCTTCGGCTGGGACCCCGAGGTCGGCGCGGAAACCGGCGAAGCCCCGCCCGGCGCGGACCGCGTACAGGACCCGACGAATATTCCGGGCGACACGTCGGGCGGCCCCGCGGATAGTCCGCCGCCCGGCCCCGAAGGCGATACGCCGCCGACTGATGGCGGGACGGGGGCGGGGAATGGCGTGATGCCGGACGACCTCGAAGCGGGCGGTGATGCGGCGGCCGTTCGCGACTACTTCGACGAGCTGCGCGGACGGGCCGCGAACGCGACGACGGATGGTGGCGAGGACGCAGCCGGGGACGCCGTCGAGACTGAGAACGATGGATTGGGGGGTGAGCGCGAATGAGCGCGAATAAGGACGGGGATCGGCGTGACGACGGTGTCGAGCGCTCGCCGGAGGTCGAACGCCTCATCTTTGATGGGAATGACCCGCGGCAGAATCCGTATTATCCCCTCCCGGTGTTCTCGCGGGTTCGGGATGATCCGCGGGGCGCATGGGAGCCGCCCGACCCCGGCGAGCGCGGCGTGGTCCTCCGCGGGATCGAGGATAATGGCTCGGGCTATGCGTATAACGATCAGCGGCGGAATTACGAATACCTCGTCTCGGATACGTACGTTCACGCGGAAGCCCTCTATCGTGACGAGGTCCCGCGGATCGGGCGTGGCGTCGAGCATGGTCGGGATCGGGGGTCGGCGTGAGCGCCCGTCGCGAGAATCCCGATCCCGTCCGGCCGCCGTCGCCGACGGCGTCCGACTATGCGCGTGCGCTCCCGGTTCGGGCGTTCCGCCGAGTGATCCGGTGGCTTCGCTCGAACGTCTTTACGATCCCGCGGCCCGCCGAGGAGGGGTATCGCGTCACGGGACTCTCGCTCGACGAGTTCCGCACGCGCCTCGAACGGGAGAATTTCGAGGCGGGCTGGCTACTCTCCTACGAGGAGTACTCGGAGGACTTGAATATGCGGCGTCCGAGTGGTCGCGAGGATGTTGCGGGCGTCCCGCTCGTCCAGATGCAACTCCACGTCCGGGGCTGGCACGAGGATGATTCGGACCCTGAGGGCGCGTTCATCCTGCATCCGCATCGCGAGGTCAGTCCGTTATCGAGACGGCCCGACCTCCATGTTCGCGGGATCGGCATGAGTACGTCGATGGGCGTCCGGTCGCTCGGCAGCCTCCTGAATCGCATCCCGTCGGCGAATCCGACACGCATCCACGTCTCGGATGGGACCGGGACCGAGGACGGGAGTGATTCGGCGACCGCGAGCGGGGGCGACTAGGATGCCGACGAATCGGAAGGGCGACCGCCGTGAACGCGAACTCGTGAACGAACTCGACGAGCGGGGCTGGGCCGTGATGCGCGCCCCGAGTTCGGGGAGTGCGACCCAGCGCGAACTCCCGGACGTCCTCGCGGGGAATGGCGAGCGGACGTATGCGTTCGAGGCGAAAGCATCGAGCGAGAAGCCCATCTATCTCGACGAGCGCGAAGTCGAGAATCTGCGGCATTTCGCGTCGAAGTTCGGCGCGCAGCCGCGGCTCGCGATCCGCTATGATTATCGTGACTGGGCGTTCTTCGATCCCGGTCATCCGCTCGTCCATCAGACGGACGGCGGGAATTATCGCGTCCGCCGCGAGGACGTCGACGGCCGCGACGGGATCGACGTCGACGGCCTCGACGACCTCTAATCTAATCCACCCACCTCCGATCCATCTATGAGTTCGAGTGAGAGAACCCGAGACGAACATACGCATCCGGGAGCGGGAGCGGGAGCGGGAGCGGGAG
>Ga0102944_1002318_pt1 | contig 11332 bp, 8 predicted proteins | sample SalPonD_shore_MG_FD_78172 | JGI IMG/M metagenome (GOLD analysis project Ga0102944, IMG submission 78172) | Salt pond soil microbial communities from South San Francisco under conditions of wetland restoration - Salt Pond MetaG... | ecosystem: Environmental > Aquatic > Marine > Intertidal zone >... | reverse complement strand
TCTTAACCCAGTCCCCGCGAGATAATCGGGCCCAACAGGTTGGCCACTGGCAGTGGCAGGTGCTTCCATGCATTGATGAACACTCGATACCTGGGGTTTAGTGGGTTGATGTCCGGAATCCGGCTGGTGCGTACCAGGTGATATTCGTAGTACAGCGGCTCGGGGGTAAAGCCCCAGTTCTTCTTGAAACTGAAAGAGCCGGTGCCCACCTTACTGCGCCCGTAATCAAACATACGGTAGCCTTGCTCGCATGCCCGGCGCATCAGGTCCCAGTAGAGAAAATCAAAACCGGCCACCGAACGCGCCTCCAGGGTTCCACCGCCATAGTAGGGCAACACCTCGTCGCGAAAATAAAAACTCATGACACTGGAAACCGGGCGACCTTCACAGGTTACTGTCAGCACCTGGCAATCCCTGCCAAAAACCCGGTGCAAGGCTTCAAAATAGCCACGCGTAAAAACCGGCGTCCCATGCCGCCTGACACTATCCGCGTATATCGGAAAAAACCGATCCAGATTCGGATCAATTTCTCCCTGGATGTCCCGCTTCATGGCTTGCCTGACCATTCGGCGCTGTTTGCGTGGGATAGCCAGCATGTTCTGTTCCACATCCGGTTCAATGGGCTTGCGAAAGGTGACATAAAGATCATCCTTGCAGGGCCAGTCGGGATTACGACGCGTCCGTGAACGAAGCTCCAGATAATCCACCTGCAGCTCTTCGGCCAGCTCGCGGGCAGCATCGGTCAGAGACCGTTCGACAAACTCGTCTTCGGCCGCGACACCGCCGTAGACACAAAAAGGCACGGAAACGAGCGCATTGCCAAACAGTAAGGTTTTGACATGGCCCAGCGGGAGTACCCCGACGATGCGTCCCTCACGTTCAGCATAGAGATAGTAGGCACGATGTCCCAGAGACTGTTCCAACACCCGTCGCCAGCCGGCACGATGGAAAAACGTCGCCTCCGGGTTCGCTTCCACAAACGCATCCCACTCGGCAATGCGGGAATTATTCAGCTGTTGTACTGAAACCGACCTCGCATCTGTTTCGACAGATGTGCTGGTACGCATAACGGTGCTCATTGGGGACGATCTTCTTGCGTCAGAAAAACCCGGTCCATGCGATCCCACTGGAAATCCTTCAACAGGCGGGACAGACGCGACTCCATGCGAGACAGATTCAGGTAATGTCGCACCTGCGTTTTAATACCGATCCCCTGCTGTCGCGGTTGCTGCGGATCGATCTCCCAGGGATGGAAATAAAAAATCGCAGACTGACCATCATGCTGGTTGACACGATTGATGGCCCAACGCGAAACCGCATAGGGCAGTAGCCGAAAATAGCCCCCCCCGCCACACGGATAGTTATGCTTGCCAACCTGCACCGTGGATACGGGAATTTCCAGAAGCCCCGCACCATCACGATGCCGGAAGGCAAAACGCGGTGCCTCGGGCATACCATAGAGATCATGGTGGATGGGATAGATGCTGGAACTGTAAAGATGGCCCGTCTCCTGAAGCTCATCCAGGGCCCAGAGATTATCGCGGCCTATCGAGTAACTGGCCGCCCGATACCCTATGACCGGCGCGCCGATCGTATCTTCCAGCAGCTTTCGTGTTCTCAGGATGTCCTCACGGAACGCCCCCGGTGTCTGGTTAACCACCCGCACATGCTCGTAACCATGGCTTGCTACTTCATGGCCGCTGTCATGCAACTGACGCACCATCGCCGGATAACGTTCCGCCATCCAGCCCAGCACGAAAAACGTCGCCTTGATCCCCTGCTTGTCAAACAGCGCGAGTATACGCTCTATATTGCGCTCGACATGGCACTCCATGGATTCCCAGTCTTCACGGGCAATGTGTTTCTCAAATGCAGAGACCTGGAAGTAATCTTCCACATCCACCGTCATGGCATTACAGATTTTGTTCCCGTGATTGGATTGAAGCATAATACAATGCCTGTCGGTCATAACTTGCGTTTTATTTCGGAAAATCTGCGACGTATAAACGAATTTAGAATCTGCAACCTGCTTTCTATAGCGGTAATCCGCAACTCAAGATAATCCCACTGAAATCTGGTTGGCGCATTATGTTGTGATCTTTCTCCAGAGTGGCCGGACAACCCGAGTTGTTCTTCTGTTATAGCCATCTGTTTATCATCGATCGCCTTTTGGTCGCCCGTGCTATTCAGCTCTTCCTCCAGTTCACCGGCAACAATGCGAACAACATCCTGACCAATAATATGACGCTCTTCAAGATATGCAAATAACAACAATCGGTCAGCCAGGCTGTTGATACGCCTCGGAATACCCTTTGTGTAGTAATAGATATCTGCGAAGGCTTCGTCAGTAAATGACGGGTCATTTTTCCAGCCGGCGGCAGCAAGACGATATTCGATATACTCCCGGGTCTCCGTCTCATCCAGTGGCGTCAGATGGCAGGCCGCGATAAAGCGCTGACGCAACTGTTCAAGGTCTGGGTGCTGCAAGGTTCGTTTGAACTGATTCTGCCCGAGGAGAAAACTCTGCAGGAGCGGCTTGTCACCCGTCTGGAAATTCGACAGCATGCGTAATTCTTCCAGTGCCGTGTGTGACAGATTTTGGGCTTCATCCACAACCAGCAAGGCCCGTTTTCCTTCGCGTGCCTGTTTGTGAAGAAAGGTTTCCAGCTGATCCAACAATGCTGATTTAGACTCACTTTTTACTGTCAGACCGAATGCCTGGACTACCATACGTAACAGGTCATCAGCCTCCAGCTGAGTCGTCGCAATTTGCGCGGCGATCATTTCTTTTTGCGGTAGCTCACGAAACAACATACGTGCCAGGGTGGTCTTGCCCGTACCAACATCTCCGGTAATGGCAATAAACCCTTCTGCTTGCGTCAAACCGTAGCGCAGATACGCCAGTGCCCGTTTATGGATACTGCTGCCAAAAAAGAACCCCGGATCCGGACTCAACTGGAAGGGTTTACGATCGAGCTTGAAATAGTCTTCGTACATAAATCTAATCAGAATCTTTTTCGAAAGCCGAGCGAAATACGGTTTTCAATGAATTCGTTTCCCGGCTGGTTGGATTCGCGCTCTGCATAACGGTAATTAAGCGAGGCACTGGTACGCGGGCCAAGTTCACGCCGAACTCCCGTGCCGACCACATAATAATAATCTTCCCGATCATCTTCCTGATAGGTCGAGTTCTGTGCACTGCCATTGAGCAACAACTGTGAACGGCCCGCGACACGCAAGGCGAAATTGACACCCAGACCACGAACTCGTTCGCGTCGATCGTTCACTTCGAACTCACGCCGCTCATCAAAGCCCCGCACACTCCAGGTTAATTTACGCCTCTCTCCGGAGAACCCGAGGTTAAACCGCCGACTGAGATATACGCCGGTCTGCAGATCCGGGTACTCCAGTTCAAGAAATACCGGCTGTCCATTCACAATCAGAGGATCCCCTGCATCGTCAACCACCGGCACTACCACCCGCTCTATCTCAAACTGACTGACTGTGGTCAGTCCCTCGCTATATTCCATGGAAAATTGACTGTTCCGGAACCGGTGGTTGAGACTGGCACCATAGGTTTCACCAAAAAAACGCTCGCCGTAAAACGCCTCCATGTCCGTGCGCGTACCTTGCCAGCCGACACCCGCGCGCCAGAAGGTATCATCAGGTCGGGCACGCCGTGCATCCTGGACAAACTCATTATCCTCTTCGCCGCCTGCGACAAACAAATTCAGGCGATCAGTCACGAACCAACGCAGTAAGGCTTCGGCCGTCTGGAAAGTCACACTTGACCCATCATCGTATTCTGTTTCGCTGCGTCGGTAACTCAATTCCCAGCCAATACGTGAGAACATGCTGCCGCTCGCGATTCGCGCCAGAACCTGATTCGTTTCGCTGTCAAAGCTGCTCGTAGAGGAATCCTGATAATCCACTCGATCATGGGTATAACGCAGCTGGCCGGTGGCAACATCCCCCATGCGCTGGAGATAATTTGGACTGAAATGAAATGTCAATACATCCCGGCGTTCCCCCAGGTCGTTGAGATTATCCTGTGTCACGTTGTCCCGGCGTGATTGAAATCGCTGGCTATAGGTACTTGATGCATCGACAAAAAAACGGTCCTCCAGCAATTCAATACTGCCGTCGCCGGAAAACTGATGGTAAGTATTGTTACGGCGGGTTTCACGCCAATAGTTCAGGTTTTGCAGGTTATACGCCAGGTCTGCCGCAGCCCTACGTCCTTCCCGATGAAGCGAAAAACCCAGGTCTGTCTGTGTGATGTGTTCATGTTCTTCCTGACCTGCGGGCCTCAGGCTGACATTATCCGTATAGATTTGGGTAATACCGATATGTGGGGTGAAATCCCACAAAATCTCTTCCTCCGCCATTGCCATATGCACCGTACTCATACCGCTGACGATCACTCCGACCACAAGACATCCCTGTCTCAACCCACTTTTCATGCCCCATGGTTCTCGCTATAACCGTAGGCGCCATACCCATAGTAACCTCCTTCGCTGTGTTGGCTCGCCTTGTTGAGCACCAGCCCGATCGGCTTGGAAGTATCGAGCAGGGATAGCGCCTCCTTGACACTGCCCTGCGAGGTTTTCCCCGACTCCACCACAAAGACAATTTGCCCCATGAGCCCGGCCAACACCACCGCTTCATTGGTCAAGAGCAGAGGGGGGGAATCAAAGATCACTACCCGGTCACTGTAGCGGGTAGCCAGTTCCTGCGTAAGACGTAACATATTCTGACCGGCCAGTAATTCATTAGCATGAGGGTGAAAACGACCCATGGGGATAACCCGCAGCTTGGGCAGGCTGGTACGCAGGATCACGTCGCTCACATCCATATCGTCATCGGTCAGCAGATCGATTAGTCCCGGACCCAGGGGCGTACCCAGTACCTTGTGTATCTGTGCGCGCCCCACATCGGCATCCACCAACAACACTGTTTTATCCATCTCCATCGCGATGCTCAACGCCAGATTGATGGTGGTCAAGGTCTTGCCTTCGCCGGCGGTGGAGCTGGTAACCATGATCATGTTGCCATGATCCACCAGATCGGAGTTTCGGCCAAAAGCGTTGGCAAGCAACGGGCGCTTGATAAAACGAAACTCTTCGGCCAGATTGGTCCGTTCGCCATCGGGGGTAACAAACCCTTTGGCTTTAAGTAACGAAAGATCGATGTTCACCTGCGCACTACTATCGGCTTGCTTGTGTGCCCGTGCGGCGGGCGGCGATCTATCCTCGACTTTGCGGGTGGACTTCTTATCGATTCTCGCCGCCGCTTTCTCGATAAGGCTCATACCCTGCTTTTTATCTTCATCTTTACTCATGCCTGCCACCATTTAACCAGCATCTATCCTCCTCCCATGACAACCACTACCGCAAAAGTAATCAGTAGCAAGCCGCTAACTGAAGTGAGGGACAACAGCTCAAGACGGCGTCGCGAACGGCTGCGCTTATCCATCATCAGGCTGACTCTCCCCAGTACCGGGAATTCTGTAACGGAGTTCAACGTACGACGATCATGGAATACCGGGCGCAACTGGGAAGCAAGAAAAGCCAGCACCAGCCCAACTCCAAGCCCCGCGAACAACACACCAGTCAACAGCAACGGACGGTTGGGCTCTGCCGGGGAATTCGGTACACGTGAGGGCTCGATGACACGGAACTGCATCTGCTGACCCCCTTCCTCGAAGTCCTGGGACATTGCTGCCGTCTCGCGCCGCTCTAAAAGCTTCTCGTAATTCGCCCGGTTTACGTTGTAATCACGATTCAGACGCTTGAGTTCAGCCTCAATTTTGGGAATCGTATCGACCAGCCGACGCAACTCGTTAACCTCTTGCTCATAGCGCTTTACCCGAGCCTGCAGGGAGGATATCTCCACTTCGGCGTTGGACAGGGAAATCCGCATCTGCTGATACACGGGATTGGTCTCCAACTGGCCATTACCTGAAGACAGCGTATCTCCTCTCTGCCTGGCCTGTTCCTGCTTCTGCTGTTCCAGATCCGCAATCGTACGCTGCAGTGCAATCACATCCGGATGCTGTTCTGTGTAGGTAAGCAGCATTTCATCCAGACGTTCCTGCATATTCTGAATCCGCGTATCCAGATGTGAATCACCGGACACAGAACCCTGGTAATCAGTAATACCGAAAGACGGTTCCTCGCCAGCCAGTTGTCGACGCACTTCGTCACGCCGGCTTTTGGCTTCATTAAGACGTAACTGTGCCTCCTCAAGTTTATTCTGGGCTTCTTGAAGTCGTTGATAATAGTCCCCACGATCACTGGGCAACATGCCAACATTTTTGCGCCGAAAATCCGCCAGGCGCTGTTCTGCCTCAGCCAGGCGCTGTTCATATTCCTTGATTTGCTTCTCAATGAAACTTTGCGCTATGTCACCGTCCAGCCGCGTATCACCGAGCGCACTTTCCGTGAAGATCGTCAGGATAGCCTGCACAACCGCGTGTGCCCTTTGTGGATCACGATCGTTATAGGAGAGGGTGTAAAGGTTTTCCCGCTGATTACCTTCAATGCTGATCTTTTTACGCAAGCGTTCCACTAATGCGCCCATCTGGGTATCGGTCTTTGCCTCCAGATGCATGTCGGTCATGCGCGCAACTTTTTCCATATTAGGGCGAGTCAGCAAGGTCCGGGTCATGAGATTAACCCGCTGAGTCAGGTTGGTGTCGACCGCGAGCCCTCGCAGCAGCGGACGCAACATCGACTGGGTATCCACATGGACTCGTGCCGATGCACGATATTCGTCGGGCATCTGGAATACGAACAACCAGCCTGCTACGCAAGTAACCCAGGCAACAGCCAGGGCCAGCCAGCGATAGCGCCATGTCTCTCGCACATAGGCGTAGAGCTGACCTAATAGATCATGCATGCAACAATCTCTCGCTTCATTCCCGGTTCAAATGTGGGCCCTTTTGGCCCATGTGCGCCAGCCGTCCTTCCTAGAACCAGCTCTCGGGAATAATCAGTGTATCCCCGGGCCTTACCGGCACGTTGGCCTCGATATCACCTTCTTTCACCAGATCACCCAGGCGCACGCCAAATTGCTGTACCTTGCCGTTAACCTTGCGCACGATGCTGGCACGATTGCCGGCGGCAAATTCGGTGAGACCGCCGACGGCGACCATCACGTCCAGTACGCTCATATCCTCCCGGTAGGGAATCGCCTGGGGATTGACCGCCTCGCCTATTACCCGGACCTGCTGGCTGTAGGGGCCAACAAAGCCGGTGACGATAACGGTAACGACCGGATCGCGAATATATTTCCTGAGGACCTTTTCCATGTCTCGTGCCAGCCGGGTTGGTGTCTTGCCACTGGCGGGGAGATCTTCGACGAGGGGGGTAGTGATCTTGCCGTCAGGGCGCACCGGGACCGTTGAACTCAACTCCGGTTGCCGCCAGACGAATATGTTGACGTTATCACCCGGTCCGATGACATAGTCATGTTCAGACATTTTGGAAGATAGCTCGGGATGACTGCTTGTCGTACAACCTGTCAACGCCAGCAATACGGTCAGGATAAGCATTATGGTTCCAACCCCGCGGCGCGTCATATGATTCGTTCTCACTGCTGCTCCTCCATGTCTCAAAATTCAACCGGGCAAGTTATGTATAGTCCATCATTCGAGCAAAATCACATACTCAGGCCGATCGCCTGCCAAAGCGATTAAATCGGGGAAGTACTGAGCCGACAGCCGGCACAGGCTCCTATCAAAAATGTTCGCGTGGCGAAACCCCGATAATGTGACTCACATCACATTCTAAACACGTCCTGCGCCACGTCAAGCAACGTCTGACTTATCTTTCGCGCCAGCGGGCCAGCACGATCAGCAAGGCCGGCAGGAACAACAAATCGAACAGCAAGGCCGTGAGTAACCCCACCGCTGTCAGCACACCAAACTCCACCGTCGGCACGAACTGGGAGCTGGCCAGCAGCAAAAACTGCCCGCACAACACCAGCGTGGTGGCGGTGACCGCGCGGCCTGCCTGACGGTAGGTGCGTGCCAGGGCCCAGCATGCAGACAAGCCTCGCTGCCGGCGACGCCGGTAACCCTCGTACACATGAATCGTATCGTCCACGGCGATTCCCACCGCCACGCTGGCGATCATGGCCGTCGCCATGTCGAGCCAGATGCCCAGCAATCCCATCAGGCTGAAGATCACGGCGATCGGGGCAAGATTCGGGATCATGCACACCGCCGAGGCGGAGGCGGAACGCCACAGCACCGCCATCAGCAAAAAGATCAGCACAATCGCCCCTGCCAGCCCGCGGATCTGGCCCTGGATTAATAGCCTCTCCTGATCGCCGAACATCCGCCCGAATCCGCCCACGGTCACGGACATATCCCCCAGGTCGCGTTCCACAGCCTCCTGTTCAATCTGCCTGATAACCCGGTTTATCTCGTGCGCCCCGCTCACCTGGAGGTTCAACATCAAACGGGTGCGATCGAATTCCCGGTTCACCAGTTCATGCAGCTCGATGCCATCATAAATAAACAGATACTGGGCGATCAGTGCCGCTTCCTCAGGCAGCGTACGGTAGGCCGCCTGCTCGTCATGAAAGGCCCAGTGCATCTCCTCGATCAGTTCCGCCACGGAGATGCTGCGATCCACCTCGGGCAGGCTGTCCAGCCAATACTGAAAATCGCGAATCCGTGCCAATCTTTGCGGGGCCTTCAGACTATCCCTGCCGGGCCCGTCGAATACGACCTCCAGGGTTGTCACCCCGCTCAGTTTGTCGCGAATCCGTTCGTTGGAGACGCTGATAGGATGGTCCTGCTTGAAAAAGCGGAACAGATCCGTCTCAACCTGAACCCGCGCGATTTGCGGCACCGCCAGCAACAGTATCACTGCCGTGCCCCCCAGCACCCGGCCCGGCCTGCGCATGCCCAGGTGGCGCAACGCCGACACGATCTGATCCAGCCGGTGAATACCGCCACCGCGCACCGCCCAGCTGCCGTGATCCCAGCGGGCAAACAACGGTGGCAACAAGCCCAGCACCACGGCCGCCAGCAATAAGGCGCCACCGGCAGCGGCCAGCCCAAAGGCCTGGATGGGCTGAATCGGACTCAGGGCCAGTGACGCCAGTCCGGCGGCCGTGGTCAGCGCGGTAAACACCGCCGGGCGCGCGATCTCGTTCAGGGCCCGGTTCACCCGCGCCGCGCCACGCAGACCCCGCCGGGCGGCCGCGGTCAGCGCATTGAACCAGTGAATCAGCAAGGCAACCGATAACGCCGCCATAAGTGGCGGCAAAATGGCAGTGATCAGTGTGTAGGGCCGCCCCGCCACGATCAGTACGCCAACGCACATACTGACCACGGCCCCGATCACCGCACCGGCCGTGAGCACCGCCATCCAGCGGCGGAACATCCAGCCAATCAGCAGCAGCCCCAGCCCGGTGGTCAGGGGAACGAACATAAGACTATCGCGAATCATGGCGCGCAGCTGCGCCACATCCAGCGCCACCTGTCCGCCCACGGCGGTCACACGCGGCTCCAGCGCGGTGCCGGCAATCGCGTTCAGGGTCGCCTGCTGCAGTTCCAGACGCTGCAGACTGTCCTCAAGCGCTTGCGGGCGCACCACCAGGGCCACCGCCTGCGCATCTTCGGAGACCAGCAGCCCGGGCGCGAAACGATCCTCGAGAACCCGGGTGCGTCGCGCCGCCTCATCAAGCGGTGCCGCCACGCTCGTGTCCAGCAGCGGTTCCACCACGAAACCATCGGCCGTGCCACGGATGTGATCCAGCGTCGGCAAGGCCAGAATCCGGTCGACTCGCGGGTGGGCCTGCAGCTGGCGCACCACCGCCTCCAGGTCGCCCAGCAGCTCATCGCTGAGCAGGTCATCACCTTCAAACAGGACGACCAGCACCTGGTCCAGCGGAAACTCCTCGCGCAGCTCGTCTTCAAACACCACGGCGGGTGAGGAGGCGGGGAAGTAAACCTCGGGGGCGTTATTCAACTCGATGTTCAGCAAAAGTCCGCCGGGCAAGATCGCCAGTGCCAGCAGTAACGCCAGCGCCACGGGAGCAGGCAGGGATGCACGCATCAGAAACGGGCCCTCCAGCCTAACGTGAACAGATCATGGTGCTGATGGAAGCCCCCCGGCGTGTTCGGCGCACCATCGAAATAATGAAAGCCCAGATAGAGCTCATGGGGCTCCCGGCCCTGAAATGCCAGCTCGGGATTGAGGTACACATCATGCTCGTCCAGGCCGACCGAGTAACGCAACCGGGTCCGCCAGCGATCGCGCTCAAAGCTATTTTCAATATCGCCGAACAGGGTGTAAATGGTCTCCCGATCCAGCAGTTCGTCCTTCACGTTGAGCAGATGCAGGCCCCTCAACTGAGCAGTCATACGCAGATTTCGATCACCGGGAAAGAATTCCACCCCGGCGACCCAGTCCAGCGCCTCGACAGTGGTGTAACGCAGATCCTGTGTGGTGGCGGGATGATCACTCAGCCAGGCGGCTTCCAGCCGCCAGGTTGAACGGCCCGCCGAAAATGCCAGATCCCCGCCCACCACCCAGGTGCGCGGATGACGGGCGACAAAGGTATCGGGCGCTGCGGCAAGCGCGCCGGCCACATCACCGGGATTGGCCAGCAAGGCCGTGCGTACCGCCGGCGCCAGTTCATAGTAGGGCAGGGAATGGCGCGCGTCCTGCACCGTCATACCATAATCCAGATTGTGTCCGGCGCGACTTAGCCGCAGCCCCCAGCCACCCCGGCCGTCGTCATCCTCGGCAAAGCGACCCGTGGTCACCAGTGGCGCCAGCAGCGGGTTCGCCGGCATTCCGATGATGCGTCCCCGATCACGATCCACCGGTGCCCAGATGCTCTCTTCCTGCGGGAGTTCTGCCGCCCGGAATTGCGGCACATAGAGCAGATCGAGCTTGTGCTCGCCGACAAATTCTTCCCAGCGGACGGCGGGCACGGCGCGGCGCCGGTCCTCCAGGTCATCCAGTACAAAGCGGCTTACATCCTGCACGCTCAACCGATCTGTGGGCGGCAACTCATCCACCCGCCCCCATAGCACTGTCTGGGCACCGAAAGTCACGGTTCGGTTCGCGTTCCGATAGCGCAGGTAGGTTTCAGCATAATCCAGCTCACTCTTCTCGAAATCGGCATCCCCGCTCTGTGCATACCCGTCCACCCGGCCACCCAGCCGCGCCTCCCAGTTGTCAGAGGAAAAGCGTTCCATGGCCAGGGTGCTACGCAGATATGACCTCCCGCCGCCCGCGCGGCCACCGCCCACAAGGCCCCCGCCCCCGTCCAGGACCGAACCGCCACCCGGGCCCGGTTGTTGGCC
>Ga0102944_1002317_pt1 | contig 11336 bp, 9 predicted proteins | sample SalPonD_shore_MG_FD_78172 | JGI IMG/M metagenome (GOLD analysis project Ga0102944, IMG submission 78172) | Salt pond soil microbial communities from South San Francisco under conditions of wetland restoration - Salt Pond MetaG... | ecosystem: Environmental > Aquatic > Marine > Intertidal zone >... | reverse complement strand
ATGGCGGCAGTGCTCATAAATCCACCGCCGGAGTGCCCGTAAATGCCTACCCGATCCAGGTCGATATACGAGTGGCGGGCGGCCAGCTCTTCGATACCGTATTTGTTGTCCTTGAGCGGGTAGTCGCGCAAGTTACCGTATCCAAAATCGTGGTAATATTTGCTGCGGATGGGACTGCCGCCACGTTGGCCCATCGCTATTACGATGAAGCCTAGTTGAGCCAGGGCAGTAGGCTGTGTCCGGGAACCCCGGATCGTGAAACTTATAGGGAAGGGCTCAGTCTGTGGCCCGGGATAAACGTAGCTGATAATGGGATAACTTTTGGTGGAGTCGAAGTCGAAGGGCTTCCACATCACGCCGTAAAGATTGGTTGCATCATCGGCGGCCTTTACTTTAAATGGTTGCGGGGCTTTCCAACCGGCCTTTTCCATGCGGCTGATGTCCGTTTCTTCAAGCTTGGTAATCACTTTGCCATCCTTGTTACGCAGCACCGATTGTGTAGGCATATTAACGCGGGAATAATTGTCGACAAAGTAATCGCCTTTATTGGATGTGCTGATATGGTGGGTGGCATTTTCGGGCGTCAGGCGTTTCATCCCGCTGCCGTCAAAATTGATTTTGTAGAGCTGTGAATAATAGGGATTCAGGCCCTGTTCCCGGCCATAAGCATTGAAATAAAGTGTGCGGGCCGTGGTGTCTACTTTGACAATATCTCCGGCCGTATAGGCCCCATTCGTAATACGATGCTTTAAATGGCCGTTACTGTCGTAAAGGTAATACTGTCCCCAGCCGGAGCGCTCCGACCACCAGATAAATTCCTTGCCATTATTGATGACGGCCATATTAGCCATCATCACATTGAAATATGGCTTACTTTCCTCGCTGAAAAGTATTTTCGTCTCACCGGTTGCAGTATTGGCTTTGAGCACATCAATTTTATTCCACTGCCGGTTGCGGCGCAGGATGTACAGGTAGTCGGATCCCGTGCCGGTGTAAATGCCTCCATTATTGAAGTAAGCACCGCCCAGCACCTCATCTTTCCAGGCTTTTTTATCGGTATCCAGCTTAACGCCATCCGTCTTGGCCACGGTATCTGCCTTGAAAACCCAAATTTCGTGCTTCGGCACGTTTTTATCTCCGGGCATTGGGTATTTGTAGGTTTCCAGCGTCGGGCGGTTTTTACTCAGCGAGTGGATGACCCAGAGATCCTTGACATCCCGCATATCCCTGCGGTGGGCATAAAGCTTGTTTGAGTCCTTGAACCAGTGAGCAATGGATTTCAGCCGCTTGTTGCTGGTGGTGTCGCCGACATCCGCTTGGAAACTGTACCAGCGTTCTCCATCAGTCGTCAGCTGGTATTCGGTGCTGTCAGGGTCGTTGGCCTTCATTAGGTAGAGGTTATGATTTTTTGCAAAGGCAATCCAGGTGCTGTCCGGAGAGTAAGTGGCCCATTTGGGATGGGAGGGATGCTTGCTTACGGAATCGCCTTTTACCAGCCGGTTACCGTCCAGGTGATATTTGAAATTTATGCTATCCACATGAAAGGTGAAGATGCCGTCCTTTGCATCATACTTAAAGTCCTTGAGGGGCAAATCTTTGCTGTCGAATGGTTTGTGGAATGTTTCGGCAAGTTTGGATGCCATCCTATCCTGATCAAAAAGCGGGCGTTTGTTTCCATGTTTGGCATCGACGAAATACCAGTTCTTGCCCTCTCCGTTTTTGTAGCTGTACCAAAATTTATCTTGGTCTTTAATCCAGTTCGGATCTACGGAAGTGCTTCCTGTCATCTTTTTCATCATCCGGGTGGTAAAGCGCTGCGCCAACTTATAGTTGGCTTTTTGAGCTGAGGCTTTGCCCGCAGATAACACAAAAAATAAAATGAGGCATAATGCAGATAGAGATAAGCGTCGATATGATAGTGATGAGAACATAACGTGATCCTTGATTACCGATTTAGAAGTAGATACTTCTTTATATAAAGCAATGTAAGCTTATGATGCTAAAAAGTTAGGCGTAAAAGAAAGTAAAAAAGGAGAGATCAGAGCCGGAAAGATAGGGCAGAGGGGACAGGACGCCGGAGTAAATTTAAAGTCGGGACGCGAGATCTCGCGTCTGTACTTCAAAGAAATGAGGTTTTGATGATTTTTTCCGCGAAAGGAATTAAATAAATATTTAGCCCCGATTACCGGCTAACCGCCATGTCTGATTATGATGAAAAATATTGGGGTGACAACAGGGTGTCAGTCGGTATTGTAGGTTAAGTCCTTGGGTCGCAGATAGTGAAGCCGGCAGTGAGAAGTGGATTCGTTATTTGTGTAATACGAATAGTTTCTATTACTTAGTGTTGATTATTAAATCGTGGCTTTCAAAAGAGCAATTCTGAAAAATTTTAACAAGAGAAGGTTGACTATATTATGAGACTGCATTTAAAGCTTAGCCCGAATACCGAACCGGTAAATTTCAATTACCAGCACCAGCTTACAGGAGTACTGCATAAATGGCTGGGGGAAAATGATCTGCACGATAAGATCAGCCTGTATTCCTTTTCGTGGCTGCGGGGGAAGGTAAAGTCATCCAGGGATGGCTTATATTTTCCAAATGGAGCCCGGTGGTTTATTAGTTTTTGGGAGAAAGCGTATGGGGCAGATTTGATTCAGGGGATTGTTGATCAGTCGGAAGTAGCATACGGTATGGAAGTTGACGAGGTACAAATTGTCCGTTCTCCAGAATTCAAAAATAAATGGCGTTTTAAAGTTTCCAGTCCGGTCTTGGTTCGAAGTAATAGAGATGAAGGAGGCCGTGAACACTTGACGTTCAGAGATAATGAGGCCGATAAATATCTGAAGAGAACGCTCATTCGAAAATTAAAGGAAGCTGATGTAACCCATGATGATTTCAAAATCTCCTTCGATGATGGCTATTCAGGAGCCCGAACTAAACTCATTGATGTAAAGGGGACAAAGTTAAAAAGTAATCTTTGCCCGATTATCATGGAAGGAGATCCAACAGCAATAGAATTTGCCTGGAATGTAGGAATTGGAGAATTAACCGGAAGCGGTTTTGGAGCGCTTTGTTAAAATAGACATAGATATGTATACAGTTAGTTATCAAGGACCATTTGGATTTATAAAACCTTGGACTGCGGTACGTGATGAGTTGACCTTCAGTCAGCAGTTTTTGACGCCTTCTATTATTGAAGGGATGCGACAGAAATTGCAGGTGGATGAAATTCTGCGACATAAGTTAAGTTTTATAAAATTTTCTAAGCAGCAAGAGCAGACGCGCCCCAAGCTCATTAAAAAATGGGGAAGTGGGTTTAGTATTATAGAACGTGGTTTAATGATCGAGCCTGTTTTAACATTAGCTTTTAAATCAAAGGAAGATGCCCAGAAAGCGTTAGAACAGCATCTGTGCCTTTGCCGGAATGAAGATATTATCCTTCCCGATGGAGAGAGGGGTATCGAGAAAATGTCAACTGAAGAATTTGATGATATTCGGGGATTTGAGTTAAAATTTACTGGCTCAGACGAAGGTTTTATAGTTGGATATAATCGGTTTGAAGATAATGAACCGATGTATGGGAATTTAGAAATTACGGGGACCGCGATTAAAAATGAGGCTTTATGAGATGGACGTTAGACAAATACCGAGAGCATCCTCTTTTGGCCAAAGGTGAGTTATATGGTGCGGTATCCTTAAAGGACCATCTTATGCACGTCGCATCTGCTATAGAAATAACAGCTCAAAATTTAGGAAGGGATGTAAAACTGGCTAAAAAAGGAGCTTTAATGCACGATATCGGTAAAGCTCATCCAAAATATCAGGGTTTTGTTCATGGGTGTATACAGCCCCAGGATTTATCAAGAGGCATACCGCATCGTCATGAACTTTCTTCATTGGCATTTTTGCCACTTTTTGGAAAAGAGGACTGGCCAGCACTGGTAGAAATGATCGTCGCTCATCACAAATCAGTAATGGGTAATTCGTCAGATCGGGGCTTGTTGGATATTGTTCAGCGATACCGAGTTGATGGATTGTTGGAATCTCACTTGAAAGATTGGAAAATATGGTCACCACGAGCACTGCAAGTGTTCGATAATCTAAATGTTGATACGTATAAAATAGATTTAGGTGAGGCTCAAGAAGCGTTGCGATGGACGGTTGAATATTGTGAGGAGTTGGTTGATGGATGGTCAGAGTGGAAGGGGGTTTTAATGGCATCCGATCACATGGCTTCAGCGTTGAATAGTGAGCTAAAACCTCATTTAAAACATTTATTCAGGGATCCGGAATTAACATATCCACATGACCCCAATGAGCTTTTCCCGCTTTCGTTAAAAACTACGGACGATGAGCGGCCACATACCTTAGTGGTTGCACCCACGGGCGCAGGGAAAACGGATTTTTTGCTGAAGCGATGTCAGGGACGCGTTTTCTATGTGCTTCCCTTTCAGGCATCCATTAACGCCATGTATCAACGCATAAAAAATATGGCTTCGGAGAATACGGATGTCCGTTTGCTGCATTCCAATTCAAAACTTGTTGCAGTTGACGAAACCCGGCAGCGTGTACAGTTACAACCGTTTGTAGGAGCAAGTGTAAAGGTGTTAACACCGCATCAGATCAGCAATGTTATTTTTGGTTCGATGGGATTTGAAGCCAATTTATTGGATCTTGGCGGTTGTGATATTATTCTGGATGAAGTGCACACCTACGAGGCAGAAACACAGGCTATAGTCGTGGAGATCGTTAAAGTGTTGCTGCAACACAACTGCAGAATTCATATTGGAACAGCCACGATGCCAACAGCGCTTTATGAAACCCTGCGTGAATTAATGGACGGAGAAAATGAGGTACATGAAGTTAGTCTTTCTGAAAAAGAGTTAGCTTCGTATGACAGACATTTGATTTGTAAACATGAAGACTTTGATCAGCTTCATAATACAATCGGTAAAGCTTTAGGAGGGCGGGAAAAAGTATTGATCGTTTGCAATACGGTAAAGCGATCGCAGCAAGTATTTGAAGAGATGTCTGCATTATTCCCAGATGTGCCGAAGATGTTATTACACAGCCGGTTTCGGCGAATAGACCGTAGAGATCGAGAGGAGCGTTTGGAAAAGGAATTTAATATGGGAGAGGGACCTTGTATTGTCGTTTCAACCCAAGTCGTTGAGGTAAGTCTGGATATCAACTTTGATCGGATGATAACGCAGGCGGCCCCAATTGATTCATTGATTCAACGGTTTGGTCGCGTAAACCGAAAGCGCTTGCCAAGGGAAGAACGAAAGCTGAAACCGATTCATGTTATCGAGCCCGATGATAATACCTTGCCATACAGCAAAGAGGTTGTTGAAAAAAGCTTTGAATTATTACCGGATGAGGCTCCGCTTAAAACCAATGAAATACAGAACCTGATCGACCGGGTATATCCTGAAGTAACCATTTCAAAAATAACGGCTCACTGTTGCTGGAAGACTGGAAATATCACCCTTAAAAAATTACGTCATATTACTGAACCGGTGCTTCTTAAGTTGCTGGAAATTGATTCTGCCACTTGTATTCTGGAAGCGGATTATGAAAAATATTTGGATGCCGATTGGAACGAGCGTCAATGGCTGGAGATTCCGGTCAATCAAAAGAGCCTTTATGGTTATGATGGGAACCTGCAAACCGTTAAGGCCGGCAGTGAACCCTATATAATGACCGGACAAGAGCGATATGATATGCTGGGACTTCAGCTGAAACAATCATCAAATTTTATCTAAAAGCCCGACTATGTATACCGTCGAAATTGGCCGACAGTTTTTGAAATACTACAACGAGAAAACGGGAAATGACTATTCTGCTTTAGAATTTTTTGAGGAAGAATTTTTTCCGGTGGTGTTTGATGCTGAGGATCATCTGCACCTAATGCACGTTCATAATTCTCCATTCTTTCAGCGTATTTATAAGAAAGATAGAGAGGCCTATCCTGATATGCGTGATGCGCTTCTTAGAAAGTATAAATTTTTTGACAGCATAGAGGAAGTTGTTGCGGGTGAAGACGATTTAGGTGGCAATTTAGGCGTAGGGTTTATGGCTAAAGGCTATGATGGGACCACTTCTGGGCAAGTAAGTAATCTCGAAGCAGAATTTTCAAAATCCGATATTTTATATTCATGGATAGGAGGAGCTCTAGGTGTAGGATTTGGGGGTGGATATGACTTTTTATTTGAGAGTAATAAAATCAACTGGTTTCTCTTCAAAGGATGGAGATATTATCGAGAGTATTTAAAGCAAACGCCAAATTTTAAAGGTCGGCAACTGGAAACCTGGAATGGCCTTTGGATCAACTATGGCCTTCAATATTCAAATGATTTCGATAGAGCTTTTAATGAAACAACTATTGGAATCAAGGATCACACCAGAAAAGGTGGCAGCTATTTAAAGTTGGATCGACCTGATTGGATTAAACAAATATTTTCTCTGGCCAGATATTTTGGTAGTAAGAGAAAAAGAGAACTGGTTTACGGCTATGGGTATGGACAAATGAATACGACACTTGGTTTTCTATACTTCGAACTGGGAGAAGTAAAAGATATGGCCGATTTATTTGACCAGTTAGTAGCTAATGATTCAGAATTAACTACTAACGAAAAAATACGAATAGAAGATGCCTATGAAACTTTCTTTTCTCTAGAACGAGCTTGTGAAATGGGAGGAATTGGCGTCCAAGCATTGCGTCCCAAGGATTTACGCAAATATACGATCTGGACTAGAAATAAAAACATGAAGTCCACGCCTGATCTTTCCAAAAAACAGAAGCGCATTAAATTTTTAACCTACATAACCTGGATAGAAGCTATGTTGAAAAATGACGAAACGTTACAATTGTCGGAGGAAGTTGCGGAAGCCTTGATTGAATATGAAGGTGGAGAGAACCGCTTAAAAACACGGATAACCGCGGTTGAGAACCTTTGGGATTCAAAAAGCCGCCAACAATTGATTGACAAATTGTCCGCAATAGTTAAAGAAGAGCCTAAGATTGCGGAAACAATTAATCGGGCGGTTGATCAATTGATGACCAAAATACCGCAGGATATGTATAAACTTTTTCTCACGCTTATCAAATTCAAGTACCACTATTATCAATCGAACTAAAAATTCTATTTAACAAAAAAGTACGGATACAATTATGAAATCACCATATTTATATTTGAGAGGATTAAAACACGTTGAGCATACTGTTTTCTGTGTTGAGGATGGACAAAAAACTTATTACGAACCGCAATTTAGCCGATCACTCCCTTTTTCCAGTGGACAACAGGTTAAGCGATCTATTTTAGAAAGTGTAATGCAAAATTTAGGAGACGATTTAGCACCAGTTGAATTCTTATGGAAGATTAAGAAAAAAGGAAATCCACCAAGCGAAGATATTGCTGTACAACCTTGTGATCCTACCTATCCGGATCAATTACTAGGCGGGTATATGAAAGCTTCATCTAAAGCAACAAAAGATAAAAATGAAGAAGATTTTGTAGTAAAGCGGCGAAGTCCATTATCGATTTCTGCAATGCGACCCCTTCATCCGCTATTAGGAGGCACCGATGCAGAAAAAGGCACTTTTGATCGAACTTCAAGCCCCAATAGCAAGGTGACATTATTAGATGAAGATGGAAACGAAATGAATCCTGAAGAGATGCAGGATTATTTAGAGGATATTGAAAAGCATCTCCCCAAAAGAAAGTTTCTTGATAAACAAACCCGAGCCTATGGGTTGTTTGTCTATGATGTGGCAATAGATTTACGTCGACTATTTTCGGTGTCTACGATCTCCTTGGATAAAGGAGAGCCGGAAGTGTATTCCGATGTGAAAGAAAAGATGATAGAAGCTGGCTGGGTGGAAAGCGAAAATTTCTTTGGCCCGTGCTTGGTATGTCCAGAGGATCAGCGAGAGCAAATTATTGAAGCCTTAGCAGAAGGATTAATTAATTGGCAAATTACCAGCAATCAGGCACGAACTTTTAGCCTGATGGAGCCCATCGCCTTTGCGTTATCCGATAAAGCGCATACCATTGCCGGAGCTATCCGTGCCGAATTAAAAGAAGATGTCGATAGAGATCAAGCGGTTCCACGTGTTGATGAAGATGCCGGTGCTGATGTTTTCAAAACGTTGCCAATAAGTGGTTATATCAAGGGAGAATATGGCACCGCCGAAGCTGTAGAGCAGGCCAAAGAATGGCTGATCGATCGCCTGCAATCTTTTGACTATGAAAACCAAACTTCGGTAGCCGCCAGTTAACTGAATAGGAAAGGAGGGAGGCGAGATCTCGCCTCCCGATAGAAAAGGGATTTTGCGTCCAAAAGAAAAAAATCATATAGACCGTAAAAGATGCCATGGAAGAAGAATCATAGAGAACGAAAATCTCCACGCTTGAAAGGCTGGGATTATCGAACTCCGGCCTGGTATTTTATCACGATGGTGACAAAAAATCGTCAGCATTTCTTTGGAGAGATCCGTGGTGGAATAATGGGGCTGGCTGACCTTGGGTTGATTGCCTATAAAAATTGGGCCGCTATCCCAGACCATTTCGATCATACTGCCTTGGGAGAATTTATCGTCATGCCAAATCACGTTCATGGCCTCATGGGGATAATGGATTGGCCGGTAGCTAAAACTAAGCCAGTAAGGACATCTCAAGGGATGTCCCGACAAAAGAACCAGCCCAATGCTGAGTTTGGAAATCCTAAATCAGGTTCATTATCTACCATAATTAATCACTATAAAGCCTCGGTTACCCGTTGGGCGCGCAAGCGCGATAATTATGATTTTGGTTGGCAGGGAAGGTTTCATGATCATATCGTGCGGAATGATCCTGAGAAAGAACGAATCCGGCATTATATCAGGAATAATCCACGGGCTTGGAACGAGGATCAATTTCTTCATTGAATGAGCTGTAGAAAGGACGCGGCAGGCCGCGTACCGACAAAGATATGATGGAGGAACTTATATGACAATCGGATAAACGAATAAAAATAAAATGGATAATACCATCACCGGTACGGAAGTCGCTTACTATTTTGTATGCGCGCGAAAGCTTTGGTTTTTTGCCCACAATATTCAGTGTGAGCACGATAGCGATGCCGTACGCATGGGCCGACATATCCACGGGACCAGCTACAAGCGCAAGAAAAAAGAGGTAAGTGTGGACGGTGTTATCGTCGTGGATTGGATCGACCACCATAACAAAGTCATCCACGAGGTCAAGAAATCGGCCAGTATGGAAGAGGCGCACGAATGGCAGCTCAAATATTATATGTGGTATCTCGAGCAAAAGGGGATGGATGTGGCTAATGAAGAGAATGGGATTGAATATGAAGATAGTCCAGAAGAGCGCGGTTATATCGGGGAATTGAACTATCCCAAGCTACGCCAGACCAAGCGGGTAATATTATCGAGCCAAGATCGACAGACTATTGAACAGAAGATTATGCCCAATATCCGAAAGATCAGAAATCGCGAAAAACCTCCGCGTACCGTCGAGTGGGATGTCTGTAAGTATTGCTCGTATAATGAACTATGTTATAGTTAAGAATGTATAGGGACGCGAGATCTCTCGCGACAAAAAGGAGACTCGCGCCCGATGAAAGGAAATCTTGCGTCCCCGTACCATCAAATATGATAACCAATGAAAAGACCTTACTACATATTTTCATCCGGCAAGTTAATGCGCAAACAGAATACTATTTTCTTTTTGCCGTATGATGAAGAGCAGGAACTGCTTGAAAAAACGGGACAGGCTAAAGAAGCGCCGACGGATTGGGAGTTGATTACCGAAGCCGGAGAATTTAAAAAGGAGCTGGATTCAAAGCACAAGCGGGTCATTCCCATTGATGATGTGGATTCGCTGATGGTGTTCAGTGAGATTAATTTTAATGCGCGAATGCTTCGGTTTTTATCCAAAAACAACATCCCTGCGCATTTGTTCAACTATTACGGACATTATAGCGGGAGCTATTATCCGAGGGAGTATTTGCTAAGTGGGTTTTTATTGGTAAACCAGGTAGATCATTATAAACAGCATCAAAAGCGGATGCGCATAGCTTTGCAGCTGGTAAAAGGTGCCGCGGGCAATATGCTACGTAATCTTAAGTATTACAATGGACGGGCCGGTGAGCTAGGGGTATCCATCGAAAGAATTGAAGAGATTTTGGACAAAGTGCCATTGGCCAGAGATATCCAGGAGCTCATGGGGCTGGAGGGCAATATTCGTCAGGCTTATTATGGGGCATTTCCAACCATTTTGGGAGATAAATACGATTTTGACAAACGTGTAAAGCAACCGCCCGACAACGCGGTGAATGCGCTTATTTCGTTTGGCAATTCCATGGTTTATACCACCTGCCTGACCGAAATCTACCGGACCCAGCTTTCGCCACTTATTTCGTACTTGCACGAACCCGGAGACCGGCGCTATTCGCTGGCATTGGATTTGGCCGAAATATTTAAGCCGTTACTAGCTGATCGAGTTATTTTTACTTGTCTGAATCAGCGGCGTATCCAGCCGGATGATTTTGACGCTTCCCTCAATTTCTGTCACTTGACAAAGAAGGGACGCAAGACCTTCTCTAAAGTATTCGAGGAAAAACTGCAAACGACCATCATGCATCGAAAGCTGGAGCGGAAAGTTTCTTATCGCCGGCTTATCCGTATGGAATGTTACAAGTTGGTCAAACATCTCACCGAGGCCGAAGCCTATGAACCTTTTGAAGCATGGTGGTGAGGAATCCAATAAATGATTTTTCAAATCAATAATTCGCCAATTCTCCATGTACTATATACTCGTTTATGATGTCAACGTCGATCGTGTACAGAAGATGCTGAAACTTGTGCGAAGGTACCTGAATCACGTGCAAAATTCCGTTTTCGAAGGTGAGCTGACCGATGCCCAGCTGGCTGAACTCAAAGATGCTGCTCGGGATCTGATGGATGATGAGGAGGATTCCATCATTATCTATAAGGTAGGCAGCAAACGATGGAGCAATAGGGAGGTACTAGGCGTCGAAAAGCATGATATAGATAACTTTGTATAGGATATTCTCGTCAACCTATCTTAAAATGAAAAACCGGTATACTCCAACGAATTGGAGAATTAAAAATGAAGTCTGGATAAGTCTGTTTAAAGTCCATATAAGGTAATTATTCCGTATCGTCGCACCCCCGGGGTATTGGCAGAATTACCGTCTGACGACAAATTATTGATTTTTTAGCCTGAAAATCCCTTATTTTAGTCTTAAACCATCGATATAGCGATGCCTTTTAATAGCACCTTAGAGGAATTGAAATAATTTATACT
>Ga0102944_1002315_pt1 | contig 11338 bp, 11 predicted proteins | sample SalPonD_shore_MG_FD_78172 | JGI IMG/M metagenome (GOLD analysis project Ga0102944, IMG submission 78172) | Salt pond soil microbial communities from South San Francisco under conditions of wetland restoration - Salt Pond MetaG... | ecosystem: Environmental > Aquatic > Marine > Intertidal zone >... | reverse complement strand
GGGAAGAGCCCCGCTGATGTGGTCGTCACCGAGAAGGCCCTGGACGTAGGCCTCGATCACGCCGCTGGAGGTCCCGAGCGGCGCTCGGGCCGCCGCCTCGGCGCCGAACTCCGGGTCGAGCTTGAGGCCGTCGAAGTACTGTACGTTTCCGAAGAACGATCCGTCCCAGAATCGCCCCAGCCGCTGGTAGATCTTTCCGGCCCGGAAGGTCACGGTCAGGGCTACAGGTCGACTCGCCGGCCGCCCGTCCCCGGAGCCCTCGTCGGACGGGCCGACGGTGTAGGCCACCCAGGCCTCCTGCAGCCACCCGTTCGAGGGATAGAAGGACCGGAGCTTCGTGTCGCGCCAGCGGCCCTGGACGTGGACGGCCCACGGGCCGTTCGTTCTGTCGAGGTTCAGGAAGAGAGCGTAGATCTCGGTCTTCTCGTGTCCGCTCTGGAGGTCGACGGGAGCGTAGTGGTACAGGTACACGCCGCCGGAGAGCCGAAGGCCCCCGGGCAGCTCCTGGGCCCGGACGCTTCGTCCGGCCAGGGTCGCGAGCAGGGCGACGAGCCCGCAAAGCACGCGGGCGGCCGGGGCCCGGTTCCGACCCGGCGGCCGGTGCGACGGCCGGCACCGTCGGCACCACGACCCGGGCTTCGCCAGCTCCGCTCGTCCTCCCCTCTCGTGCTCCGCTGCTCTCACAAGGCACGCCAGCTTCGGCCTTCCCGGGCGAGCAGCTCGTCGGAGGCGGGCGGCCCCCAGGTCCCCGCCTCGTAGTTCGGCAGCGCGGGCGGATTGGACGATGCCCAGTGCTCGACCAGGGGATCCACGAGCGACCATGCCTCGTAGATCCAGTCGGCGCGCGCGAACAGCCGCTGGTCGCCCTGCATGACGTCCAGGATCAGCCAGGCGTAGGCCCGCGGCGGCTCCTCGACCCCGAAGGCGCTGGCGTAGCCGAAGTTCATGGTCACCGGCTGCAGCCGGATGTTCGGGCCGGGCTCCTTGGCCACGAACTGCTGCAGGATGCCCTCCTCGGGCTGGAGCCGGAAGGTGAGGACGTTGCACTGGACACCGCACCGGGTGTCGGCCGCGAACATGAGGTGCGGCGTGGGCCGGAACTGGATGGACACCTCGGTGAGCTTGCGCGTGAGCCGCTTGCCGGTGCGCAGGTAGAAGGGGACGCCGGACCAGCGCCAGTTGTCGAGCGTGAGTTTGAGCGCGGCGAAGGTCGGAGTGGTGGAGGCGGGGTCGACGTCCTTCTCCTCGCGGTACCCGACCACCTCCGCGCCGTCCACACGACCCGGCCCGTACTGTCCGCGCACGGCGTCGCGCTCGGGGTCGAAGGGCGTCACCCTCGCCGCCTGCAGCACCTTGACCGTCTCGTCCCGTAGGGAGGCCGCGTCGAAGCTCACGGGGGGCTCGATGGCGGTCATGCACAGGAGCTGGAGCAGGTGGTTCTGCACCATGTCCCGCTCCACCCCGGTCTCCTCGTAGAAGCCGGCCCGCGTCCCGATCCCGATGTCCTCGGCGACGGTGATCTGGACGTGGTCGACGTAGTTCCGGTTCCAGATCGGCTCGAAGGCCGGGTTGGCGAACCGGAACACGAGCATGTTCTGGACGGTCTCCTTCCCGAGGAAGTGGTCAATGCGGTAGATCTGATCCTCGGCGAACACCGATCGGATGCCCGCGTCCAGCCGGCGGGCGGAAGCCCGGTCCTCGCCGAACGGCTTCTCGATCACCAGGCACCGCCAGCCCTTCTCGCTGCGCGCCAGGCCGCTCGAATCCAGGTGGTCGACGATGGGCCCGAAGAAGGGCGGGGGGGCGGCCAGGTGGAAGAACACGTTGTCGGGGATGCCCTGCTGGCTCCGGATGTCCTCGAGGCGCTTCGAGAGACGCTCGTAGCCCTCGTCCGACTCGAAGTCGCCGGCCACGAAGTGCAGGCCGTCCGCCAGCCGTCGCCACGCCTCCTCGTCCAGCGAGCACTGCTCGCACACGGACGCCCGCATGGCCTCCCGGAAAGAGTCGTCGTCGTAGTCGCCGAGGGAGTAGCCCACCACCGCGAACGGGTCCGGGAGGAGGCCCTTGGATCCGAGCTCGTACAGGGCCGGCACCAGCTCGCGGTGCGTGAGGTCTCCGGCCGCGCCGAAGATGACCATGACGCAGGAATCGGCTGGCGCGTCCCCGCCCAGATCGATGGCGGGAGCGTGGATCCGACCGATCTCCGTAGCGGCTTCCGACGAGGCCGCCGGACCGACCTTGCGAACGGCGTCGCTCATCGCGGAGCCGCCACGGCGACCTCGAAGTTCCGTCCTTCCCAGCGCCCGGCCGCCGTCCAGAAGAAGGTGAAGGCGAGGGGTGCGCGGGCGTCCAAAGCCGCCACGAGGTCCACATAGTGAATCCCTACGGCCGTGGCACTGGCTTCCACATCCCGGACGGTGTCCCAGCCGTCGGAGCTCCATCGGAGCCGGAAGGCCGACGGTGCCTGGACCCGCAGCCTCCATCCGGCCGGCACGGATCGGGGCTGACGTCCGAACTTCCAGACCTCCACGGCGTCGCACGCCCGCTCGACCACGTACCGGTCGCGCACGGCGGGCACACAATCGAACACCCGGCCGTCGCGGGCCGAGCGCAGCAGCTTCACGTACTCGCCGTGGGCCCATGCGAGCGGCATGGCGGAGCCGGTGGGTCCGCCGAGGTACAGACCGTCGCCGGGCCGGTCGTCGGCGTCCCACACCTGTTCGGGCAGCAGGCCGGTCGTGCGGGCGAAGCCCTCCATCGCCCGGATGAAAGGCGCCGGATCGCTCCCGGCCGCGAGCGCGTAGTGGCCGCGCTCCCCGGTGAGGAGCGGCCACGCGCGGCCGCGTCCCCAGCCGAGGAACGGGCCGCCGTCGTCGCGTTGTCCGTAGCCGTCGTGGTTGTACCGGTGCCAGCACGGGCCGAACGGGGTCTCGACGCGAAGCACCCGGTCGACCACCTCCAGGGAGTCCTCGAACAGCGGATCTCCGGCCGGGAAGATCCCGTACCGGACGAGCTCGAGGAAGCCGGCGTCCACGATCCGCGGGGCAGGGAATCGCCAGTCGGCCCCGGGGGGGCGGTTCCGAATGGGGACGATCCCGCGGTCGGGATCCTCGTCGGGCGTCACGTTCCCTGGATCGACCGGATTGATCCGGATGAAATGGCGGGGTATGCCCAGCACCAGGTCGCCCGCCCCCGTGACGGTCCACGGCACGACGTGGCAGCGGAGGAAGTCAGCGTAGTCCTGCAGGAAGTCGCCGGTGTCCTCGTCGCCGCGCTCACGGGCCATGCAGGCCGCACAGGTCAGGGCCGCGATGTTCGACGCCAGCGTCGATGGTGAATAGCCGGAGTTCTCCTCCCACCGCTCCTGGGGAGTGGACGGCCCTTCCCGCACCAGGAATCCGGCGGCGGCCAGCACCATCGGATAGGGATCGAAGTCGTCCAGGGCCCCGGCCTCCTGGAGGCGCCAGGCCAGGAGGATCGGGAACGCGGCCTCGTCCAGCTGCACGCCGGTCCAGTAGGAAGTCCCGTCGATCCAGAAGTTCTGGTGGAAACCGCCGTCGGGGCGCTGGACGGCGGCCAGGTACACGAGCGCACGCAGCGGGGTGTCGGTGTTCCCCGACGACAGGAGCGCCGTCGTGGAATTCACCAGGTCCCTCGTCCACACCAGGTGATAGCCCCCGAGGTCCTCGTCGCCCCGGTGGTCTCCCCACGGGATGCTGAGGGACGCGATCATGGCGCCGGGATACGTCTTGTCCTCGTGCGCGAGGAGGAGGCTGTGGCTGCAGTGGTAGAGCTCGCCTCCGTCAGCGCTCTCCGCCTCGAGCGGCTCGACCGCTTTGCACGCGCGACCCCACTGCGCCTTGAAGCGCTCGCGCTTGCGCTCGAAGGGCACGGCGAGCGACTGGAGGAGGGTCGTCACGGCGGCGTGGAAGGTGCTGCCGAACGCGACGCCTAGCGTAAACTCCCGGCCCGCCTCCAGATCGATCTCTCCGGTGAGCGCGACGTTGCCGTCGGCGGCGCGGTCGAAGTCCCAGTCCAGCTCGAAGTTGTCCGCCAGGTCGGTCCACCCGTCGGTCGTCCCCACGTAGCCCACCGACGTCCGGAGGAAGGGTGCGGTCGCCGCCGCGGCCAGCCATGTCCCGCCCTTGTGGGCCGTGAGAATGCTGCGGCCGGCGACCCGCGTCACGGATCCCGTGTTGCGACGACCACTTCCCTCCAGGTGCGGGGCAATCAGCACGAACAGCCGGAGGTGTCCCTCCAGCCCTACCGCGGGCTCGAAGCCGATGCGCTGGAGGAGGCAGGGCGAGTGCGGGTCGGACAGCACGTCCTTGACGATGCGGTAGCGGCCGTCGGGTGCCGTGTTGACGACCCGGAAGCCCAGTGCGTGGTGCCCGATCAGTCGATTCTCCGACCGGGTGTGACGTCGCTCGTCGTGAAAGAAGGTGGAGCCGTCCGTGACGAGGCACTGGATGTCGCGGATCTGGGGGCGATCGATGGTGGGGTAATAGACCTCGTTCACGATGCCCGACGAGAGGGTGAACCACACGCGGCTGTCGCCTGAATAGGCGGTGCCCACGCCCTCCTTAGCGCTCCGCGTCCATCTCGGGTCGATTCCGGGTGCGCCCCAAGCCGACCGGCCGCTGACGATATCCGCCATGTATGCTCCGCCAATGGGTCCGAGTGGAGGTCCCGCCGGGCGTCGCCCGGCCCACGGAGAACAGATGGAGCGGCGTATGGTTCCCGGGGTCCGTGAAGGAAGTGTGGCGCTGGTTCGCGTTCGCCGATCAGCGGCTCTCAGGGGGGTCGTCGATAAGGGTGTTCAGTCGGGCCCCGCGCTCCAGGGTCCGTCCCACCGGACAGCGTCGGGCGATGTCCGCCAGCCGATCGATCTGGGATGGATTGAGGGCTCCGGTTACCCGGATGTGACGCTCGAACCGGTCGATGCGGGCGTCGAGCTTCGGACAGGCGTCGCAATCGGCGGCGTGGTCACGGTTGTGCTCGACCTCGACGACCGCTTCAGCGAGATCCCATCCCTTCCGATCAGCGTACATTCGAAGGGTCATGGCCGTGCAGGCCGCCAGCGCCGAAGCGAGAAGATCGTAAGGCGTGGGTCCAAGATCGCCGCCGCCGGAGGCGGCCGGCTCATCGGCGGTGAGTGAATGAGTACCCGCCGACACTTTTGTCCGGTAACTCTCACGCCCTATGCGTGCCATGACGGCGTCCGGGCTCGCCAACCGGGAGCCTGAGCCAGCCTCGGGGGCGGGGGCCCTACCTACGTAGCGAGAGGCCCAGGCCGCCAGGACCTCCGCAGCGTACCGGGCGTCCCTTTCGTCCAGGATCAGGTGATCTGCACGGTCGAGCGACACGAAACTCTTGGGATGGCGTGCCAGACCAAAGATCCGGGCCGCGTTTTCGATTCCCACCACCGTATCCACGGGCGAGTGGAAGACGAGGAGGGGCCGACCGAGGTTGGCAATGGCTTCCTCCATGCTGGTCTGGCGAAGGTCTCGGACGAATCCGCTGCTGATCGGAAAGGGACGACCACCGAGGGTCACGGTGGCCTGGCCCCTCATCTCGATCTCCTCGAGGGAGTCCTGCACGTGCTTCAGGACGTGAGCGGCCTCAGCGGGCGCCCCGAGGGTGACGACGGCTCGTACCCCGCGTATGTGGCTCGCCGCCTTGAGGACGGCGGCTCCACCGAGTGAATGGCCGACGAGGATGGCCGGGGCCTCGCGTTCCGCTCCGAGAAACCGGGCGGCGGCGACGAGATCCGCCACATCCGAGGAGAAGTCGGTGTCCGCGAAGTCGCCTTCGCTCTCACCGAGCCCCGTGAAGTCGAACCGAAGTACGCCGATCCCGCGGCCGGCCAGGGCTCGACTGAGATGCACGGCGGCGCGAGTGTTCTTGGAGCAGGTGAAGCAGTGGGCGAACAGGGCCCACGCCCGCGCCGCACCCGCCGGTGGCGTGTCCAGAAGGGCGGCGAGACGTGCGCCTTGCGAACCCGAGAAAGTGACCCGTTCAGTCGGCACGGATACCCTCCTGATCGGAGCGCAGGGCGGCCGTCGCCTGGCCGTGGCTCGAGACAGCGAAAGGCACGAGATAGTTGAGCGCCAGCTCTCCGACGCCATGCAGCGTCAGCGCGTGACCGGTGAGTAGCCCCGGGTGATTGATCAGGTTGAGGGCGGTACCGACCAGCAGGGAGACCTGGAAGGCTTCACGGATGACCCGGCGACGGGCGCACTCCCGCCAGAACCTCATGGCATCACCGTGACCGGAGGGCCATGCTCAACGCGAGCTCGCCCTCACCCGCACCACACCCTTCATGCCAGCCGGCTCGTGCGGCTCACAGAAATAGTGGTACGTCCCGGAGACGGTGAAGGTGTGCGAGAAGCTCTGGCCTGGCTTGAGTCGGCCCGAGTCCCATGATTTCGCCCCGCGCGGCAGCACGGCGTCGCCCTGGATCGCCTCTCTCGCCGAATCGTCCGTGCTCGTGTGGATGAGGTCGGACGTGTTCTTCCAGAGAACGGTCTGGCCCGCACGTATCTCGATCGAGGCTGGCACGAACTCGAGGGAGTTGGCCAAGGTGACCACCACCGTGTCCGCGCTCCCCGACACCGGAGCTGCCGATCCTCCGGCACGCACACCTCCCGGGCCCTTGCTCGACACGGCCGCCAGCGGAATCGAGAGTTGCCGCGGCGGTTCCCGCGTCCGGCCAGCGCTAGGGTGGCCCGGTCCCAACAGGAGCGCGGCGACTCCGAGGCCGAGCGCGACGGCCGCGACGCCCCCGCCCAGGATGAACGGGAGTCGATCGGACCCCGGGGTCACCATGGCTCCCCTCCTCACGAGCCGCGGCTGGCGTGGACGGACACGTTTCCGAACATGACGTGCCAGAACGGCAGCTCCATCCCGTTGGGCAGTTCGAGGCCAGTCCTTACCGGGCTCGGCTCGAACCTGCCCTTGTCCATGTCCGGCATCATGGGCGGCACCATGAGATGGAACTGCATGCGGCCGGGCGTCACCTGGCTATCAAGGCCGAGCTTGTAGCCTGCCGTCCGCACGTACTCCGTCAGCATGCCGTGGATGAGGCGCGGGGCCTGAAGTACCGTCCCGTTCTTCAGCACCTGTCCCATGCCCCAGAACGCCACGTAGGTGAACTCGGTGGGCATGAGCGCCGTCCCGATACGGCTCGAGCCATGCAGGATGTGGTTGGTCACGACGCCGCCGAAGGTCGGATACTCGAGTCCGTGGGTCGCGAGCATCTTGCAGCACCGGACCTCATAGGTGTTGCCCGCCTTGTCCTTCCAGCTCGCGTCGAAGCGGACCCGGTCCTTGGAGGTGAGTCCGTCGGTGGCCGTGACGTCAGTAGCGTCCAGCGTGAGCTTGGCCCCGCCCATCACGATCGCCTTGTCGCCGAAGGGGGAGAGCGGCTTGGCCACAGTGAAGCGTCCGCCGGATGTCTCGCGCATGGGTACCGGCAGGCCATCGATCACAGCCGTCCCGCCGAACGCCCGCGGATGGTCCGGTGTGCCGAACACGTTCTCGTCCAGCTGTCGATGATCCGGAAGGGAGATGTGAACGCCTCCACCGTCCTGCTCGAGCGTGACGTGGAGCGGGCCGCCCAGCAGATCCGGTGGATTCTTGACAGCATGGGCCTCGAGGTACCCCCTGTAGGGGGCCAGCTGCACCATCTCCGTCATCATGGCCTGCTGGCCCTCGGCGGGGGCAGCTCCGTCTCGTGCCGCGGGTGCTTCCGCCGGCCCGGACCAGCCGACGGCGGCGAGCGCGCCCAGCGCCAGCGCGGCGCCCGTCAGGGCGGCGAGCAGGGAATGGCCACGATGTCGCGGTGTGGGTTCGCCAGCGTAGTGGTTCATGGTAACCTTCCCTTGTGCGTTGGGTGACAGCGTCGGGTCGGCCCCCGCGCTTTGGTGTTCGGGGAACAGGAGACCCCCCTGAACGGTTCCCGAGCTAGTGAGTCGACGGCGTGGTCTCACAGTGGGGCCTGGCCGAAGCTCCCACTCCCCGGGCACGAGGAGGACGTGTGGATCGAGGAGATCCGTCCGAGGCAGCAGCGGCGTGGGTCCCCGTGACCGGTGAGGGCGTGTCGCGGGGGAGGAGGCTCGCGCACATTCTGGGAATCCATGAGCTGCACCGTGCGGCGCTCGACGCGCACCTGGCGCTGTACCGGACGCTCATGGTCGGCCCGTCTCCCCTGTCACGGCGCGAGAGGGAAGCACTCGCCGTCGTGGTCTCGGGCCTGAACGACTGCTTCTACTGAGTGCAGCACCACGGGGCGGCGCTCCGTGAGCTTGGTGAGGAGGAAGCCACGATCGAGGCGCTGGCCACCGCATGGCGGACTGCGCCGATCGAGGGTGGCTTACGGGCCCTGTTCGGCTATGCCGAGCGGGTCACCCTGGCCCCCGCTTCCGTGGACCAGTCGGATGTCGAGGCGCTGCGGTCGAGTGGATGGAGTGACGAAGCGATTCTCCACACCTGTGAAGTGGTCGCCTATTTCAATTTCGTGAACCGGCTGGCCGACGGTCTCGGCGTCCGGCTGGAGCCCGGTTGGGATCGCCCGCTCATCGGTATCGGCCCGGCGCGTGACGCTGCAGAGCCGATCGATTCCGACGCCAGGCGCGACGGTGAGCGGCCGTGTTGAGGCCACGAGGAGCTCCGGGAGAGGGCACCCATCACTCGGCTGCGTTTCGGAGAATTTCTCGTACCCGTCGTTCCAGGCGGCGTGACCTGGTGGGTGCCAGGCCGCGTGCGGCGATGTGGTCGAGGAACACTCGCTCCACGTCGAAACGGGGCCAGCAGTGCCGGCAGATTGCGATGTGACCACGCACCCTCTCCATCCACTCTGGCTCGAGTTCGCCGTCCAGGAACTCGAACAGTCGGTCGAGGGCTTCCTGGCACGTAATGTCTGTACCGCGTGGACCGTGCATCCGGTCGCTGCCGGAGTCTCCAGGACTGATCATGAGACGATCCCTACCTCTCTAGCGTAATCGTAGAGTTCCCTCTGCAGGCGTCGGCGCGCTCGGAACAGACGGGATTTGACGGTGCCTACGGGGAGGCTCAGCGCGGACGCGATTTCCGGGTAGCTCAGGCCTTGAAGGTCCGAGAGGACGAGCGGCACGCGGAAATCCTCTGGAAGCGCTTCGATGGCTGCCGTAATTCGCTCGTCCACGAGGTTCTCGAAGAATCGGGATTCTGGGTCCTCGGTGCCCACCTGCTCGAACACGCTTCGCTCCCCCACCTCGTCATAGTCCACGACGGTCGGTCTACGGTCACGCATGTGGAATTCGTTGATGAACGCGTTTCGCAGAATCGTCATCAGCCAGGCGCGGCAGTTGGTGCCGAGCTCGTACTGGTCCCAACGCTGGTATGCGCGCAGACAGGCGGTCTGCACGAGGTCTTCCGAGCGCGTCTCGTCGCCCCCGGTGAGCCGTAGAGCCAGACCGTACAGGTCGTCGAGATGGACGAGCGCTTCGCGTTCGAACTGGTCTCGCTTGGCGTCATGGTCCACCTGTGACATGCGATCGTGGCTCCGGATCAAGCATTCCGATGGCTGGGCGCTTCGGGACACGCGTCGGTAACAGGGACGGGCGAGTTACGGTTCCCGATCCCGCCGCGGTCGGCGCCCCCCTACCGCGTATCGAGTTCAGTGCTTGGTCGAACTCGACGATGAGGTGTGGGAACCGAGGGCTCCCCGCAGGGAACTGCAGTCCCGTGATCCCTGTTCCCCTCGCTGCAGGAAGGAACCGGCGACCCCGGTCGGGGAAGTCGGGATGCACATCGGCCGATGTGAGAAGAGTGCGGCGCCGTTGCGGCGGTCAGGATGGAGCCGCTGGTGCCTTTCGATGACGATGACGATGACGAGGATGGAGGCAGACCATGCGATACCATGGCAGACTCGGGTTGATGATAGTGCTCGCGACCGCCTTCGCGGCGGCAATCTGGACTCCTTCGACGGTTCATGCTCAGGAGCACGCGGTGACCGTGTTCGCCCACGGGGGCGGCTTCAACGGTCTCAGCAACCTCAACGATGCCGGCACAGTCGATTTCAGCAAGATCGGCTACAATGTCGGCGGCGGACTGGCCGTGCAGCTGCAGCGGTATGTGGCGCTGCGTGGAGACCTTACCTACGCACGTAACCAGATGCAGATCAACGGAGCCGACGCCGGCACGAAGCTGAACCGATTCTTCTATACGGGAGCCGTCCAGCTCCAGGTTCCGACGTCGTCCGGGTTCATGCCCTACGTGTACGCGGGGGGCGGTGCCGTGACTCTCCACGAAGTGGGCACGAGCGGCCAGAACAAGACCAAGGGAGCCGGCGTTTTCGGACTGGGGCTCGACTACCAGGTGCCCGGCAGCCAGTTCGGGGTGTTCGCCGAGGGGACCGGCTGGCTCTGGAAGGCAAGCAACCTGAACGGCTCGCTCTCGCAGTACGACAAGACCCAGTTCGACCTGGGCTGGAGTGGTGGAGTGTCCTATCGGTTCCCCTTCTGACGGGCGTCACCGTGCGGGAACGACGCGGGCTCGGAAAGCATCGACCGGGTCCGGCACGTGCGATCGGGGCGTCCCGCGGGACGCCCCGTCGTGCGTGGCGCCCATGTGCCCGCGGCGCCGAACCACGGCTCGGCGCGGGCTGCAATTCGTGAACACGCATGCGATGCCGTCGATTCGGGTTGCGGCTGGTCATCGGCGCGGCTGTAATCCTGGGCGTCGGAGGCTGTGGAGTGTTCGGTGGAATCCGGAACGAGCCACTCCATGCGGGCCATGCTCGTACGTTCCGGGCCCACCTTCAGGAGGTGATCGATGCCACGCTGGAGACGGTCCGGTCGACGGAGTTGCAGACAGTCGATGACTACGAGCCGAGCGGCGGTACCTGGGTGTTGATCCGGGCGAAGCCCGACTCATCGGCACGTTCCGGCAGGACGTGGATCCGAATCGCGGCCGTCACGACTGGCGACTACGAGACGACGGTACGGGTACTGGTGCGGTCCGGTTCCGGGACCGCTCGAACGGCCCGAACGGACTTCTCGGCTACCATCTTCAACAGCGTCGAGCGTCGGCTGAGGGAGCTTCACCGCCGGTGCTGCGGGACGGATCGGTCGCGGGGTCGAGCGCTGCCCGGGTAGGGAGTAGACATCATGCGCGGATCTCTGGGCAAGCTAGCGGTGATCGCGACGGCGATCCTGTTCGCCGGTTGCGGGGGGCTCCCGAGCGGAACTCATCGCGCGAGTCAACCAGCGGAGCTACACCAACGTGTGGGCTCGATCGAGATCGACGTCCGCTACAACCGGCCGTCGGCAAGGGGCCGAGAGTTGTTCGGCGGTCT
>Ga0102944_1002314_pt1 | contig 11350 bp, 14 predicted proteins | sample SalPonD_shore_MG_FD_78172 | JGI IMG/M metagenome (GOLD analysis project Ga0102944, IMG submission 78172) | Salt pond soil microbial communities from South San Francisco under conditions of wetland restoration - Salt Pond MetaG... | ecosystem: Environmental > Aquatic > Marine > Intertidal zone >... | reverse complement strand
TGATCAAGATCATGTGTGCGATTTGGAACAGTCAGACGCCGTATGATCCACAGCATACGTCCCGGTTTGATCGGCAAAAACAGGCGGCGTAGGGCTTGACAAAGTCATAGCATTCGGGGATTCGTCGGGAAATTGCACTAATTGACACGAATTAAAAAGAAAGAAAAGGGAAAAGAGGAAAGAGTTCAATGTGTCAAGACAAGTTGGCAGTGGGCAGTGAGCAGTGGACAAAAAGAATCCAAGGGCATCCTTCACCTCGGTGGATACCGTTTGCTCTTTAGTTCTTTTTGCCAACTGGCATCCGCCGCGGCGGAGCCAACTGCCAACTATTCATGCTATGCGCTTTGCTTTTTCTACCACTGACAATTGACCATTGACGACTGACACTTTTTCAGTGTGTTTCTGTGATTTTCGGTGTTTAATAAACGGTCGGGATTTTTTGGTGGTTTCAGTGATGTTCAGTGTTTAAAAATAAAAGAATTTTTCAATATTCCAGACGAAAGAGTAACTCCCGGCAGGATATGAAATCTGCAATTACGTTTAGGACGAGTGGGATCGGGTCACTACGTACTGGTGCATCTTGGCGTCCAAATCCCGGCTGACCACTCCACAGGTGACCTTGAACAGGAAATAAATGTTGAGGGGTGATTCGCTGAGCGATTCGTAATGGGTTTGTCCCTTGGCGATAATCAGGTCGGCCTGTTCCACAAACTTCCGGAGGCGGTTATCGGTATCGTCCGGCGTCAGGACCGGAGCATCACTGGAATAGGAGATCAGGTGTACCAGCGAATCCAGGCCGACGTGTTCGGCATCCTCCAGGGTGGCATTGTTCAGCATCGGGGCATCGCGGACCACGAACACGATTTCCCCGGAGATCATGTCCCGGAGCACCTCGATCAGCAGCCGGTCAAAGGCGATTTCGCCGGCATTGTCGGCCAGGTAGAGCACCGATTTGGCCGCGCGCAGATCCCGCTTGAGATCGTTCAGATGATCGATCCCGAACTTCGCCTGGGGGGCGAATTCGATTTCCCGGTGTATTTCGCCGGCCGCCTCCGCAAATTCGATATCGTACACTGTGCCGGCGATGGCGTACCGGACCGCCGCTTCAAAGGGATCCCTGGCGTCCCGGATTCGCCGGCGGATCTCCGGCGTCAACTCCATGGCTTCCACGTTGGAATCCAGTTTCCACTGCGCGTAGGGATCTGCAAGACCGGTGGATTGCCGGATCATCTCCTGGATTCGACGGTTGATCCGGGGCGGCGACATGTCCGCCGGCAGATCCTGGAGCATCTGAAGTACGTTGTTCAGTATGCTTTTTTGGAGTTCTTCGGAGATCTGGTTATGTTTAGCCGTCTGCAGGGTCTGGTTTATGATACAGGGGTAACATTCGAGGTAGGTCTTCATGAGGCGCATCCGTTCTTACTTGATGTTCATTACGTAAAACTAATATATCATGATTGTGGAAGGCTGGCAAATGTCTTTCCCGGCCGGGAGGAAAATTTTCACCGGGAGATAAACAGCATCTCCATGAAAACCTCAGGGATACACGGGTGTCAAAGATAACGGACCGGTTACAGCCTGCCGTTCACGGCAGAATAATTTTATCATCACAGAAACGGTGGGCCGACTCCCGCGGAAAAGCAGAGGCTCGCTCTTCACTTACAGGGCGCGGAATTCCCCGGATTCCCGGATTTCGATAGGAATGCCCTCAAGGGTGGTGGGGATATGCTGCCGGATGCCGGCGGCGTTTTCCTGCACCGAGATGATGATTCCGGTCCGGCCGTCCGCCGTCTTTCCGATGCCGACCCCCACCACGCCCTTCAGACCCAACCATTCTTGTTGATGTTGTTCTTTTAACCGTCTGGCTTTCGCCATGGGATCAGTCATTGTGCTATCGCCCGGCTGTTACGATGTTGATGCTGCCCCGGATCAGAGGGTCAGGTGAAGTGCCGTGAACACATTCTGGATCCGGTTAAATATAGTGGTGGTATCGCTGCCGGCAAACAAGAGACCGATCAGGTTGTTGGAGTCATCCAGCACGGCGGAACCGCTGTCGCCTCCCTGGCTCATGGGGCCGGCCAGGAGCTGATCCTCGAACAGGGCTACCTTATCGGCGCCGTAGCTGACCCGGGAGGTCACGTCGATTTGCTGAATCGTCCCGGTGGTCAGCCCGGTGGTGCGTCCGCTCTTCTTGACATTCATCCCCAGGGAACCCTCCGCAATGCCGGCGATAGCCCCGATATTCAGGATTTCATCTTTCACGTCGCCCGGCTCCAGCGGCCGGGCAATGGCGCAATCCACCAGGTTGGGTTGCGCGGTAATCCGGGTTGGTCGCAGCCGGGTCGAACTGCCGGTGAGCGCGGCCAGGAGGTTGAGCACGCCGGCAGCCGAGCCGCCGATAGGGCAGGTACTCTGACCGCCCTCGAATTCGATGGGCACGTATTCTGTGAGTTCGGCAATGACATCCTGGGGATCACGGCCTCCGTCGTAGGGGCCCGGCTGCAAAATGGGGTCGCCGGGGGACGCATCGTTACTGTTGGCCAGCACGTGATTGTTCGAGAGAATGAAGACCCCGCCATCCCGCTTGACCAGGCAACCCAGGGTCCCGGCGGTAATATTTACGTGGCCAATGCTCACCCCACCCGGGGCCGGCCGGAAACGGCCGGTGGGCGCCTGCAACGCCCGGATGATTCCGGTGACGTTGACGTCGGTGGGCACTTCCTGGATCCGCTCGGGAACCAGTTCCTTTGCCGCCAGCGATTGTTTGGCCTGTTTCTTATCCACGGAGCAGACGATGGACAGTTCGTCCGTCTGCTTTCCCTGGGATATTTTATACCCGATGCCTGTTGCGATGACGTTGGGTTTGGCTAACAACTCACCCCGGACGTCGGTCAGGATTCGTCTGATGTCTTCGATATTTGCAGGCATGATTCGCCTCCTTGTTTATGCGTGTTGATGTCCCATCGGATCCCACCAACCACGGAAGCAGAGCCGGAAGGAAGATGGGTGAAAAAAATCCGGTATGTTGCTTGTTATGCTTCGAATACCTCCCTGGCCGTGGCATAACCGAGCGAAATCCGTTGGTCCAGTATGGCGCGGGAGAAATCCAGGGTATCACCGATATCCTCCCTGGGCTCGATGAAATAAGACTTGTATTTTACGTAGGGCGTCCCGTCCGGCTTGGTCAGGGTGATGCCTTGTGCTTCGGCCTGGGTGACCAGATCGTTGATGCGTAAAAACTCCCGGACATCCGACCGGAAAATTTCGTTGATGGCGATATCTGCCAGTGATCGCATGGCGATGGTGAACAGGTTTTTCGCGGCGTGCTCATCGGTGCGTATCGCTTCGGGGTCACAGTTGATAATGATTACTTCGTCCGGGTTTTCCTTGATCACATCACCCAGCGGGCTGACGTTGCGCACCCCCCCGTCCACCAGTTGCCGGAAGGCGTCGGTTCGTGTACGCACGAACTTCACAGGAGCCCAAATCACCGGAATCGCAGTGGACGCCAGCACAGCCCGGCGCAGATTCGTATCATCCGGCATGTCGGCGGCCCGCAAGGCGACGTATTCACCGGAAATCAGAGACACCGCTCCCAATCGAAGATCACGCTCCGGGGAGATCTCGTTCAGGAACACGTACCGTTCCAGCATTTTATACAGCGGCGCGTTACTCAGCACCCCCTTCTTGCCGAAGATGATCCGAAAGAGGGCGGAAAGCGGTGAGAGGCTACCCTTATAGATCTGATTCTTGGTAATCGTATGCCAGATGTGATCCAGTTGGTCATACTTGTCCATGGCCAGCATGACCCCGTTGAGCGCTCCCACCGACACCCCGGCAATGATGTCGAACCGAAATGCCGGATCCCCGGATTCGAGGTGTTCGTGAATATACTGTAATGCGCCGAACTGAAAAGCGCCCTTGGCGCCACCACCGCTGAGCACCAGTGCCCGTTTCATAAGCAGCCCCTTCCTTTCGCCCGTTGAGGTAACGGACATCATCAATTCCGTGTGAATTGCCTGCCGGATGGTTCCGGAACCGTAGTGATTCTGGCGGCACTACCCAAAAAACCGGAGCGGTTACCAGGGGAAAGCGACCGGCAAGCACCTATCCGGCCAGGCCGTAAATCAGGCCGAAGGCGCCCCCAATCACGACGCCGCTGAAAAATCCTTTGATGCCATTCCAGGTGAGGAACCAGGATCTGTCCTGCTTTCGCAACTGTTTCACGTAGAGAGTGCTGACCGAATCCAGCTTTTGGGAATAATCGTGGACCATAGCATCCAGCGTATCCGCGTTGGCTTGCAGCAGGCTACCAATGGAATTCTGCACGCCGATCTGATCCTTCAGGTTCGTAACAAGACTGTCGGTATAGTCCTTGCGCTGTTCCCAGAGACGGTTGGTCCGGACCAGGGCGGTTCGCAGGCTGTCCACCAGATCCCTGCACCGATCCAAATCCGCCTCGGAGGCCTGGAGGGCCTTGTACAGCTTCTGTTCGGTGGCCGTTTGAGCCAGCACAGGAGAGAGGGTACTCAGCATAATCAAGGCGGTGAGCGATATGCGAATGAACGGGCGCGCCATATTATCCCTCCAGTAATTGGTAACCGTCGATAGTGATTTTTTCAGGGGTTTCGCCGACCGTCACATCTGCATCGTCCGGAATCGGATTGAACTTGTTGGCCAGAGAATCCAACAACGCGCGCCGGTCGGCGCTCCGGGCGCTGGATTGGTCCAGGAAGTCTTCGGTACGCTCCAGGAGGTCCGAGTTTAACTGCTGGCGATCCTGGATTTCTTGATCGATGAGGGCAATTTCGGTTTCGTACCCCTCGCCCTTCTTCTTGAGTTTTTCTTTCTGCTGTCGCAGGGTTTTAATCACCTCCTGGTTGGCGGTAACCCCCTGGTATCGGGTCTTCTGCTTCTCCTTGAACTTGGCCATGGAGTCGTTGAAGGCGGCAATTTGTTTCTCCACGTCAAACGCTCGCTTTAGGCGCTTGCGAACCAAAAAGTACCCGAGCAGCCCGACTCCGCCGGCCAGGCCTATGCCCAGGACCGGCTTCTTACCGCCAACAAACTTCAGGATGAGAAAAATCACCACCACCACAACAATCACAATCACCCCGATGTCGATAAACGCTCCCGGACGCTGCCAGATGTTCGCCATCTTAGATATCCTCCTCCGCGGTTACCGTTTGGATGGTGGTGGGGGAAACCGGTGCCGATTCTTCTTGTTGCTGGTCGATCTGTTTTTTCTGAATGTAATGATCGTCCTTTTTAAACCGGCGTACCGTGTAGCTGCCCGCTAATCCGAAAATGACCCCGGCCAGGGAAATCAACCCGGTCTTCATGCTATCCATGATCTGGATCAGCACCGCTGCCTCTCCGGACCCCGCATGGACGAAGGAGAGGACGCCGAAGGCCAGCCAGAGCAGGGAAACCGCAATGAGCAGCAGCATGGAGTAGGTCAGGATGGTGAAAAGGAAATCCGGGAAGCCCTGGGAATTTCTCAGGAGCCAGGAGCTGGGTGCGCCTCGGTAGTTATCCATATGGACCTCACTGGGTTTAGGATTGATTGACAAACTGTTCGCATCCGTCAGCAATCGCCCGGACCACCGTCTGTTGGAAGTCCGGATCTTGCAGCATTTGCCGGTCCTCATCGTTGGTCAGATACCCCATTTCAATGAGGACGGCCGGCGGGAGCGTTTTATGGATCCAGGCCAGGGTGCGGCCTAATTCGATGGTGGACAGTATGCCCTGATGGTGTTGCCGGAGGCCGTGGTTGATCGCGGCAGAGGCAATCGCGTTGGCCAGGGCAGTACTGGGTCCGGATTCCTGGCTGTAAATGGCATATAAACCCTGCCGGTCAGAAATCGGATGGATTGCTCCGGTAGCGTCATCCTTGCGAACAGCCACATCGCAGTGCAGGGAAATGATAGCATCAAATCGGGGCGCACTCCGGTTGAAATGCGTGTTTACCAACCGGCATCGGGTCATGAGCGGCGGAACGTGGACATCCGATTTCCGGGTCGTTAATACCGTATGCCGGCGCTGTTTCAATTCTGCATTCAGCAGCAGCGTAATGGCGATGTTAATATCTTTTTCCCGGATGTTGCTGTAAACCGCCCCGGTATCGCTGCCCCCATGACCTGCATCAGTGCAAAATACCGCCATGCGACTTTCTCCCTCTGTTAATCCTGTCGGTCATTATTGTAAACAGATTCCTTCGGGTTCCGCCTGTCAGCCAGGCCGTAATGGCTGTATGTCAAATAATTGATTGTTTCTGCGCTGCCGCTCGCAAGGGGAGGCGAGGAACCTCCGAAGCCCGCCCCCGTAACATCCGGCCCCGTGGTGTGGAATTCGACGACCGTACTAGCACAAGAGCAAGGCACCAGGCACCATTAGATTCTGAAGGAGATGGTCTTCGTAATGATTAAAGTATCTACCACAGGTATTGGAGTCAAGAGTAAAGTAATTAACGGGATAGAGGTGTAACAAAATGTGATGGATGTAACATTCACCGCCGGGGTGGCTCTCACTCTGTCTGTTCCGGAATCCGGGGACCTGCACAGAGAGAAGGGACCCGGGAAGTGTGGGTGATAGAGACAGCTGAATTAGGACATGAAATGTCATATTAATCTCGTTATATTAAAAGAATTTGGAAAAACGGAGGGGATTATTTTCACCGGGAAATTATATGACAGCGGGGCGGGGAAACCTGGGTTGGCATGTTTCCGTACCGCTTATTTTTTGACTTCTCGGGGCAGAAGGCTCCCCGAGAAGGTCATTCAATCAGTTGAAGTCACCAAGTGAACCGAGTACATTCTGCAAATCAAAGAAAGGAGCAGTATTGATGAGCGTTCTAGTGAATAGGGAAGCCCCGGATTTTACCGCACCGGCCGTGATGCCGGACGGATCTTTTAAGGATGATTTTACCTTGTCCGAACTCCGGGGGAAACCGGTCGTGTTATTTTTCTGGCCTCTGGATTTTACTTTTGTGTGTCCCACTGAAATTATCGCCCATGACCACCGGTTGGATGAGTTTAAAAACCGGGGGGTTGAAGTGGTCGGTGTTTCCATCGATTCCAAGTTTACCCATTTTTCCTGGAAGAATACACCGGTGGAACAGGGGGGAATCGGCCAGGTGCAGTTCCCGTTGGTCTCCGATATTAAAAAATCCATCACCCAGGCGTATGGAATCGAGCATCCGGACGGCGTCGCACTGCGGGGATCGTTTCTCATCGACAAAAACGGAGTGGTGCAGCACCAGGTGGTGAACAATCTTCCCCTGGGGAGAAATATCGATGAAATGCTGCGGATGATCGATGCCCTGCAGTTCTATGAAGAACACGGAGAAGTGTGCCCAGCGGGATGGCAGAAGGGGCAAAAAGCCATGAAGGAATCCAGCGAGGGCGTCGCCGAATATCTGGCGTCCAACGCAGAGTCCCTGTGACCGGCAACCGGCGGTACAATCCAAAAGGGCGGATGCTTCGCATCCGCCCTTTTTTCATTTCGCGGTCTGCCCGGCTCCGGGAGCCGGGGACGTCTGGTTTGCGAACAGCTGCAGAAGAGCGGCCTCTTGCCTGATGTTCATTCGCGCCTCCTGCCTTTCCGGACACCCACATGCCCGATGGAACCTTCGATTGTTCTCCTCATGAAAAAATCGTTCGGAAAAGGACCCGGGGGTCGTATATTGCACACAGTGCCGCACCCCACATTGGTTTTCTGGCGAAGACAAGCATAGAAATTCTACAGAATTCTCATATAGATTAGTTTCGGGACGTTATGAAACTTTTAATCGTCGAGGATAACAAGCGGCTGGTCCAGGATATGGAGCGCTTTCTTAAGGAAAGCGGCTACGTGGTGGAAACCGCTTTGACTTTCGAACGGGCGAATGACAAGATTTATCTCTACCAGTACGATTTAATCATCATCGACCTGGGGCTGCCGGATGGTGACGGCATGGATCTGATCCAGACTATCAAGGATCAGGGACACGATACCGGCATTCTGATCCTCACTGCGAAGGACGCCCTGGACGACAAAGTACTGGGCCTGGACCTGGGCGCCGATGACTACATGACCAAGCCGTTCCACAATGCGGAGCTCAATGCCCGCATCCGGTCCATCCTGCGCCGGCATAAGTTTAACCGCAGCAATACGCTGGAGATTGACGCGCTGAAAGTTGACCTTCTGGCTGCCCAGGCTTTTGTGGATGAACAGCTCCTGGATCTCACCAAGAAAGAATTCGATCTCCTCTTATATTTCATGCAGAACCCCAACCGGGTGCTGACCAAGGAGAGCATCGCCGAGCATCTGTGGGGAGATCATATCGATCAGGCGGACAATTTCGATTTCATCTATAATCACATTAAAAATTTGAGAAAAAAGATCACCGACGCCGGCGGGAAAAATTATATCCAGGCCAAATATGGCATGGGTTACAAGTTTTCAACACATGAGTAAGTATACGGTGCACAGATGAGAAAACGTCGTGAATTAAAATTGTTGTCCAAGACAACGTTTATCTATCTTATTTTTACCTTCCTGGCCTTCGTATTGAGCGGCATATTTCTGACCCACGAAGCGAATCAATTTATCAATAAGGATCTGGATCAATATTTTGCCCGGGTGGAGCACCGCATTAAATGGGCGCTGGAGCACGGTCGGGATCTGGATCGTCTGCCATCGAACATTCAGGTGATCGCCCTCTCTCAACCCGTGGTTCTGTCCGCGTATCCGCAGTACGGAGATACCCTGACGTACAACCCCGGCCTGGATGATATGCAGCGGGCACGAAAACGGGTAATAGTCTTCCGGGAAGGGGACCGATACTATCGGACGGTTATGACGAAGCCGGTAGAGGATTATTTCCGATTCCGGGATGATATTTTTCGGACGGTCCTGCCGGCATTTATCATGCTGGCAGTCGGCATCGTCGGATTTAATTATCTGCTCTCCGGTTATTTTTTCCGCCCGTTTAATAAGATTCTGGATTTGATGAAGTCTTACAAAGTGGGGCAGGATACCGAGGTGAAAACGGTCGATACCACGACCCGCGAGTTCAACAAAATGCAGGACTTGTTTCACCAGATGATCCATCGTATCGAACACGATTACCGGCATCTCAAGGAATATACCGAAAACATGGCGCATGAGCTGCGGACGCCCCTGGCGGTGATTCGGAATAAAACCGAGAATCTCATCTCGGATGACACGGTGATGACGCGTCAGAGCTCGGCCGTCAAGATTATCTATGACGAAATCAATCACCTGTCCCGGCTGGGTAATACCCTGAATCTGATTACCAAGATCGAAAACGGGGAATTCGACAACCCGGTGTGGGTGACCACCCGGCCGGTGATCGAGAAACATGTGGAGGCCATCAGCGAGCTGGCCGAACTGAAATCCCTGTCGGTCGAAACGGATCTTTCGGAAGAGCACCGCTTGCTGATCGAGCCGTATCTGCTGGATATCGTTTTAAAGAACCTGCTCAGAAATGCCGTCAGTTACGGCACTGCGGAGGGACCGGTGCGGATCATCACCGGAGAGAGTCGATTAATTATCAGCAATTACGGTCCCCCGATGGGTATCCCGGGTGAAAAGCTGTTTGAGCGTTTTTACCGCAATAATAATTCCCGGGGCTCGCTGGGCCTGGGGCTCTCTCTGGTGAAAAAAATCTGCGACGTCAGTAGGTTAACCATTGATTACCGGTATGAGGACGACCAGCACATTTTCCGGATCCAGCCCTCCGCCACCAGCTAGAGCGGACAGTCGGAAGGAGCGCGAAGCCGCCGTCTTCCGCCCCGACATCACACCCGGTTTGCCCTGAAAATCCACTGAGCCCTCCATTTATTCCTAGCGCACAGCCCTGTTATCGCTGTCTGATCCGTCCGGACCAAATGAAGCCGCTTTCTGTCACTGTGATTCGCGCCGTTTGTAACTGATGGAAAGTCCGGATCCGCTGGAATTATCGATGGTGGTTTCATAATTGGAAAGGTCCCGGATATATGCCCGGAATTCCCGGATACCCGGAACCGGCATGGACATGTTATGCGCCGTGAAGCACCCGCCCACTTCCAGCTTCGGGTCAACCGCTTTGAAGTAGTTCAAATACCAGGCTTTATCCGCATCGGAGAAGACGAAATCGAACGGTCCGTCCAGTTGCGGTACCAGGTCGTGCGCATCGGCTAACCGGGCATCGATATACTTTGCCACCCCGGCCTTCTTGAAATTCGCCAGGGCTTCCCGGTAGCGGGTTTTATCGATTTCGATGGTCGTGAGTTTGCCCCCGGTTTTACTTAACGCCCAGGCGATCCAGATCCCGGACCGGCCGGTGGAGGTCCCGATTTCCAGCGCCCGGGTATACCCGTTTTTGAGGATCAAATCGTACAGTGTCCGGCCATCGGAAGAGGGGACGTTCCAGTTATGCCATTGGTTCTCATGGCTTTTCAGAAATTGCTTCACCCGGGCGTCCAGCTCCGGGTTTTCCTCCAGCTGCTGGGAGTGCAGGGTATCCGCCGGAATCATGGCGAGCATCAAACCGCCGAATATCATCAGAAAATGGAACAGGTGGTTCATTGTTGCCTCCTTGTATTGTCCAGATGTCTCGGGCTGTCAACGATCTGGTTTAGCAGAGATGTTCTGAGCGGGGCGTGCAACCGGAAACGCTGCGAGCGTACACCCCGGGGCCGGATATCTGCGGGTGACCACGCGTCACGCCCCGGGGCTTTCCCGGTTTATCCTCGTTTCCCAATTAGTTTGCGAATCATGAGCTCGCCGATATCCAGGATCTTGGCCAGAATCAGGGATTCACCGGCGATCACGGCGGTTCCCACGACGATGATCGCCCACCCGGAGCCGGGAATGAAAAGGAAGATGATACCCACTCCAATAATAAAAAGACCCAGCGTAATGACGGCAAACCGTTGAAGCCCCGAATTGCTCCGGCGCTTCTCTTGTCGCCGGTAATAGCGGTCCTGGAACCGGTGGCCGGGATCGCTGGCTTTGAGTCGTTCCCAATCCTGTTTAAACCCGTCGAACATGGTCAATTCCCTTGTCATCCTGCCAGGGGGATTTCACGAATAATTAAAATAGGACTTGTCCGGAATAATACCAAGCGCGCCTTTGACGACGTATTAATTAGCCACAGAAGGCACAAAAAGCACAAAGGGTGCAAGGAGTAATCCGGGCAATAGGCAGATGGCGGACGGCCAACGCATGCGTTGGGGAAATATTAAAGAAGAGATTGGTATGGAGCCGTCAATCTAGAAGCAGAAGGATAGGGAATGGGTGAATGCCAGGAGTATTTCGACCATAGCGATCTTTAATAAACAAACACTTGCTTCTGCCTTCTGCC
>Ga0102944_1002313_pt1 | contig 11350 bp, 7 predicted proteins | sample SalPonD_shore_MG_FD_78172 | JGI IMG/M metagenome (GOLD analysis project Ga0102944, IMG submission 78172) | Salt pond soil microbial communities from South San Francisco under conditions of wetland restoration - Salt Pond MetaG... | ecosystem: Environmental > Aquatic > Marine > Intertidal zone >... | reverse complement strand
ATCACTCACTCCATCCACAGATCCAACTTCGGAGAACTTGCCATAAAATACAACGCAAGAATCATTTGGGGGTAATATACAAGGGATCTCTTTGCCAAAGGCCTCGAAGAGACTCCCTGGGAGCATCCCTTCGGGACGAGGCGAACTCTGAGCCAACGGCTCTCCTGCGGAGCGTTTACTAAACACTATCACAATTTAACAAATCCAGATTTACCTTGACCCTGCTTACGGAAATGCCCAAATTCCAGTGCTCAAGTTTTATTCGTTTGTTAAGCAAAATGCTTTACTCACTGCTTTTTTGAACAGACGCTTCCGAGAGACAATATGAGTCTGTTCTGGCAGTGAAACTCTGAATATGCCGTACTTTAAGAATCGATATTCACAAAGGTAGTATCTTTCAGGTCAAATTTTCTTCATCTAAAGGAGTATATGGTATGGAAACTATCCTCACCCCGGAACTGATCTGGATTGCCGCCGGCATCATCCTGTTTCTCTTTGAAATGATGGTTCCCGGGTTTGTTCTGGCATTTTTCGGAGTGGGTGCCTGGTTAACGGCACTACTCTCATGGATCAATGTAACGAATGATGTGGGATCACAACTGCTGGCGTTTCTTCTGACTTCCTTAATCTCACTGATTGCACTCAGGAAAACCCTGAAAGGGTACTTTTACGGCGATGTGACCGAAGAACATCATCCCGGGGAGCTGCTTGAAGATAGCCAGGGGGAGATCGTAGAAGTGATTGAACAGATTAGTCCGAATAAGCCCGGTAAGGTGAAATACCGGGGCTCAAACTGGAAAGCAATTTCACAGGATGATCTGCCGGCAGGTATCACTGCAAGGATTATAAACCGCGATAACATTACCCTGCATGTCAAAAAAATCTCAAATTAAAGGAGTAGTACGATGTCCTTAACAGGCACCATTATCGTCGCTTTATTCATTCTATTCATCTTGATTGTATTATTTAAGACTGCTGTGGTGGTCCCTCAGAAGAATGCCTATATCGTGGAGCGGCTCGGCAAGTATTCCAAAACTCTGGATGCCGGATTACACATCCTGGTTCCTTTTCTTGACAAGGTCGCATATAAGCATACCCTGAAAGAGGAGGCGATTGATGTGGAGGAACAGACGTGTATTACCAAGGATAACATAACCGTTGAAGTGGATGGTATCCTCTATCTCCAGGTGTTTGATCCCAAGCGGGCATCTTACGGCATCGATGATTATCGTTTCGCTGCGAAAAGTATGGCGCAGACCACCATGCGAAGTGAAATGGGAAAAATGGAGTTGGATAAGACATTCGAAGAACGAGAGAAAATCAACGCCCAGGTCGTCGGGGCTGTGGATGAGGCATCTGATCCCTGGGGAATCAAGGTCACCCGGTATGAAATAAAGGATATCACACCACCGGAAACCATCAAGGATGCTATGGAACAGCAGATGCGGGCTGAACGGAAAAAGCGTGCGGAAATTGCGGAATCGGAAGGAGAACGTCAGGCGGCCATCAATATCGCCGATGGAGAAAAACAGAAGGCGATCGCCATATCCGAAGGCGAAAAACAGAGCATGATCAATGTGGCAGAAGGTGAAGCGCAGCAAATCCTGCGAATTGCGGAAGCCACCAGCACCGCCATTGAAAAGGTGGCTGAAGGTATCCGAAAGGAAGGGGGAGACAAAGCGGTGAGTCTCCGGATAGCGGAAGCGTATATTCGTGAATTCGGCAACCTGGCCCGGGAAAATAACACCATGATCATCCCGTCAAACCTCTCCGATATTGCCGGGGTAGTTGCTTCGCTGGGCAAAGTCATCCAGGAGACCGACTCTCAGCCGGAATAATGAACTCAATCTGCAAAGTGGTTTAAAACCGGGCGATTCTTATACTGAGAACGAACGGCCTGACTCTGTATTACCGGAAAAATCAGACTGAATATTATCTCATGGGAAGCCGGCATCTCCTGTTACGCTTGCTTCACATAAATGCTGTCTCGTCTCCGGACACCCTGCAAACAGCTCTTTACTACAGCCGGCAACAGGTTCGCCCGGCTCCACTCCACCGGATACGCCTGATACTCACAGGGTCGCCAACCCCATCAGCCTCAAGCCGTTCACCATCTCTGCTGGGCAGGCTCTTTCAACATCTCCTCAGAGAGCCCATCCCCGAACTCAACCTGATCCGGTGGATAATCATTCAGAAATATTGCTCCCGTATATCGACCTTCAAAACGCAGTGGAGCACCCGCTGATTCATCACTGAGCGACACATTATTGAATGTCAGTTCGTACACATCTGTGGCGACCATGGCGCGTTTTTCCGAATTTATCTGAACATTGTTCAACTTCAGATTTTTCACGCGGGTAATTCGAGCTCCTACCTCCGCGTTATTCACATGGATATTTTCCAGGGTGATATTTTCCAGCCACTTCTCCGGTAGACCGATCAGGGTGATCGCTTCCGGCACGCCGTCAATCTGGATATCGCGGATATCGATATTCCGGATCAGCGGCGCCGGTCCGGTGACGCCGGGACCGGTATAAAAGGTGTTGAAGTTAATGGCCTGGTTATTGATGTCTTTCATCCGGATGTCCCGGATAAAGATATTCTCAATCACGTTGCCGCGGCCCCGTTCGGTCTTGAACCGGATCCCCCGGTCACTTCCCTCAAAGTAGGCGTTATGGACATAGACATTTTTGATACCACCGGAGGTTTCACTGCCGAACACGATGCCCCCGCTGCCGGTCCGGACTTTGCGTGCTTCAAAATTTCGCACTACGATATCCTCGGTAGGAATATTAATCTGCAGCCCTTCTTCGTTTAAACCGGATTTCAGGACCACGGCATCGTCACCCGTCTCAAAGTGGTTGTACTCCACCAGGATATCTTCGGAAGAGTCCAGGACCACCCCATCTCCGTTGGGCGCCCGGAGACTGTTGACAGTGACATCCCGCACAATTGCCCGTTTGCTGTAGATCAGATGTACATTCCACATGGGCGAATCATTTAGCGTGATGCCCTCCACCAGAATATCTTCCGACTTCCAGAATACCACAAAATTCGGACGCATGCCCTCCATCCCGGATCCCTTGCCAAAATCCCGCCTGGACAGAGGCACCTGCGTCGCACTTGCCCGGTGCTGCGGACGGGCCCATTTCCACCAGTGATCCCCCTGAGCATCCAGGGTTCCGCTGCCGGTAATCGCCACATTCTTCACCTGATTGGCATAAATCAACGGGGAATAGTTATACGTTTCAACTCCCTCGTGCCGGTAATGGACAACCGGGAGGTAATCTTCCTTATCCTTACTGAAGTAAACAACCGCGCCTTCCGCCAAATGAAGATTGATATTGCTCATCAGGTGGATAGGTCCCGTGAGCCACTCTCCCTGGGGGATTAATACCGTACCGCCGCCATTTTGATGGGCTGCCTCAATCGCCAGATGAATGGCACCGGTGATTTTTGCGCTATCACTGTTGGTGATTTCCTGAGCGCCGAAATCACGGATATCGAATGTCTGATCCGGAAATTCCGGACGTTCCAGCCCGGGCATCTCAAACGGCGCCTCGATGGGAGCGATTGCTTCCGGCACTTCTGAAATCTGGGCGAAGGTATATGTGGAACCGGTCACTGCGAGCAGGAACGCGAAGAGAACGTATATTACCGGGTACAACTTGAAATTCCATCGATAATTGCGACTGGGGATGAACATAAAAATCCTTTCTGTTTCACTTGGCATTATGTAAACGTAAAGAACTCTCAGCTCAGTTCGGATGCGACTCTCAGAACCTCCGGACCACGCCGGTTACTGCCGAAACTCCATCGCCTCCAGCTGTTTGAGATCAGGCCGTTCTTTCGCAATAGACAACGACTCATCATACAATCCCTGCAAATCGCCCAGGTCGATATCCGATCCCCGGCGGATGAAAATCGGGATTTTGTAGAGAGGGGTTTCCACGGTGATCGTCTGTCCGCCGTTCAGAACCTCGCCGGTATTCCAGGCATTGATCCACTGTTCGCCTGCCGGCAGGTAGAGGGAATGTTCAGTAGTGCCCTGCCGCCAGATTGGCGAGACCAGAATATCGCCACCGTACAGATAGGTCTGCCAGTTGTTCCAGGCTTCCTGCTGCTCCGGGTACTCCAGGAATAGGGGCCGGACAATGGGCATCCCCGTCTCGTGTGCTGTCCGGGCGTGTGCATAGGAATAATCAGCCAGATTGGTGTGCAGGATAGCGTAAGTCCGCCAGATGGCGATGAGCTCGGTGTCGTAATGCGGTTCGGTCGGGAAATCCCAGAGACCCCGGTCATCCAGCGGTCCGACTTCCATGATAGGAGAGAAACAACTGAAGGCCAGCCACCGGGCAACCACTTCCCGGTCGTCCGGATCGTCGTAACCACCGGTATCGGAACCCCAGATGGGATATCCATTCACCGCACTGCGCAGCTGAGCGATAATAGCCGTGCGAAGTCCCTCCGCTGGAGGCGCAATATCCCCGCCCCAGAACACTCCGTACTGAGGGCTCCCGGTATATCCGGCACGGGGCATCAAAGCAAAGTCATCACCGTGAATTTCCTCCGCTATTTCGTACGCGGATTTGAGATACTCAACCGGATAGTCGTTTCGCAGCTCCCGGGTAGTCCGTCCATCATGGGCGACCACGTCTCTGGACTGAGGCACAATCTCTTCGGAGCGGTCCATCTTGAAACCGTCCACGCCGTCCTCCAGCACCTTCCGGAGTCCCTGGTTCTGCCACCAGGAGCGGGCGTCCGGATTGGTGAAGTCCACCAGGATCCTGCTCCCGCTGAACTGAAGAATCAATTCATGGTAATCCGATAATGACTCAGCATTCCGCACAACCGCTATCAGATCATCCCTCGCTCTTTGTAGTGCTGCTTGATCATCCCGGGGGATTTCTCTGTCTAACAAATTCTCTGCAAAATTCCTTAGGATAAAACCCCTTAATTGTTCTATGGTACTGATTGCATGCCGGGTGAATTCACCCCGCAGGAACGCGAGATCGTTCACCTGGGACGCATCGGTAATGCCGATCGCCGTCATCATTTGCGAGGGGAGTAAATACTCCTGCTTAATGGCTTCCTGTGCCATATCGCCCATCACCCAGGGAGCAGTCCACAGCAGAAACTTCATGCCTTTCTGATGCACCCAATCGACCATCTCCGCCGGATTCGGCAGCCGTTCGCGGTCCCACTCGAAATCGTCATATCCGAACGGACCTGCAGCCCAGGGACGATCCACCCAGTAGACGGAACACGGAACATCCAGTGCCTGCATCATCAGGACGTCTTCCACCAGCATGCTATTATAAGGCGCATTCACCGGAGTACCGTCGTAGTAAGTATCCCGATTATAATGATTATTCCGCCAGTACCAGTGATGAAAAGCCCATTTCGGGGGGACAATGGTTGGGCCGGCTTCCAGCGCATGGGCCTTCACCAGCGAGGCTGGTTCCGGCGCCGTATATAACATTGATCGGAAGGAGGGCCCTTCAAACGAAATCTGAACCCGATCTTCTCTGGCATTCGCAAAATCGTAATGACCCGGCCAGGTTCCCCTGGTGAACAGCCCGTATCCCCGTGAGGAAATATAGAACGGATTGTACAACCCCAGGGTGGGCTTGATTATCATGTCCACCGATTGACCACGCAAATTCATTGCCTCGGTGATGCCCTCGGCCCAGGAATTATCCTGGTCACCATCAACCGTGCGTTCGAACAAGCCGGTGAAGTATTCATCCTGGGTGGCATCGAGTGCAAAACCCCACCCGATGATTCCATCATCGGGTTCGGCCGTGAATGACATGGCATATTGCCGTCCCCCGAAGCCCTGTATTCTGCCGGGCTCTTCATGGATCTCGATTCGTACCCTTCTCCCATTGTGCTGCCATTCAGCGAAAAAAGTACTGCCGGTTTGTCTCGAACTGGCCGGCGCACCACTCACCCATTGTTTTCCACTCTCGGTCTCGTAATACAGTATTCCCTGGTCAGAACTGATGACCGTGAGAGGATTCGCAAGATATGGGTCGGTAATCGTGATGTCGGGCTGGTCCTGGTCACCTGAGAGAGTAATTTGAGGTCCGCCACCACCGCATGCAGAAATGAGAAAAAATGCGATTGCAGCAAGCAGCGGAATCCGGCGGGCGAATTTCTCTGACATACGCTTCCTCTCCTTCCGAACTGATCTGTACAACTCAGTGATATTAGAATATTTGTGATTCAATGTAGTATAATCACCTGATAAACTAAAGACTTCTGTGGAAGAAATAAGAGAGTGCTTCGAGAAGATGGACCTCACTTATTTAATCTGAATCAGCTTCGGAGTCTTCATTGTGAACCGAACCGGTGTTTGGCAAAGGTGGGAACGCTGAGAGATTCATGCAACTCTCTCGTGATTCGCGCAACAATCCCTTTTCATCTTTGGCAGAGTTCACTGCAACCACCTGATAACCACGTTGCCGGGGCGGGATGTTGGAAACGGGACTTAGCGGCACTTCCTTTACAACCGGGGATTCCGGATGAAACGTGACAGAAAAAATGTCGGAGTCAGAGTGGCGTTTGCTGCGGCATATTCAACAAGAACTATCCAAATAAATTATACCGGAGAATACACCACAGCATTACGAAGGCATCCTTGAACCGTATTTTCTTGCCCTCGGTGTAATCCCGCCCGTGATAGGAGATCCCGACCTCATAGATTCGAAAATGCTGCCTGGCTATTTTCGCGGTGAATTCCGGCTCGAACCCGAACCGATCAGACTTGAATTGAATGTCCTTCAGAATATCCGTACGGAATACTTTGTAGCAGGTGGTCATATCGCTCAAATTCAGATTGGTAAATAGATTGGAGAGCGTGGTCAGCCATTTATTCGCTACGTAATGCCAATAGAACAGCACCCGGTGGGGACCACTCAAAAATCGCGAGCCGTATACCACATCTGCGCGTCCCTCCAGTATCGGCAGCAGCAGTTTCCCGTATTCCCTGGGATCATATTCGAGGTCTGCATCCTGGATGATCACGATATCACCAGAGACCATGGCAAATCCCGTGCGCAGAGCAGCGCCTTTTCCGCGGTTTTGCGTGTGCCGGTTAAATCGAATATTCCCAGTGGATTGTGCGATGCTCCGAATATATTCATCGGTCCCGTCGGTGGAACCATCATCAATGACGATTATTTCCTTCCGGAAAGGAAGCGATATCAGTTGATCCAGGACCAGTTCAATTGTCTGTTGTTCATTATATACCGGGACAACGATGGAAATTTTCTGATCATGAATCATCTCCCGAATTATTTCATTCCCGTACAGGATGGAAAAATGATGTTCCCACGGAATGTCCCGGATAACCCTGTTACAATGAGGACAGACGAATTCAGTCAATGAGATAAGTCGTTTCTGCGCTTTATATTCTACAGTGAAACAGAACCCGGCGTGTGCTATCACCACCGTTCCCGGACTCAGAGTATTTTATGTGCATACTGATCTGAAAAATGCGTTTTCCGTGCCGCTTCTGTAATTATTCAGATGTAGTAGTACCACACCCGTCGCCACCTCCGACAAGACCAGTATTTGACATCTCCGGGAATTGCTTTCTGTGGTTATCCGGGTTTGTTATCGTCCACCGAAACAGTATTCTGCAATGCAATTTAGTCGCAGGAATCTCAGGGCAATTCAATGCCTTCCTTGTGTGCAGACCCGAAGCGGGCAACTCATGGAATGTCTATAATTCCCATACACATCCGTTTATTTAGTTCTCCCAGGTGGAGAAGTTATGCACTCGGAGGGTGATCTATAATCTGTTCATTGTAGCGATCCCAGTACATCTTTTTCCCTTCCCGATAACTCCTGGTAGCCATAATAACAGCCACGGAATGTGCAAATCCTGTCTCGATGCTGCCATGGGGGGTCTGTCTGCTCCGGATACATTCGATCCAGTTGTCCATATGGCCTTTGCTGTTATCACTCAAGTCCGTCGGCGGTGGCTCGGTTTCGCCTTCCACCAGTATCGGCTCGGGTTCCGGATTCGAAAGATCTTCCTGCTCAAAGACAAAATTCGATCGCCAGAAACTCCGCACCTCCGGTTTGTACCACCACTGGGGGCTTCCTTCTCCGCCAACCGCATAAAGCGTCCCTTCGGTCCCCCGGATGATGGTGTGATCACCATAGTAATTTCCAAAACTGGAACTATAGCTGTAAAGTACTTCCTGGTCCTGAAATGTGGACAGGATTGAAATGGTATCCGGATTTTCTCTGGCATCATGCCATGCGAAAATTCCACCGTTGGCCACCGTATCATCGGGAATAAACGTATCGAGATAGAAGTGTGCTAACCCGGACCCATGGCTGTACCACTGGTCTGTGATTCCGCCGGAGAATTCGCGAAAGATGCGGAAGAAAAAGTACTTCTCGGGATCGAACGGAACCCAGGGACGTCCTGCCAGCCAGCGGTGCCAGTCCGTATCCTGTTCCCGGATCGTGGTAACATTCGGGCCATTTGGGTCATACCAGCGGGGACCGTTATAATTCCAGCTCTGTTCTATTTTGGTAATTTTGCCCAGTTTCCCGCTCCGGATGATTTCCCGCACTTTCAATTGATGCGGTTCACTAACCCATTGCGAACCCATCTGCACCACCTGATTGCCGGCAACAACCGTATCTCTGGCAAGTTTCGCTTCTTCAAGTATGTTGGCCATGGGTTTTTCGCAATACACATCTTTTCCGGCTTTCACCGCTTTCACCAGGGGCATGACGTGCTGATGATCTCCGGTCGCAATCATCACGGCATCTACTTCCGGATCCGCGAGAAGATCTTCGGAATACTTATACGATTTCGGGGTCTGTCCGAATAACTCTTTGGCATGATCGACCCCTCGCTTGCGATTTACTGACCAGATATCACAGATACTGTGGAGCTGGATATTTTTGCCGCCGTCAAGTGACATCTTAATCATTTCCTGATGGCCCCGGCCCCGATGACCGCATCCGATCTGTCCGATATGGATCCGCTCATTCGCACCGTATATCTTTGCATATGACCCTGCGGTGAAGGCGAACGCGGTTCCGGCTATCGCCCTGGAACTTCTCCGCAAAAATTCTCTCCTTGAGAGTGTGGATTGTGAATTTTTCATACAAACACCTCCGTGAGATTGATTAATATCCATGTGAATTTATAAAAAAACCTGGTTGGAATCCTCCGCTATTTTATAGTTGGAGGAAAAGTATTTAGCAGATATCAACTAATATTTTCACCGGGATGAATTGGTACCGCGAGAATCCTGTCATTTCGATGTGAGCCTGCAGAGGTGCCAGTGTGCTCTGCTTAATACATCCTCCCCAGTTGCGCCTGTGCCGCCCTGATATTATTCTGCGCCTGTTCGTTATCGGGATCGATCTTCAGCAGCTTCCACCAGGCATCAATCGCTTCTTGATAGGACTGCAGATAATAATAGGCCAGACCGAGGTTCATGAGGGCGGTGACATTTTCCGGTTCATACTTCAGTGACGTCTCCAGATGATCAAGGGCCTGATAGTACTGCCCCCGCATCAAATACAATCCTCCAAGATTTCGGTGGGCTCCCGCCTCGGTGGAATCCATTTGAATGACGGTACGAAATGCCCGCAGAGCCTGCTCTTGCTGTTTCAGTTTTAGATACGACACCCCGAGATTGTAGTAGGCATTCTCATACCCCGGATTCGCCTCCACTGCTTTCTGTCCCCATTGAATGGCTGCCTTGTAGTCCTCGTTGATAAAATGCGCCAGTGAGAGGTTATAGTAGTCGTTGGCAAAACTGTCGCGGGTGATTCTCATCTGTGTATAACCGATTTCCACACCGAGCAGGGCAATAAGTATCCCGGCAAAGATCCATCTCTTCACACCACGTTCTTTGAATAATCGCATCCCATGGATGACACCTGCCGCCGCCATAATAATCAGCACAGGCATAACGACCAGTCGATACCGGTCGGCCATAAAGAACAGCACAATACTCAGGCAGACAAGACTGATGATAGCATACAGCAGCCAGTAATTTCGCCAGTGCCCGGCCAGGAGAATCAATCCGAAGATGGCGAGCGGCATGTACACCATCAGGTTCAAGAGTGGAATTTTCAAGAGGGTGGAGAACTGCTGGTGAAAGTAATAATCAAAATTCAGCGGTGTTTCGTATCCGGACCAGAACAGCAAGAATTTTTTCACCAGCAATCGAATCCACTGGAAGGGATTGTTCACAATGAAATTGAAGGCTTTCCCGTACCAGAAGCGCGAGACCTCCGTCGCTGCTAATTCTCTGCCCAGAGCCTGCTCGGCGAACTTCCGGGACTGTTCCAGGTTGATAGCGCTGACACTCGCCTCGATGCCTTCCGGAGCTGTCCACACCCCGGTTGCCTCAGCATGATTGCCGATATAGAAATTAATTCCCCCGTGTGTAGGGAGCAGCGAAAATTGCCCTCCCGCAGCCTTATTATGTGCGCCCGTCATAATCAAGGGGATGGCAACTCCCAGGAGAAACAACCCGGCGAAACCGCCCGTTTTCCTTCCAAATTCCGATCTTTGGAAGAACAGGTAGATCAATGGAATCGGAACAAGTAATAACAGGTTCGGCCTCCCGGTAACAGCCAGCGCCAGAAAGAGACCGGACAGGAAAGTCAGGAGAAAGCCGGACCAGCCCGCACCGGCATATGCCAGACAACAAATTGCGGCGACCAGCAGAAAGGTGACTACTGATGTGCCCAGCAGATTGCCTTCGAAAAAGATCAGCGGTGCATACACGGCGGTGAGCAGGCCCGCAATGATGGCAATGGTTCTCCCAAAGAACCGTTTCGTTGTAAAAAAAGTCAACAGCGCGGTACCGGCACCCAGCCCGAATTGAATCATGCGCACCACATCCGGGGCGTGCCCGAAAATTTTGTAGATTACCGCCAGGAAATAGATATATAACGGAGAAATATAGAATGGCTGGTCCAGGATGGGGCCATTATTCACCACGTTCCGCGCCAACTCGTCGAACAGGGCGGAATCATGGATTAACAGATGGAAGGCCGGACTATTCTTTTGCAGCTGAAGGAAGTAAATGAGCCGGAAGACCACCGCCACCACCACGATGATTAATCCATAGAAAGGTGTGCCCAGTGAATCCGAAGATTTAGTTTGTTTTTCAGACATTGTTATTACTGTGCTTTCCGCTATCCGATTTGAGCTGGCTGAGCTTGTCTAAACAAAAAAACACCTCAAGGGGAGCCTGGGGTGAATTTCATAAGCATTCGTGCGGGAAAGTGATGCTGTATATGTTACTGAGTGAAAGGTGACATACTGATCCAGGCTTCATAGTTATACCTATTCTTT
>Ga0102944_1002312_pt1 | contig 11356 bp, 5 predicted proteins | sample SalPonD_shore_MG_FD_78172 | JGI IMG/M metagenome (GOLD analysis project Ga0102944, IMG submission 78172) | Salt pond soil microbial communities from South San Francisco under conditions of wetland restoration - Salt Pond MetaG... | ecosystem: Environmental > Aquatic > Marine > Intertidal zone >... | reverse complement strand
TCGCAGAATAACCTTCAAACCGGATATTGGTTCCTTTTTATTTTTTTTGTTCACTGATGACACAGAACCACTTATGACACCGGTCGAATAGAATGGTATATCAATTTTCTTGAATGAGTTTGGATCCGTTACAAATGAGAATTTGTCGAATTTGGGAACCAGTAAAGGGTTCGAAATCTGGGATTCCAATATTTCGGCATTATATCGTCTGTAGGGTAATAAATGAATAAATGTCTTAATTCCGCTTTTACTATTTCTCCATTGTTCTGTTCGTATAAGACGTACGGCATCATCTTTAAGAACTTTCTCACCGTGATCATAGTGATCATTATTATTGGAGTCCACGAATAAACGAAATGTAGCATCTGATGTTCCTACTTCATTCAGGTTATCAAAAAACAGCTTATGGTAATTATTGTCGTAGCCAATTGATCCATTTAGACTTTGCGAGACATTTACCGAGTTGTTATAGCCCTGAACGCTTAAATAGGCATGTAATTTGTTCAAATTAAAACGAATACTAATGCCTAAAAAACCATAGTTACTTTGAACATTTCTTCTATAGTTTAAACTTAAATAGCCCCAATGTGATACTTTCCTCGACATAATAACAGACCAGTTTTGTATTCTTTTACTGTTAATGTAATAATCTATTTGCCCCCTCATAAATATATGACCAATAAGATTGGTGGATATAGCCGAAGTTAGCTTTCTAAATTGGTTATTTGATTTTAAAGAGCTGGTGATCCAGTAAGAAGAGTAATTTTCTGTTATGTTAAAAGGATGTAAGTTTGCGTTTAAACTTAGATTGTAATTATAGATCTGATATGATAAATATTTTTTTTGTGAGCCGTTTGCCTGTAGCGATATAGGTATATTGGCAATATGGGTAGGGACGAATAACGTAGCATCTATTAACTGCTTGGCCTGTTGCGTATTATATCCACCATAACCGTTATATTTCACATATCTAAGATTCCAGCTAGCCAAATTAGGGTAAGTAACCTCTGCGCGCATCTGGTAAAAATCATTAGGAATAATATCAGCTGAAATCAAATATTCAGTGGCAATTCTGGCATTTAATGAACCATATGGTAATGGCTTACTATTATAATTGGCATTTAGGTAATCCAGTCCCATTTTGGCTGACAACCAATTCGATACCCCGTATTTGATGTTGGTCTGAACTACTTTTTTGTTAATGTAGTTTAAAGACGAATAACTGGGAGTTTCACCAACTCTGATATTATAATTGAGCTTATGTTTGGGAATAAAATCATAAGGGATACGAATAAGCTTATTCCAATCGGTTACATTTCCATTAGGACCATAAATTTTCATGTGTAAATTAGAACTTCCATACGATAATGGTATTGAAAAATGATACCTTCCCAAATCATTGGTTTTTTGGAACTGGATTAGCTGGTTATCCATGTAAAGCTCTACAATAGAAGAAGGATCTGTAGTACCATCTAATGAATATTTTCCATAGATATACCGTGGCGTAACCGGCTCATTTGATACATGCACCCCATGTATCGGTATATTGTAAATATTATCAGATTGTATTTTACCTACGATTATGCTTTTTAAATAAGGACTTTTTCTAAAAACATAACGCCATCTAATATTATTGGCTTCTAAGCCATAGCCCTTATTTGTATAGGCACCGAAAAAATTACCCTGCAGGTCACCACCCAGAACCTCTCCACCACCATGCAAATTAACATTTACCGAATTATTTGTACCGCTGTAACTGGAATTAATATCATAATCGATAAATCCACCATTCAAAACATGCCTTTTTTCATGAAATTGAATAGGATAATTCTGAATTAAATATGGCTTGTGAACTATCGAATTTCTCTTTTGTTCTTGCTGATAAAGTCTTACACTCGGTAATTCATCTGAAGTAGTAAGAGTTAATCGCAGCTTATTAAAATTAACCGTGAAATTCAGATCGAATAATTCTTTATATAAATCAGGACTAAGATAATAATCTAATTTTTTAATCAGGTAGTCATTGTGTTGTATTTCAATTCTTCGGCTTCCGGATATGGCTGTCTGGTTTTGCAGGTCTATTTTATAATGATTGGATTTATCCAGGTAATAGCCGGAAATAGTTTTTCTGCTCAAATCATAAGAATGATTGATTCTGAGTATCCCAAATAAACTGTTGACTGGAAGATAGAATTTTTTATTCCAATAATATGCTAAAACAACGGTATTTACGCCCCCTTCATATTGAAAAGTCAAATAGACCTGCTGGGGTAAACTTTTAGTAGAATCAACTGCATTGACTTTCGCCAGCCCTGCCTCGAAGGAACCCGTAATAAATATAATCAGTAATAGTAATTTGGGATACCATTTGATTCTACATATCACGGTATCCTAAATTTTATCGTTTTAGAGACCGTTTTAGCATTTATAATATTCTTACGATCAATATCATTACGACCTGAGGAAAATGTAACTGTAGCTTTATAGTCTCCGGATGAGAGCTCACTTTTATTTATATCCAATTTAATGGTTTCATTAAAATAAATAGTTGTCATGAGTGTGTTTTTAGCTACCATCTTACCGTTCTGATTATAAATTTTTAATCTTACAGTACCCAGGAAAGGTGCGTTACCGGTCTGCTTCACATCTGACAAAAAATTCAAATGTCGACTTGTCCTTTGCAGATATAATTTATCGAAGGATATCCCGGTCTTAGTATTTCCATTGTTATAAAAAACACTTGTTACCTGGACAAATTTAAAATTGATGTTAGCAGAAACATTACTTTTGTTGGACGACCCGACAAGTGAACTTTGTGGATTGGAAGTCACGTACATCCTGGTCCAATACATGCCGTCAGTTAAATTATGAGGTGGCCTCGCCATAATTCGCACGGTTTGAGTCTGACTTGGATTCAATGTTATGGAACGGGGAAATGCATGAACCCAGCTTGTCATTGAATATCTTCGTGCCCGGGTACTATCACTATAATTCATGTAGATATTTCCAACCGAATCGGTAGCAACATACCCGAATTTAAATCTTACGGAAACTTCCTGAATTCGATTTGATGTATTTTGTATCGAAAAACTGCCAAAATTATTGGGCTTTTCTACAAAAATAGTAGTGGGTGAAATTGATACTTGTGCACAAACTTCACTCCCTACATTTAAAAACAAAAAAAATATAACTGGAATAGATAAAGTAAGGTAGTGTTTTCCAAACCGTTTTTTCATAATTCAAATCCCTTATAATATAAAATCAAATTATCTCTATATAACGGTTTACAATATATTTATCCACCTAAATTGTTATATAGATAAAGGATGTTATATACATACCAAACTTTTTTAGTTATAACTTACAGTTACCGTTAGTGTTCCAGTGTAACTACCAGTAGCCTGACTTGTCGGTATCGCCGGTGTACCGGAACCGAGTGAACCACCAATCCAGACATAAAAGTTACCGTTTGTATTCGTTACATGAGAAAATCCTGAAAGCGAACTGGAAATTGTACTCCCACCTGTAGATGATGTATCTGCAAAAATAGTAGGCGTGTAAGACAATGTATTACTACCATTGGTAAGATTAAATGCTGAAGAATGATCGAATGATATTGCAACAGAAGTTTCACTGCTACCCGAAACAATTACTTCACCTACCTGTCCTCCGGCATCTATATCTGTAAATTTAGTACCGGCTCCGGGATCCGGATTAATAACAGGACTACTTCCCTGTTGAACTGTCCCAAAATTAACATCTGTTTTCGATAGGGAAATCTGTGACAGAACATTGGCACTAACACCAACACTTGCCTGAGCTTTAACAGAATATGTCAATCCACTCACTATTAACACCGTTGCAATGATAACTATATTAACCTTTTTCATATCTGTATCCTCTAATTTATTACTCTTTTACCCACACTGATCTCAAATTCTAATGCATCGAGATAGTGTAATTCACATGTTCCCTGTATAAAGAACTTATACAGCTTTTTGTTTCAGAAAAACATGTTAAAAATTGTAATAATGATATTATTACCCATACCAATTACATTTTAAATTAGAAAAATTAAATTAAACAAACAATAATATTAATTACAAGAGATAGAAATATAATGTTGCTATACAATAGGTTTGTATATTTATATTTATTCCTTCAGATAAAATTAATGGTTTATACAGATAAATTTACGGAAGTTTACCGTATTAGATTAAGTGATTATCCTTAATTATAAATAACGGTAATAGTTATAGTTCCATGATACTGACCGACCGGAACATTGGTAACATTTAAATTTCCGAACAAATATAACCAGGCGCTGCCTGTTGGAGGTATATATCCATGATGTGCCGGTGTTGGCGGTGGGGCTGGTGGACCCTGATTCCTCCCGCCAACACGAAAGGTCTGGGATGGAACATTAAACGGTTGCGTCTGCGTATAATCATTTTGTCCTTTATTGTTATACGCTGCCCGAATAGTGTAATTCATATAATTTGTATTACTGGCATCATATAACTTTACACTGGAAGGAATATTAATAGTTATATCCATATTCTTTTGGCCGGTAATTTTAAGGACTCCCATCCCATTATCACCTTTGTTTAATCTTACCAATCCCTCATTTGTTACAACCTGGCCAAAATTTATATCATTAACCACCGTAAACGATAATGGCACTTGTCCATTAAACTGTATAGACTGTCCATAAACTGCATTTATCAAACTTATAAATGCAAAACACAACACGACTCCTTTTTTAAAAAAATCATTCATTTGCTGCACTTAGGTTTATTACAATTCCATTTATCTTTAATAATATCAAACAGGATAAAGACATTTTCGTCATCGGTGGTCTGTGGTCGATTCTCAATCATACTCTAAATTAAAAGACATCGTCCCCACATATTGCCCGCCCGGAGCATTTTTAATATTGGCACTTCCTCCAACCCAGAAAAAACGTTGTCCCTGATCGTTTAATTTTAAGCTGTCAGCATTTTTATTTAATAGTTCTGAATTGTTTTGATTTCGGGCAGTATAACTGGATACCGTCGTGTGAAACTGGATAGTGAAATCACCATTAACCTGTTTCAGGTCCATAATTGCCGGAAATGATATCCGTATTGCTGCAGATCCGGACCCTACGACTTCAAAGCTGCCTGCACCTTCATCCTGCTTTGGATCAATATCAATTTTCGAAGTACTATCGGCGTGAACGACAAGTTGAATATTTTTGGCCCGCTTGATATTCATCTGGTTTTGTACATTTACCTGTATATTAATTGTAGAAACAATAGTTTGATCATTCTGTGCAAAGATCACAGATGGTATGCATATTATCGTAACTACCGTTAGTATGCATATATTTATGGATTTATTGTAAATATTATTCAAATTCACTTCAATACGATCATTTTTTTTGTGAAATAATTCCCACCTGTTACCATTCTATAAAAGTATAGCCCGCTTGCCACTCTGTGTGCGTCCCAGACTACCTCATGATAACCCGCCTGGTATTTTTTATTCGTTATAGTTGCTACCCTCTGACCCAGAATATTATACACTACAATTTTGACCTGCTCGCTTTTGGGCAAGGCAAAACGAATAGTGGTAGTTGGATTAAACGGATTGGGAAAATTTTGATTTAGCTCAATTTTATCCGGTATCTGGCTATTTGATGTATTCGGATAGATCTGCAATGTAAACCGTGCATTATCTGCAGAGGTAGTACTTGTTAAATGAAAAGACCGGCCCGGTTTATTACTATTTGGAGCCTTTTTCATTTTACGTTTGGGGATAGTAAAGCTGTATGAAACCGTATTCTTCAAATCAATTGTCGTATCTCTAATATTATCTTTTAATTTAAAAGACCAATATTTGGGCAAATTATTTAATTTCGGCCAGGTCAGCTCACAATTCCCGGATAATGGCTGTCCCTTCGTTAAACCACCAACTGCCATCGGAATCTCTGTCTTACCATTCAGGTTTTCCGGCAAGTCATTGATAGACAATTCAGTGCCCTTTTTCCAAACGGTATACAGTTCAAGATATGTATCTGATAATGGTATCAACCGATAAGCATCCCACTTGTCTTTACCTAGTCTTGCCGAGTCGGAAAACATAACGAAAGCTGAAGTGTGAAGCTTACCAGATGTTAATTCAAAATCTATTGATGCTACACGATTTGTACTTCTTTTGTAAAATGGTCCGTTTACCGTCTTGGCTCCTTTGAGAATTTTTAACGATGGATTCGTCGTATCCGCTTTCACCCAAAAAGCCTGGAACGGGGCAATTAATCCACCAGTTAACGAACTATCCGGATTCCCCACTGATCCATTCCATACCCGGTATAATCCATTACCATTATTCGCTGCCGGATCCCAAATATAGATTACATTACTCATATTTGTCTTCACCCAATAAGGACTATCCCAATTAATTGTAGCTCCAAAGGGATTTCCAACCAGGTTCCATCCGGTATCAGCTGCAGCCGTATAAGTAACATTAAAATCAAAATTATTGTTTATCTGGCTATAGCCATTTTCCTGGCCGGTAGCTACAAGCGTATCCGGTAACGGTATATTATGTTTCGTATCGTTAGGTACCTGGCCAAATACATACACAAATAATCCTTTACCTGCCGGGATTACCGTGCTGCTGTCAGTTGGAACACGATATCTCTGGTTATCCGTACCCGGGTAGCTTTCCAGATAGTATAGGATATTGGGATTAGTAGTGTCGGACGGAAAGGTAGCCCCGGGATAACCCTGTGTTACGATATTATGAAATAAGCGTCCATAAGTTGTATTTACCGGTGATGATAACATAGTCCATCCGGAATCAGCTATAGCTCTATTAAAAGTCAGTTTCCCATTTGCAATTTGCTTATTGTCCGCAATCAAATTCGACCCTGACGGCATAATTAAACGGCCGTTGGTTAATTTTAAAGTATCATTCACAGTAATATTCCCCTGAGCTGTCACATTATGATCGTTATCAATTTTGAGATTATAGAAAGACGCCATATTGCTATTGACCGTTTGGTGAATTAAACCGTTATACACTACTTCAGAAGTCGAAACATTAATATTTGATAAATTTTCAATACCGCCCAACTTCAAAATCCCCTTAGAAATAGACAGGCTTCCACTACCTACAATATCCAAAACTTCCAATGTGGGTTTAGTGTTTGAACCGGATGGGGGACTCATAGTGAGAGCATTAGCCGCGATATTCAAAGTATCCGCAACAAAAACATAACCATCAGCGGTTACTCCTGCCCCATTGTTTATTGTCAGGTTTCCGGTTAGCATTTCTCCCTGTATCTTTTGTGGATTGACCGTACTACTGCCATTTAAAATTATTTTAGAAGTTGCAGCATTAAAGTTGGTGACTGTTTTATCGCCAGCCAAATAAATGGTAGCATTGTCACCTACCAGGGTGCCGCTGCCCTCGATTTGATTATCAACCGTTAATGTAACACCGCTTGAAACAGTTACACTTGCATTTGAATTTATAAGCAGATTACCAATATGAGTACTTGAACTTATTTGCGGAAAATTTGTTCCGTTTTGCGGATTTGTCGGGATAACGGCAACTTCCTGCGTGTTCGGAATAATTCCAAGACTCCAGTTGGATCCAAGATTCCAGTCGGATGCATTTTTATTCTGACCAGCACTCAACCACGTATTAAATTGAGTAAAGGTTACAGATACGTTATGTATAAGAGAATTACTTCCATTGTTGTAAGTTGCCGACACCGTTGCCGTCTGTATGGTAGTTGTAGAAGTCAAAATGGCCGTGTAACTACCGTCATTATTATCAGTAGTTGAACTTATGGTACCTTGTGTTGATGATATTTGAACCTGTGCTCCACCAGTTACCTGATTGTTACCAAAACCATCTTTGAGTTGTACGGTTATCGTTGAGGTACTTGTTCCGTCATTCTGAACTAAATCCGGTGAAGCCGTTATAGTTGAGGTTGAAGCGTCGATCGCCCCTGGATTGATCGTAAAAGTATTGCTCTGACTACTAATGGTTCCACTTAAATTGGATATAGCGATATATGTCCCTGTTCCGGATTCGTTAATGGTGATCGAATGGGAAGAAATAACGCCATTTGTAAATTTGTTAGAAGCTCCACCACCGGATACTATCGTTCTGTTTGAAGTTATCTGAACATATTCGGAATCGGTTGATACAATGTTATTATTGGCATCTACGGCTTCGATCTTAATATTAAAAGGAGTTCCCGCCGACTGATTCCCAATAGAATTTGAACCACTCCCGGCCGCATAAACAAGATAATGATCCACAGAACCCGGTTTAAAACGAATAGTGGGATCACCTGATGAGATCGATTGTCCATTTACCCATACCGAAATAGTCACGGTTTGGAGTGTAATGGCAGAAGTTAATGTAGCCATATAAGTACCATCTCCATTATCTGTTACCGGGCCAATCGTACCACCCGTTGAATTTATCGTAACCGTTTGACCGCCGGTTATTTCATTATTCCCAAGAGAATCTTTCAATTGCACTGTAATAATTGATGAACTGCTGCCATCAGCTACAATGGCTGAATCTGAAACAGAAATCGTTGATTGAGATAATGAATAAGTATTGGGAAGTACCTGAAATGTATTACTTGTACTTTGAATGACATTGCTTGTATCCGACACAGTAATAGTTGCACTTCCTGTTTTATTTATTTTTAATGTGTGACTGCTTAGAATACCACTTGTGAAATTTGAAGTTAAACCACCCCCGGTTATCAACGGTACATTAGAAGTTATTTTCACAGGCTGTGTAAATCCCGAGACCACCTTATCATTGCCATCCACTGCCCAAATTTTTGAATTAAAAGGCTGACCTGCTGTTACTGAAGCAATACTTGTGCTGTCGGTTTTTTTTATAAGGAAATTGGCTAATACTCCGGCCGAAACTATATTAAAAGTATCACTCACAGCTGAGGACAAGCCACTCGATGATGCCGTAAATTGTTTCTGCCCGGTATTATTAATTTTAAGATCATTAAAAGTTGCCAAACCGGTGGCATCCGTATTCTGAGTAGTAGTTCCACTCACAACGCCCTGTCCCGATCCTAAACTTATACTGATGGGAGTTCCGGAGGATGTTACCTCATTATTGTAGGCATCATATAACCGTACCGTGATCGGAGGGGTTAATATATTACCTTTTGTCGCATTTAACGGTTGCTGAACAAAAGCTAATTTACTGACAGTTGCGGGCGAAACAATTATCGAATTGGAGTTAACAGCAGGTAATCCGCCACCGTTAAATGCTAAAATTAATGTATCCGCAAGATTATATGACAAATTTGTGAACGTGGCGATTCCACTACTTGCGGTTTCTGAAGTTGTACCCTGCAAAGAGCTCTTGCCTTGTGATAAGGAAACCGTTATAGATGTACTATTATCACCGGTCTCCAAATTTCCATAACTATCCTCTATTTTTATTACTGGTTGAATCGGAAAAACCTGGCCGGCGGTTACATTTGAAGAGGGCTGCGTTTTGATAATCATTTGCGAAGCAGCAGCTGGATTAACCGTCATGGTTCCGGAAGTCACAGAAGCAAGGCCGCTTTTAATGGCTTGAATAATGGCAGTACCAACCGAATCCGATGAAAAGACGGCACTTTTCAAATCAGTCGATGGTGTTATATCTGAAGTGGCAATACCACCCGTAATGCTTGTTAAGGCCCATGAATCAGCTGCAATATTACTTATGAAATTGCCTTCCGCATCGCGTTCTATTGCATAGCCTGTTATAGAGTTGCCGGCTATCAGAGTTTGGGGACTTAGCGCACTGCCACTACTGCCATCGGCACTGGCCTCTACCCTTATTGCGCTTGGCGTACCGGCTACCATCCCAATCGTTCCATAATTAGTGACACCTGCCGGAGCTGTTGTACCGGTATTCCTGATATTTCCACTATGTATAATACCTGTAAATGGGCGTATACGTAATCCGCTAAATACTGCTTGTCCCGCCTTCTTTGAAGCAACTGTACTTTCCGAGGTAACCTGAAATGTAACATGAAGAGAATCACGACTTACATATGCTATAGTAAGTTTAGTTCCCCCATTACCATTAAAACCAGGAGCCACCGTAATTGTTACGGCTGGATTAGCCCCGGTTGTGTCCCACACAAAACCGGAAGGAGCGGTAAATACAATGGTATTATTCGCTTTTAACTGTCCCGGATTTGTTTCCGTAATGGTTGGGCCGGTTAACGACGTAAACGTTTGGGATGTATAATCATCTGCGGAGATGGAGCCTCCACCTGTAGCCGGACTAACGGTAATTTGTGCATAAGATGTATTTACTGATAAAAAGAGTACAGTTACAATAATAAATAACTGTATACCGATAGCCTGTAAATAATCAGCATGCTTAATTTTCACAGAAATAATACCTTAATGTGATGAACCGCTAGTGATAATTATTATATCTTTATCCGGAATATAACTCCAGTAATTATATATAATCTCGGATCTGCAAATCCCATTGATTTCTTACCCATACCACTGAAAATGAGATTATAAATAGAAAATAAAACCGTCTTTATTCATACCATAAGTTTACGAATTAAAATCGTAAATCTTTTACACATCTACTACAACGTAAATATAAAGAATTTTTATCGATTTCTTGATTATTAATTTTACCTCTGTAAGAAGGCTTTGCGAAATTCGGTATTTAGCAAAATCTTCTGTAATATGTAATTATCTAAGTAGTTGATATAGAAAAATTATAATATACCGTAGAATGGGATAGAAGATATATTCCATACTTTATAAATCATTGTTATCCGGCTAGTAATTAATGGCAAGAAAAAACATCTTATCAATATATGACATTTTATTCCCATACATAAAAGCAAGGCTCTTATATTCTTTAAAATCAATTATGAATTAATGATTTCATTTAAGCTCACCATTCCGGATGATCACTCATATTGCCCCGGAGGAGTAAACCTGCCTGTAGCCGGTAATACAATTTTTAAGATTGGTTTCTGAAGAGCCTCCTGTACCATACTGGAATGAATGGCATGACCTATTTTGACGATAGACAGCAGACAATAGAAGTTTTGAGTATTGAATGTGAATTAATCGGAAAACCGGGTTCGTTTTATTACACCAAATAACATTTGTAATTTGCTGATTATTAATATTTGGTAGCTAGTTGCAGTCCGACTAAACACTAAAACATCATCAATCACGAAAAGATTTGGGGACTTTAGTTACATTTTAACTAGAATCGATATCACATTAATTATATTCAACATGAATGGTATATGTTCCCTTATAGTCCCCATTATGTACAATTG
>Ga0102944_1002310_pt1 | contig 11370 bp, 7 predicted proteins | sample SalPonD_shore_MG_FD_78172 | JGI IMG/M metagenome (GOLD analysis project Ga0102944, IMG submission 78172) | Salt pond soil microbial communities from South San Francisco under conditions of wetland restoration - Salt Pond MetaG... | ecosystem: Environmental > Aquatic > Marine > Intertidal zone >... | reverse complement strand
GGTACAGGATTAGGCCTTTCTATTTCGAGGGGGCTTGCCCGATTGCTGGGTGGGGATATAATTGTAGAAAGTGAATGGAAGGTAGGTTCTGAATTTAAATTGTATTTACCTGTTAAAGCTGTTGATAAGCCGGCCGTTACGCTAAATAACAAATTCAGCAGGGTGAAAGCGATAGAGGGCGATGACGTTTATAGAGTATTAATCGTAGACGATGTTGAATATAACCGGACCGTTCTGCGAGTGATGTTGTCTCAAGTGGGTTTTGAGTGTGAAGAAGTCTCAACTGGTAGTGAAGCAATTACGAAGTGTGAGATATTTAAGCCCAATATCATATTTATTGATAAACACTTATCAGATACAAACGGGATTGAAGTCATGAAAAAGATTCGGGCAATGGATACCATGTCTGATACAGTAATATTCGCCCTATCTGCAAGTGGGGTTGGAGATTCAAGATCAAGTTATATCAAAATGGGCTTTAATGATTTTCTGCGCAAACCTTTTACCGAGGAAGAAATATTTGAACTGATCCATAAGCATACTAACGTTCATTATATTTTCGAAGATGAACAAATGGAAGAAAAAACCATCACAGAGATAATCCAGGATACCATTCGGGAAATAGAAAAACTACCGGAAGAGCTAAAAACGAATTTAAAAGACGCTCTTGAATGGCAGGATATGGAGGAATTGAACTGGCTGGTTAAAGGCATGGAAAAAGTAACCAATGAAAATAATATAGCAGCGAAGCGTATTAAAAATGCCGTACACCGTTCGGATTACTTTTTTATTACCATGTTGAATAAATCCATGAATAACTAATCAAATAATATTATATCCAGATATATAATATTATTATGGTTATAAATTTAAAATATTTTCGATTATGAATATTGAGAAGGAATCAACCACCATCCTGATAGTAGATGACACTCAACACAATGTCCAGGTTCTGTCACAATTAATAAGAGCTGCCGGGTATAGAGTTATTGCGGCATTTAATGGTCGCGATGCATTAAATCTTGCTTCAAAGAGAAAACCGGATCTTATCTTATTAGATATTCTGATGCCGGATATGGACGGATTTAAAGTATGTGAGATTTTTAAGAAGAATCCTGATTTGTGTGAGATACCGGTTATCTTTTTAAGTGCGCTCTCGGACGCGGAATCTAAAATCAAAGGGTTTAAAGCAGGGGGCATAGACTATATTACTAAGCCTTTTCACAGGGAAGAAGTGTTAGCTCGTATTGAGCTTCATTTGACACTTAAGAAGCTTGAGAAAGAGCGTAGAGAATACATAAAAGAACTAAAAAGAAGTGAAATAAACCTTAAGTCACTAAACAGGACAAAAGATGAGGTAATGCGAATAGTCAGCCACGATATTCGGAATCCTTTAACGGGTATCATCGGTGTTGCTAATATGATTCAGAATGAGGAAGATTTATCCAAGGGTGAGCTAAAAAATATGATGCAGATGATTGAGCGTAGTGGCAGAGAATTGCTTAAACTTGTAAATGATGTTCTGGAAGTTGATTTCGTTGAATCAGGTGGGATGAACCTTAATCTGGAGAAAGTTAATGTTTCGGATTTGATAAGTAAAATTATCGAATTACATAAGTCATCGGCATATGCCAAGTCAATTGATCTGTTTGTTAATGTGGAGAATAAAATTCCCAGGGTACAAATGGATGTACAAAAAATGAATCAGGTTTTGGGCAATTTGATATCCAATGCTTTAAAGTATACACCGCTGGGTGGACAAATAGAGATAGATGTTGGGTATTGTTCTAAAAACGGTGATCAGAAGCAGTCCGATGAGATAATTATCTCTGTTTGTGATAATGGCATAGGAATAAATGAAAATGATTTACCTGTAATATTTGAGCGGTATAATAAAATAAGGAGACCCGGAGTACATGGTGAAAAAGGTACAGGATTAGGACTAAATATTGTAAAACGTTTTGTTGAAATGCACAGAGGTAAAATTGAGGTTCAATCACAAAAAGGAGAAGGGACAGAATTCAAAATTACCCTCCCTGCCAATTAGTAACCTATTAAAGGAAGTAATTTTTTAGGGCTATGGATATATATATATATGTAAGATTATATAATCTTCTCTATTTCAAATGAATAGATACAATACCTTAGAAGAAATTAGATTATAAATAACTCACTCAAATCTCCGATAATATTGTCGCATTTTTAAAAGAAACAAATCTCAATCTATTCCTTTTAAATACACCATATAATTTTTTACAACAGATTGGGTTAGGGCAATAATATTTTTAGTATCCGCTGCTTTTGAAAATTCAACAGCACGGTCGTTATGATCAAGGATCCAGATACTGTCATTTTGATATTTATAGGCCTCACTTTGGCTGTAATCAAAGAACAGGTAATAAGACACGGCATCATCATCGTAAGGGAGACCCTGTTTCTTTAAATATTGGGATGTCTTTTCATGAACCCTTGCTTTCATATCATTGCCGGGTTTACGATTGAGAAACCTGGTACGGAACAAACGACGGTTTAAAAACATACGGCACAAATCGGCTAAGATGGGATCATCTTCATGCAGCCAGTATTTGATACTTATGAGTACATCACTGTCATCGATCATCGTGTAATGATGTATGACCTGCTTGCTGATCCCTTTTTTCGTTGTCGGATGTTCTTCGAGCAGAAATTTCATTGAAGGGGAAGGGTGATATAACTTTTCGCCATTATCCATTAAAAAACGAACCCGGTTGAAGATGGATAATAACAGCTTATCGGCGCTTAATACTGTTTTATGGAGATAGACCTGCATATACATCAATCGTCGGGCAATTATGTAATTTTCTATGGCATAAATACCCTTCCGTTCAATTACAACATTGCCATTATGGACACGCATGGTTTTAATTATGCGATCTACACCAATTGAGCCTTCATACACTCCGGTGTGGGTACTATCCCGTTTGAGATAATCCATCCGGTCTATATCCAATTGAGAGGAAATAAGTTGATGAAGGAATTTTTTGGGATACTGATCGGTGAAAATGGCTATGGCCGTATCCAGAGCACCGTCAAACTCTTTATTCAGTTCATGCATCAGCGATAAAGTCATCATCTCGTGATTAAAATCACGAATAAAACTATGTTCCAGCGTATGTGAGAATGGTCCATGTCCGATATCATGTAATAAAATAGCTATGAGCGTGCCTTCATATTCCGAATAACTGATTGTCGTGTCTTTCTCACGTAAGCTGTTCAATACTCGTTGCATGAGTCCCATGGCTCCTAATGCGTGGGAAAAACGGGAATGTTCGGCACCCGGAAAAACCAGGTAACCCAGGCCAAGCTGACGAATACGTCGGAGACGCTGTATATAAGGATGATCAACAAGTTTCAAAGTTGTTCCCTTTGGAACATTTATAAAACCGTGAACCGGATCGGTGAATATTTTATATCTGAAGCTCTTATCCATCGGGTAATAATTTTTTCTCAGCAGTTGAAATAATTAGCCTTGAAATGATTTTAAATCGTTTATGTCGGGTAATCGTACCGGGCGTTGTCTTTCAATATTGTACCATACCAAAACGGATTCGGCAACCGATCTCACTTCTTTAGTCTCATTGTCATAACAAGCTTGTTGTGTAGTGATGCTGGTATTACCCACATTTTTCACTTTCGAACCTATAATCAGCGTCGAAGGATATTGTACCTGTGATTTATAATCGATACAAATTCGTACAAGAACAAATGAATTCTCCGTGCCTAACGTGGACCCCAATTCGGGAAAACTGTGAAGAAAGTGAATACGTGCTTCTTCGAAATAAGTACTGAATATGGCATTATTTACATGATTTAAAGTATCAAGATCCCGAAATCGTACCTCTACCTTTTTCCAATGATTAAAAAGCTTTTCGTTGAATGTAAGTTGTTCAGACATGAAAGCGTACGTAAAATTTTATAAAGTGAATAATTTCTACTCTTTGAAACAGTTATAAAGCCATTAACGTGAACAAAATACAATTTTAATCGTTGATATACTTTCAATTTTGCGCTACTATGATGTGCCTTGAGATAAGGGATGGCGAATGATACTCATAACTCGTTCTACTAATTGTTTATTAAAGAAATAGAAATGTATGGTTGATATGAATGGAAGAGAATTTTTGAGGGATTTATTAGTGACTCCAAGCCCAACCGGTTTTGAAAGTGCCGGTCAAAAAATATGGCTGGATTATGTAAGAAAACATGCTGATGAAGTTCAGACCGATGCATATGGATCGGCAGCAGGACATATCAATACTGATCCTGATGCTAAAACTGTTATGCTTGAAGCGCACTGTGATGAAATAGGAATGATGATCAACTTTATCGATGATAATGGATTCATTTATGTTACACGTCTGGGTGGCAGTGACCCTTCAATAACACGGGCAAAAAAAGTTTTTATTCATACTGATAAAGGTATCGTTACAGGTATCATCGGTAACACAGCTATACATCTTCAGGATAAAGAAGAGAAAAATAAAAGTCCGCAATGGAGAGATATTTTTATAGATATCGGCGTTTCGAATAAGGAAGAAGCGCTCGGATTGGTTCAGGTCGGTAATCCTGTTACTTATGCGGATGATTTTGAATTTTTAAATGATGAAATATTAACGGGAAGAGCCCTTGATAATCGTATTGGCGGTTATATAATCGCCCGGGCGTTGGAAGAACTTGCGAAATATAAAACTGACTTAAAGGTCAATGTTGTGGCATTAAATTCGGTGCAGGAAGAGATCGGTGGCCACGGAGCCAGGATGATGAGTTACAGGCTTATGCCTGATATGGCAATCGTTACAGATGTAACCCACGCTACAGATTCTCCTGGCATCAATCAGAAAGAACATGGATTGGTTAAACTTGGGGAAGGTCCAACTATCACACATGGATCGGCAAATCATCCGCTTTTTGTTCGTAAAATAGAAGAGGTGGCAATAGAGAGACAGATAACTATTCAGCACGAAGCTACCAGTAACAGGACCGGTACGGATACCGACAGTATCTTCCATACTCAATCGGGAATACCAAGTGCATTAATTTCTTTACCATTGAGATATATGCATTCTCCGGTTGAAACCGTATCCATGAATGATGTGGAACAAGTGATCAATTTGATGGTTTATACCATTTTGTCGTTAAAGAAAGACCATACATTTAACATTGTTTAAAACTTTAGATAATACATCCATTGTCAGAATATTTAACAAACAATAGTAACTAGATTTAATAACTCAAAAATGAAACATATCCGTTTGTTATGTTCTGTTGTCTGTCTCACGTTTTTGATATCAGGAAACGTTTTTGCACAACAGAAAAGCCACTATGATCAACATAAAGTTTTTGATCCAACCTTTTTAAACCAACCTGGCACGGCTTTTCGCAGCGGAAGTGGAGCACCGGGACCACAGTACTGGCAAAACAGGGCAGATTATAAGATATCAGCCAAGCTCAATCCGGATAAAAATGAATTAACCGGACATGTTGAGATCACTTATACGAATAATAGCCCGAATAACCTTCCATTTGTCTGGTTATATCTCGATCAGAATACATTCAAAAAAAATTCAAGAGGTTCAGCCGTTACTCCTATAGGCGGTAATCGTTTTGGAGATGGAGGCATTAGTAATGGTGGCGATATAATTCAATCAGTTGAAGTGGTAGAACACAGGCATAAATATAAAGCCGATTATATTATCAGTGATACCCGCATGCAAATTATATTACCCATGGCCATAAAAGCTAAAGGGGGACAGGTCAAAATACTGATCAATTATTCTTTCAAAATACCTAAGTATGGAATTGACAGAATGGGTATTCAATCGACTCAGAATGGGAATATTTATGAAATAGCTCAATGGTACCCGAGAATGTGCGTTTATGACGATGTGAGGGGATGGGACACGCTGCCTTATCTTGGTCAGGGAGAGTTTTATCTTGAATATGGCAATTTTGATTATCAGGTAACAGTACCGTGGAATATGATTGTTGTGGGTACAGGTGTGCTTCAGAATCCAAAAGATGTTTTGACAAAAACCGAACGTGAACGTATGGATAAGGCTCGCCAGAGTGAAAAAACTATATACATTCGCAAACCTGGTGAAGTTAATGATGTCCATTCGAGACCCGTTCAACATGGGGAACTGACCTGGCATTATAAATTGCAAAATGCCCGCGATGTCTCTTTTGCCGCTTCAAAAGCATTTGTTTGGGATGCCGCCCGAATCGATCTGCCAGGCGGGAAAAAGGCGCTGGCCGAGTCGGCTTACCCTGTTGAAGTAGCAGGACAGGATGCATGGGGTAAATCGACTCAATATGTTAAAGGAACTATAGAATCCGATTCGAAGATGTGGTTCGAATATACGTATCCTACGGCTGTCGATGTTGCCGGTAATGTGCATGGTATGGAATATCCCGGAATCGTTTTCTGTGGTTGGCAATATCAGGGTAAAGAGCTGTTCACAACGGTGACTCACGAGTTTGGCCACAACTGGTTTCCGATGGTGGTCGGTTCAAATGAACGACGTTATGCTTTCATGGACGAAGGATTTAACACATTTATAGATATCTTTTCTACCGAACATTACAAAAACGATAAATTCGGTGATTACGATGAGATATCCGATAAACCGGAACAATTCGGCAGATTTTTTGATCAATTGAAGCAAGATGATCCTATCATGACCTATCCTGATGTCATCCAACCGGACTATTTAGGTATAGATGCCTATGTCAAACCGGCTTTGGGATTATGGATGCTGCGGCAGGATGTCCTGGGACCAAAGCGTTTTGATTATGCTTTTAAAACGTATATCAAACGTTGGGCATTCAAGCATCCCACACCCAAAGATTTCTTTCGAACCATGAATGATGCTTCCGGCGAAGATCTGAACTGGTTCTGGAAGGAATGGTTTTATAAAAACTGGACACTCGATCAGGCTGTGACAGACGTTCATTACGTAGATCAGGATCCGTCAAAAGGAGCCTATATAACGATCAAGAACTTAAATAAGATGGTGATGCCTCTTACGATTGAAGTTTATGAATCGAATGGAAAGAAAGGGCGGAAAAAGTTACCTGTTGAAATCTGGCAACGCGGCGGGAAATGGACTTTTAAATATAACTCAACAGCAAAAATTGATTCCGTTGTGGTGGATCCGGATCATAAGCTACCGGATGTTGACACAGATAATAATACATGGATACCAATGGGTTCCCAATAATATTTAAGTATGATATGAGAATGCCCGGTTAATTTTAAACGGGCATTATTCTTTGATATATAAAGCATTAAATAGATCATCTATAATTATTCTATATAATTTTTAATTATCCCTTAAAGACAGTGGTTGAACATTAACTTAAAATGATAGATTCATGAAACATCTAAAAGGTACATTTTGGGGAGTATTGAGCGTTCTGGTTTTATTTAATTTGGCCTTAGCTCAAACATCCCACTACGATCAACACAAAGATTTCGACCCAACTTTTTTAAACCAGCCTGGTACGGTTTATAGAAGCGGTAATGGTGCACCCGGACCTGATTATTGGCAAAACAGAGCTGATTATCAAATATCTGTTAAATTAGATACGACAGCCAATACAATAACAGGTTCAGATGAAATCATCTACACGAATAATAGTCCGAATAACCTGCATTTCCTTTGGTTGCAGATGGATCAGAATGCTTTTAAAAAGGATTCAAGAAGTGCCGATGTGACCCCGATAGGGGGGAATCGTTTTGGAAAAGGTGGAATAGCAAACGGTGGATATAATTTAACATCTGTCAAAATTAAATTGAACGGCCACACTTATAAGGCGGATTATATTATAAGTGATACAAGAATGCAAATTCGTTTGCCAAAGGCTCTCAGGGCAGAAGGGGGCAAAATGGAGATCTATATTGATTATTCATTCAAAATCCCCCGGTATGGTTTGGACCGAATGGGTATGACAGCCACAAAAAATGGTACGATTTACCAGATTGCACAATGGTATCCGCGCATGTGTGTATATGATGATATCCGTGGTTGGGACACGCTGCCTTATCTCGGTCAGGGTGAGTTTTATTTAGAATACGGCGATCTGGATTATCATGTCACCGTACCATGGAACATGTATGTAGCCGGAGCCGGTGAATTACTGAATGCCAAACATGTATTGACCAAAGAAGAAATTCACAGGCTTGATGAAGCTAAAAAAAGCGATAAAACCGTTATGATCCACAAACCTGATGAAATCGGAAAGAAATCTATGCGGCCTGTCGATCACGGTTATTTAACATGGCATTTCCGATTGAGGAATGCCCGTGATGTTTCCTGGGCTGCATCAAATGCCTTTATATGGGATGCTGCACGTATTAATCTTCCAACAGGCAAAACCATACTCGCAGAGTCTTTCTATCCTGAAGAAGTGGATGGTAACCATGCATGGGGCAGAGCTACGCAGTATGTAAAAAGTACTATTCAAACTGACTCAAAACTGTGGTTTGTATACCCATATCCTACTTCGGTTAATGTAGCTGGTAGTGTTCACGGTATGGAATATCCAGGTATTGTTTTCTGCGATTGGAAGCGTAAAGATGCCCGTTTATGGGACGATATTACACATGAATTGGGACATACCTGGTTCCCTATGATCGTCGGATCAAACGAACGCCGTTATGCCTGGATGGATGAAGGTTTTAATACATTCATCGATATCTTCTCGACTCGTGAGTTCAATAATGATGAATGGGGCGATTACGACGGCGTTTCCGATCAACCGTCTAAATACGGACGTTTTGCACAATACTATAAATCACGTAATATCAAGATTGATCCAATCATGACGCGTCCAGATGTGATTCAGCCACGTGCTCTCGGAATGGACGCCTATGTCAAACCGGCCATGGGACTCTACTTGTTACGCCACGATATCCTTGGCAAAAAACGGTTTGATTATGCATTCAAAACATATATTAACCGTTGGGCATTTAAACATCCGACCCCTAAAGATTTCTTCCGGACGATGAATTCAGCGGCCGGAGAGGATCTCAACTGGTTCTGGAAAGAGTGGTTCTATAAGAACTGGACACTCGATCAGGCTGTAACGGATGTACATTACGTGGATCAGGATCCCACCAAAGGCTCTTATATAACGATCAAGAACCTGGATCAGATGGTTATGCCGGTTACCGTTGAAGTTTATGAAGCAAATGGAAAGAAAACCCGCAAGAAATTACCGGTTGAAGTTTGGCAGCGAGGAGGCAAGTGGACCTTCAAAATGAATTCCACGTCCAAAATTGACTCTGTTGTAGTTGATCCGGATCACGAACTACCGGATGTTAACAGACAAAATAACAAATGGACTCCGATCGGTTCCCATTAATTATTGACATACTGTTCAATATAACCCGGTTCTGATAATTTGGAACCGGTTTTTTTTATGCAGGTACAACCACGAGATTCCGGGTCGGGACAGGCTGAACTTGATTCAGGATCCAGCCAAGGCGTTGGCACAGTTTACAAACAGTGGTTTTTAACCCGAGAGCATTCCTTCCAATTAAAAAGGAAACAACGCTCAGAGCCTGTAAAAGCAAGATTCCGGGTCGGAGCCCGGAATGACGTCAATAGAGCCCCGGAATGACGTTGATGGGGTAAGGGCTGGAAGCTTTTAGTAAATTCACCTAACCTAACACACTACGACGTCATTCCGCGAAAAAAATGTTGGGGAGGCTGGGCATGATTAAGTTACCAAACGACGTCATCCTGAACTTGATTCAGTATCCAGCCAAAGCGTTGGCACAGTTTACAAACAGTGGTTTTTAACCCGAGAGCATTCCTTCCAATTAAAAAGGAAACAACGCTCAGAGCCTGTAATAGCAAGATTCCGGGTCGGAGTCCGGAATGACGTTGATGCCAAATGGGCTCCACCTTAAAGGTGGGGTCCATTTAAAAAAGGGGTAATAAACCCTTTATGACGGAACAAGGCAAAGTAGATGGACACCACTCAGGGAAAGTGTGGATTGGAGCCTATCGAATCTACTTTCGGTAATTGTCATTATAAATATTGTAAAGTTTTTAAAGGTCCCCGGTATATAAAAGCCCGGGACCTTTTTTATTAATAATATCCATGTATTTTTAGCAAATAATATAAACCATATCAAAATAGATATTATTAGTTAACAGTCAGGAAGTTATGCATAAAAAGAATCGTCTTATCCTTATCTCTGTCATGTGTCTTTTTCTATATGGCACAGGTGCTTATGCTCAGAATCAATCGAAATATGATCAACATCAGGTCTGGGACCCGACTTTCTTAAATCAGCCGGGTACGGCATACAGAAGCGGCAGCGGTGCACCCGGACCAATGTATTGGCAGAATGAATCATCCTATGACATTCATGCTACGCTGCATGCCAATGATAATTCTCTTAACGCAAAAGATATCATATCCTATACTAATAACAGTCCGAATAACCTGCACTATCTTTGGTTGCAGCTCGATCAGAATATGTACAACAAGGATTCACGGGGAACCCAAACGTCATTGATAGGTGGCGGGCGCTATATTATTGCCGGTTTCAGCGGCGGATATGATATCTCATCGGTAACAATTACGATGAATGGTAAAACTTATAAACCGGATTATATCATTACCGATACGCGCATGCAGATTATATTACCCCGGGCATTGCAAGCTAAAGGTGGAAAAATTAAGGTAAGTATCAACTATTCGTTCAAAATCCCACCATATAAACAAAGAATGGGTCATTATACCACTAAGAATGGAGAAGTCTTCAATTTGGCGCAATGGTATCCTCGAATGTGTGTTTATGATGATGTTATTGGCTGGAATACATTACCTTATCTCGGTCGTGGACAGTTTTATCTTGATTATGGCGATTATGACTATTACGTCAATGTGCCCTGGAATATGATCGTTGTAGGTTCGGGAAAATTGGAGAACGCAAGTCATGTTCTCACCCGGAAAGAGCAAAACAGGCTGTCAGAAGCACGCAAGAGTGATAAAACTGTCTTTATTCGGAACGAAGGAGAGATTAAGGATCCTAATTCACGTCCCGTTCAAAAAGGTTTGTTAACCTGGCATTTCAGTATGCATAATACCCGCGATGTATCCTGGGCGGCTTCAAAAGCGTTCATCTGGGATGCCGCACGAATTAATTTACCAAAGGGTAAAGAAGCATTGGCGGAGTCGGCTTACCCGGTAGAATCGGCTGGTAATAATGCCTGGGGACGATCGACACAGTTTGTAAAAGCAACTATCGAGTATAATTCGAAACAATGGTATCCGTATCCATGGCCCGTTGCTGTCAACGCGGCAGCAAATGCG
>Ga0102944_1002309_pt1 | contig 11372 bp, 11 predicted proteins | sample SalPonD_shore_MG_FD_78172 | JGI IMG/M metagenome (GOLD analysis project Ga0102944, IMG submission 78172) | Salt pond soil microbial communities from South San Francisco under conditions of wetland restoration - Salt Pond MetaG... | ecosystem: Environmental > Aquatic > Marine > Intertidal zone >... | reverse complement strand
TCTCGATATTGGTTGCAAAAAGTTAGAAAGATTGAGAATGAAATGTGTTTGTGTGTGAGTTAATTAACTGGTACAATATTTTTATGATTTTGATGTTGCAGGAACAGAAAACCCACTTGTAATGAAATTCTTCCTTTGATCCGCAAATATATACCTCTTTGTGGTCGAGTGTCACGCGATTCTAATATGACCAAAACAATAATAGTCTTAGATGGTTTACTAGAACCTGAATATCCTGAAATTGAGAATTCAGTTGAAAAGTCTTCCTTTCTACAAAATAGTAAAAACTTTCTCCCCAGTACTATATTTCACCGACCTTACCACTGTAGGTACTCAAGATACGCACAGTTCAAATAAGTGGGATAGTGGGAGAGTGTAGAGAGGTATTTCAAATGAAGTTATCCAAAGTAGCAGTTAAGAAATTCCGTGGCATCACAAAGGATAAGTTCCGAGAGAAGAGTATGGACATTGCAGATAAGATCGAGTTATATAACTTCAACGGGTTGGACTTCGATGAGTGGGAGCGACAGGTAATTGCGGAGAATGATCAGATAACCCAGCAGTTTCTGAGGGCAATTGAGGATAGAACCAATCCTGCCAGTCTTGACTTGTTTGCATTCTTCTGTCAGCACTTTCTCGATGAGTTCAGATGGACCCACGGAAAGCGGCTGTCAACTGTCAACGAGGTTGAACTAGTTGAGCAGCTCTTCGATCGGTTTCCTCGGAAGATGGCGATGCCCGTCTCCGAAAAATTGGCAGCACTGAAGGCTCTTAAGGTCATGTTCCACTTCTTCTATCAGCAGGAATTGGTATCACTTCCTATATACCGTTTTGTCACGCTTCTCAGCCAGCAACAGGAATTTTTCAGGCAACGTATCAAGAATCCAGCCTCCTCCTTCTTTTGGGAAGTAGGTCTTGGCTGGAAGGAGCATCTCCACCAGTTCGAGATAAAGCAGCTCAAGCTCTGCTACAAAGTTCAGTATACAGACCTCGACCCCTTACCCTATATTAGTACGCTGGAGAGCAAATTAACCGATATCTTGGTAGACGATCAACTGCAAAGCTGGAGAGAGTTGCGGTGGAAGAAAGGTGTGAAGTTACGAGACCTACAGGCTAAAGCTCACCAGTTCACCAATACCTGGTACACTACCCCTAAGATTTATCTTGAACATCTTACTCCACTGGACTGGATCACGATGGAGCGGCACTTCACCGATACCAGCGGGTTACCATTCTGAGCCGGAGTGCCTGCTGTATGACCCGCCTCAGTCAGCTACCTGATGGAGCAGTTGGGAGATCGGTTGCAAGCCATCCATCCCCGTATTGATGCCACCTTGGAGTAATTCCTCAGCCACCTAGCCATGGACTCCTGGATCAAAAAATTTCCTCGTAGAAACAAATAACAATTTTATCCAACTTTTTGAAACTTCCCATATTCACTCTATTCTCGAACTTTCAGAAATTACTGATACTAGTATCTATCTTTCTGAAATTGTTTTAAGAATTTTACCATCTCAGGCACTTTAACTAATAAACATTCTCAATCATTTTTAAATTTGGTAGCTAATTTCAGCTTCTCGTGATTTTTCTCAATGGATGTTGTTTTAGTGTTGCGATTAGTCTTCTCGGGGCATTCCTTATGTTACATATGCCTTCGTAGAAAGGTGATGCGTTTAAACGAGCTTATGATATTGATGCAGAGGGGACCAACAATAGGGGTCCTATACTTGCAAAAGTAAGATAATTTGTTTAACAATATGAACAGGAAATAAGAGAGAGGGTCGAGCTCTGGTTGTATCTGCAGATATCCGCAGATAACTCTCAAATTGATAATCCAATTAATCCAAATCAGGAAATCTCAATAGCCTTGGCATTTTCCACTGTCAGAGTGCTCATAGGATATTCATTTCAATACACGGAATCGTGACAGAGGAAAATCGAAAATTGTAATAGAATACACTGATGACTATGCTCCTAAGGTTGTAAGCAATGAAGTTAAATGAGTTCGTTTAAGAGTTAATCAAGTTACAAATTCAATTGAGTTAATAATTTGATTATTACATCCCCTCCCAAGTGATGACTTCTAACCCTTCAATTTTCTGAAAATCCTTGACATTTCTTGTGTAAATAGCAGATCCACCATTCGAGAGTATGGTTGCTGCTATCATAACATCTGCTCTTCCAACAGTTATGCCTTTTTCCTTCATTCTACTTTCAATTTTAGCTCCTAAATAGGCTGCTTCTTTATCGAATTCCTTGATAGAAAATTGTTTAAGTATTGCACTTCTGTATTTGATCTCATCAGGGCTATCAGAATTAAATCCTCCAAAATAGAACTCATGAGCCACAATACTAGGGACACCGTGTATACCTTTATTATCTAAATCTTTAATTATAGAAGCTAAATTAGGATTTTGCAATCTTAAGTCAATTAGAAATGTTGTATCTAAAAACTCCAATTTATCGATCACTACCAAATTTTTTTCTTGATCTTTCGAGTTCTTTTATTTCTTCTTCAGCTTCTTCCTTCGATATAGGAGGGAATTTTGTATAAATCTTGGTTAGATTCCCCATTTCTTGCGTTATCCTCAATATGGTATCTGAAAAGCTTTCTTCTTCTAATTGAAGTCTTTTCAGAGCATTATACGCTTCTTCTTTAATCGAAATCGTTTTGGTTGGCACTGTGTATGTATACACATGCATACTATAAAGCATGATGATTTTGGAATGGTTACCTTAGAATTTGTTCGATGAAGAGTCTTTTACTTCAGATTAAGGAGTTTTTAGATTAAAACAAAAAATTTACGTTCCAGAGAGTTTGAAGAATGTAAAAAGCAACAAAAATCCAACAGTAAATATTATCAATCTTTTTGATTTAGCTTTCACTCTTTTTCTTCTTATTCTCAACCATTTTGACCAAAAACTAATCAGTTTCAATCTTTCCAAACTTCGCATTATCACTCTTTTTGATTATTAATTCCAACATCATCGAGAAGAGATTGTCAAATAATATTTCATTCGCAAACTTTCTGAATGTATTCTGTGTCTATTTATCAATTTTTTGAGTGTGATATATGGTTATTTCGATATTATTTGAGGTTCAAACTGATGAAATTGACTATCAAAGGTACCAATATATGATGCATTCAACCATTCTGCCATTTCTCCAATTATTGCATCTGTAAATGATAAGAACCGTTTCTGATGTTCAATATCTTGTTTCAGGAACGTCTGATTTGCCTTCCAAAACAATTCATTTGGCGTATGAACGAATCCGATTACATCCTTTTTGACATACCTATCCAGAAACTTCTCTACTTCAGCACAGATATTGAAATCTTTTGTTCTTATATAAATCAGGGTTAAGAGTTCATTAAAGACGTAATCTAGTACTATAGGTTGTCCATATTTGCGTTGTAAAATCCTTGAGAATATCGATTGTGCAACTTCATGATCGTCATCGTCTTCTGCAAAGTTAGCAAACAAAAGACAGGTATCAAGTACAATCAATGAAGATATATCTCCTCATCTATTGATTTATTCGAGATTTCAGTCTTAAACGTGAAGGATAGAAATTCCTTCTGCTCTTGACTTGAGAGTCCTTCATACTCTTTCTCTCCTGATATAATTGGATTAGTTTCCGCTAGGGTAATGATAAAATCAATTAACTCTTCCTGTTTCAATTTTTTACCTTGAAGAAGTAACCTCGCTCGTATTTTGTCCAATTTTTCTTTCGATTCATCACTGATCTTTATCGTTGTTGCCATACGTATCTAACTATTTTATAGAATATCAATTTTTTCTATAATATATAGAATAATATTATTCTCAAACTGCAAGTTTGTTATTAATAGCTATTCGAGTCGTCATCAGTACTAACAAATCTTAATTCTACGGAGACCGATCATCATTTACAAAATTATTCTCCAATGTTTTCAATTGAAATTTCTTGGATCAATTCTATTCCTGAACTCTCAGAAATAATTTCTGCTATTAACATTCTTTGTGAATTTAATATTCTCTATCCTATTGATGAATTATCTTAATCTCTTCAAAAAATAACTTTAACCCAAATAAACTACTCTCACTCTTTCTGACTTTACTCAGGAAAGATAAACAATTATGCCCAGAGACCCCATTCAGATGTATTCAGGACCGTCTTTTGGTATATCTGAGTTGGAAATAGTAAGGAGATAAATAGCCTCTATTCCCCAGTGGATTATGGTTAATTTTGATCTTGATCAGAAGGAAATCGAGCATCTGACCGCAGCTCTGGATCTGTCAGGTCAATCTATTTTGGAAATTGGATGTGGTGATGGCAGGTTGACCAAATAACTGACTCCATACTGCTCATCCATTGTAGCAGTCGATCCAGATGGTAATAAGATCAGACAGAACAACGAAACCAGATCCAGTCTAAATCAATTCTAAATTCACTTTGGTCAAAATTTCTTTAACTCTCTCTGTAACTTGTTTTACCATATTTTCTTTGCTTATTGAATCATAATAGATCCCACCATCACTAAGATCTACATAGATTTGAGTTTGATTTTGCCAGGACCATATTTCTTGGTCATTAATAATTTTAGAAAATTTCTTTTTCAGTATATCCTTATTTTCAACAATTAGTGGAATAACTTCATTATTTTTATAAAAATTAAGGTCATTATGTAGGTAAAGATAAATTTTGACTATATAACTATTATCGTGAGTTAATTCAATTATAATTTCAATATGGAGATTGATATAATCCTTAACGTCCAAAAATACAAGGTTTTTTCCAATCCTTCTATCACTCGTACTTGGATAATCATGATTTTTTCTTCTATACTTGTCAAAAGAGTCAACAATCATTTGTAGTGAATTGAAATGGTCTGACGTAACTTCCTCTATACCTGTTATCTCGAGTTTGGAACCTACTTTCGAAAATTGTGTTTTATAGTACCTAATGTCTATGTTTGAATTGTCTTTCAAATTTTTTATCAATTCATGTTTCTCTTCAAATAAATCAACATCTAGTACTCCAACAACGATATGATCAATTTTGGGATGATGATCCAAAGCCTTCAAAATCCTATCTATTTGCTTATCAGTCGTGGCAGCATGATGATAAGCCAATGCTTGTCCTATACCCGTGGACACAGCACTCTTCACCTTTAATTCAATTAGATACAAGTAGAATTCATTATTTTCTTTGGTTAATATTCCAAGATCAATTGAACCAGATGATGATCCAGCTGTGATACCAAATTTGGTTTTTAATTCATCAACTTTTATGTCTACAATTTCCTGTCCAAATAATTTATTATCAATTTTATTTTGAAGTGCTATTTTTATCTTATCTTGTAATTCCTTCTCTAACACAATTTTATGAAGGTGGAATTAGTTAATAATCTATTGAGTTGAATTTTCTAAACTAAACATTAATCTTGAAACAAGATCAATTTCACTAATTTGTATAGTCTATATTTTTTATCAAACTTTCACTCTTGTCTTCTAATTCTATAGTTTTACTCATGTCTAATAGATTTTTTTAGTTCGAATTAAAAATCGGAAATTAAACTATAATAAAAATGAAAATTGGAAAATAAAATTTGATTGAGTCGTTTTCTTGAAATGAATTATTCTGTTAAATTGAGGGATTAATCATCCTCTGGTTCTTCTCTACTCTGTTCGTATGCGTCATGATCGGGATTGAGCTGATCTCCCCTGTTTTCAACAGACGCCTCATAGGCATCATTATTGGGGTTCATCGAGTCAGACCGATCATCGTTGGGTGTTCTTGGCAAATTTTCACCTCCTTGGTTGCGTTGTTGCTCTCGTTCTATCGAACGAAACTATCATCTCTGATAGCTGAAGTGAGTTTTCATCTTAAATTGATGTTTATTTATTCTTCTTAGAGGCTGCTCTTTGTGCCCTTTTCTTGAAGCCCTGGTGCTTACCAGTCTTATCAGAATGGGACTGAATTCTTCTTGCAGCCTTCTTGGTCATTTTCTTCTTGGCCATGTTTTCATCTCACCTCCTTTAATCGGACGAAAACCTGGCCCGGAAATTGAGACACCACATATTTCAAGAATTGTCCTGATCGAATATCTTGATTTGTTAATTTAATTCGGAATGTTAGATTTTCCATAATTTAATCCTCCGTAGGCAAATGTAGATGTGTAGAGTCCCTCGGAGTAATGTGATAACTACAATTGCCTATAGGGGCTCTACTGGACAATACCTCATCGGGTGTTTTTGTCCGTGTATCAACTACTCAGTAGGAGTATTTAAACATGTTGTACATTGATAACTTCATCTTGTTTCACTTAAATCTCATCTGAGTAGTGAAGGTGTCCTGATTCTTTATATTTCGTTCAAAACTCATATATTCCGCTGTTTACCATAGCCAATCCCATAATCTTTTTATGTCCTCAGTGCCAACTTACTCTGACGACAGACTGATGACCATTTCCTAGAAATGAGAGGTCTATTTTCAGTTCCTACCGAAGTAGAGTCGTATTAATACCCTCCGGGAACTGATTTACGCATGAAAACATGCACTACTTCTGGTAAGGAGGAAAGTGAATGCAATATAAGACAACATTCAATTCAATCAACGCAACGAGCTCTGAAAGTACCCGTGAGAAGTCCTTCAGTCTTCCGGTAATTTCAAAACTACCTTTAATCAACCAAGATGTAGTCCTCTTCTCACTCAACTGGTATCGGGAAAAGGACCCAAGAATACCCCTTGGTATGGCATTTATTGCATCCTATGTGGAACGTACCTTGAAGTTTACCTCGGATCATGGTATTGATTTCATCCAACTTGACGTCAGGAAAAATGTCAGTCGAAAAGTCCATGAGATATTGGTACAAGATCCTGATATTCTTGGTATTGGCGTATTCTGCTGGAATATTGAGATCGTCAAGAAAGTACTTCGGTCGCTTCGTACCCATGGCTTCCAAGGAAAGATAGTTCTGGGAGGTTCTGAAATCACCTACTGTATTACCAATCCTGTGAGTGAATTCCCTGAAGCAGACTATTTTGTGAAGGGTGACGGGGAACAGGCAATGGTAGATATTATAGTTGCTGAGCAGAGAGATAAAGAAATAGATAAATCTGGTATCTTTACAAACCAATCCACGACTTATGATTCAGTCTCAATCACCCCGACAGATCGACTAGTATCGCCTTATCGTGTCACTCGGATTTCGTCAATGTTGTTGGGCAATGACCATGATAACTTTGTAAGATGGCAGACACAACGAGGATGTCTTTACCGATGCTCATTCTGTTCTTTTCCCAATGGCTACAAAAAACTCCACGAGATGAAATTTGAGGAAATCATCCATGATCTTACCTTCTTTGCAAAGAACGACGTCAAAGAAGTAGCGGTCTTGGACCCGATTTTCTTTGTAGATAAAGATCGAGCAATGAAAATCCTTCAATTAATCGAACAAATTATCCCGGACTGTCGCTTTGAAATTCAGACCAAAATAGAACACCTTAATGAAGAACTACTTGATCAGATAGCAGAACTCAATATTGCCCTTGAATGTGGTATTCAAACACTGGACCCGAAAGTTCAGAAGGTGATTAGAAGAGTAAATAATCGAGAGAAAATCATTTCCAATCTCGAGGCAATTAAATCACGTAATATTGAGATAGAGGCTCATCTGATTATTGGATTGCCATATCAGACGGTTGAATCATTACGTGAGGATTACAATCTTTTACAGAACTATACTCAAAATATTCGGCTGTTTCCATTGATGAGACTTCGAGGGACACGTTTAGATCAGGATCTTGAGCAAAAGGACTGGGGGAAGCACTACCAGTTCTCAGACTTCCATCCTCGGGAGGTACTGGCAACTCCGTGGATTGCATCAGCCCAGCTATTGAAACTAAAAGAGCGAGGAGAGGATATACTATGAATAACGAAAATGACACCTCCCACCATATCCTGGTTACTGGTGGATCAGGATTTATCGGACACCATTTAGTCAAGCAATTGTCATCATCGTATCATGTGACCGTAATTGATCTTGTTGCTCCGAATTCCCCTGTGAAAGATGTTGACTATATCCAAGCTGACATCTCCGAACTCTCGGGGGAAGATATTGGTCCTACCGTAGATGGTATCATCCATCTGGCAGCAATTTCGCGGGTAATCACTGCTGAATATCATGCCCTACCAACCTGGACAACAAATGTTGAGGGTACACAACATCTTCTCTCTCTCCTGTACTCACGAGAGAAAAAACCCTGGTTCATCTATGGTAGTAGTCGGGAGGTATATGGAGAGCCAATCAGCTTTCCAGTTACCGAGAGCCATCCCCTGCTACCTATGAACCGGTATGCTCAGTCCAAACTAGCTGCAGAGCATTTGGTGTCCCTCTATAGCAACAGTTGTGCCGTCCCCAGTATGATACTTCGCTTCTCAAATGTCTATGGTGATATCAATGATCAGCTCGATCGAGTAATTCCCAAATTCATTTTACAGGCATTAGACGGTGAGGATCTTGAACTACAGGGCGCAACAAATACCTTTGATTTCACCCATATTTCAGACACCGTTCAGGGGATTTTACTGGCGATACAGTCACTCACAACCAGATCAGATTCATCTTGCAGGAGATATAATATCTGTACTGGTCAGGGTACGACGCTAAGAAAACTGGCCGATCTGACCATTGAGCTGACTAATTCATCTTCCAGAACCATTGAGACCTCCTCTCGAACATTTGATGTGGGGTCCTACTGGGGAGATTTCTTGAGAGCCAAAACGGAACTCGGGTATAGTCCTACAATTCCCCTGCGAGAAGGACTGAGTGGTCTTGTTGCCAAATTTCAGACTATTGAGATCGAGGAGGTGACCTTGTGAAGATACTCCAGGTCATTCATGGCTATCCTATGCGGTTCAATGCAGGTTCTGAGATATATACCCAGATGCTCGTCCATAACCTAGTTCGCAAAGGTTACGAGGTTGCTGTATTCTCACGTATAGAGAATCCCTTTATTCCGGATTATGAGCTCATCGAGGAGGTAGATGAGTTTGATACGAACCATGTTCCCCTATTTCTTGTAAATGTTGCCCGTCAGAAGGATAGGTACCAATCTGATGGAGTGGATGCCCAGTTCGAGAAGGTACTAGCCTCGTTCAATCCTGATGTGGTCAATTTTCAGCATCTCAACCATCTCTCACTTGGTCTTGTCAAACTGGCAAGTGAATTTGAATCAAAAATTGTATTTACACTTCATGATTTTTGGCTTGCCTGTCCCCGTGGTCAGTTTCTACAGATCAATTATGGGGAGGAAAACTGTTATCAATTGTGTGATGGACAGGAAGATCTCAAATGTGCGACACACTGCTATAGTCGTTATCATACTGGCCTCCAGCTGGATGCTGACCTCGAATACTGGACCAATTGGGTATCCTCCAGGCAGCAAATAATCCGAAAATTCATACCCCTGGTTGATACTTTTATCGCCCCTTCACAACAACTCCTCCAAAGGATGAGAGATGAACTTCCTATGCATAATGACCAGATCATCTATCTCGACTACGGATTTGACCTGTCTCGGCTCGAAGGTAGAGATCGTAAGAAGGAGGATAACGTGGTGTTTGGCTACATCGGGACGCATATTGTTGCCAAAGGTATTGATCTGCTGATCAGAGCCTTTGCAGAGCTTGATGGAAAGGCAACTCTCAGAATTTGGGGTCGAACTCGCTCGGAGACAACGCCCTATCTGAAGCAATTGATCGATGATCTGGAGCTCCCTCCCAGACTGACGGTTGAATGGCGACCCGAGTATCGTAATTCCCAGATAGTACCTGATGTATTTGACCAGGTCGATGTTATTGTGATTACCTCCATCTGGAATGAAAATTCGCCCTTAGTTATTCATGAGGCTCAACAGTGCAGGATACCCGTAATCACTGCAAAGGCAGGTGGGATGGCTGAATATGTCTGCCATGAGAAAAATGGTCTTCTATTCACCCATCGGGATTATAGATCCTTGGCAGAGCAGATGCAACGGATGGTCAACAATCCAACCCTAATTGAGAATTTGGGTCAAAGGGGCTACCTGTTTTCTGAAGACGGTGATGTCTTATCAATGGAAGAGCATATTCAACAACTACTGGAGGTATACCACCAATGATCGAGCAGGATACTAAACATGGTATTGAGAAAATGGAAGGTCCATGGCGGATTACCTTTGATACCAATCCTGATGATTGCAATCTCAACTGTATCATGTGTGAGGAATTCAGCCCATACAGTGATCTCAAGCAATTAAGAGTACTCAATGGAGGTCCAAAACGGAGAAGGATGAGTATTGAGCTTATCGAACCGGTGATCAGAGCGGGAGCTGAGATGGGAAACCTGAAAGAGATTATCCCCTCTACGATGGGAGAACCCTTACTCTACAAGCATTTTGATCGATTGATCGAGATGTGTCACAAGTACGGGGTGAAACTAAACCTGACGACCAATGGTACCTTCCCGAAGAAATCACCAACAGAATGGGCTGAGCTTCTTGTTCCCATTACCAGTGATGTTAAGATATCCTGGAATGGTGCTACAAAACAGACTGCTGAACAGGTCATGCTCGGCGTGGATTTTGACCAGCATCTTAGTAATGTTAAGGATTTTATTGCTGTTAGGGATAAGATCCATCAGGCAGGAGGAAATTTCTGCCGAGTCACCTTGCAGGTTACGTTCATGGAAATGAATTACGAGGAATTCCCTGATCTTGTCAAACTGGCTGTTGATCTTGGTATTAACCGACTGAAAGGCCATCATCTCTGGGCTCATTTTGATGAGATCAAGGATCAATCAATGCGGAAAGATCCAGAGACTATTCGTCGTTGGAACAACACTGTGGGAAAAATGGAGCAGATCGCTGAGGAATATAGACTGCCTGGAGGTGAGAAAATCCTCCTTGACAATATCTATAAACTCTCACCTGGTGAAGGTACTACCGAGATCTCTCATGATGCAATCTGTCCATTTCTTGGCCGAGAGGTCTGGGTTGCCTGGAATGGTAGGTTCAATCCCTGTTGCGCTCCTGATGCAAAAAGAAAGACTCTAGGATATTTTGGTAATCTCCAAGAAGAATCACTTGAGGAGATCTGGGATTCCACCGAATATACCAATTTGGTTGAAAATTATCTCGATAATGATCTCTGCAAGAGTTGTAACATGCGACGACCAAGAGAGGATGTACCATGAATATTAGCAAGATAACTATTTCCGAAGATCGAACTCACCATCTAATTGATGGCATGCCATTGTATTCTATGAGATTTGATGATGTTCTGAAATTCCATTCTCCAGGTCTTGCTCCAGCATCTCTCAATGGTAAAGCATTTCATATCAAC
>Ga0102944_1002307_pt1 | contig 11378 bp, 9 predicted proteins | sample SalPonD_shore_MG_FD_78172 | JGI IMG/M metagenome (GOLD analysis project Ga0102944, IMG submission 78172) | Salt pond soil microbial communities from South San Francisco under conditions of wetland restoration - Salt Pond MetaG... | ecosystem: Environmental > Aquatic > Marine > Intertidal zone >... | reverse complement strand
TCCGGTTCGGAGGGCGCCGGCTCTTCCTCATCGAAAAAGAAGAGCCCTGCCCCGGATTCTTCCGGTGCCTCCTCCAGCTGCCGGGAGATGAACCGCAGTTCCTTCATACTGATCTCGTCGCCGATATCCTGCCAGTCCGGTTCGGCTTCATCCGCGCCAATGGGCCGGACACCCTCCTCAGGTTCCGGAGAGGGCAAGGACTCCGGTTTTTGCCGGTCCGGTGCCGGCGATTCCTCCTCCGGAGCGTCGATGTCCGTGGAGTCCTTCCGGTCCGCAGCGGATACCGGCTCCCGGGGCCGGTGTGTTTCAGGAGGTTCCTCCACCTCTTCCCGCAGCCGGTCCGGCTCCGGTTGCTCCTCAGGTTCCCGGGGCTGTTCCTGCTCCGGCGCCTGTTTTTGTGCAGTGGTCTCGGCAGCGGATGCTTTGGCACCGGGCCCGGAGGCGGCCGGTGTTTCCGGCTGTTCGGCAGCCGGCGTCTCCACTCCGGCGGGCCCGGATTGTCCGTTCTGGTGATCGGCTTGCTTCTCCGGAGAGTCCTTGGATTCTTCAGCCGCTGTTGTTTTCGTGGCTCCGGCCGCTGGTTTCGCTGCCTTTGCCGGCTTCGCGGCCGGGGCTTCTTCCGGGGACTCCTCCTCAATCAAGGTGGGAGAGGGCGACCAGTACGGCATCCACCGTCCCTCGATTTCAATTTCCTCCCCGGTCTGCGGATCCCGTCCGGCCCGGCCCCGCCACCAGCGGACACCGAACTTGCCAAACCCGTAAATCCGGGTCTCCTCTCCCTTCTTCATCCGCTGTTCCACCAGATGCAGCAGCTCGTCCACCACCGCTTCCACTTCGTTTTCCGGCAGATCCTCGCTGGCCGCCAGCTGCTCAATGATATCTTGTTTATTCATCGGACGGATCCTTTGACGTCAGAGATAAATACTTGGGGAGCCCGCCCCCCACACCACTAAATTACACGAAAATTCAACGAATGCAACGATTGGTCTCCGGCGGAAACCACTCAAACCTGCCTGATGTACCGCTTGGATCCGCAGGAGGTCCGGTCATGCATCGCCGGCAAACCCAAAAGAAATACCTTACTGTTCCGGCTGCGCTTGCTGCAAATTCTGCTGTAATTGATTCAGCAGATCATTCAGCTTCTGCTGCTGGGCGCCATACCCGGCCCAATCGCCCTGCTGGAGTAACTGTTGCCCCTGCTGGTAAGCATCCAGGGCAGCCTGCACCAGTTTCGGCAAATCCAGGGTGGTCACCAGCGGTGAAGCGGCAACGGCCGGCTGTTCCGGTTGTTCGCCAAAGATGGCCGCCAGCGATTCTTCCAGCGTCTCCTGCATCACAATCTGGTTCTGATAAGACACAATCACCCGCTTCAGCTCCGGCATTTGCCCCTGCTCCGACCGGATATACAGCGGCTCCACGTACAACAGAGAGCCATTGATGGGAATCACCAGCAGGTTCCCCCGAATGACATTCGAGCCCTGCTGGCTCCAGAGCGTAAGCAGTTCGGAGATGTCGGGGTTCTGATCGATCCGGGCCTCAATTTGCATGGGGCCGTACACCAGCGCCTGCTTGGGAAACTCATACAGCACCAACTTCCCGTAATTATCCCCGTCGGCCCGGGCCGCCATCCAGGCAATCATATTGTTTTTGTTCACCGGTGTAAACGGCAGGAACAATAAAAATTCTTCCTGCGTGTATCCGGGCAACCGCATGATGACGTAATACGGATCCATCTGCTGCTCGTTGCCTTCGTAGATTTCACTGGGCATCCGCCACATGTCTTCCCGGTTATAAAAAACTTCCGGGTTGGTCATGTGATAGGACAAATAGGCTTTGGACTGGATTAAAAACAGGTCCTCCGGATAGCGGAAGTGGGCCCGTACCTCGTCCGGGATCTCATCCGGGCCCTTGAACAAATTGGGAAAAATCTTCTCATAAGTCCGGATCACCGGATCCGTGTCATCCACGATGTAAAAGTCCATGGTGCCGTCGTAAGCATCCACAACCACTTTCACCGAATTCCGGATGTAATTGACCGTATTCCCGGTCATGGGTTCGGAGTACGGAAAATTCCGGCTAGTGGTATACGCATCGATCATCCATTTCATTTGCCCGTTCAGGACCACCAGATAGGGATCCCGGTCAAAGGACAGAAACGGAGCCACGGTTCGTACCCGGTCCTTGATATTCCGGTGATAATGGATTTTGGAATGATTGGTAAAATACCCCGAAATCAGAATCTTAATGCTGCTGTACTGGTACGCGTACATCAATCGCCGCCAGATGGAGCCCATGGGGACTCCGCCCTTCCCCTGGTAGCGGGTGAATTTATTCTCCCCGCCTAAGGGATAATCGAATTCTTCGTTGGTGGTGCCTGTGAATACGTAATGGTTGGTCTCTTCCCCGTAATAAATTGCCGGCCGGTTCACCTGGATGTTAATATCACTGACCGGGGGAATATTCTTGATAAACAGCGTCGGGAGCCCCTCCGGCGTGACCACGTTGACGGGACTCATCACCATGCCGTACCCATGGGTGTAGGTTAAGCGTTCGTTCTGCCAGGTCTGGGCCCGGGCCGGCACCTGCTGATACGCAAATTCCCGGGGCGAAAGCATCACCTGCCGGTAGGTCCCGTCGATATTATACCGGTCGATATCCACATCCGAGAATTTATAGTACAACCGGATCTCCTGGATCTGCCGATACGTGCTCAGCAGGGGGCGGGTATCCCAGAGCCGGATGTTTTGGATCGTCGCCTGGTTTTCGTTAATTAAATCCTGGGAGATGGATGAATCCTGTACGGTATAATTCTGGCGTTGCACGTCATTTAAACCATACGCCAACCGGGTGAATTCGATGTTGTTCTGAATGTACGGTTTCTCCCGCTGCAGTTCGTTAGGTTCCACCATAAACTGCTGCTGAAACCAGGGATACAATCCGTTCACCAGCACCAGCGCTACCAGGAAAATACCGGCTCCCGAGAGCAGGAATCCGATGCCCCGGCGAAACAGGGACATCACCAGAAGGATCACAATACCCAGGGTAATAATGATCATGACCCAGTACGAAAGCAAGGTGGCGTGCGTATCGGTATACCCGGCTCCGAAGACCACTCCGCTGGACCGGAATAACAGGTCGAACCGCTTCAGCCAGAAACTGGCGGCGAGCAAAACAGCAATCGCCACCAGCAGAATGCTGATGTGTGCTTTCACGCTGCCGGTAAAAATCTTCTGGCGGTTCCGGACAAATTGTATGGCGCCCTTGAGAAAGTACACGACGCCCGAGAGGAGGAGCGAGAGCACGAACAACGTGAGTAACCACCGTTGGGCCCCCTCCAGGAAAGGCAGTTTGAACAGAAAGAACCCGACATCCCGCTGGAAGATCGGGTCCGCTGTCCCGTAATCGGTGGCATGCAAAAACTTGAGAATGGTTTCCCACCAGGGTAACGTCGCACTGGCGGCGATAATGGCCACGAACAGAATGATGACCTGGCCGATGAGATTGAAGATCTTCTGGGCGGGCATCCGGATGTTGGCATTGTCGAACCGCCGGAACGACCGATCCCGGGTTAAGCGGTTGGCCAGCCAGAAATTCATCCCTAATACCAGGGCGTACACCAGAAACGAGCCGACCCAGACCAGTCCTTTCCAAGACAGAATAGTCCAGAACACGTTGGTATAGCCCACCGCATCAAACCACCAGGAGTCGGTGATTATGGTGTTGAGATTGCCGATAATGATGAGCAGAACGATAAGTGCGGCTACTATCCACACCAGTTTACGCCGCAGAGAATCCATGGAAGGCTCCATCAGTCAATTTGAGTGAAATCGTGCATTCGGGTCAAACAATCAGGAAGGACAAATCCGGGAGGAACTCAGGAGCTGTTTTCCTGCAACGCCTCGAGCTGGTCCCGGAGCCGGGCCGCCTTCTCGTAGTGCTCTAACTGGATCGCCTCCTCCAGCTCCTGCTGCAATTTCTCCTGAGTGGAGAACGGCTTCTTCTCGAGTACGGTCTCCCGCCACTCGGTGAGGATCCGAATCTCCCGAGTGGACTCCCTGGTTTCCTTAATACCCCACTTCTTATTAAAGCTGTTGATCTCTTCGATACTACGATCGATTTGGTCCAGCGCAGCAGCATACTGCTCTTCTTCCATGGCCATCTGTACCCGGGACTGCGTATGCATCATCCGGACATACGGGAAATACTGGAGGAATGACCAGGCGCTCTCTTCGTCTTCGGCGAATTCCTCTACGAACTCCAGCACGTCCAGATTATGTTCCGTATCCCGAATGACGCCCTCATGGTCACCCAATTCTGAGAAACACAGATAGCGATGATAGTATTGAATGGATTCTTGCTGCAGGTCGCGCAGATCATCCCGGGTCAGCACGAAAACCTTATTTTCTTCTTTCTCCACCCGTTCCTGCTCTGCTTTATAGTATGCCAGGTAGTTATCGAAGTCGTGCGGCCGGGTGCCGTCCGGCCGGTCCTCGGCTTCCATTTGCAGCAGTCCGAGATCTAATCGCAATTGTATCTTTTCTTTATTATCTTTCCCAGTGATTCGACGAACATTGAGGATATCGGGATCAAATGGCCAGTCAGCCAAAATATCAGTAATGTCTTTGCGGACCATGAGCAAAACCCTCCTCTCTCTATCGGTGTAAATCTAAGGTCTTATCGTACCAATACAAAGCGAAAATAGTCTGTGCTCCGGAGTGACCAGTGCGGAATTGTCCCCTGTGCACACGAAGACCGCCCTGATAAAATCGCCTGGAAAAAATATCATTGATTCTACTTGGCAGATCACGGAACTTTTCATAACTCCAGTGTTGGATCAGGAAACCAGTACATAATTAGAGCGTGAGGGTCACTATGGATTGGTTAAGCTTGCAGGACGTGGCAAAGTGGATCCGGGCACCCGGGAAAGCACAAAAAAGCCCCAAAGGGTTTCCCATGTTTCAAACCCAGGAGGTCCAAATCCTCAAGAAGGCCGAGATTGGGGTCTCGGGCCGCGGGGAGTTACTCCTGGCCGAAAACGTCGATACTATCTGGTACATCGAAACCAAAGATCGGAAAAGTCCTTTCACCGCCGATGATTGTCAACGCTTCCTGACCATCAAATCGGAGCTGGAACAGATCCACCCGGACCATTTTATCCGGGGGATCATGCTGACCTCAGCTCCCGTGAGCGGACAGGCCACCGAATCCTTCCAGGCGGAAGAGTGTCTCCTCATTTATGTAGCACCCGCGGATGACGACTCCCCAACCGAACCCTGACGCCGATGACACCCGCCGACCCGCTCTCAGCTCTCCGACATCTCAGCGACTCCGGCCTCCCGACCGATGAGTTTTGTCCACAAGCGGTCCAACTCATCCGTGATTCCAATGAAGTCTTTGACTGGGTCGGAATTTATCTGCTGAAAGGCCAGGATCTGGTGCTCCCCGAAGACTACTACATCGGCCTGCCCTCGGAACACACCCGGATCCCGTTGTCACAGGGGATTTGCGGGGCCGCCGCCACTCAGCGAAACACCCAGGTGGTGAAGGACGTGCGGGAGGATCCCCGCTACCTGGCCTGCAGCATTTATACCCGGTCAGAGGTGGTGGTCCCCATCCTGCACCACCAGACGCTGTTCGGTGTATTGGACCTGGACAGCGATACTCCGGCGGCGTTTCAGGCGCCCGAGGTCCGGTTCCTGGAATCGGCCGCGGATCTCATCGGGGCGTATTTTGCCCGGAAGGATTAACGTGCGGAACCCCCTGATTTCTCTGGCCGCCGGCAGACAAAGTGCTCGATCATTGCGACTTCACCGGGTAACATCTATTTTACACTGTAAACGAACAGAAATCTCCTCGCTATGATCTGGGTACTCATCGTCGGTGGCGTAATTTTCGTGCTGGCCGCACTCACCATTCTCCTGGGGCAGGTCGCCTTTTCAATTACTCCGCGTCCCGGCGCAGAGACCCCGGCCAGTCTCAGCCGGGCGTTCGAAGATATCTATTTTGCCAATGAAAAAGGGGATCTCCTGCACGGTTGGTGGATGCCCCATTCGGATGCGGACGCCCACAACCCCCTGCCCACCCTGGTGCTGGTACATGGCTGGAATCGCAACTGCGCCCGCATGCTGCCGTATCTCCGCCACCTCACCGATCTCCGGATGAATCTTCTCTGCATTGAAGCCCGGGGCCACGGGGAAAACGCTAAAAATTCTTTCATCACGATGCTCGCATTTGCCAGAGATCTGATGAGCGCCCTGGACTGGCTGGTCCTCCGGCCCGAAGTCCAGCCGGAAGGCCTTGGCGTACTGGGACATTCGGTCGGTGCGGCGGCCACCATTTACGCCACCGCCCGGGATAAACGCATCAGCTTCTTCGTGGCCGATGCCGCCTTCGCCCACCCCCGGGAGATCATCCGATCCATGCTGGGCTCCCATCACATTCCGTATTTCCCCATCGGATGGCTGATCGTGCAGTATATCCAGCTTCGCCTGGGGACCACCCTGGACGCCATCGCGCCGGTGAATGCCATCTCCCGGATCACGGTTCCGGGCCTCATGATTCACGGAAACCAGGACACGGTGGTACCGGTGGAGGATAGTTTTCGGATCATCGCGAACGCCCGGGAAAACGTGGATCTCTGGATTGCCAGCGGCGCCAACCATTCCGACACGGCCCACCACCCGGAATTTCGGGACGTGCTCAGAGCATTCCTGGAAGACCGGCTGGACACCATCCCGATCTCCAACCAGGGGGACTTCCTCGACCTCCGGACTTCCGACACCGACGATAGCTAAAATTCTCCCGTCTGTTCACCCCGTTCCGGTTTTTTTCCCCGTTCACCCGCCGAACAGCCGGCCGCCTGCAGCCGGTTTGCATTACCACATTGAAAAACGCACTTTTCATTTTGAAACATTTTCTCCGTCAGTCGGTATGGTCCGGCCTTCACGCATGCGCCCCCCCGGCCGGCCTGGCAAGGAGCACAGGGCCCTGTACGCCTGGCGGGCCTCGATGGCACGATAATTGATCTACTGATGGTCGATTACCAATGGAAGGGGGAATGCTGAGCCATCATGGTTGAACTTCTGAATATAATCTTACCGGCGTTGTATGTCCTGGTTACCCTGTTATATGCTTTTCATTTTTTTTCGGAGGAACGCCGGAGCGGCAATCTCATTACCACCCTGCTCGGCCTGACCCTGGGCGTCCACCTGCTCTATATTATTGTCCGGATCACCACCTTTCACCATTATCCCACGGCCTCGCCAGCCCAGGTGTTTACCCTCATCGCGTTCGCTATCGGCATTATTTATCTCTGGATCGAAGCAATGCTCTCGGTGAAATCCACCGGGATGTTTGTGATCGGACTGGTGGCCGGATTTCAGCTGCTCTCCTCCGCCACCATCGCCAGAACGGATACCATCAACCCACTCCTCCAGTCGCCTCTGTTCAGCCTGCATACCAGCGCCGCCATCCTGGGCTACTCCGGCATCACCATTTCCGCCTTATACGCCACCCTCTATCTGTTGCTGTTTTACGATATTAAAGGCAGCAAATTCGGTATTGTGTATAACCAGCTGCCGCCTCTGGAGGTCCTGGATTCCATGCATATGAAAGCGGCCTCCGCCGGGTTCTCGTTCCTGACGGTTACGATTCTGCTGGGAATTCTCTGGCTGAAACTGGCTTTCCACCATGTGATGCTGCTGGACTGGAAAATCATCACCGCCCTGGTCACCTGGGCGATTTTCGGGATCGTCATCGCCAGCAAGAAGTTCTGGGGCTGGAGCGGCAAACGGGTGGCCTATTTCTCCCTAACCGGATTTTTTATGATTTTAGTGTCCATGACCGTTGTGAATTACTTTTTAACCTCGTTTCACCGGTTTCATTAAGGAGACAACGTCATGGCAGCGGCAGTTGAAACAGATAACATCTGGATTGACTCACAGGGTTCACTATGAAGGCTTTCGAAATTTACGTCATCGGGCTGAACCATAAATCCGCCTCCCTGGAGCAGCGGGAGAGCGTGGCCATTGCCCCTCAGGAGCTGGACACCTACCTGAAGATGATCATCTCCTCCGGGCATTGGTCCGAAGTGGTGGGCTTGTCGACCTGTAACCGGACGGAATGGTACGTGGTGGGGCCGACCAATCCCGAGTTTGTGAAATGTCTCCGCACCCTATTGAACATCGCCAACAGCGTTGATCACTGGTCGAATCCCGAAGTCACCTACGTGAAGAAGCACACCGACGCCGCCCGGCATCTGTTTCGGGTCGCCGCCGGGCTGGATTCCCAGGTGCTGGGCGAACCGCAGATCCTGGGCCAGGTAAAGGATGCCTTCACCATCGCCATGGAGGCCAACACCACCGGCCCGATTTTGAATAATCTCTTTCAGACCGCTTTTCATGTGGGCAAGGAAGTCCGGGCGCACACCGAAATCGGGGCCGGAGCGGTCTCGGTCAGCTCCGCAGCCGTGGAACTGGCCAGCAAGATCTTCCGGGACCTCTCCAAGCGCTCCGCGCTCCTCATCGGGGCCGGGGAAACCGGCGAACTCACCGCCCGCCACCTGAAAAGCAAGAACATCAACACCTTGTATATCACCAACCGCACCCCGGAAAAAGCGGAAAACCTGGCCACGGAACTCGAGGGGTACGCACTCCCCTTCGATGAATATCTGGAACAACTCGCTGAGGTCGATATTGTGATCTCGGCTACCAATTCTCCGAAATACACGGTGGAGGCGGCCAGCGCCAAACCGCTGATCTCCCGGCGGCAGAACCGGCCGTTATTCTTCATCGATATCGCCGTTCCCAGAGATATCGATCCCAGCCTGAATAAACTGGATAACGTGTTCGTCAACGATATCGAAGATCTCAACATTATCGTCCACAAGAACCTGGATTTGCGCCGGGAGGAAATTCCGCCGGCCGACGCCATCATCGATGAGGAAATCTCCTCGTTCACGGACTGGCTCAAATCCCTGGAGGTCAAACCGATTATCGCCTCCCTGCACCGGAAATTCGAACAACTCCGCCAGGCGGAGGTGGAAAAAAGTAAGAAATACTTTAGCCAGGAGAACTGGGACGACCTGGAGAAGCTGACCACCGGATTGATGAAAAAATTTCTCCACATCCCCATGATGCAACTGCGGGAAGCAGCTCAAAACGGAAACGGGCAGTTGAAACGCATTGAAGCGGCCTATGAACTCTTCGACCTGAAAACGGACCATGAAGAATAATACCCTTATTATCGGATCCCGGGGCAGCGATCTCGCCCTCTGGCAATCACGATGGGTCCGGCAACAACTCAAACGGCATCACCCGGACCTCAACATCGAGCTCCAGATCATCAAAACCAAGGGCGACAACATTTTGGATGTGGCCCTCTCCAAAATCGGGGGCAAGGGCCTGTTCACCAAGGCGCTGGAAGACCGGCTTTTGGACGGGACCATCGACCTGGCCGTTCACAGTTTGAAGGATCTCCCTACTATCCTACCCGCCGGCCTTGCTATTGCCGCGGTCACCGAGCGGGAAGATCCCGGCGATGTTTTTATTTCCGGTGACGGACAACGCCTGGAGGATCTCCCCCAGGGTTCCGCCATTGCCACCGGCAGCCTGCGGCGGCAATCCCAGCTGCTGAATTACCGGCCGGATTTGCTCATTCGCGATCTGCGGGGGAATGTCCCGACCCGACTCTCCAAACTGGAAGAATCCGACTGGCAGGGCATCGTGCTCGCCAAGGCGGGCTTAAAACGCCTGGAGTTACTTCACCGGGCTACCGAGGACATTTCCAGGGACATCATGTTGCCGGCAGTGGGACAGGGAGCCCTGGGCATCGAAACCCGTCAGAAAGACTTTCAGGTACACGCCATCTGTGCACCACTCAATCATGCCGATTCGCAGGCGGGCACCGCGGCCGAACGTGCACTTCTCCGACGACTGGAAGGCGGCTGCCAGGTTCCGGTGGGTGCGTTCGGCGAAGTGCCGGACGGGCGGGTTCACCTCCGGGCATACGTCGGCACCCTGGACGGCAGCCAGACGGTCCGGGGCCACCTCACCGGCTCGCCGGACGATGCAGACAGCCTGGGCGTGCAGCTGGCCAACCAGCTGATCGATCAGGGCGCCGAAACCATTTTGAATCAAGTCCGGGAAGCCCTGGAAACCGATGACTGATTTGCAGAACAGCACCGTTCTGATTACCCGGCCGCCGCACAAAGCGGAGGAAATGGCTGACCTGGTCCGCCAACGCAACGGCCGGCCGGTGATCTTCCCCACCATTCGCATCGGACCGCCCGCGGATTGGACTCCGGTGGATCTGGCGATCCGTCGTCTCCCGAATTACGACTGGGTGATTTTCACCAGCTCCAACGGAGTCCGCTTTTTCACCCGGCGGCTGGAAGAAACGGCGGACCTCGCCGTCCTGCAGTCGGTTCGCGTGGCTGCTGTCGGGGCAAAAACCGCCGATACACTCGGGGAGGCGGGAATTTCCGTGGATGTGACTCCGTCCGAATATACCGCCGGGAATTTGCTTGATACACTAATGGATCAGGATGTTCAAGATAAAACTTGTCTGCTAGTGTTGGGCGACAAGGCCCGAAACACCCTGTCAGACGGACTGAAAACAGCAGGGGCCCGTGTGGAAGAGGTTATTGTGTATCGCAACACAAAGAACGTTCCTTCAGAGATGGCATCCACACTGGACCAATTACGGACCGGCCGAATCCGGGTGCTCACCTTCACCAGCCCTTCCACCTTTCAGAACTTTCTGGACATTCTCACCGAGCTGGCAGAGGACGGGGAACGGATCCTGCAAAACCAGACGCTCGCCGCCATCGGTCCTGTGACCGCCCGGGCCATTCAGGCGCAGGGCTTCCGGGCAGCCATCGTACCGGAAGAATACACCATCGAAGGCATGCTGGATGCGGCGGCAGTGTATCTCGACACGAAAATTACTACCCACGGCTAACCGGAGAACAAACAAAGTCTGATTATGAATGCTTCACTTCACAATGATCTGTTATTGCGCGCGGCCCGGCGCGAACCCACCGAACGAACGCCGGTCTGGATGATGCGGCAAGCCGGACGCTATCTGCCGGAGTTCCGGGCCATCCGGGAAAAGGTGGATTTTCTCACGCTTTGCAAGACCCCGGAACTGGCAGCCGAGGTCACGATTCAGCCGGTGGACATCGTGGGTGTGGATGCCGCCATTATCTTTTCCGATATTCTGACCATCCCGGAAGCCATGGGGTTGGATTTGGAGTTCGTCAGCGGCACCGGCCCGGTGTTTCACAGCCCGGTCCGGAACGAAGCGGACGTCCGGCGCCTGAAAAAGAGCGTGTTGCCGGACCTGGAGTACGTCGGGGAGGCCATCCGGGCCACCGTGCG
>Ga0102944_1002306_pt1 | contig 11388 bp, 20 predicted proteins | sample SalPonD_shore_MG_FD_78172 | JGI IMG/M metagenome (GOLD analysis project Ga0102944, IMG submission 78172) | Salt pond soil microbial communities from South San Francisco under conditions of wetland restoration - Salt Pond MetaG... | ecosystem: Environmental > Aquatic > Marine > Intertidal zone >... | reverse complement strand
ATGGGAAATTTGAGAGGACCGCTCTTTCAATTAACAACGGGAAACTATAATATCGCGATTGGATCAGCGCTCACCAGTGGAACTGGATCAGGTGCAGGTTCTAATTATACCAGTTCAGAAAGTTCTAATATTTGCCTAGGGACCGCTACCCAAGGAACAACTGGCGAATCAAATACCATGCGACTCGGCACAACTGGCTCAGGAGCAGGCCAAGTAAACCGGTGCTTTTTAGCAGGCACGTATAATGTTACGCCAGCTGGCGGTAGTATTGAAGTCATGGTTATGGATTCAAATGGCCAAACCGGAACCGTTACTAATAATATAGTAAGCACTTTTAATACTGATTCAGGATCAGCCAGTCCCAGCAGTGGTAGTTTGACGATAGCAGGGGGGACGAACGCAAATACGAGTGGATCCGGCTCAACCGTTACGGTTAATGTTGATACGAGCATGAGTGGAATAGTTGAAATTGAGGGACAAACCGGTCAGTTTACTTTAAAGACCTTTGATGATGATTCTTCTACCTTAGTTATAGAAGGAAGAAATGATGGAGGTGGAGTCGGCGTTGAATTTATTAAAATAACAAACGATATTGCTACTCCAACATGCGATCTTGATGATACCGTAACTAAAGCAGGTGGTTATATTTATCGTGCAGGAGGGACGGATGTTCCGGTGACAGATGGGGGAACGGGTGTATCAAGTTTAACAAATCATGGGGTACTTATAGGATCTGGTACAAGTGCCGTATCGGTAACAGGAACGGGTACATCTCCACAAGTTCTTACTTCAAATGGTGCATCTGCGGATCCTACTTTCCAAGATTTACCCGGCAGAACGGCATTTAAAGCGTATTTAGGAACGGGCGATCCCAATGCTACGGGAAATGGAAATATTCATACACTTGGAAATGATGGCAATGCATTGACTGAACTGTATGATTATGGCTCAAACTTTAATCCAACCACCGGCACGTTTACGGTTCCAGCAGATGGAATTTATTTTTTTAATATGGCAACAATTGTTGTAGGAAATAGCACAGCAACCAATTGTAAATTAAGCATTGTTTCTTCTACTGGTGAAGAAATAAATAATAATTTTTATAGAAGCGCAAGTTCATCTAACTTTGGTCAAAATGCATCAGGTCCAATTGAACTTTCACAAAATGATACCGTCACATTTACGGTACGTGTTTCTGGTGAAACTGGCGATACATCGGATATTGTTGGAACCGGAACCTACAATACATGGGTATCGGGATATAGGATTCGGTAATTTAGTTTTTAAATAAATTATGAAATTTATGTATTGGTCTTATTATTGTTTATTTTTATAGTCTTCAATAGTAGCGAGTAAATAGGTTCTATCATCAAAATATTCGCGGTAGTATGACTCGAGTAAATCGCCGAGACGTACCCATTCTGGCTTCATGCTCTCCCTACTAATTTGTACATATTCTTTTTGTTGGTCGTCTTCGGAGTGATAGGTCCATCTTGTTCCAAAAGGAACTTTATCGTCTCCTGTTGGTTTAGTGTATCGGTAAAGATGATCTAATTGGTTTTCCATCAGATCCCTTTCGCTTATTTTTTACCTTCGCGTGCATTTTTAATTTCACGAATACGATTTATTGATACCAAAAATTTTGATTTTGGCATATCGGCAAGGTTCTGTATTTTCAACCCATCAAGCACCAGTTCCGTAATATCATCATACTCACCGAGCTCATACTCAAGTTCTTCAAGCTGTTCCTTGGTAATCGTTTCCATCGTATTTTCTTTTGGATTGTATTTTGTATTAAGAGCCGTTCCTTTTGCATAGACGTCTCGTTGCGTTGAAACAGCACGCTCGCCATCATCATCTTCATCAGTATCAACAATTGACCCTACTAATGATGAATAGGTATGACGCTTTAAATAGGAAAGATGACTTCCAAAACTTTGAATATCATTTTTAGGGGGAACGACCTTTAGGCGAGATTCTTTCCATTGACCACTTGAATGAGAAAGAGTTGTTACGAGTTCTACCTGTCCTTGGTCATTATTTATCAATGCTTGATCAACAGATAATCCATATTTATTTAATGCTGGCCTGGTTGCTTTAACATGATCAGTATAATCAGCGTATTTTGATTTAAAGTAAGGATTTTCTTTATTAGGAGAAACCATACTATATTCTGCTTGTGCTTTTGATAATGCGGTCACAAGTTCATTAATCTCATCACTACGGTGTGGGAAGGTACACTTATGATCGTTTTTTAAATTCGTTAGCTGTTGTGAAAGTTTTTTAATTTCTTCTAATAATATATACGCTTCGAATGATCGGTTTTCCATTCTTTCCCTTTTTAATAAATGATGTAATAAGTACTACTATCTTTTTAGCTGTATGATCAATAGCATCTTTTATCTTTTCAAGCAATTGAGTGAAGTATACTTTCATTATTAATTCCACCAGGCCTCATCACATTCACACTCACCAATATAGTCATCCGGTCCATCCGGATAGCCATACTGACAACCATTTTCACGATCATGGTAATCAACTTCTTGTTTTTGTTGCTCTTTCCATTTAAGAAATTTATTTCTCAGATTGAGCCCACTCGTATAATTTTCCTGAATAAAAAGGTACATCCATCCAGATATTGATCTTTTTTTCATTATTTTTTCCCGGTTAAGTTTTTACCTTCACATTGATCACAAACAGGCAGCTGATTTGTTTCACGTATCATTTCTTTATTGCAATAATGACATGGTACGTATATAACCATATCTTTCATCTTGCGGCCATATTTTATTAAACGAACATTCGATTTTTTCATAGGTACCCTTTTAGCAATAGGGTACCACACAGTAAGCAGTGTGATTATATAGGAGGAGTAGTCTTATATAAACAACTATGCGGTACCCCGATTTGACGGAGTACCTCAACATGCTATTCTTACTTTTAACACGAAGTGAAGGCAGTTGAGGAAACTCGCTGTCTTTTTTTATGTCAATTTATTAGCTTTTTTTTCTAATATCTATATACTATTATATATATATAAATAGAAATGTCAATTAATATATAAAAAAAGAGACAACTTGTGATTAAAATTTTTGATCCAGAAAAATTACGAGAGCGCCTTATTACCTATATGAAAAAGAAACCAATTTCGATTATTCACCATGCAAAAGCGATTGGAATTAGCTATAATGCTCTTATACGGTTTTTAGATAAGAATATACAGACGCGCACTAATACTTTATTTAAGGTAGGAATATATTTAGATAAAGAGGAAAAAAAGGATAAATAAAGAAAAAGCCTCGACGAATCGAAGCTATTTCTTTAATATTATAAAAAACTTTGAAACCATTCCCAAGCGTTGCCCCCAACGGGAAATGATTGAAAAACAAAATAACCCGAAAGCTATTTTGCATATGAAGAACCCTTTAAAAAAGAATCCCCATATAACATGCAGCATAAAATAACCCGAAAGCCATTTTATATAACATGAAGAAGTCATTAAATATAACGACATCTTATTTAATAAAGAACATATAACGACATCTTATTTAATCATGAAGAAGTCATTAAATATAAAGAACATATGAAGAATAAAAGAAAAAACGCCACTCGTCAAACAAATTTACCTAAATTCCTCCCGATAATCTCGGAAATAGTTGAAGCTCCGGTTGAATTTTTCTCAACGTTTTCTGCAATAGAGTTAGATATTTTAAATCGGCTCATTAAATACCAAAAAACATGTAAAGCTGTTTTTCCTTCTCAAGTAAGTCTGGCTCGTGATGTTGGGTGTTCTCGTGCCCATGTAAATCGTTTTATAAAAAAATTGACGCAATGGGGAATCTTGTATAAAAAACAGCGATGGAATACTTCCTGTCTCTATATGGTGAGTAGTTTTTTTGATTTGTCTGAGAGTAAGCAAAAATTAAAGAAATTACTGCCAGCTCTGTGGGCGCTCCCACTGGTACTTTTGGCCAGTTTTATGCCTTCAGTTACTCTAACAAATATAGAGATATTAGGAAAAGAGTTTTATAGAAGCACCGCTCTAAAAAGGAAGCTCATGGATAATCAAGCAGTGATCCGTGCAGATATCGAGCGTATTAAATTCAAATCGATTGAATTGACGCGAATGGGGAAAGTGAAACTCATGGCATTTACGACAGAGGTAGTAAGTGCAGCCCTTGAAAAGTTACGGAATGCAAAAGATGTTCGTAATCCATACCAATACTTGTACAAGTTATGTTTAGAACAATCCGAGATTGAAAACATCGATCCGGATTTTGCATACGTTGGGTACTTATGTAACTATTTCGGGTTAGCGGCAGATGATCCCGATTTCACCACAAAGGGGAAAGATGAAAATCCTCTTACTGGGTTTAAGCATATGAATGCGCAGTATGCAAAAAAAACACATAACCCTCAAAGCATGTATACGCCGTGGAAAGAGCATAATACTACACGTTATCATGTAAACCGTAGCAATCGTCCTCTTTCAGAGGTTCAACAAAAAAAAGCGAGCGAATTTTTATCTATTTTGGGAGAGAATAATGCAAGCAAAGTACATAATTCAGGGAGAGCCCTTTTCAGTAACAAAGCTCCATCTCTATAAAAAGCGAGTATGGGACCAACATGAGAGCAATATTTCTTATCGTAAACAACAGCTCGTTAATCAACATGGAGACCTGACAAAGCCATACAACGGTTCTTTGAAATTAGATATTACATTTTATTTTATGACCCCATGCCGCAGCCCACACCTGAATGGTAAAAACCACCGATCGGATCCATCATTAAATCGCCTTATTTTGTTTGTAGAGCGTATTGGGGAAAATATTTTATTTGCTAAAGATGTATTAATTTGTGAACTCAGTGCACGCAAACTTTACGATTTTGAACCACGTACTGAAATTGTAGTAATGAAGGATTAAATATGAAAACAAAAACTAAACAGCATACACAAAAAAATAAGAGGCAGAAAAGAAAATACGCAAAGAGTAACTTAAATGAAGGTTTTTCTTGGAAAGAGAAGCCTATTTGTAAAGCTGCGTTGGATAAACTGGCCCAAGAATTAAAAGAATGGGTGATAGCCACTCATGAGATTTATCTTAACCGCTTTTGGCTTGCTAAGGGGATGACACGTGACTCATTTGATGGGATGCTTGACCGCTCAGATAATCTTCGTCAGGCGTATAAATTTGCAAAAGAGATGATGGGTATTAAACGGGAAGAAAAGATCCATAGAGGCGAAGCTGATCGCCAAACCATAGCATGGCGGCAGCCGGTATATAGCCAGGAAGTGAAAGAAGTCGAGCAGTGGCGTTCTACCTTGAAAGAGAAAGAAGCCAAGGCTGGTGCATCTAATTTCATTATTGAAGAGACACCGATACCCAATAGTGATATTGTTCCACCTAAACAAAAAGAAGAAGTATGAGTATATATGATAACAACAAAGAATTATCTTATGCATACATAGCGAGCTTTGTAGATCAACAAGGAATATTTGAATTTTATGTAAGTTATTCTCCGAAAAAAAAACGCACCTTTGGGATATCATTTAAAATGACATCAGTTTATTATCCTTTTTTTGTGTTTATAAAAAAACATTTTCCTTTTCTAAAGATAGAAGAAAAATCAACGGCTAATATCAGTATATACAAAACAAAAACTATATTCTATGAAGTTCGTTTATTTGCATCTCATTTAGATTGTTTTCTTGAGAAAATTTACCCTTATTTATTGGAGAAAAAAAAGCAATGTGAATTATTAATGGAAGGTCGAAAATTATTTCAAGAAAAATATACCAGAGGAGTTCCATTGAGCGTTGTAAATAAAAGAATTGCGATAGCAAAAAAGTTAAAAAATGAGAAAAATAAAAGAAGAAGAACATGGAGAGTTCCAGTTAAACCGCGTGTGTACACATGAAGCCTGCCACCTAAACAAAAAGAGAATTAAATCAGTTTTATTATTTCTTTTTATAGAATGTTCTGGTTCGTTGATCGGGATGTTTTTCAAACTCTATCTGATGATACTCATGCAAATACATCACCACAATATCTTCAATCAGCGATGACATACTTACATTAGTTTGAGCAGCGAGCAGTTTAAGCTCTTTATATACATCGCTATTGAAATCCATCGTATAGCGGATAAAGTTATCCCTCATTATAAACCTTTTTTGTTTGGTTTGTGTAAAATTGACGGCACAGTTCAGTTAAAACATGAACCGGTACTTCTATTGAGTTTTCTTCTATATAGCCCGGCTGATCACAGATATCCATTAAATTAGCTATTAAGCCGATAAGGATAAGGTACTCTAAATTATTCTCATTCATCATTTTTTTAAGAGAAATAATATCATCTAAATAGTCCTTTACTGCATCCTCATCTTTTAAATTACCTACTACGAAATCTAAATATTTTGTTTCCATAATAACCCTTTAATTTATTTAATTATATATTTATTTATTATAGCTCTAGCTCTCCACCAACTTCTACATAGACCTTGTTTTTCAATCCTTTCTTCTTAATTTTAGAAAACGTAATCGTATCAATCGTAATATCCTCTACATTCCATCCCTCTATTTCTCCACCAACAACCAGATAAAGAAAATCCATAGCACCATTATTAGAGTGAATATAATATCCTTCGGCGCTCGGCCCTTGTTCAGTTCCAATTACTTTAAAAATCTTGATGGTGTTTTTCATGATAACCCTTTCATTTAATTATTTAACTAATTAATTATATAATTACATATTTATATAATTATGTCAATATAATTGTTAAACTTTTTTTAAAATGGTAATGGTTATAGAGTTATTTTATAAATTTTGTACCATCAACAGAAAAAGGGATAGTTTTGTATAGAGAGGATGCTGCAGAAGTATGAGTATATATGATAGCCACAGACAAGGATCAAACTTAACCAGTTTCTAAAAACTTTATTTATTCTGTAACAGGTAATTGGTAGAGAGTATGTGCGTTATTCACAATATACTTGATCACAAAAAAATTATTAGGTGGGTAGAAAGATATTTTGACAAAGGATTGCGCCCTATTCCAATTCATCACCCAATGGATGGCTGTCACTGCTTGTATAAGAACAAAGAAGAGGAATGTGGAGATCAGTGTTTGGGAAAGGTTCCAAAAGATAAAGATTGGGCCAATAAAACGTACTCAATTAGTGATTTTAATGAACCCTGTAATGTTGCATTAGCTATGGGTGAACAGCCTAATAATAAATGGCTAATCGCTATAGATATTGATGGATTTCTTCCATGGTGGTGGTTTGATGAGCTTCCCTCAACGTTACAATCTCAAACAGGAAGAGGAATTCACTATATTTTTTCAGTTGAGAAAGATTCACCTTTTGGAAATTGGACAGATATATTTCATACGAGAAGTAAGTTAACGGGATATCGATTAGATCATAAAGGAGCTGTTGATATTCGGTATTGCCGCGGTGCAGTAATCGCACCTCCATCACTCCATAAGTCGGGATCTTTTTATAAATGGGAATCTTGGATTGAACCAGCAATCCTTCCATATGAATATGAAAGAGATATTATTAATGCCCACGCTCAACGTAGACCTAATGTAAAGAGGTATCAAAAGTGGAGTAGTTGGCCAGAGCATAAAGGCAAGAAACCATGAGTACCAACAATATAAAGATGTCTATCTATGTACCGCCTCGAGCGCCCAAAAAGATTGTAAATAACTAACAAAGCAATTGAGATTGAGGAGTATTAAAGAAATGGAAAAAAGTGAGAGGCTACGATATATAGAGGATGCTGAATTATATCATTCACAGTTTATTGATATGTTTTTACGTAAATTAGATGGCAATAATATGGATGATCAGCTTTTTAATGTGCTCATATCAATTAAAAATAGACTTTGGGAAAAATGGAAAAAAGGGAGTATGTACGATATATACATAGGAAATCTATGGATGTATACACCAGTTACTAAAGATGATCTCAAAGAACAAGAAGAGCGATTATTCTTGGCTTTAGGTATGATATCAACGACTATTTTTACCGCACTTTCTCACGTATCTCGCTTCGAAGAAGAAGACGGAGAGGTAAAAGAGATAGAAAAAAGTAAAGAAGAATACTATGATGATTTACATGCTCGATCATATATTTTAATTGATCTTTTTGAAAAGTTTTATAAGAGAGAGTATAGAGGCGACAAAATAATAAAAAGTCATTGTAGTAAATGTAAAAAAGAGTTAAATGAAGCCACAGACAAGGATCAAACTTAACCAGTTTCAGCCACGCTTTTATCAAGTTCCTATGATGGATGCGATATTCAATAAAGGATATCGTCGGGTGATGGCTATACTGCCGCGGCGGGCTGGCAAAGATATAACGGCGCTCAATATTTGTTTGCGCCAATGCATTCAAAAACCCTGTGTTGTGTACTATGTATTTCCGACCTACAGCCAAGCAAAGAAAGTAATTTGGGATTCAGTTACCAATGATGGTTTTCGTATCCTTTCCTATATTCCGGATGAGATTACTGAGTCTAAAAACTCCCAAGAAATGAAGATACGATTTAAAAATGGCTCATTGATTCAGCTTGTTGGCTCCGACAATTACGATTCCTTGATGGGAACCAATCCCCAAGGCGTCGTATTTTCTGAGTATGCATTACAAGACCCGCGTGCGTACCAATATATTCGTCCGATATTAACGGCAAATGAGGGGTGGGCGCTCTTTATTTCTACACCGCGGGGGAAGAACCATTTATGGGAACTGTATCAGATTGCCCAATATTCCCCGGAATGGTTTGCATATAAGATGACAGTGGATGACACAAAGCACATTCCTCTACGTGAGATCATGCGAGAGAAAGAAGAAGGTATTATGTCTGAAGATCTGATTCAGCAGGAATATTACACCAGCTTTGAGATGGGCGTCGAAGGAGCCTATTATGCAAAATATCTTGATAAGATGAGGCTTGATGGCCGTATTGGGGTAGTTCCTTATGAAACCAGCTTCCCGGTGCATACGGTCTGGGATCTTGGCGTATCTAAAACTGATACTACCGCAATCATATTTTTTCAGGTTATTGGTCAAACCATCCGTTTAATTGATTGTTATGAAAATAATCGAATTGGTATACCGCAATACGTTAAAATGCTTGATGAGAAAAAGAATCAATACAATTGGATGTATGGCAAGCATTTTGGTCCGCATGATATGAATGTGCTGGAGTTTGGTACCGGCCTTACTCGAATAGAACAAGCACGTAATTTAGGTATTAAGTTTGAGGCTAAGCGTGATAATAAGACGGGACAACTGAAATCAGTATTACCGATGATGTCTATCATGGATGGCATTGAAGCAGTTCGTACAACCTTTTCTAAAATGTGGATTGATGAAGTGAAATGTGAGCCGCTTCTTAAAGCACTTGAAAATTATCGTTCTAAATATGACCCGGTCAACAAAATATATTCAACACCAGTCCACGATTGGGCCTCTCATTTTGCGGATGCAATGCGGTATCTGTGTATGTCATTAGGACATTTAAAAACGGGAGCGAGTCCAGAAGATATAGACCGAAATTACCGGGAGGCAATGTATGGTGATTCTGCTCATCTACCTGCTTTTTTCCGGGATTAAAAAAATGTTTCCTTTTATAGATTGTTCAAAGTAGACTTTGACATAGGTTATCTATAAAGGAGTTTCTATGCGTAAAAATATTCTGTGTTTTATATTCTTATTTCCTCTTTTTCATACAATTTCAGCAATCGGCTGGTTTAAAAAAGTTATTAGAAATAGATTAGAACAAAAAAAGTGTGAAAATATACTCGATATAACTTCCCAGTTACACGATGCGATTATCCTTAATAATAAGAATAAGTTTGGATACTATATTAAAAAAGGTGCTCGCTGTGATGGTCTCATTGATGGATATCATGTAAGAGAATTGCTTGATAATGAAGATCTTCGCCTTTTTCTTTTTCAACCGTTGGTGTATCAAGAATTGATGAAAGAACGGGATTCTGATGCTGAATGTGAAGTTTTTAGAGAAATAGATCTTTAGCCTTCATTAAATTATTTCATATTTTGGTATATTTTTTTGCCATTGTTCTTTATTTTCTATCTTTTCGTAGATGGTTGATTTTTTAGCCATTCTTCTCTTATAAGTTTTTTTATAGATTTTACTAAGCAGACGAGGTGTACTTTAAACTCACCATCATCAAATGTTATATTTGTATGCATATCTATATGCCCACTATCTTTTTTACATGTCGCGCATTCATAATATATTTGATCGCATAGTTCGCATATTCTCATATTTTCACTAATTTCCATATTAAAGAAGTCCCTTTCATTTAAGTGTGTTTTTTAGTGAGATTTATTCCTTTCTTTTAAAGATGAAAAAAATTTTTTTCATAAGTGATAATCTTGATAAGCATAAAATAGATTTGAATATTTTTTTCAATTTCTTCGCTCATTTCTTTTTTAAATTTTTCAAGAATATCCTTTTCTTTACATTTATTAATAATACTTTTTTGTAAGTCATCATTTTCTATAAGCTTTTCTATACTTTTTTGTATAAGATCCAGGCATTCATTCGCTGCAAATAAAGTAAGTTTTTTACTAATGTCCATTATTTCCTTTTATTTACTTGTTTATTTTATGGTGGGTACAACTTAAAACAATAACGGGCAATACAAACCATTTCCAGTAACTGAGAACGGTAAGAAACTTTTTGCCGATAGCTTCTATAACTTCTATAGAGTTCATACGTACATCCTTAAAGTTTGATTTTTGGTGAAGGGTAGTTTTTTTAGTATTACTTGTTAATTTTAGCATTATATATTATTCTCATTTATACAATATTGAGAATAAATGTAAATGATGAAGAAAAGGAACTGAATGAAATGGATAAGTGTTAAAGATCAGTTACCACCCTTAAATCAATGGGTAGTATTGTTAGAAGATGAAAATACGAGGATAAATGCAAGTAAGCCTGCTAGCGTTGGACGTCGTTATAAGTTAGAAGAAGATGATAAGGAAAGCTATTATTCATGTTCCTTTACTCCATCCCATTGGATGTCTGTGCCATTTCCACCAGAAAGAAAATAAAGGAACTTAATGGCTAACAACAGAATGTATATTTATCATCCACCCACTAATACTGCATTTTGTATTGGTCGTTCAGGAGATGGTAGTTGGTATGTAGGAACATTGGGAGGGTTATTGTGTGAGCACTTATCTCATAATCTAACTAATTTCTTTTATGATACCTCGCAGGAAGATGTTAAGGATAACTGTGAATTTAGTGATCGATCTTACAAAATTATTTATGAATCCGATGATGATTTTCATGAATTAATTCCATATATAAAATTGTATGGAAGTATTTGTGATAAGTGT
>Ga0102944_1002305_pt1 | contig 11391 bp, 7 predicted proteins | sample SalPonD_shore_MG_FD_78172 | JGI IMG/M metagenome (GOLD analysis project Ga0102944, IMG submission 78172) | Salt pond soil microbial communities from South San Francisco under conditions of wetland restoration - Salt Pond MetaG... | ecosystem: Environmental > Aquatic > Marine > Intertidal zone >... | reverse complement strand
GTAAAGATCCTAATTTTTATCACTCGATTCAATACCCGGAAAAACTTTTTTATTACCTGAGAAAGTGCAAACTTTAAGCTCACAATCCATATTAAAAATTTCATAATAAGAGCATCCTAAGATATGTGAGAAAATTTTGAAAGATGATTCTCATTTTTCTATTCTTAATCCAAACTACACTATAAAAAAAAGGTTATAATTTGTGGATAAAGGTGGGAAGTGCCTTTTTGAAGTGATAGGGGAGCTGGGTTAAGTTCCACTCTTCGAGGGCAAAAAATCCCAGTTGCAAGGATTTAAGGAAGGCGATCCAAAAATGCGGACAGAATCCCATATTCGATCCCGTTCTACAATCACAATCCCGATCTGGATCCTTAATCGTATCTTCTGTAATAGAAAGATAATTTGTGGTTTCCCATTTAGGACCGTTAAAGGTTGCCTCTACTTCGTGGTTCACCTTATTGACGATCTTAATTTCTGAGATTCTTTCTTTGGCTCGATTAAATAAAATATTAATTGCTTTTTGGAGCTCTGAGTTAATAATTTTCAGTTCATTCACTCGTAACCATTCGATCTGTTCTTCTTGGGACAGATTTTCTGGTTTGAGGTTAGATCCATTGATTTTTTAAATTCATTCAGATACTCCCCAATCTTCGTATCAGTTATAATCTATTAGTGTATTAAATACATCTTCTAAATATTTTACAGTTTTCAATCCATTATTAAGCAATCTTGATTTTTCTTTTTCAAATCCTTCCTTATCTATCATTAACCAATCTCTCTCATATTTATTTACTCTTGCTTTATTCAACCTAACTACTTTAATACTCGAAAAAAGATAATGTAAGGCGAAATTTTAAAAACCATATATATGATTATAAATATAAAGAAGACAAAAAGTATTAAAAAAAATGATAGATGATAAAATATCTCCAAGTAAAGTATTATATATTAAATTAGGAAGTAAAGGTAAATGGGAACATGAATGTATTCATGAAACTCAAACATTACGGTTCGGTTATAATAGTGTATCACATGAAGCTTGTTTAAATGGTGACTGGGAAAAAGTGAGGGATTCACTTAATAAGATCAGGGATGATCAAGGAGCAATAACTCGGGATTTAAATCAAATTAAAGAATTCTATACTGCCGAAGATGATGTACTTTGGATTACTTTTCACGGAAATGTATTATGGTGGTGCTTTTCTAAACCAAAAATTATATTACATTCAGATAATAGAAAAACCAGATCAGTTATTGGTGAATGGAAAAATAAAGATATTAATGGAAAAATTCTATCAAATCATCGATTGAAGGGCAGTTTAGTTAGTATACAAGGTTTTCAAGGAACTATATGTTCAGTGAAGGATTCTAAATATACAATAAGAAAGATTAACGCTGAGGAGGATCCAGAAGTAAAAAAAGCTGAAGAAACTTTCCAGAAACTAAAGGAGGATATCACCCCTCTAATTAAAAGACTTGATTCCAAGGACTTTGAAATCCTTATTGATCTGATGTTCCGTCAAGCAGGGTGGGAACGAGTAGGGGAACTTGGTGGAACACAAAAAACATTAGATTTAGATTTAATATCCCCAATAGATAAAGAAAGATATTGTATTCAAATCAAATCTAAATCCAATTTAGCTAAATTTGAGAAATATAAAAATAAATTCAAAGATATGGAGGGCTATTCCCGATTCTATTATGTGGTCCATTCACCTGAACCAAACCTTGAGAACGCTGTAGATATTGAAACTGAAGAATTTAAATTGATGCTTCCAGATGAGATTTCTCACTTAGCAATAAAGTATGGATTGGCAGATTGGATTATTGGGAAATTTTAGATATAATTATTAGACAAATTTAGAGACTCTTTAGATTATCAAGATCTCTTCTATAAATGCAATAGGATTGGTGAATAAAACTGGAATATAAAGATTTAGACAAATTGATGAGGGAATACCATAAAGATGAAAATTACAAAAAAGCGGAAGAACTCTTAGAAAAAATTCTTAATAATGAGATTTCGGAATTGGAAATAAATGAAAAATTGAAAATATGCGACGATTATGGTTATTTTAAGAGCTCAATAGACCTTCTAAAGCAAGCTCTCAAAAATAAAAACTTAGATAACGAAAAAAAAGATGACCTTAAGAAACAACTAATAAAACGCTTACAAGGGCTTTCATCTGATGAATTTCAGGATATGAATTATAATGAAGCTATGAATTTAAGTTCTGAAGGGTTAAAGTATGATAAAACCAATTTAGAATTTCGAAGGATAATCTGTGATTGTTATTTTGAACTATGCAACTATTCTGATGCTCTAGAATGCTATCGAGAATATTTGCAAACAGACCCAAAAAATCCTGAGGTATTAAGGAATATCGGAATATGTTATCTTGAACACGGTCAATATAATAAAGCAAAATCTTATTTAGAAAAAGCAATAAATTTAGATCCTAATGATTCTTTAACACTAGCTAAACTAGGAAGTATTTCTTTAAGTTTAGACAATTATCAAAAAGCAATTCATTATTATGAATCATCCTTAGGAAATAGCTTTAATAAATTTCCAGTAGAGTGGCGAAATCTCGGTTATGTTTATCTCTCTTGGGCACGATCTAAAATATCACATGATAAGTATGAAAAGATAATTGATTTATTAGAAAAGGCAAAGAAGTTGTATGATAAAGCTTTTGAAATAGAAAAAAGGTGGTCTATTTCCTCAGAATCTAACTTTGATGTATGGTTTGAATATGGAGAATTAAATTTTTATCTCGGGAAGAGAAAAACTGCAAAAAAGGCATTTTTAAAAGCAAAGTCGATTGATTCTAAATTATGGGAATATTTTGGGGGTGAAGATTTCTTTAAATTGATGAAAGAAGACGAAAAAATTGTTTCAGAGTTGATATCGAAATATAAACGAAGTAAAAAATTAAAAAATAGATATATTTATTATTGTCCAAAATGTAAAAAATCTTATACCCAATCAGATTCGTTTCAAAAAACCTTGGATGGTAAATTTCTTTGTCCTAAACATAAAATACCTCTCAAAAAATATGCAAATATACGATACCAACCAAAATAAGAAAAATGTTAATAATAAAAAATGAATCAAGAATACTGATAAATATAAAATTAAATAAATTTCGCAATAAAGAGGTGATAGAAATAGAACCAACATTTTATGAATTTATGGAGTTATTTGAGAAGAATATCACCATTGAATATATTGCTTCAAAATTGGTGTGTTGGAAAAGAGGTGAAGAGGGCAAGGAGGATGTCCTTAAAAAAATGCTGCGAGAAGATTATGATATAATTGGAATTGATGATAGTGGAAGAAGATGCCAATTTCTAAAAAAAAATGGAGAAATTAAAGATATAGATCTTGATAACATAATTTCTGAATCAACACCATTGACATACATTACTGAATTGTTTTGGGAAAATACTCGTCGGAAATTATTCGTTCTGAGTAGAGAAAGTATAGACGGTATTGTTACAATAGCAGATTTACAGAAGGGTCCATTTTGTTTATTCACATTTGGATTAATTACTAATCTTGAAATTGCTTGTTTAAAATTCATAGAAAAGGTCTGTAGTGAAGATTGGGAAATAAAGCTTTCTAATAAAAAATTACAAGCAGTTAATGATCTTTTTGAAGAATTAAAAGAAAAAGACGAAGAAATCAATAAATTGCAGTGTACATCTTTATCTGATAAGAAAACTATATTATTTAAAACAAATGCTTTTTCTGAAGTTTATGAAAAATTTTATACCTCTAAAACAAAGGCAAGAAATTTATTTACACGAATCATCCGAATAAGGAATAATCTGGCTCATTCGAGAAAAATTAAACATAATTTTAAGAACTGGGAAGACATTTTAGAAACAATTAAATATATTCCTCTCCTCACCTCTGGAATAAGAGAAATTATATTAAAATAGGAATTCAAAAATTAATCCTTTTGTTTTCTCCAAGCATCAAGAACTGAATCAATATCGATTTCTTCATGACTTTGATTCCAAATTTCATAAAAAGAGGTATCCTCACTCGAGGGTTGAGGAACAGGTTCATCAATTCTTATTCTGGTAGGCATAATTACCGAATCTCCTAATAAAATACACTCTCCTCTTCTTAATGACGTGAATAAACTTACGATTCCTCTTATAGAGTCTGGTAAAAGTCTTTTGACATAAATTTGATCATTAGGATTTATTATTCTTAAACACATAAAGGTATTGCATTGTGATAATATTGTTGCTGACACCTCTCTAGGTCGTTGACTGATAACTGATAAACTAATTCCATATTTTCTCCCTTCCTTTGCTATTCTTTCAGCAGAAATACGCGCTGAGGACATAGAACTTTCATCTTCATTAAGATAAGCATGAGCCTCATCACAAAATATTGCGATTGGATAAGATTCAGAATTGATACGTTTGTACCAATAAGCAAAGTCAAATAGACACCTTAATACTAATGAAATTACAGAATTTCTCACTTCCATTGGAACTGGACTAATATCTATTATAACACCATTATTAATGCTCTCTTTAACCTCTCCTAATAACTTTCTAAATAGATCTTCCATTGAAGCAGAAGTTTTGTATTTTTTTGGATGAAATATTAAATCATATCTCTTATCATTTAATCTCGAGTTTAATCTCATCAACATTCGATCAAATTTACCAAAATAGGGACCTTGTTTTTGCCCTCTGCTTCCTTGAACCATTTGTTCATTAAATCTTTTGAATTCTTTAATAATTTCTTCGAAATCAAAGAATACTGGAGTATCAATTGTAATCTTTGGAATTTTAAGTTTTTGATTTTCTTCATTAGACTCTTTAGCTTCCTGTAATAATTCTCGAAACATAGCTACTTGATTTGGAGCAGAATATTCTGTTTGATCGATCATTAAATCCACTAGCTCTTGGAAATTCATTAACCAATATGGGAATTCTAATTCTGAAGCATCTATATAATCAAATTTCTCATCTTGAAATGCGTTTTTATATTCTCCATGTAAATCAAATAATACAAAAGATGATTTTTGAAAATTTGCTATTTTCTGTAATATTGAAGCGACAGCCCAAGATTTTCCACTCCCAGTTTGCCCAATAATTGCTGAATGTCTCCCCATAAAATAATCAAAATTAATTTTTGCCTCTTGATTAGTTAATAAAGAAAGTTTTCCTAATGTAAAATCCCCTTCAGCATAAGAAGCATATATCTTATCAATTGTTTCATTAGTTACTGCATAAACTGAAGCATTTACTGTTGGAAAAACATCAGTACCTCTTTCAAATTTTCCAGAAGGGTCGATTGTTCCTATAGGAATTACATTTAAAATTCTTTCTGGATTTTCAATTAAATATCCCCCTGCTTCTTCAGCATCTTTTAGTTCTCTTGAAGAGAAAGATTTTTCTCTCATTCTTATTTCGCTTATCATTGTAAGTAAAAATCCACTTGGTAGAGAGATTTTCACATAATTTCCTGGTTGTCCGATAATTAAAGGCTTAGGACCCTCCTTACTCTCCAAAGAGACACACATATTTTCAGGGACCCCATAACATATATCTTCTTCTTCAATGAAATCTATCAATGATACTTCTATTTTTTCTCCAAATACACCAATTACTTTTCCTATTTCATATTGTTCCATCTTTTATACCTACAATCCTACTTTTTTTTTAAATTCTTCTACAAATCTACTAAATTTCCATATATCTGACGGAATATTTTCAATACTTCCGTTAATATTATTTTGCTCTTCTGTGATAAATTGAAAAGATGGATATTGTTTAAATAATTCAGCGGATTCTGAAATATCTTGAAATAAAGAAGTAAGTTTTATTTTATTACTTTTAAGTTTAGGTTCAAGTAGTCTTTCGTTTATATGAAAATCCCTAAAGCTATAACCGCAACTAATTAAATATCTGCAACCCGCTGACCCTAAAATATTATTGCAATAAGAAAAAATTTGATCAAAAGGTTTTCCTAAAGTATCCATTACCTTCTCCTCCCTAGGCAAAATAATTACTTTATCTTTATCTTCTTTAAAAATACACTCACTTGACTCATAAACATTCATATTTTCTTTATACCACGAAATCGAACCATGAAGTTTAATTAGGATTATGACAGGTCCATTTAATTCCTTAAACTTATTTGAATTTATAATATTGCCCCTTCTTAACTTATAAGATGAAACATCAAAATATCGATATAAGGTTCCCATAAAACCGTTATAAATGGGAATTTTAGAATATTTTGCGGCCATTTCAAAGGAAAGATCCCAATTCGTTGTAAAAATAAAAATTCTCAGATTATTGGAACCAACTAATCTTTTTATGGCTTTTAAAAAATTAATATGGTAAGATAAATTGGGACTTTTATTATTTCTAATTACATCTAATATACCTTTTAATAGAGCTGATTCTAATTCATTATAAATTGTGTCTCTTAATCTAAGTTTATACTCTGAAACCTTGCTAAATATAAACTCAATATCTGGTCTTCCTTTACTAAAATCATATTCGATTTTTTCTTCCTCAAACTGTTCAATTAATTTATTTCTATGTATCTCGTTTAAATTTCCTATTACTTTTATAGTCAGTCCTTTAGATAATGGGAAACCTGCAATTAATGATGTTCCCGCACCAAATAAAAACCCAACACCAGTTAAACCTACATTTAAATTAGGAATAATTTGATTTAAATCCAAATATCTTCAAATCTTTTGATTATTTTTTACTATTATATAAATATTTGCCATGCTTTTAAAATTAAATATCAAATAATTAATGAAGCTATAAAAAAGGATAGAGGGATTAAGATTAATAATAAGGTAAATAATAATATTTTCCATTTATTAAATTATGTGAAAATTATAAGGTGATATGATAAATGTAATTCCCCTTTATAGGAACTATTTTTTTTGACTTTTATACTTATTAATAATGAAAATAATTAGCAATATGCTAATTATTATAGTCAATAACAATGTAAAATTCCTAAGTTGTAAATCTGGAGTTTTTATAAATGGTATCAAAATATTTATCATAAGATATTCAAGAGTTAATCCTTCTTTTGAATACCTTTTTAATACATCTAAGACTTTTTTTATATCTTCTTTTTCTTCAAAAAAATTGACAGATTGCAATGAATAAATAATAATAAACCCAATAGCCGTCCAAATGGGTATTAATGAACTTAATAATATATAATAATTAGAAAAAATTTGGAATATATTGTTAGACAATAATGAAATCCAAAAAAGGAGATACCAAAAAAATAATCCAATTAACATCCCAATATCAAACCAAAAAAAATTTCCATCTTTATTATTAAAATATTGCCCAAGAGTCATACCTAACCATAATGCAGCTATTAGATTTGATAATGATGAAAAGATATTGTCAGATAATATGGAATTATTATTAAATAAAAGAATGGAAGATCCTATAACTACAAATACAGTTGTAAGTAAAAAACCCGGAACAAAGGTTTTAATAAAGAATAATGGGTTTTCTTTGATACTCTTCAGAAAAAAACCTTTTTCTCTCTTATATTTTTTCCAATCATAAATATCTTTTTCTCCAGTCATATTTTTTTACAAAATGTTAAGACTATTAAATTATATTGTTTAACAGTTAATAATCTTTAAATAAATTTTCATTCAATATTTAAATATTAGAGGATATTTTTAGATGAAGAGTTACTCTTCTTAAAGATCAGAGTTAATTCAGATTTATCGGATGAATTACATCAGAACAATTCAGTTAGAGAATCAATATGTATTCCGAACTTCCCTTTTCTATAAAATTTTTAAGCTTTATTTTATTATTTGTGGTAGTTATGTGAATCAAGTTCATAGTTAAGATACTTATTCTCTTCTTCAATTATAAGATTTAATTCAATCAGAATGGAAAAAACAGCTATAAAGAATTGATATATTGTATATCATTGAATTGAATTCGACAAATCTGATAACTTACTAACCTCATCATCATTAAGCCCATATAGATTCTTAATTTTTTTTTCGTTATTTTTTATTGATATTTTCATTTCTGAAAACAAAGACTTTAAATCAGTGATTTTTGTCAAGTCCTTCTCTTTTAATTTTTCCATTATGTTTTCCCTAAAATAAACATTAAGAATTTTCATAAATTCCATTATCTTTTTTCCAGATTTTTCCCAATTTTTATGAGGTAGATTTAATTTAAAATCATCTAAAACAGTTTCTTTTATATCTTTTTCAGTTCTATAATGTTTTTCTAGACTATTTTGAAGTAAATTTAAATAGAAGAAATCAATAAAATATTGTTCTTTAAAAAAGATTTCAAGAACAGGATCAAAGTCTAGAGAATCTTTCTCTGAAGACTGAATAAGTATTGAGTTGTTCTTTCTAGTTATTTTATAGTCTGAAATAATATAGTCTGATTGGGGATATATTTTTAAGTTTGTAGGACTTATACTAAAATACTTAATATTTTTATGATTTTCCTCAATGAAAAATTCCTTTAGATCCCTAATAACCGAATAATCATATAATTCTAGCATCTCTTTAAATTTAAAGAGAATTTTATTGAAAAGTTCTTTTAAAATTAAAATATTTCTTACATTTTTGGCAATCTCTCTAATTAAACTTTTATTCTCAATAGGTATTGGCAATCTTTCTATTTGTCTTGCTTGTATTTCTGAAAAAAGTACTTTTGTTGACTTCAAAAATAATCTAAAATAGTTATTGATTATTTTAGAATTTAGAATACCCAATAAATAATATAAACCATCATCTCCTACATTATTCTCCTCATTTAAGGTAATAGTTATGAGAGTATTAAGAGCAAATGTCTTTTTTTTATCTATCGTAGCTATGATACCTTTTCCGGTTCTTCTAAAATAAATTTTCTCTCCTTTTAAAAAAATATCTTGTCTTTTACAGCTATGGATTGCTTCTTCTTTATAATCGAGATATTTATCAGGATAATTTATTTCATATTTATTTATATCACTACCCTCTAAGACAATATTATATAAACCTTCCCTATTTTGAATTTCTTTCATTTTATGTATATAATCATCTTTTCCTCCCTTTATCGCTATAGCTTGAACAACTTCATAATTCTCCTTAAGTAACGAATGTTTGTCATCTATCTTGTTTTTCAGAATTTCTAGATCTTCTGTGAGGAAAATTGAAAATCTTTTTAATTTATCATCCATAAAATCACTCTGTTTCACATTCCATTTATCAGAGTCCATAATTTTTGGGCATTTACCTTTTTGGATTTTTAAACTTGAATTTTCATGTTTTATAACCTTACTCATATCAATTATTTCAACCATATTATTTCGTCTTACATTTTTATCCTCTTCTTTCTTCAAAATAAGTATCACATTTTCCACTAATGCATTTTTAAATGGTAAATATTGTAGTAGACAAATTGATTCAATAATGCAAATATTTAAAATTATTTCTCTTAATTCTTTATAATATGGCAGATTTAAAATTGTATTTGGAATAATATAACCTAATTTTCCTCCTTTTGAGAGTAGGTCTATTCCTAATTTTATGAAAAATCCGAAAGTATTCAATCTCCCCATCGAGGAACCAAAAGTTTCTTTTAAATAATCTTGATATAATTCTTTCTGATTGGAATCCATAGATATTTGTATATAAGGGGGATTTCCAACAATATATTGGAACCCTTTATTTTTATAGATTACATCTGGAAATTCGAGAATCCATTGAAAGAAAGAGGGATTTTTTTGAATGTAAAATTTAGGTTCTTTAAGTTCTCTTTTCAAGTGTTTCTTAATTTTCTTTTCTATTTTTAAATTTTCTTTTCTCTCTTCAATATCTTTAGCTTTATTGATTTTTTTTCTAATTCTTACTAATTCTAATAATTTGTTGTTATTTATTTTCCCAACCTCTCTAAAAATTAGCGAATTACCTGTCTTTATATTTCCATCTAAGATATAAGGCAACATTTCATTTTTTGTTAGGGTCATGAAAATAAGATTTACCGCAGATATCTCAGCTGCATTTTTATCCAAATCTACTCCATAAAGATGTCTTAATATGAGATCGGAACTATTAGATGGAATTATTCTAGAAAGCTCCTTCATTTCCTTATTATGATTTGCAATATCCTCAAAATATTCTGTACCTCCTTTTGGATATTTTTTTCTAATTTCTGTAGATTTTTTTTCATTAAAATTGTTCAATCTTTCTTTAATTTTTGAATAAAATTCATTCAATAAATTAAATGCCTTTAGTAAGAAGTTTCCAGAACCACATGAAGGGTCTCCGATTTTTAATCTTTTAATTTCCTCTAAAAATTCAATTTCTTTAAGTTTGTTAATATCCTCGAAAATTAGATTTAAATACTCGTCTAACTTTTGCTTAATTGTCTTTTTTATTATAAAATCTACTATGTATATAGGAGTATAATATATTCCCTCCTCTTTTAATAAACTTAGATCTGTTTCAATTTCTAATTTGGAATTCTTAAACTTAAGTTCAAAAGAGAGGAAAGCTTCATAAGTTGCACCTAAAATATCACCAGAAAATTTTCGAAAACTTTGTTGATAACTTGTTTCTATTATATAAGCGAGAACATCATCCGAAATACTTAGAAAATTACTAAAATGGTTGACATCAAAAATTTTAGAATTATGTAATTCATTAAATTTATAGAAAAACCCCGTTTTCCCTTTAACATCAAATAATTGTAAATATAATGAACTATATGGTTTTGTATTTCTCCAATTAGTAAGAATAGACTCTAACATATCAGGGTTTACAATAAATCTATCCTCTGCGCGTCTAATAATTAGAATTTTATCAATGATTCTCTGAGTTGCTTCTAGAATTAAACTTTTGGACTCATAATTTTTCTTCATATTCAACAGAACTTTGGTGGAATTGTTAATTTTAACAGTAGTGTCTTTATTTTTGTTATAAATGTCATTCGCTAATTTTTCCGTCCAATTTTTGAGTAATGTAATAAATGTAATATCAACAAAATCTCTCTCCTTCCTTTCTTCAATTTTGTTTAATAAACCAGACAAGACATTATCTTTATGAAATAAAATAAGTTCATCGAATCTTTCAATGTATTCTTGAGGATTATCAAAATTTAAAACCATTAAACCATTTTTTGCGTTAAATAATCTAAAAACTTCAAAATTTGTTATTATTGCCCATTTAACATTAACTTCTCCCAAAGTATAATTAAGAACTTGGCGTTCTTCAGAAGTCCAATCTCCATCTATAGAAGTACCAATTTTTTCTTCAAATATTTTATTTCGGTCTTCTAACTTTTTAATAATTGAAAATTTTTTTGCTTCTAGGAATATTACTGGTTTTTTATCAATAAGAAAAG